>ORMF010416463.1_pt1 | contig 11281 bp, 10 predicted proteins | sample 1779871 | NCBI WGS metagenome assembly ORMF01 (sample SAMEA104232316, study PRJEB22302) | groundwater metagenome | biome: forest; feature: aquifer; material: groundwater | place: USA | collected 2011-08-07 | depth 5.4 m
AATCGGCGATACAGCAGATTGGAAATCTGCGCTACGACCGCCGACCGTTCCACCACATCGTCGCCCAAGCCGCAGACTCGCCTGTAAGCCATTCAACCCATTTAACCCATTTAACCTCTTCGACCCTTTCACGCTCGTTTGATGACGGACTCAACGAACCATCGCACTCGCACCCTCTGGCTCACCAGCGTGCTGCACGCCTTTACGCACGTCTATCACGTGGCGCTCATCCCGCTCTACTTGCTCATCCAACAAGACCTCAAACTCGCGAGCGTCGGCGCCGCGCCGTTTCTGGTCACGGCGTTGGGAGTGGCGTATTTCATTCCCAGCTATTTGCTCGGCGTGCTGGCGGATCGCTTCAGCCGGAAGAAAATTCTGGCGATTGGCCTGGCGATCAATGGAGCGGGCTTTGTCGGACTCTCTCTCGCGCCGAACTATGCCTGGGCGATCATGGCGGTGATCATCGCAGGCTTCGGCGGCAGCTTTTATCATCCGGCGGCCACCGCGCTCATCGCGCGGCTCTTCCCGGTCGGCACGGGACGCGCCTTCGGTCTGGCGGGCATCGGTGCGAGCGTTGGCTTTTGCATCGGTCCGATCTACGCTGGCTGGCGCGCGGAGAGCGCGGGCAGTTGGCGCGTGCCAGTGCTGGAGCTGGGCGTGGCCGGACTGGTGGCTGCCGCGCTCTTTGCCTGGCTGGCGGACGAACACGCGAGTGCGACGGAGACTGAGCCGAGTCGTGCAGCGGCGACTCCGCTCTTCCCCTCGGGGACGTTGTGGCTGTTCTTCCTCGCGGCGGCGCTGGCGTTCAGCTTGCGCGATTTCGGCGCTGGGGGCATGGGCACACTGAGTTCGCTTTTCCTTCAGCAGGCTCACGGATTCAGTCCCAAGCAGGCTGGCCTGGCGCTCGCCGGGATTTTCGCCGCCTCCGTCATCAGCAATCCGCTCTTCGGCCATCTCAGCGACCGGGGCCGCCTGCGCTGGATTTGTTTCGTCCTCGCGCTCGCCAGCGTGCTGATCGCCGTGTTTCCCCACCTGCCGAGGGTGGCGCTGATTCCGGGCCTGGTCGTGTACGGATTCTTTTTCCTGGCGGGATTCCCGATGGTCGAAGCCGCGTTGATGGAATCCGTCCCCGACGCGACGCGCGGACGCGTGTTCGGCCTGTTCATCACCATCGCCGGCCTCCTCGGCAACCTCTCCCACGGCGCGATGGGCGCGTGGGTGAAACACCTCGGGACCGACGCGGCATCCGTCGCCAGCTATTACTCGCTTTTTGCTGCGCTCGCGCTGTTCGTGCTGGCCTCGCTTGTCGGCCTGCCGTGCCTGCACGCAATTCGTAAACGGGAAGGGCTTGAAGTCGTATCGCCTGGAGTTAGCCCGGCCCAATCACCAATCGCCAATCGCTAATCACCAATTACGCCCCACGCATTACGCATTACGTTTTACGCATTACGTTTCACGCATCACGCCCTGCTTTTCAAGCTCTCTTCCCCCCTCGAATGACCCTGCCCAATTACTTCCTCGCTGACTTGCCGCCCGAAGCGACGCTCAGCGCCGCGGTGATCCGCGACGCCTGCCAGACGCTCCGCCACAACCGCGAGAAGTACCTCCTCCCCCGCTCGACCCAAAGCATCATTCGCGCACTCAGCCGCGTGGCCGGCGAGTGGCTCGAATCGACGAACCCCTTTCGGCGGATCGCCCTGGAGGTCGGCCCCGCCGCCACGGGCTTCGCGCGCCAGACTCTGGCCACCGGCCTCGACAGCTTCTTCGAAGGGATCACCGCGGAGACTCTCCAGGTCCTCGTGGAGCAGGACCTTGGTCATCTGCAGCGCCTTGAGACGCTCACCGCTAACGAGGCCGAGCAGCGTGCCGATCGCGCCTCGCACGCGCGCGGGCCGGAACTGCTCGCGCACATCACCGGCGGCGTGCTGCCGAATCCGGCGCTCACGAGCATCATCCTCGGCCTGCTGACGCGCTCGGCCCAGTTCGTCAAGTGCGCCACCGGCACGGCGTTGCTCCCGCGCCTCTTCGCCCATTCACTCTACCAGGCCGAGCCGAAACTCGGCGCCTGCCTCGAAATCGCCGAGTGGAAAGGCGGGACCGACGCACTCAACACCGCCCTGTTCGCTGAAGCCGACTGCCTCACCGCCACCGGCCACGATGAAACTCTCGCGGCGCTCCGCCAGAAAATCCCGGCCCGGACGCGCTTCCTCGGCTACGGCCATCGGGTCAGCTTCGCCTACATCACGGACGAAGTGCTTTCCGGCTTTCACCCGCACAAGATCATCGCCAGCGCCGCGCGCGATGTCGTCGCGTGGGACCAGCTCGGCTGCCTGTCCCCGCACGTCATCTATGTCGAGACCGGAGGCAGGGTTTCGCCCGAGCATTTCGCTGGAGAACTCGTCGGTGAACTCTCTGCCTTGGAGCGAACTCACCCGCGCGGCCGTCTCGACGCAGAAGCCGCCGCCGCGATCGCCACGCGCCGCAGCTTTTACGAAGTGCGCGCCGCCAACTCCCGGGAGACCAAGCTTTGGACCAGCCCCGGCTCGACGGCGTGGACGGTCGTCTTCGAGGCGGATCCCCTGTTCCAGCTTTCGTGCCTGCACCGTTTCATTTACGTCAAAGCTGTCGCCGATCTCAAACAAGTCCTCGAAGCCGCCGACGCTGTGCGCGGGAAAGTCTCGACCGTCGGCCTGGCCGCGCCCGAAGATCGCGCCGTCACGCTCGCGAATGAACTCGCTCGCTGGGGCGTCACCCGCATCTGTCCGCTGGGCCACATGCAAAACCCGCCGCTCCGTTGGCGCCACGATGGCCGCCCGAGCCTCGGCGACCTCGTCACTTGGACCGACTGGGAATTATGAACCGAAGATTTTTTGACGGAATTAACAGAATTGACGGAATTCACTCCGGGCTGTGCATGCGCACCTGCCAGATCCACCAGGGCTGCAGAATCAATTCTGTAAATTCCGTGAATTCCGTCTCAAAACATGAACGTTGAACTACGCAAAACCTTTCAGTTCGAGGCCGCCCACTTCTTACCCCGCCTGCCAGAGTCGCACAAGTGCCGCCGCCTCCACGGCCACAGCTTCCAGGCTGAAATCGTCGTCGCGGGCGAATGTGATCCACACCTCGGCTGGCTCATCGACTACGCTGACATCGCCGAGGCCTTCCGTCCGTTGTGGGAACAGCTCGACCACCGTTACCTCAACGAGATTCCGGGCCTCGAGAACCCGACCAGCGAATACATCGCGCGCTGGATCTGGGACCGCCTCAAGCCGCGTCTGCCCCTGCTGACCGAAGTCACCGTCGCCGAGACCTGCACCGCCCGCTGCGTCTATCGCGGCGCATGACTGCTGTGCTCGGCGTTCGGTGTTCGATGTTCGACGTTCGTTGTTCGGCCTTCACCGAGCTTCAGCCACTCGCCCCTCACTGGCTTATGACTGGAAAGCGCCTGCTCAAGCTGCTTGCAGCCTCGGTCTCAGCGGCACGCAGCGGATTTCGACCCGTCGCTTCAGCGCGGCGGCAATCCGCCGCAACATCAACAGATAGTTGCCGTCGTAGTCGGCGTCTTCGAGTTGCGCGATCACTGCGCCGGTGGTGCCGACCCGCTTGCCCATCTCTCGCTGACTGAGCCCGGCCTGTTCGCGGAGATCGTAAATCTTCCGGGCAATTTCCGCGTTGGCCCGCTCCTCTTCGAGCATCGCCAGCCTCTCGGGCTTCCCCTCAAAGTACCGACGGTGAAGGATCTCGACCGCATCCGTCGTTGGCTTTCGTTTGGACGTCATAGGTGTTCGGCTGCGTGACGGCTGGAGTTGGATTTAAATTTCGTCGTCTGCTGGATTGCCTACTCAAGTTCCTTCGGCGGAACCTCTCGTTCTCTCATCAAGAAAAACGACTCTGGCTCTTGGCATCGGCGACTCCGCGGGAGCTTCGCCGCGCTCGAGAGCCTGTCAAGCACATGCCAGGGAGCGCGCTCTCGCCCCTCGCCGATTCGCCACTCGGTGCTTCCCCGAGTGGTCAGTGGGAGGGCCGGTTGGACGCAAGACGCAGCCTGATTGCAGGCGACGCAGCGGGGCCTCGTTTCACACTTTGCAAAGTGTGGTTATCGCCCAGCCGAAGCTGTTCGCCGACACATCCAGGATGCGCGGGGGGGCGCGCGCTTGGTCAGCGACGATCAGACTGGGATCTCTCGGGTCGCTCCGCTCGCAGCGTGGCGACGCCGTAGGCGGGGACTTCGGTGCGGCCAGCCGTTCGCCGGAGCGGCTTCTCGCTGGTGTCGCTTCGCCAGATTTGCTCGGGCGCAGGACTGCTCCAGGCGAGCTTGGCCTGCTGGTTTGTGCCGGAAGCACCGAACAGGCAAACCATCCACGCCTTGCCGTCATCGCTCGGCTTCAGCCCCGTGACGACGACGCTCGCCGGCTCGACGCGGAAGAGCGGTTTGGTCAGCGGCTCGTCACGCGCGCGCGTCGCGATGAGCGGCTGACTCAGGGCGGTGGCGAGTTTCGTTGCGTCGGTGGGCGAGAACTTGCGGTGCGGGCGCAACGCGAAACGGAACACGACCGGCCCTTCCTGGTAGGCCCGGTAGTTGGTGCCCCAGTGATTGTTCATCGCCCACGAGTAGAGCTTTTGCGTCCGCTCGACGCGCTTGCGCCAGATCGCGGGATTGGATTGCGAGCCGACCAACGTCGCCGTGATGCCGCCGACTTGCACCAGTGGGGCGTCGAGCGTGAACCAGGTGATGCCGAAATCATCGTTCGACACGTCGGCCCAGCGGCCCACGGTGAACCAGTTCTTGCACGCGCTGGGCATCTGGTCGCGCTCCGGCTCCATCACGCCGAACGGGACGTCGAGGCGCATCACGCCGCCGGGCACATTGAAGGGAAACGCGAAGTTCACGCTCTCCTTGCCGCCCTTTTGCGCGAAGGTCCAATCGCCCGGCTTCGGGTTCGCCTGCGCGCGCTGCTTATCGACGGTGTTCACGAGTTCGACGTGATCGAAGCCGGCGCTGAGGCGGACTTCGCGCGTCAGTTTGCGGCAGCCGGGCGCGTCGGACTCGATGAGCAACGACGCGACGAGCGGGCCGCGCTCCCTCACGGAAATGCGAACGGGACCGTTGCGCTTGAGATCCGCAAGGTTATCGCCGGGCAAGAAGAGGTAGTCGTTGAGCGCGTGGCCGGAGGCGGTGTCGGCCAAGTTCCCTTTTATGCCTTTGGCCCGCAGCTCGACGATGGCCCCGGTCTGCTCGTCAACGCGCACGCGCTGAAGGCCGTTGTCCAGAGTGGAGCCGTTGGCGGTAACTTCGCCTTCGGTGTGAGCCACGCCGGACGAGACGGTGAAGCGCCGCGCGGCGAAGGGTGGAACGTCGCGGGCGACGAAAGCGAGGTCGCCGCTGCTGAGTCGCTGCGAAGGCACGGGCCTGCCGCGGGCATCGAGCACGCGGTCACCGGCTGAAGAGAGTTCGTCCGAGAGCACGACGAGTTCGCTGCGTGGCCAGGAGGTGGTGTTGAAGACATCCACGGCACCCGCACTTGGCGAGGAGGAAGCTCGCGGGTTTGTCTCACCCCTCGCCCCTGCCCTCTCCCCGTTGAGGGGAGAGGGAGAAAGTTCGGCGGCACTCGGTTGGATGATCACATCGCTGCCGAGCGCAGGCTGCGATGAACTCAATGCGGCCGACGGAGTGGCTTGTGTGGCCTGACTCGGTGTGGCGGCGGACGCGGAAGATGAGCTAGTGCTCCCCCTCGCGCTCGTCGCGTTCCCTCTCCCCTCGGAGGGGAGAGGGCCAGGGTGAGGGGTGAGTCCATCTCTGGCGCTTCCCGCACTCGCGAGCGCCTTTCTCAGCAACTCCCGCGAGTTCCGATCCGCCTCCAGCGCGTACGACCGTTTGATTTCCCACTGCTCTTTCGTCATCTGGTTCTCGGGATCGGACACGCTGCACCACGCGCCCCAGGTGTGTTCGGAGTAGAGCAGCACGTTGCGCCACGCATCCTCGAACTCCTTCGCCGGATACGCAGCCGGATTCAGCATCGCGTAAAGCGCCTCGGCTTGTGTGAGGCGATCCGAGCTGGCGCGGTTCATCGCCGTTTCGAGAGCGGACGAACCGGCGCCGTCTTCCCAATACGGCGTCCAATCGCCCCGCACGACCGGGAGCTTGTTCCCGTAGCGCTGCTCGAACGCGCGGAAGGCCTCGCTCGTGGACGCGATGATGAACTTCGGCCACGCATACTTCGTGTTCCACTCCTTCACGAACTCGCTGATGGCCGGGTCCGGCTCCGCGTTGTCACCGTGACCGCTCCAGCGCATGTAGGCGATGTCGAACGGGTAGCCGGTCTTTTCGAGCTGCGCCTGATACTCCGCAACGAACGCCGGCGTGAGCTTGTGATAAATGTGCGACATCGCGTAGCCCTTGAACGGAATCCACACCAAGACCCGCTCGCGCCCCGACGGTCCCACCCACCAGAACGGTTTGTTCTCCCATTGCACGAGGATGTCGCCGATGCGGTCGAAGTAATTCGGCGCGGTGGAGAAGTAGCGGATGCCCGCGTGCGCCATCGCCGTGACGGTCCCCCACGTGTAGCCCGGCACGTCGGAGATCATCGCCGAGTCGATCGTCACGCCGCATTGCTCGGCGAGTTGCGTGGAAAACCGGAACAGGCGCAGCAGTTCCTCCGGCCGGCACAGCCCGGTCAATTCGTTCAAATACATTCCGTTCAAGCCGACCCATCCCTTCTTCACCGCGTCGAGAAACTCCTTGCGCTCGGAGTCGCCGAGCCGCTGCAAATACAAGTCCGCCGCCCAAAGCACCTCCACGTTCCACTTGAATTGCGCCCCGGGCGGATAGTCAGCCGTCCGCCGCGCGTACTCGATCCCCTTGCGGAGGTTCTCCACTTGCTTTTTCTCGATGGCCGTCTGGATTTCCGTGTAGCCGATGTCCGTGTGCGAGTGCGGCAGGATATAGACCGTGAGTTCCCGCACCGGCTTGAGCGCGACCCCGCGCGTAGCGATGGTCTTGCCCGCGACCTCCACCGTGACACTGCGTGAAGCCTCCTGTGCCACCGCCGGCAAAAGCACTTCGAGCGAGTGCGCACGGCTGGCGAGGCGCACGCGCTGCGGCTCGACGCCTTCGACGCGCACTGTGGCGTCGGCCTCCTCGCCAAAGTGCCGGAGGTTCACACGCACGGGTTGGAACAACTTGCCCTCCTTCTCCAGCAGCGCGTGCGCGGACTCCACCGCATCCACGACCGTCGAAGAAATCACGGGTGCCAACTCGAGGCCGTCCGGCGTCTCCAGACCCAGCCAGTCATAGAGCAGCCAACTCCCGGAAAGCGTCGTGAGGTCGATGCGGTTGTCGCCCGCTTTGAGCGTCGCGGCTGGGAACTCGATCTGGAACTCGTGCCGCTTCCCCTTCGCCGGCTCGCCATTCACCGACGCATCCCCTGCCCCATTCGGCAGCGACTGCTCGAACGCGCGTTCGTTGATCTGCACCTTCAACTTCGGCGGCGCTGTGCTGTGTGTGTCGAGCAACGCGAACTTCAGCCGACACGTCCCGTCGCCGCCAGCCTGCTTCACTCCGAAGACCACGCTGAACGGATGCGACCCGCCGCCCGCCCAGCCATCCACCGGACCGGGATGCACATACGGCCAGTCCCGCTTCGCCTCGGACCGCCCCACCACGAAGAACCCATCCTCGCGGAACTTCCGGAAGCCATCCGGCGCGAACGCGAACTCCGCGTTGCCGCCGTCCGGCTGGCCGATCTGCCAAAGCAACGCAGACGAATCCGCCGCGTAAAGAGTCGTCGTCGCAATGATGGCGAGGAACGCGCGGCCGAGAAGGCGCAGGGAGGAAAACGGCGGTGACGAAGCAAGCTCACTCACAGGGTGGGTCTTTCTGGTCCGAGGTGTAGGCGTCATATCGCTCTGAGTCTTGACGCGCTCGCAGCCGCCCGGACTTGATGCACGTCAAGCGGCCGGCGATTCAGAAGGAACGATGACTTCTTGCGCAAGCCTCCGGCGGAGTCGGAGGCTTGCACATTGAGTCACTGAGTCTGGCGCGCCGCGCTCCTCACGGGCACGGCTACTGGCTCGGGCTTTTGATCTCCTGGTAAAGCCACGCTTTGGCAAAGGCCCAGTAGCGCTTGGCCGTCGGCTCGGAGATGCCGAGCACTTGCGCGGCCTCCGCGATCGTCATGCCCACGAAATAACGCAGCTTCACCAGGTCGGCCTTCACGGGGTCCTGTGCGGCGAGTCTGTCGAGGGCGTCGTTCACCGCCAGCAATCGGTCGTCGCTCTCCGTCGCCGCGATTTCCACCTCGTGAAGAGCGACGATCTCCTGGCCGCCGCCGTGTCGCAGCGCGCGCTTGCGGCGCGCGCGCTCGATCAGAATGCGCCGCATCGCTTCGGCCGCGGCCGAGAAGAAGTGCGCACGGTTCTGCCACGTCTGCTGCTCGGCGCCGACGAGCCGCAACCACGCTTCGTGCACGAGCGCCGTGGGCTGGAGCGTGTGGCCGGTCACTTCACTGGCCATCTTGTGCGCAGCGAGTTTGCGGAGTTCGTCACAGACGAGTGGGAGCAGTTGATCGGCGGCCTTGGGATCGCCGCGCTCGACGTCGCCGAGGATGCGCGATGAAGTCGGTCATCGGAAAAGCCTCAACGCAGCCGGGACCAACGTGCGCGTTCGGACTTCAGCCGTTGCCGGCGGAATTCGGCGTAGTGCTCCGCCAGCGCGTTCAGAAACTCGTCGCGGCTGGCGCCTGGTCTGCGGGCGAGGGCTTCGGCAGGGAGCCGCTCCAGTTCAGGACTCATTGAAACAGTCGCGCAGAATCTCCCGCCGCCGCGCTTCGGAAACCTGCCCATGCCACATGGCCCGGCTGTCTCGGAGGTCCTGGAGCGTGAGCTGGATTTGCGCGGCGGTTTCGAGATCGTGGAATCCCGGTTGGTTGGCGGCGGCGGCGAGCCACCCGCCGACGCGCTCGAGTTCGTCGAGCATGGCCGCGTGCTCGGCAAGTCGCTCGGGTGACCGCGCCTCGACGAGATAGCCATCCTCCCAGTTCGCCAGTTCGCGGCACGTGTCCTGCCAGTCGGCTGCTCGAACCTTGAATTGGCGCAGCAGACGGTGTTGCAGGCCATCGACGAAACCGGAACCTGTCTGCGGGTGAATTACGTCCGGCACAGCGTTCATGGTAGTCACGATACCAGCCAAGCCTTCCTTGTCGAGACGTTACAACCCCCGCCTGAGGCAACCCCGTCCTTGCCCTTCCGCCTCGCGCTCCGTAAGGTGTCGGCATGGTCGCTGCGCCCGATGAATTGCACGAATTGCCGCCGCCCTCTCCGGCGCCGCCGGAACTGGTCGAGCGGGCCGCTGCGTTGGTCCGAAGTTACCCGGAGTGTTTCTGGTTCTGGCACCCTGACGCGCGAGTGCGCCATCTTGAAGACGTGCGCCTGGTCGTTGAACACCTGCGAGAATATGGCGACCGCCGCGCCTGGTGGGCCGCTCAGGAATTACATCGATGCCTCTCACCGCTCTTCAAAAGGACGTCTTAGCCATCCTCGCCGCCAATCGCAGCGAGGAGAGCCACTTCGCCGGCGGCATCGTGCTGAATGCCGCCGATGATTCCGCCCGTTTTTCGCACGACTTCGACATCTTCCACGAACTGGCCGAGGAAGTGACCCGTGCCAGCAACCGCGACGTCGAAAGCCTGCGCCGCGCTGGCTTTCAAGTGGAGACGCCATCGCGTTGCGGCGAGTGGGAGAAGGAATCCACCTTCCGCAAGGCCAAGGTCAGCCGTGGAGTCGAGAGGGTGGAGATTGATTGGGCGGCCGATTCGGCCTTTCGCTTTTTCCCCATCGAACGCGACCCACTGCTGGGCTGGCGGCTCCATCTGTTCGACATGGCCACCAACAAGGCCCTCGCCCTGTCCGCCCGCACTGAGACGCGCGATTACGTCGATATCGTCGAACTGCGCAAGACGTTTCCCCTGCCGGCCATTTGCTGGGCGGCGTGCGGCAAAGACCCCGGCTTCAGTCCGCTCTCGCTGCTCAAAATGATGAAACGATTCGCCAAGGTGAGTCCGACCGAGCTGGACAAGATCAAAGCCCGCGCGCTCGACCCCGTGGCCCTCAAGATGGCCTGGATCGAGATGAGCGACGAAGCCGAGGCGAAAATGATCCGCGTGGCTGATGAACAACCAGACCTGCCGATTGGTGTGGCGTTCGTGGACGCCGCCGGCCGGCCGGGCTGGATCGGTGACGACCCGTCGCTGCGGCTGCACGCGCCGTCGGTGCGTGGGTGCTGGCCGGTCGTTCACGGCCTTGAACCGTAGGGGAGCAGACGAACTCGCCCGAGGTCGGTGGCGGCATCGCTGGCAGGAAAGCTCCGCGTCGTTCGATCCAAGTCCACTCGCTCCTGCCCCGACTGTGGCGTGCGGCGCATGGCCTCCGCCGCGGCACCGAAGAAGTGTGCGCGGTTCTGCCACGTCTATTGCTCCGTGCCGACCAGCCGCAGCCACGCTTCGTGCACGAGCGCCGTCGGTTGGAGCGTGTGACCGGACACTTCACTCGCCATCTTGTGGGCGGCGAGCTTGCGGAACTCCTGATAGAAGAGCGGAAGCAACTTCATCGGCGGCCTTGGAGTCGCCTTGCTGAGCTGTCTCAAGAATGCGTGTCACCTCGCTCATCGCCTACGTCGGCAGGCGGGATTTGACCGATCCAAAACCTTCGCCAGTTTGCTGCGGGCGGCAGCGAAACTGATTTCACGCTCCGCAGCCAGTCGCACCAGGTCCATGTCGGAGGCCGCGATGTGAAGCCAGTCAGCGGGGTTGTGGGAATCAGTCTTCCGCGGCAAGCAACACTCCTTCTGCCAGAATCGTTCGGAAAAAATGGTCGCCCACGGACTGCTTCTCGCTGAGCCGGGCGGGTGCGATCGGAACCAAGGTGAATGACGGCTTGGACGGGATGGGGCGGATCTCACGGCTGAAGCGTTGTGCCGCCTCCAACTGCTTCTCCGCCCCGTCGGCGACGAGGCACAGGTCCACGTCGCTGTCGGGCCGGGCGTCGCCGCGGGCGTGCGAGCCGAAGAGATAGACCGCCCGCACAGTTCTACGCGCAGCGTAGTGGCATCACACGGTCCATCGCTTCCAGGCAAGCGGGCCAGCTTCTCGCGCTGAAGCGCGAGGCTCGGCGGGAGATTCTCGAACAGCAGCTTCACGGCGGGCATCTTACCGGCGAGGCGTCCTGGCTGCAAACACCGGCTTCGACAGCACCGGCTTCGATGGCAAGGAGGGGCGTGCGC
>ORMF011455778.1_pt1 | contig 11278 bp, 8 predicted proteins | sample 1779871 | NCBI WGS metagenome assembly ORMF01 (sample SAMEA104232316, study PRJEB22302) | groundwater metagenome | biome: forest; feature: aquifer; material: groundwater | place: USA | collected 2011-08-07 | depth 5.4 m
GGCTAGAAGGGCCGGGGGAGCGGCGAGTGCTGGTGAGGTCACTTTCGGATGCTCAACAAAGAGCATTCGGCCTGGCATTTACATTGGCTGTCGCTGATGTTTCGGGCCAAGAGGCGCCAATCGTGGTGGACACGCCTGTAGGCAATATGGACTCTCAATATCGAGATCGGGTACTTAGATACGTCGCGGATGCGGCGCCTGGGCAAGTAATTTTCCTTTCTCACGATGAAGAGATCTATGGGTCTTATTTCGAGCGCCTCAGCTCTAAAGTGAGGAAAACGATGTTGGTGTCGTTTCAACGCGTGGAAGAAGGTAGTGGGGTGTCTACGGTCCTTGAGAATCAGTACTTCTGAGGTGACTAGTGGCTGAACTATTTAACCTCAATCGAATCGACAGGCTTCGCTATCGGCCGACAAAGGTGGCCGAAGAGTTTCTTGGTGATTTAAGGACGAGTCTCAATCTTGGCGATAAGGCCACTGCAGCCAAGTTGGCGATCGCTCGTAGCCTCATTGAAAAGGCCACTGTAGGTGAGCTATCCGTGCCCGATGGCGCTGAGCGGGGGATGGCGATTGAAGGCGTACACCTTTTTGGCGATGACGCGGATCTATGGGCATGTTCTATTGGAGTATCGGCATCGAAGCGAATCGAGACGGACGCTGAGTTTAGGCAATTAGTCGAAGGTCATTGGCATCGTGGCGCGAAGTTGTTGAAGGCTGACCATGACGAGACGAATAAAAATGACATCGACTTTGTTGTGCGCCTTGCGGGAATGCTCCCAGGACGGACGGGAACGTCGCGTGCAAGGCGAACCGACGGTGGAGCAACACGGGCAGTAACGCACCTGGTTCAATCACGTATTCTCCGGGAAGGGGAGGCGTGGTCCGTAAATGCCCCCGGAGGAAACGGGCTGATGGTGGTTTCGGGACGTCCGGGATCAGGAAAGAGCCAGCTCGTGCTTGACCTTCTGGCGCAAGTGGCGAACCAAGGGGTGAAATTTCTGTTCTTCGACCTCAAAGGAGAGCTTGAAGATTCTCCAGAGAACGCACAACAGAAAGTGAAAAGAGACCAATTTCTTCAGATGACTGGCGCGCAGTATGTGCGATTGATATCGGAAGGTTTGCCAATTAACCCGCTGATTCGCGCATCTAATCCCGCCGAAAATGCACAAATAGCTTCTGAGATGGCTTCACTAGTGCGCGCGTTTGCGCCGCAATTGGGGGCAAATCAGGAACGCGTTCTTAGAGAGGCATACGAAGCCACAGCGCATCCGGATTTCGAGGAGCTAGCCAACGCATTGCGGGATCGGGGCGAAGGTGGGGTAGCACTATCCATCACCGACAAAATCGCATCGTTCAATCTCTTCGCTGGCCACGCCGAAGCAATGCCGATAGAGGCGTGGTTGTCTGAGTCAATTGTGATTGACTTCAAGGCGCTGGGAAACGACAACGAGACAAAATCTCTCGCGGTCGCGTTTATCTTGAACGCAATCATGCGACAACTGAATAAGAATTTGCCCATCGTTGACGGTGTGCAGCCTTTGCAGATGATCCTTTTTGTGGACGAAGCGCATCTTCTGCTCCCTAAGGAAGGAAAGGCGGGCCTACTCGGATCGTTGGCGCGCCAAGGGCGTTCATGGGGCTTCCCAGTCTGGTTGGCTTCACAGGATGCAGACGCGTTCATAACGAAGGGCGAAAATGCTACAGACTTTGCCGAACTTGCTGACAGCGCGGTGCATCTGTCACCGCAAACATTAAGCGAGTCCGAGCAAAAGAAAATTATTGGCCAAGTTATTCATAAGCGCCTTGACGCTGGCGAAGGTGTGCTAAAGCTACGTGGAAAGGTGACAGTAGGTCCAATTCGCCAGTTCTGGCGCGATCAGGGCGCGGCTTAAGCGGTCCGTGTGGGCCGTAGCTGCCGGTGCGGGATTGGCCACCTTGCGCCGGGTTCTAGTCGTGAAGCTATTGAAGAGCGCTAGTTCTACACCCGCGTACGCAACAGTTTCGGCATGCGCTTCGATTCCGTGATCTGAACCATGTGTACAAGTTGTCCAGCGGGGTCGCAAGACCAACTCACGTGGATTGGGCGATTCTTTTCGTAAAAATATATCCTGTCGCAGGGTGTATTTTCGAATATCCACTCAGCGACCTGAAGCATATCTTCGTCCTCTACTAAGAGGTCGCAAGCGGCTCCTAGTCGCTCACATATGAATTGCCCGTTTCGTTTTTTCTCATGCGCCGCGTGCTGATCTAGTGCGGGAGCAGTTCCTCTTGAAATCTTCTTCGCGAGGTCCGATGAACAGAAGCCATAGGTCAACTTGATCATTCCGAAGTAGTCGATAACGGGATCAAGTACCTTAGTTGCGAGATCATGTAGGGCTGTAAAGGTGTCGGCCTCCTTCGGTACATTGGCAATTCCAGTGGCGGCCTGGGTCGCGCCACATTCGATAAGCTGGCGATAGGTCAGATTCGCGCCACAAAGTTGATCGAGATTCGGAATTGTTTCGGTGCGTTTGAGCTTGAAATTCGCTACGCGCCATCGAGCTCCTTCGAGAAGTTTGAGGAAATCTGCTTCAGATGGCCCAAATCCGGCCATGTCATGAAGTCCCAATAATTCTAGCGATTCCTCGAATTCGACCTGTTCGGAATAGTGCGGGAATTCTTCGTTGATATATCTAGACTTGCGATAAAGCAGCGTCGGAGGGTAGTCGGTCCCGTACGTGAAGATATCCATATCCTGATCGCGAAGCTTTACCTTGACTCGCTGCTGAAGTCGGGGCAGCGGTGAATTCACGAAGTCGTCAAACTTCATTAGAGTGATCTTGCCAGATCGAATATGGATCTTGATGAGATCGAAATCAGAGATATCGCCCCAGAGAACCGTGGCGCACTCGACATATATTCGAAGGAGCGTCGGCAATCTCTCTATAAGTGTGGCATGGAGCTGGAGTGAGCGGCCGTCTTCGAGCCAGCCATACCCCTTTTCGGATGATTCGCGGCACGCCCGATCTATGGCTTCCAGGTCACCGATACTGAACAGGGTCTCTCGCGCGGTCTGCTGCGCAGTGGAGTAGTTGCCGAAGAAGTAACGGACATCCCTTTGAAGGCTAAGCTCCAAGCGGGAGTATGGTTTTCTCTTCTGAAATTGTTGCAAGGCGAATAGTACAAGTAGGTCAGAGGTTCTCGCAGCGCGAGAGCGCTCCACTTCCCGTGCATCGTTTTGGCCAAGTACCAGCTTCAGCGCTTTGGAGAACGAACGAAGCTTTTCCTCAATTTCGTTTAGCGTTTGCGCGTCGATCTCATCCCGTTCCGGCGGTCGACCTAGTTCCAGGAGGCGTACCCACACGCTATCGAGCGCAGGACGGTTGGCCTCAAATAGTTGCAATGCACGGTCAATTCGTTGTCGTGGCTCGCGACACGGGCGGACATGAAACCAGCCGCGAGAGAGACTAGTAGGGGCTCTTTGCCCATAACGTCTTGCCAGAAAGCGCTGTTCGAGGTCTTTATCGCGGAAGACGAAGAAAACACCGGGACCCGATGCGATAGCGCTCTCGTCGAGCGTGTGTTCTATAAAGTCTCGAAGCTGTGCTTGAGTGAAGTACTTCTGAAACGTGTTGCGCGACGACAGATATCCATCGCCGTACAGTCGGCCCTCCGGACGGGCGTCGCTAGACAGCATTGCAGCCACAGACAGCACGCCACGTGTGCAACCGTAGGCCCCCTTAAGTGCGTCGACCCGTTCGGTGAGGTCCTCGATAACGTTTATGACGAAGCCGAGATTCACCGCGTCTGCAATGCGCTTCATTGCGTCAGATGCGAAGTGCGGGTCCCATCCCGTGGCGTCAATCCCGCTGGCGACCAAGCCACGCACATCGTCGCCGCGCCCGCAACCATAGTCAAAAAACGTCGTGTGGGCGCCTATTAGCCCGTGTCTCGATAAGGCTTGAACTGGTGCGGAAAAATGCGATCGGGACAGTGCAGTTAGATGCCGTCGAATGGCGGTTGATTGCGCCTCGGAGGTATCGAGTGTCTCGCTATTTGCATTCGCAAGCGGGATGAACCTGTTGCCTTGCAACTGGTATCCGCGTTCGGCTATTAGCGCGTACCAATGGTCTCGAAAGCCTATGCGATTGGCGTCTTGGAACAATCCAATGCTTTCGGCAGATTCTGTAAGTGCCGCGTATTCCGTGGTTCGCGCGTCGCCTGGAGGCAGTAGTAGTTCTTTGCGATGCAGGATGGGAGGATTGCGTGACTCTTCATAGGAGCGAAATACCGTGGTCTTCCTCGAAATATGGATTCGCCAACTCCGAGACAAGGCAGGGAACGGGTCTAAAAAGAAATCGGGGTAGTCTAGAAAGGACGCCTCGTCGCAAGACTTGTGAATCTTGACAACATTAAAGTTGTCTACTGACGTAAGACGAGCCAGATTCGCGGCCGATCCAATGATGTCTTGCCAGTGGGTAGGCAACGACGGGAGTGCTGATATATGCAGATAAGTGTGGTCGCCAACGCGTTTACCGATGGCATTTGCAGCGAATTCGATGTATTGCGCTACGGAGTCAGTCATAGACTGGAGTTCGTTCGATATTCCGAAAATCTGGATAGTGGGAATGATGGCAGACGGCGGTGCACGGTTCCGCAAGTGCAGGATATAACCAAGGCCATGTGTGTTCGAGCATGGAGGATTGCGGCAGTGCGGGCTTTTAAACGATAATTAGCTACGACCCAATGGAAATCAAAACCACTAAGTTGCTCAAGCGGCTGTTAGCGAGCTCTGATGCGAGCAAGATATACCGTGAGGCACTTCGCACGGGAAACAACGTCGACGTTCACCTAGGTAGCGAGCGCTACCGGCTGGTCCGCGTTGGTGTTGCTGACGCGTCAGACCGTTTCCGGCGCGTCGTCAAGAAGTAGAGCCTTTAGCGTACCTAAGGGGCGCCTGTGAATCTTGCGTTCCCGGCTCTTTTAATCGTTATCCTGATCCTACCGGGTGTAATCGCCCGGTTTTGGTACCGCAAAGGTACTTGGGAGTATCCAGTACATGTCGAACCCTTCGCTGAGCAGGTATTCCAGGGGCTAATTTGGGCGGCGGCGCTTCACTTTCTTTGGTGCGCTGGTGCAGTGTTTATTTTTCAGCAGGCGGTCGATATCAGAGCGGTATTGACCTTACTCGCAGCGCCAAGTGGAGAGCCGATGGAAAGGGCGTTGGCCTCTGCCACGTCCAAGCCGATAGTAACTCTAGTTTATTTTGTGTCCCTTTACCTTTTCGCTGGGCTATCCGGCTACTGGGGTCACCTGCTTGTTCGACGCACTAAACTCGATAGAAAACTGCGGTTCTTCCAGTTCGAAAACGAATGGCATTACGTATTGAGTGGCGAGTATTTCGTCGACGAACAAGAGCAAAGGGTTGGTCTAGTGGATGCTGAGGATTCGGCGATTGATGTTGTCCAAGTCTCCGCTGTCGCGGAAGTAGGCGGTGACGCCTATCTGTATACAGGCCGATTACGGAGGTTCTTTTTCGACCGCGAAGGAGTGTTGGACCGGCTGGTGTTGACGGACACATTTCGACGCAAGATCAGTGCTGATCGCGAGAGCGGTCAAGAGCAACGCGCGGCAGCGGATGACGAGCGTTTTTACAAGATCGAAGGTGATTACTTCGTTATCCGCTACGGTGAACTGAAGAACCTAAACATCGGCTATTGGAAGCTGATGAAGGTAGACGATGCCGAGGCGGCAACCGAAACCGGCTAATCCGTTGGTCGCGTTAAGACGTAAAACGCTCCTCGGGCGCCCCAAGAAAAAGTAAGTTGATTGCGCTTCACTTTGGAGATGGAATTTGCAGTACTCGTGAATGGCAGAAGGAAGCGGCGGGGACTAGGTGGGGGCATTTTTGGGGGCATTGCCCCGAAGCCTGCTTTGGAAAGGTCGTGGTTACAGAGCGTTAGGCGGGCTATTGGGTAGCCTTCCACCCCACATCTACATATTACGGGGAGGTCTAGAGTTCGATAGACCTCCACGGCAACAGGCTTGGTGGTACCCCTCCTGACCGAACGATTTCGGTCAACCAATCGATCAATCGGACGGTGTCTGGTCTGGACGCCGCGCTTTTCAGAATATCAGTACGAAGATAATGCCCGTGCGCTTTCTGGCCCCCTCTGCAATATACGATTGGTCCAAAGAACTTGGGCAGGTCACCGCTTTGAGTACGCTGACAGCTAACGAGTAGAGCTTCAACGCCGTACCCGCTGACAGCGCATACCTGTACGAAAACACTAGTCCGGAGAAATGTGCTTCTCAATTCGCCCATCCTTAATTACCAACGGGATGTGCGCACCCTGCTGAGTGAGAAGTGCCAGGTCGTCCAGTGGATTTCCGTCAACTGCAATCATGTCGGCAATAGCGCCTTCGGCTAGGATGCCGAGCTGACCGGAGAGCCCGACAATCTCTGCGCCAACCAGTGTAGCGCTGCGAATGACTTCGATCGGCTTCTGGACCCGGCCACGAACCAAGAACTCGTCTGACTGATATTCGGGTGCCTTCACGAGGTCGGACCCATATCCAACCTTAACGCCATAGCGCGCCGCAAGCTCCAACGAGCGTGGGCCAGCATCGAGTATGGCCTGCAGGCGAGCAAGACCCGCCTCAGGAAATCCATGTTGGCGACCGAATTTGGCGATGACCTCGTAAACGATGAGATTCGCGACCAGATACGCGCCAGCTTCGTTCATCATGCGGGCAGCCTCGTCGTCGATGAGATTGCCGTGTTCTATCGACCGGACACCAAGTCGAACGAGACGCTTCACGCCCTGGGCGGAATACACGTGCGCCATGACGTACTTCCGCGCGCGCCGGGCTTCGTCAACGATCGCGAGAATTTCGTTATCCGTGAACTGGTCGTACTCGAGAAAGCCGTGCGGGGAACCGACCCCGCCTCCAGCCATGATCTTGATCTGGTCAGCGCCGAGCCGAATCTCATCGCGAGTCGCATGGAGGACGTCGGGAACTCCGTTGACGATCCGCCCAATGCCGCCTTTGAGCAGAGCCGCGCATCCACAGGGCTCAAGCATGTCTGCTGCAGAACGTGCGTCGCCATGTCCGCCGGTTTGGCTCAGTGCGCGTCCAGCTACGAAAAGCCGCGGACCGCGAATGATGCCTTGCTCAACGGCTTGGCGGTGCCCGGCATCCGCTCCCCCAGCATCACGTACCGTAGTAAAGCCTCTGTCAAGCATCTCGCCTAGGCGAATCACGGCAGCAGCGGTGAGAAATGAAGGAAGAAAATCGGCCGATTCAGGAAAAATTGATTGCAGAATATGCACATGGCAGTCGATCAGGCCCGGCATGAGAACCCGTCCTTTAAGATCGACGCGGCGCATCGTTGACGCGGCTAGCGACTTTCCCTTCACGATCGATGCGATACGGCCATTTCGGATGGTAAGGGAGCGTCCCTTGATTAGCTCGCCTGACCCAACGTCTAGAAGGTCGAAGTTTTCGAGCGCCAATGGTTCTGCGGAAGTACGCTTCGTCATCTCAACAGTTCCTCAATTTCGAACAGCGGAACGGGCCATAGTTAGCAAATGCACACCAGTATAAACTTCCGACGATTGGCCTGACGTGTCGGCGAAGAAAGCAAGACTCACATTTACTAAAACCACCGTCCCGGGAGCGCACCTATGAAAATCGTCGCCGTTGCTGCACTGGTTGCTGCGAGCGCGCTGTGCGTCAATGCAAGCGCTCAGCAGTATCCGAGCAAACCTATTCGGATTGTTACGCCCTACAATCCTGGCGGAACCGCGGACATCATGGCGCGCCTCGTGGCTCAGAAGCTCACCGAGGCGTGGGGTCAGCAAGTGATCGTAGAAAATCGCGCGGGTGCTAGCGGCATGATAGGCGCAGACGTCGTGGCGAAAGCAGCGCCCGATGGATACACACTTCTTGCTGCGTACGTGACGGAAATAGCCATCGTACCAAGCCTGTTTCCGAAAGCACCCTATGATCCAGTCAGAGACTTTTCCCCCGTCGCACTGACGGCGCTCACACCAATGATTTGGGTGATGACACCGTCGATTCCTGCGCAAAACGTTAAGGAATTCGTAGCGCTTGCGAAATCGAAGCCAAAGTCTATCGCTTATGCTTCGGCTGGCAACGGAAGTCCCGCACACCTCGCAGGCGAGCTGCTGCAGCGTGCGGCCGGTATCGAACTCACGCATGTGCCATATAAGGGGGGTGGGCAAGCGTTAACCGACACGATCGCCGGGCACACGGCACTCTTTTTTTCCAGTATGCCGTCGGCGATGCCACACGTGAAGGCCGGCAGGCTGCGAGCGATGGCCGTGTCCTCCGGCAAACGTTCGTCCGCTGCGCCCGAGGTTCCCACAGTCGCTGAGTCGGGGGGATTCGATTTCGACATTGGAGCGTGGAACGGTCTATTTGCGCCCGCAGGCACGCCGAAGGATATTGTCAACCGGCTAAATGCCGAAGTGACACGTGCGCTGACGGCTTCTGAAATGAAGGAACGCCTTTCGCGCGAGGGTGCGGACACCGTGGCTTGGTCAGCAGACCAGTTTCGGGATTTTGTTCTGGCCGAAGTTGCCAAATTTAGCAGGATCATCAAGGAAGCAGGCGTGAAGGTGGAGTGAAAATGGGGGTTGCAGCGCCCCGGAAGGTCGTCGTCATTGGTGCCGGGATAGTCGGGGTCTGCACAGCAAGTTTTCTGCTGCGCGACGGCCATCATGTCGTTCTGATTGACCCAGATGAGCCAGGACGTGGGGCATCGTTTGGCAACGCTGGTGGGCTGAATTCCGCGTCCATCGTGCCGATGTCAATGCCGGGGATTGTATGGAACGTCCCAAAGTGGCTGACCGATCCCATGGGGCCGCTCTCGATCCGTTGGCACTACTTGCCTACGTTGACGCCCTGGTTGGTTAGGTTCGTGCGCGCTGGCACGCCAGAGCGAGTGGAAGCGACAGCACGCACACTTCGCTCCCTGTTAAGGCCCTGTCTCGAAAAGCTGTTGCCGCTTGTTAAGGAGGCAGGGGCACTGGACCTGATCCACCAGCGCGGTGGTTTGTTCGTTTACCGCTCGAGCGATGCGTTGGCGAAGAACAGCGCTGGGTTCGAGCTTCGTCGCCGCCATGGTGTGGTCTGTGAAGAACTCAATGCGGACAGAATTCACCAGCTCGAGCCCGACTTGTCCCGCGAGTACCGGCGCGGCGTTCTAATCCGGGAAAACTCACACACCAGCAATCCACATCGACTAGTGCTGAGCCTGGCACAGGCATTTGCGCGCGCTGGTGGGGAAATCGCCTGCTGCAAGGCACAGAACTTCATTCTTCAGGGTGATCGGCTCCGTGCCGTAAAAACCGACGCCGGAGAAATTGCAGCCGACCGTGCAGTGCTCACCGCCGGTATTTACTCGCGCCCTCTGGCGCGACTGCTCGACGACGCAGTGCCGTTGGAAAGCGAGCGCGGCTACCACGTAATGATCCGCAATCCTGAGGCCGCAATCCAATTCAGTGTGATGGATGGAGACGGCAAGTTCGTTGCCACGCCGATGGAAGGCGGCCTATGCGTGGCCGGAACGGTCGAGCTGGCAGGCCTTGACGCACCTCCGAATTGGCATCGAGCCCGGGTACTTTTGGATCACGCGCGCCGGATGTTGCCGGGGTTGTCCGCAACGTATGATTCTGAACGAGTATCGATGTGGATGGGGCACCGGCCGAGTCTGCCGGATTCCCTCCCTGTGATCGGACGGTCCCGCCGATCGCCCGACGTGATTTATGCGTTCGGTCATGGTCACGTCGGCATGGTGGCTGCGCCGATGACAGGAGCCGTCATTACCGACCTGCTTGCGGCGCGGGCACCTGCGATAGACGTTACGCCCTTCCGGGCGAATCGGTTTTAGCAACTGCAATTCCGCTAACCAGCGCTTTCTTGGGGCATATGTGGGGGCATTCCCTTAGCACCTTTAGAGCAAAATCCATAATCAAAAAAAGTTCGGAGGTTTGTTGGGTAGCCTTCCACCCACTAATTCTTCAACCCCGGAACTTCAGCTGAGGTCGATGGCGTGCCGCTTGAGTTCCGAGAGCGGCACCACCGCAAGCGCCTCCTCGTGCGTCGCCGCGAGCACCACCGGCGGCGCGACGCCGGCGTCGAGCGCCTCCTTCCAGCGTCCCGCGCACAGGCACCACTGATTGCCGGGCCTGAGCCCCGGAAATCCGGCGGCCGGGACCGGAGTGGTGAGGTCGTTGCCGTGCTTCCTCGAGAATTCCAGGAATTTGCGCGTCACCCGGACGCAGATCACATGGATGCCGGGATCGTCGTAGCCGGTGTTGCAGCAGCCGTCGCGGTAGAAGCCGGTCAATGGATCGAGGCCGCAGGGCGCGAGCGGCTCGCCGAGCACGTTCAGCGCCTGATCGGACTGGCGGCGCTCTTTCATCCGGCGATTTTCTTCTCGATGCGGCGCGCGAAAACGGTCATTTCCTTCTCCGCCTGCTTGTCGCCTTTCTTGTGCGCGGCCGCGATGCCGCTTCGGTAGGCCTGCAGCGCCTCGGCCGGCTGTGCAGCCGTTTCGAGCGCCTTGCCGAGCGCACGCCAGGCGGCGGAATAACCCGGGTCGCGGGCGACGGCCTGGCGAAGATACTCGATCGCCTTTTCGGCGTCGTCGATCTTCAGATATTCGAGGCCCAGAGAATACCGCAACAGGGCGCCGTCGCGCGGCGTGCCGAGCAGTTTCTCCAGGTTGGCGACGAGGGGCGGGGCGGGCCGGGCGGGCAGGGTGGGCAAGGTGGGACCAGGCATTGGGCTAAGATACCCGTTATGAAGACCCCGATCCAGACTGGCGATGCGCCCGCCGCGATCGGCACGTATTCGCAGGCAGTGCGCGCGGGAGATACGGTCTACGTCTCGGGCCAGATCGGCTTCGATCCGGCGACCATGCAACTGGTGGAGGGGATCGACGCCCAGATCCACCGCGTGTTCGAGAACCTCGCTGCGATCGCGAAAGCCGCCGGACTCGGGCTGGATCGCGCGGTGCGCATGACGGTCTACCTCACGGATCTCGGTCATTTCGCCAGGGTGAACGAGATCATGGCGCAGTACGTGGGCGAGCCCTATCCGTCGCGCGCAGCGGTCGGCGTCGCGAGCCTGCCGCGCGGCGCGCTCGTGGAAATCGACTGCATCCTGTACGCCGGCTAAAGCGCGAGCGCGATCCCGTTCGATGCGCGATCCCAAGCAGGAACCCTCGACCGCGCTCGCGCGGAAGCTCGCCAAGCTCGGCCTGCGCA
>ORMF010466968.1_pt1 | contig 11277 bp, 8 predicted proteins | sample 1779871 | NCBI WGS metagenome assembly ORMF01 (sample SAMEA104232316, study PRJEB22302) | groundwater metagenome | biome: forest; feature: aquifer; material: groundwater | place: USA | collected 2011-08-07 | depth 5.4 m
CGGCAAAGGGCGCAACTGTTGAGCGCTGCACACAAAAAGACGGACGGGGCGCACAACGTCGCGGCGCTTACCACGCTGCCTCACAGGCACCCGATGTACGCGTGCTCGCATGGACGGAACCGGAAAAAATTCCATTTCTGGATGCGGATTGTCTGGCTGCTGCGGCGGAGCCGATTCTCACGGGAAATGCGGATATTGTTCTTCCGACACGAACGGAGGATGCATGGAAAACCTACCCTTCCTATCAGGCATCGTCCGAGCATCGCGCGAATGCGCAGTACAACGCGCTCCTGCGTGCGCAGGGTCTCATCGGGAAAGAAGATGCAGGCTTCGATCATTTCTTCGGGCCACGGCTGTTTGCGAATACGAAAGAAAGTCTCGACGTATTTCTGGAGCGCTATACGTTTCAGAAGCGTGCGAAATCAAAACTGCACGGGCTTGTGAATGTCGATATGTACTCGAACCATATGTACCTCCCCGTTCCGCGCGCACTCGAAAAGGGACTGCGGGTGCGGAGTGTGGAAATTCCCTACGAACAGCCGCGCGAACTGTTTGCCAACGAAGAAGGTAACTCGGTCTTCCAGCGCAAGCGCGACATGCAGCGCCGCGATATTCTCACTGCTCTCGTGCATCTTTTCCGGCTGGAAAGGGGCGACGGGACATCCTGCCTGAAACGCGTCGATCAGCCCTGACGCTCCTGTCGTTTGCTCTCAATCAAGCGGAATCGTTTTCCTCTCCGATTGCGGACGCCGACAGAAGTCCTGCAGCGTTTCAACCATAAACTGAAGCATTTGTTCCGTGAGTCCCGGCCACACGCCGATCCAGAAGACGGTGTTCATGACGCGGTCGGCGTTCGGGAGTGCTCCGATACTCCGGTGCGCGACGTCTCTGTAGGCGGGCTGGCGGACAATGTTGCCGCAGAAGAGCATGCGGGTGGCGATCATTTTACTTTCGAGGTGGGCGACTAGCGCGTCGCGGGTGAAGGGGGCTCCTTCGCGCACTGCGATGGGGAAGCCGAACCAGCTGGGATCACTCCCCTCCGTTGCCTCCGGTAATTGAAGCACGTCGCTGAGGTCCTGCAGATGCTTTGTGAGATATGCAAAATTCTTCCGGCGGGCGGCGTGGAAGCCTGCGACTTTTTCGAGCTGTGCCAAGCCCACAGCCGCCTGCATGTCGGTGACTTTCAGGTTGTAGCCGACGTGCGAGAAGATGTACTTGTGATCGTAGCCGTAGGGCAGATCCCCGAGTTTCCACTGGAAGCGCTTGCCGCAGGTGTTACTCGCCCCCGGCTTGCACCAGCAGTCACGGCCCCAGTTTTTAAAGGACGACACGAGCTTCTCCAGCTGCGGATCGCTCGTGAGCACACACCCGCCCTCCCCCATCGTGATGTGATGCGCGGGGTAGAAGCTGACCGTCGCGAGGTGCCCGAACGTGCCCACATGTTTTCCATGGTAGAGCGAGCCGAGCGCATCGCAGCAGTCTTCGATCAGCCAGAGGTTGTGCTTCTTCGCGAAGGCTGACACCACCTCGAGGTTGAACGGATTGCCGAGCGTGTGCGCCGTCATGATCGCACGTGTACGTGGACTCAGCGCCGCCTCCAGTTGTGTGACGTCGATGTTGTACGTGCCCATGTCGACATCGACGAAAACCGGCACGAGGCGATTTTGCACGAGCGGATTGACGGTCGTCGGGAAGCCGACGGCCGCGGTGATCACCTCATCGCCCGCACGCAGCGCGCGCTCCCCGAGCGAAGGCGACGTGAGGGCCGAGACGGCGAGTAAGTTTGCCGATGAACCGGAATTCGTGAGGAGGGCGAATGTCTGTCCGGTCAATTCCGCAAACTGTTTTTTGAAGCGCGCGGCGAAGCGGCCGGTCGTGAGCCAGAAATCGAGTCCCGCATCGACGAGATTGCGGACTTCGCGGGCGTCAAACACTTTTCCCGAAACGGGAATCAGCGTCGTTCCTGCAATGAATTCCTCCTGCGGAAACGCGGATGCAAAATACCGGTCAACGAGCAGCCCAATCTCTTCCCGGAGTTCTTTAGGAGTTTTTGGCATCGGCAAGGTGCATTCTATACCAATCGATCGTCGCCTTCAGGCCCTCGTCCATCGCATACTCCGCCTTCCAGCCGAGAACCGCACGCGCCTTCCCCGCATTCAGGTACTGGCGGAGAATTTCATTCTTCGCGACATTCTCGACCTTCGGCTTCAGACCGGACTTCATGTGGCTGAGCACATGCTCAACCACCTCAAGGACCGTCATCGGCGTCTCGGTCGAAAAGTTGAAGGCCTCGCCGCGCAGCTCCGGCTTCTTCGCAAGTTTTTCCGCAAGCAGCATGTAGGCGGCGGCTCCGTCCTCCACGTAGAGATAATCGCGGATCGGCTTGCCGTCGCTGCGGATGACGGGTGCGGAATTGCGGAGCACCGAGCGGATGGTGCCGGGAATAATGCGGTTCCAGTTGAGGTCTCCGGGCCCGTAGAAGTTCCCGCAACGGCTGATGACGATCGGCATGCCGAACGTGTGTGCATAACTCTGGGCGATCAGATCCGCGCATGACTTGCTGACATCGTAGGGGTGCTGTCCCTGCAACGGCATCGCCTCGTCATAGGGCAGACGCTGTTGTTCTCCGTACGCCTTGTCGGAGGACGCGACGACGATCTGCTTCACCGTCGGGCAGCGGCGGCAGGCCTCCAGCACACACCATGTTCCTTTGATGTTCGACTCGAATGTCGAGAGCGGATTGCGGTTGGCGACCCCGACGATCGTCTGGGCCGCGAGATGAATGACGGTGTCGATTTCGTACTCACCGATTGTCCGCTCCAGAAGTTCCTGATCTTCGGTATCTCCGCGCACGACCGTGATGCGCGTCAGTGTTCCGGATGCGTGCAGCTCGCTTTTGGGCACCCAGTCACGCATGAGGGCGACGACATTGGCGCCGCTATCGGCAAGTTTTTTGGTGAGGCAACTGCCCACGAGTCCCGTGGCGCCCGTCACGAGCACCGGCCGGTCAGTCCAAAAACGTGCGCGGTCGGGGGGCATGAATGAAAGAGGAAAGAATCGTCAGGATGCGGTGACCGCGATGCGCTGCTTCACGGCCGGAGATGCCGCCTGTGACTGTGCGCGCGTCCACACCGCCCACGGCGCCTCGCCGCTGCTCCAGAGTTCATTCAGCTTCAGGTACTCGCGGTAGGTATCCATCGCGAAGAAGAATCCCTCGTGCCGGTACGCCATCAGCTGTCCGTCCTCCGCGAGTTTCCTCAGCGGTTCGTCTTCGAGGACGCAGGCAGGGTCAGCGCTCAGGTAGTCAAAGACACCCGGCTCGAACACGAAGAACCCCGCGTTCGCCCAACCGGCGGCTTTCGGCTTCTCAGTGAAATCGGTGATGCGGTTGTCGCCTCCGACGTTCACCACACCGAAGCGCGAGGTCGGATGGACGGTGGTCATTGTCGCGAGTTTGCCGTGGGAGTGATGGAACGCGAGGAGCGCATTGATGTCGACATCGCTGACGCCATCGCCGTACGTCACCATGCAGGTGCCCGTTCCGGCGTAGGGTTCCATCCGCTTGAGCCGCGCGCCGGTCATCTCGCTCTGGCCGGTGTCAGCGAGTGTGACCGTGAAATCACTCTCTCCATGCGCATTGTGACACGCAATCTGGTTCGGACTCCCGAGCCTGATGGTGAAATCATTATTCATCGCCTCATAATTGAGGAAGTACTCCTTGATCAGGTTCCCCTTGTAGCCGAGCGCCAGCGCAAAATCATGGTGACCGTAATGCGCGTAGAGTTTCATGATGTGCCACAGGATCGGCCGGCCGCCGATATCGACCAAGGGCTTTGGCCGGTATTCGCTCTCCTCACGAAGTCTCGTGCCCTGTCCGCCGCAGAGGATGATGACATGTGGCATAGAGAGGCTGATTGTACCCACCCGCAGGCCGCAGAAACAAGGGCAAAACACCCCATCTTTCCCTCTCTCCGCCTGCGTACTCCTTCTCCCCGGGGGAGAAGGTTGGGATGAGGGGCAGCGTGCCCGCAGGCTAGTCTTCTCTTATGGAGAAGGAATGCATTAAGGTAAAATCCCCCCATGCAGCAAAAGCAGAACGAATGGGCCTGGCAGTGGGAGCACCTGTACGACGATCAGAAATGGCTCTTTCAGGAGTGGATCCACCCGAATCGCCTTGAGGACTTCACCGGCAAGACCGTCCTCGACTGCGGATGCGGCGGCGGGCAGCACCTGCGTTTCGTCGCGCCATACTGTGCCAGCGTTCTTGGAGTGGATCTCAACGCGACGGTCCCCGCACTCAAAAACACCAGCCAGCTGAGCAACGTTGATGTGCTGGAGAGTGACATCGCGCAGATGGACCTCGGCAAGCAATTCGACATCGTCTACTGCATCGGTGTCATCCACCACACCGACGATCCGGATGCAACGTTCCGGAATATTGCACGCCACTGCAAGACAGGCGGACGCGTGATTGTCTGGTGCTACAGCCACGAGGGAAATTTTCTCAACCGCACGCTGCTCGAATGGGTGAAGCGCGCCGTGCTTCTGCGCCTACCCCGCTCGGTCAACTGGTGGCTGGGGCATCTGCTAACGATGTTTGTCTACGTGCCTGTGTACACCGTGTACTTCCTGCCACTCACATTCCTTCCTTTCTACGAATACTTCCAGAACTGGCGCCGGCTCAGTTACCACCGGAATTTTCTGAATGTCTTCGATAAGTTGAATGCTCCCCAGACGGAGTTCATCGAGCGTGAGCGCGTCGGACGATGGTTCAACCCGTCAGAGTTCGATGCCGTCCATATTTCTCCCTATAAAGGAGTCAGCTGGAGGGCATCGGGGACAAAGCGATAACATCGTAAAACGACCAGCTCCTCTGTATAGGAGGTGTTGGTCGTTTTGTGCACATTCGTACGAAGAATGTGCTTCTCTTTTTCCGGCTTACATGGGGTTGCGTTGCATCTCAACCGAAGCGCGAATGGAGTCGGCGAGTGCGGGAACCTCGATAGGCCTTCGCCACAATTCGGTGAACCCGGCATCGGTGAGCGCCTCCGGTTCCGCTTCGTCTTCAGGCACGAGACCGAAGATGGGCGTTTGCCCAAAATCGGAAAGACCCCGCACCTTGGCAACGGTTCCCAACGCATCCGCTCGTCCGATCGCGAGGTCGATGACGATGATCTCCGGACAGAAACTGGTCAGCTGGAAACCGATTTCGAGGATCTGGTCTGCGATTTCGAATTTGAATTCGGTTTCGGGCAACCGTTCCTTGAACTGGGCGACGAGTGCTGTGTCGGTCGTGATGACGAGGATCTTGACCATCTCTTCTGCGTCGAGTTCCGCAGTCGAGAGGCCGTGTTCTTTCATGAACTTGCGCAAGTGCTCCCGCGGGATACGGCGATCCTGACTGCCCGGAATCCGGTAGCCGCGCAGGCGCCCGCTGTCGAACCATTTGGCCACCATCCTTGGTGCCACCTTGCAAATCTTCGCGGCTTGCCCCGTGGTGAAAACTTTTTTCATGGGTTATCCCCCAAAGAGAATCAAACTGCTCCCCCGACCACGAAAGCCGGAGATGTAAAAAGAGCTTTATTATAATAGTTGTTATTACAAATCTGTCAAATACCGGGCATACCGCAAACCGTCCTAGCCCCAGCCCTAGCCCTAGCCCTATACTCATTTCATGTGTGGCATAGCCGGTTTTGCAGGCGAGGATCGCGGACGGATCGAGCGGATGACGCAGGCGCTCGTTCACCGCGGTCCCGATGGGAATGCGATTCTGTGTGAACAGGGAATTTCCCTCGGTCATGCGCGGCTCGCGATTCTCGATCCACGACCCGTGGGCGATCAGCCGATGTGGAACGAAAGCCGGACGGTCGTGATGGTTTTTAATGGTGAAATTTTTAACTATCGGGAGCTACGTGAGAAAGAAGGTTTCATTTGTAAAACGGGAACCGACACCGAAGTGATGCTGAAGCTCTACGAAAAATACGGGATCCGCTTCGTTGAAAAGCTCATCGGCATGTTCGCGTTCGGACTCTACGACACGCGATTAAAGACGTGGTACCTCGCGCGCGACACGTCGGGCATCAAACCACTTTTTGTAAGCACGATGCACGGCGGACTCCACTTCGCTTCCGAAATGCGCTCGCTTCTGACTGCATTTACGAAAAAACCGGCGATCAACCTGACATCACTCTCTCACTACGTCCGCCTCCAGTACGTGCCCGGACCGCAAACGCTCTGTGAAGGAATCGAGTCATTGCCTCCGGGAACAATCCTCACATGGAAAGACGGCAAAGAATCGCGTACCTCGTTCATCGCGCAAACTCCGCAGAAGCACTTCGCGACAAAGAAAGATTTCTCCTCTGCATTTCCGCAGATCATGGACGACGCCGTGCGCGATCATCTCGTCTCGGATAAACCCGTCGGCATTTTCTTAAGCGGCGGAATGGATTCGTCGATCGTGCTTCACCATATGAGTAATCATGCGAAGAAACCGATCAAAACATTTACGGTCCGGTTTGAAGCAACAGAGGAAGAAGGAGCGAAACGTTTCAATGCAGATGCCGATCTTGCTGCTAAAACTGCGAAGTATTATGGAACGGACCATCACGAGTTTTTGCTTACCGCAGAGCTCTTCCGGAAGCATTATCGGGAGACGGCGCGCGCGCTCGATCAGCCGAACGCCGACCACGTCTCGGTTGCGCAGTTTCTGCTCGCACGCGAGGCGAAGAAGCAGGTCGACGTGGTGCTCTGCGGCAGCGGCGGCGACGAACTCTTCGGCGGCTACCCGCGCTACCGCGTTGCGAGAATTCTCAATGCGATCCGGTTCATCCCCCCATCGATACGTGCGTTCGGCGCGCGGCTCTCCGATTTTCCGCAGGACGTGATGACGACCCCGCCGGGAAGCCTGCTCGCGGAGCGTCTGCTCGCACGATCCACGGAAGAAATCCGCGCAGTCGCAACCGGCAACTGGTTTGATGAAACGGCTACGACGAATCTTTTTTCGCAGCGTTACACGAAGCTTGCGGGAGACGATCCCGTCCGCGCTTTTATGGAATTCGACCGCGGGCTGTGGCTGGTCGACGAATCCCTGCGCCTCGCGGACGCGACGACGATGGGGAGTGGACTGGAAGCGCGCGTCCCCTTCCTCGACCCCCGCGTCATCGCAGCTTCTCATGGGACAGAAAGCAACTGGCACGTCACCTACTGGCGGACGAAGGCGCTGCTGAAGGACACCTACAAAAAAATTCTCCCGCGCCATCTTTTTTCTCTCGGCAAAGCAAGTTTCTATCCGCCCCTCGCCAAATGGCTGCGCCGCGAATCGGCTCCGCTTGTGGAAGAAATGCTCGTGCATCCCCGCATCAAAGAATATTTCGACGTCGCTGTAGTCAGTGATCTCTTCGAGCGTCACAAACGCCGCGAAACGTATGCGCTCCACACGCTTTCGACGCTCATTCAGTTGCAGAATTGGTTCGATACAGTGTACGACGCGTAAAAGGAGAAAACCGCGAACAGAATAAGCAGATTATGTACTTGTGTAAATTGTATATTGTTATAATATACGTCTATGGAAAATGAACTGGATAAGGCAGCGATAGAAGTGCTTTCCCAAAGACTCTACAGAGAAGTTGTACAAGGCACACCCGCACCTGAGGCCATCGCCTATGTACGACAGGCTGTGGAAAAAGAGAGGCTTCTGACAAAAGAGCAACTGCGTCTTCTTGTAACTGGCGCTGCAATACAGGCATATAACAACCGACAGCATGAACTCGAAGAAGCATTGCTCTATAGCCTTGGGGAGGAGAACTGGGATATACGCACGTATGAAGTTATGGTGATGAAAACTATGAGACAAGGAAAAACATTAGAAGCGTGGAAAATCTTTAAGAAATGTGAAAGAAGATTCGGTGCTGAACTCCCTAGTAGGAATAAGTTTGAGACATGCAAGCGCATTGCAGAGAGACCGGATAGCAAACAGTCATTAGAAGCAATACTTCAAGAAGACCCGAATGATGAAGTTGTGAAAGCATTTCAGATGTTAAACAGGGCATTGGAATTAAAAACCAGATATCAAATGGAAGCAGCAAACCACCTCGCCTCCCAAATTTCGATTGCTGATACCAGCCTTCATTTGCGACTCGGCAGAGAAATGATAAAACGCGGATTTATTGCGCAAGGCACGAAGCTGGCGAAAACAACAACGGATGAAAATAGACGATTTTTTGTCACTGTAGCAAATCAATTGTTCAGCGCTGGCCATCCCAGAGAAGCGGCAGAGGTCATAGAGCCGGTTATCAAGCTTGGGATTGTCCGCAACGCTTCGACTGCCGGAGTGGGCGTCGAACTCGATGCCCTGAATCAGCTTGCAAAATGTGCAAGAGCAGACGCTGTGGTGAGACAAAGATTTAACGAGGAAATGGAGCGATTACAAAGAACAGGAGAACTACCACTTGAATATTGGCATAAGGTAATGCTTGTTTTTAGAACAGGAAGAAACGTAGATGTTGGAAGCCTCAAGCACCGCGACGATCCAAAGCTCAAGGTAACAGCAGAAACGAAACGGAGAATTCAGGATATGCCGAAGGACACTAACCAGGTCGGTACGATTGCATTGCCTGCACTCGATCAATCAGGAGAAGGGAGAAAGATTTTTGAGGCCTTTCTTATGCAAGGAGCATTCGTACAAGCGGCAGGACATCTTTCACGATTTAGAGGCAAGGTCTCCGGCCGCGTCATCTCGCAATACGAAGATCGCCTTCATTCAGCATTAAGCGCCGGTGCCCATACTTTTGAAGTATGGAATGGTGTTTTAGATGCTAATCCAGAAGATAGAGCAGTCCTGACGCTCGCGTTAAAGAGTTTTCTAACTAACGGCAATGTAGATGCAGCTATAACACTGTTCACACAAAGACATGGAGGGAATGTGCAGAACGGTAGAATGTTCGGGCAGTTTCTCTTCGACACTGGAAAGCGTGGCAATGCTCATCCTTCTAATGCAGCGCTCATGGTGCTCCATGCCGGACATCCCAAAGTTGCAGTGGAGATCATCAAACCAATTTTGTTAAATTTCATTGCAAGCGGACATCAAATTCCGCTTCACGTTCTTGAAGCTTTTGCCAGATGTGCGGCAGTGGACAGAGAGATTCGCAATGATTTTTTTGACCAGCTGCGGGATTACAGGAAGCACCATCGTTTAAGTGAATCCAGTGTGGATGCTTTGCTTGCAGTCGTTTACAGTGACGAAGATGAACTGCTGCAAGAAAAAGTAGGCAGGGCGCATCAAATGACGCAGCCCAATGGAGGTGAAGAAGCTGAAGAGGAATACATCGGACGAGTTGCACGTTCAAAATTCTTCCAAGACCCACACACACTCCTGAAGGCACAACCAGTCGATAAAACAGCAGGTCTGGTGTCCGGAAAAAGTCGGCGGCCGAGAAGAAAAAGATGGGGTCAGTAAGGCATTGCCAAGGGTGTCTATCGCCCGCTGTCCCTCTTTGCACAAAAAACGATACACTACCCCCGATGCCAAAATCTCTTCGTGGCCGGCTGCTTCTCTTCACCCGCATCCCCTTCGTCCGCGGCGTCGCGACGTTTCAGGTGGGTACGGTCGTGATGACCATCACCGGCTTCGCGTCATCTGTTCTCTACGCACGCCTGCTCGGACTCCACGAGTTCGGCATCTACGCCGCCGTGACGGCGTTCGCGGGGCTCCTCGGCATCTTCACGTCGTACGGCCAGGAAACGGCGACCATCACCTTCCTCTCGGAAGCCGTCGGACGCAGGGATAAAAAAGGAATCGCACTCGTTCTCCGGTATTTCCTGCAGGCAACCTCGCTTGCGACACTCGTCTACATCGCACTCTTCCTGCTCGCACCGGTCATCGCAACAATGGTGGGGAGTGACCCGCGCATCGGCATGCTCGCGCGGCTTGTACTCCTCAATGCCGTACTCCAGCCGGTGAACGTCCTCCTCTTCATTGCGCTGCAGCTCCAGCGGAGGATCGCGCTCGTCGCTTTTCTCGAAAATGCTCTGGATATTCTCCAGCTCTCCCTCGCCATCGTTCTGCTGCTCCTCGGATGGGGCGTCGCCGGCATTCTTGCGGCACAACTCCTCGGCATGCTCGCGGCCGTTCCGCTCTTCCTCGCACTCTATGTACGCAGTGCGCGTGCGCAGGGCTTCCCGACACTCCGTGAAAGTATAGGCGGCATGCACACAGCAAGCGGGACCGGCCCCTACGCACGACAGGGATTGTGGATCGCACTCGACCGCAGTATCAGCGGGAACCTGTACCCGAACCTCTTCTTCGTTCTCCTCAACGCGACGACAACTCCGGCAACGGTCGGCGTCTTCCGCATCGCACTGCGGCTTGCAACGCTCCCGCTCTCGCTCCTCATGCCAAGCATCACGCGGATGACGGCGGTTGCGATCCCGCGCATTGCAGCCGCAGACCCGCGCCACCTCCTGCGATCCTGCCAGCAGGTCCTCATCGGCGCCGTGGCCTTAAGTTTCCTCGCAACCATCGGCGCTGCCATTGTCGTCCCGCCGCTGATCCCGCTCGTGTACGGCGCGGAGTTCGCACGCGTTATTCCGATCTTCCTCCTGATTCTCCCCATCAACATCACGTCCTCCATGCACGTCGTGTCGGTCCCGATTCTGAGAATCCTGCGGAGGGTATGGGTGATCACTCTCACCAACGGCACCGGCATCGTGCTCGCGTGCGGTCTGTACTTCCTGCTGTTGCAGTCGCTCCCCGTTCTGGGTGCGGTCGGCGCCTCCGTCATCTTCTATCACTCGTTCTCCCTGCTGCTCTTCGTCTACCTCGGCGTCCTGTACCGCCATCGCAGCTCTCTGGCCGCGGCGAAAGGCGTATGATAGGGTCGTTCCCGCATGCGCCAGCACATCAGCTCCATCGGCCGCGTCTTCCTGCTCCTCCAAAACTGGTGGGTTTGGTTCGCCGTGCGTTTCAAATTCGCGAAAGGCGAACGCGTCATCTACAAACTGCGCAATGGCATTCAGTTTACAATTCCGGTCAACTCGTCAGACGCACTCATCTTCAACGACCTCTGGCTGGAGCGCGTGTACGAAACGCCGCTGATCAACTGGCACGGGGCAAAAACAGTCATCGACATCGGCGGACACATCGGCTTCTTCGCTCTGTATGCGGCAAACGGCGCGAGGGATGCGACCGTCTACGTGTTCGAACCGGAGCCTGATAATTTCAAAGTACTTCAGGAAAATATCCGTCTCAACGGCATGGAGAAGAGAATCATCGCCACGCAG
>ORMF010529001.1_pt1 | contig 11272 bp, 9 predicted proteins | sample 1779871 | NCBI WGS metagenome assembly ORMF01 (sample SAMEA104232316, study PRJEB22302) | groundwater metagenome | biome: forest; feature: aquifer; material: groundwater | place: USA | collected 2011-08-07 | depth 5.4 m
TCGAACTCCTTCGGCGTCAGGCGTACCTCCTCGCCGTCGCGAACCACCCGGAAGCGCTCGCGGTCGATGACGAGGTTGCCGCGCATGATCGGGAGGCCCGCGGCTGGAGTCCCGTCGGTGCGTCGCAGCGCGACGCGTATGCGAGCGAGCAGTTCCTCCGCTCCAAACGGCTTGGTCACGTAATCGTCCGCCCCTGCATCGAGCGCGCGGACCTTGTCGCGTTCGGCGCCGCGCGCCGATAGCACGACAATCGGGGTGCTGCGACCGTCACGCACGAGGCGGGTGACCTCGACACCATCCATGTCCGGCAGCCCGAGATCGAGCACCATCAGGTCGGGACTCTCCCGCTCGACCGCCTCCACGGCGCCCCGTCCGGTCATGGCCGTCGACACTTCGTAACCGCGCGAACGAAGCAATGGAGCGAGTGTCGCGAGGATATTCGGCTCGTCGTCGACGACGAGTATTCGCACAGGCATGCCGCTACTCCACTACCGCGGCCGCGCGCGTGGTGCCTGGAACGACGATCGCAAACCGGGCTCCGCCCCCGGGTGCATTCTCTGCCCATACGCGTCCGCCCGCCGCCGCCAGCAAGCCTCGCGTGATCGCAAGGCCCATCCCGGTGCCGAACGACGACTGCCGCGCCGTGTGCCCGCGATAAAAACGTTCGAAGAGATGATCGAGCTCCGATGGGTCGAGCCCGGGTCCATTGTCGGTCACCGAAACCTCGAAACCTTCCCGGCCCGCCCGCGCTGTCACGGTGATCGGCTGCTCCGACGGCGAATACTGGGCGGCGTTCTCCAGGAGATGTGCGAGCGCCGCCGATACGAGACGCGGATCGATTTGCACTTCGGCGTCCGAGTCGGCATGCACCCGCAACGTCCGGCCCTCGAGGGCATGCCTGACGTACGCTGCCGCCGCATCGACGACGTCGGCCGGCGTGACCCACTGCCGGTCGGGCGCAATCGCATTGGAATCGATGCGCGCCATGTCGAGGATGTCCTCGAACAGTCTGGTCAGCCGATCGAGTTCAGCGAGCGCCGCTCGGACCTGCTCGCGCCTGGCGTCGGGAAGCAGACTGTCCTCTCGCAAGTTCTCGACGGCAACACGGATGGCCGTCAGCGGCGTCCGCAGATCGTGGCTGACTGTTGCGAGAACAGTCGCAGCGAGGTCGGCCTTCTGGCGGACAAGCTCGGCGGTCTCGCGTTCGGCGAGAAACTGAGCGCGCTCGATCGCGATTGCGGCGACACCCGCCACCGCATCGAGTGTGCCGACGTCGAGCGCCGGTGCGACGGCAGCAAGAATGCCGATCATCCTCGTCCCATGACGCAGCGGAACGAGTGAGATCACCTCGCCACCGTCCCCTACGGCCGACGTATGCCCGCCGTACGCCCGCTTACGCGCATCGAACTCGAGCGTGCCACGCGCGGTCGCCGGCGTGCCATTCAATCGAGCCGCGTCGACGGTGACTGGCTGGTCTCCCCCCTGGTGGACGTCCCATCCGTGAGCGGAGGGCAGATAGACCGCGACGCGCGTCAGTTCGAAGTGGCGGGCGATGTGACGCGCCAGGGCATCGAGGGCACCCGTGGTCTCGCTCGTCAGGAGCACATCGCGGCTCAAATCGAAGAGACGCGTCACCTCGTTACGACGCGCGACAGCCTCACGCGCTCGGTCCTGTGCCGCTGTCGAGAGCTTGCTGGCAATGATGCCGACGATCACGAAGGCGAAGAGCGCGACCCAGTTCTCGGGATCGGCGATCGTGAATGTGCCGACCGGGGGCATGAAAAAGAAATTCAGCGCGAGCGTCGAGGCAACCGCCACGGCGATGGCAAGCCAGAGGCGCCCGAGCGCCGCTACGCAGAGAACGACCAGAAGAAACGCCAAGGCGGCGGTCGTCGGGCTGATCTGCATGCCTGCTCAGACGGTACGCCATTCCCGGCACGAGAAAGTCATAAAAAGTCCGTAAGTACCGCTCCATCGCCACGTTCCGGCCTCCATACTCGATGTGCAGCCTAATCCGCTCCCACCGTGGAGCGAAGCGGGGGAACCACTTCTGGGGCGCATCCAGCGATCGCTGGTAGAGGAACTCCAACCTCGAGCCCGTCAGCTAACCCCGTCGGCGCATTGGAGGCTTTTGTGTCCGAGGAATCATTCCTATCCCAGGTGAAGCGCCTGGTGGTCGGGGCGCCGATCCCGTCCCACCTCGCGCATCACGAACGCTTCTCCAAAGTTACAGGGCTCGCCGTCCTTTCTTCCGACCCGCTCTCCTCGGTCGCGTACGCAACCGAGGAGATTCTGCGCGTCCTGATGATCAGTGGCGTCTCGGCGCTCTGGCTCGTCACGCCGATTGGCGCGGTCATCGCGACCATGCTCGCCGTCGTCGCCTTCTCCTATCGCCAGACGGTCCACGCCTACCCCAATGGAGGGGGCGCCTACATCGTCGCGAAGGAGAACCTCGGCACGCTGCCGGCTTTGATTGCCGCAGCCGCGCTGCTGATCGACTACGTGCTCACGGTATCTGTCAGCATAGCCGCCGGCGTCGCCGCCATCACGTCCGCGCTGCCGCAATATCACATCGATCCCGTGGTGATGTCGCTCGTCTTTGTCGTGATCCTCATGGTCGGCAACCTGCGCGGGGTCCGTGAATCGGGCCGGCTGTTCGCGGCACCCACCTATTTCTTCATAGGGGGCATCCTGACGATGCTCGCCGTTGGACTATGGCGATACGCGACCGGAGCGCTGGTGCCGGTACCCGCGATGGAAGCGCTGACGCCAACGGACACAGGGATGCTGACGACGTTCATGCTGCTGACGGCCTTTTCAAACGGCTGCACGGCGATGACGGGTGTCGAAGCAGTCTCCAACGGTGTGCCGGCGTTCCGCCCGCCCGAGAGCAGGAACGCCGCATCGACGCTCGTGACGATGGCGGTGCTCGCGATGACGATGTTCACCGGGATCACGATGCTGGCGCACGCGTACCAGATCATTCCCAACAATGCCGAGACTGTCGTGTCGCAGATCGCCCGTGCGACGTTCGGCGGCCGCGGCTGGGCGTACTACGCGGTGCAGGCGGCGACGATGCTCATTCTGGTGCTGGCGGCGAACACGGCATACGCCGACTTTCCACGCCTGGCGTCAATCATCGCGCGCGATCGCTTCCTGCCAAGGCAGTTCACGACCCAAGGCGACCGCCTTGCCTTTTCGAACGGCATCGTGATCCTCAGCGGCCTCGGGGCGCTACTGCTGGTGATCTTCGGCGGCGACACGCACGCGCTCATCCCGCTCTACATGATCGGCGTGTTCGTGTCGTTCACGTTGTCGCAGGCCGGCATGGTGGTGCACTGGCGAACGCTGCGCGCGCCTGGATGGCGCACCAGCGCGGCGATCAACGGCTTCGGCGCCGTCGTCACGGGCATCGTGCTGCTCGTGGTCGCGACGACGAAGGCTGCCGAGGGCGCCTGGATCATCATCCTGATGATTCCGACGCTGGTGATCCTCTTCAATATCACGCGCCGCCACTACGATCATGTCGCATCGGCGCTCACGCTGCGCGGATGGCGCCCGGAGGCGGTCGGCCGCCACGTCGTCCTCGTTCCGATCGGCAGCCTCCAGCGCGCCGTCGTCAAGGCGCTTCGCTACGCGCGCACGATCTCGGCGGACGTGCGCGCCGTGTACGTCGAAATCGATCCGGCGTTCACGAAGACGATGCGGGATCAGTGGGCGGAGTGGGGACAGGGAGTTGAGCTCGTCGTGCTCGCGTCACCCTACCGGTCGCTGATGGAGCCACTCCTCGAATACATCGAGGAGGTACAGCGTAACGACCCTGGTGGCTACATGACCGTGATTCTGCCCGAATTCGTACCGCACCGGCTGTGGCAGCACGTGCTGCACAACCAGCACGCGCTGCTCATCAAGGGGGCGCTCCTCTTCAAACCGAACGTCGTCGTCACGAGTGTGCCGTTTCACCTTGGACACGACGTGGGACAACCCGGCGGCGAGGAGGCGGTGCCGGTCCATGCCTCCAACGTCGACCCGGTCGTACTTCAACGGATGCTGGCGAGCTCCACGGAGCCCGAGCAGGCGGGCGTGTTCCGGAAGCTCTTGCTGAGACGCCTCACGGCGCTCGCGTTCGTCGTCTGGGTTCTCAGTTGGCCCGCTCACCTGCTGCCGCACATCGCGCTGTGGGTCGCCCTGGCAATCCTGGCGCTCGCGATCGTCCTCACGTCACCGCCACAGTCGACTACGTAGCCCTCAGCCTGAAAGGCGGACCCAAAGGTCCGCCTCTACGTTACGGACGATTCGATTCCGTCGTTCCAGACGATTTCATCGAGGATGGGTGGCTTCCTCGAGCCACTTCAAGTAGCCGGCGGACCCGTCCGTGGCGGCTACCACGAGGAACTCGGGCAGCTCATACGGGTGCAGCTCGTGGAATCGAGCCTCGATCGCCGAGATGCGATCGCTGGTGGTCTTGATCACCAGTTGTTGCTCGCGGTCTTCCTCGATCGCCCCCTTCCACCTGTAGATCGACGTCATCGCTGGCAGGACGTTCACACACGCCGCCAGGCGCTCGTCCACGAGCACGCGCGCGAAGGCCGCCGCGTCGGTCTGCGCGCCGAGCGTCGTCAGCACGATCACGGGACGACTTTCTGTAGCTGAGCTCACGATTTCACTTGTACGCGGATCCTTGTTGCAGTACAACCTTCACTGACACGAGCCACGGAGACACCGAGACAGGCCATCAGTTGTCGCGCGCCTCGCGCTGCCGTGACCAACGTCAAAAAGGGGCTTGTACTCACGAGCGAAACGCGCTATTCTCCCACGGACGAGCCGGACCACGACGTGACCGCCGCTGCGACCCTATTGTGAAGAAGACCACTACCAGCGCCGACCAGACTTCCTCGCTCCCGCGGCGGCGCCGCGGGCGGGTCGTGCGCTACCTCGTGGTGGCTGTCGGCTGCGTGCTGATCGTCGACGCCCTCGTCGGCGACCGCGGATTCCTCGCCATGCTCAAGGCCCGGCAGCAGTACCGCACCCTCGAATCGTCGCTGGAGCGGTCGCGGGCGGAGAACGCGCATCTGCGCGAACAGGCTCGCGAACTGCGTGAGGACCCTTACGCCATCGAAGCCATCGCCCGCCGCGAGCTTGGTCTCATCCGCCCAGGGGAGAAACTCTTCATCATCAAGGACGTCAAACCGGCCGATTCTCCACGGTAAATCCCAAATCCCAAACAGTCCAAACCCTAACCCACTAACCCCTAATCTAATCCCGACCTGATCCCCGGTCCCCGATCCCTGATCCCCGATCCCTGATCCCTTTGGATTGACAGCCACGTGCCACCCACCTACGATCGCGCTCTATCTCGAACTGAAGGAGTTCACATGCGCACAACTATCGCGTGCCTGCTGGCCCTCGCGTGTTCCGCGGCGCCGGCGCTGGCACAGACCCGCACAGCGAAACCACTGGAGATCTACGTCGTCGACGTCGAAGGCGGCAACGCCACGCTTTTCGTGACGCCATCCGGTGAGACGGTGCTCATCGACACCGGCAACGGCGGTGCGGGCGCGGTCCGCGATGCCGCACGCATCATGGAGGCAATCAAGGACGCCGGCGTCACCAAGATCGACCATCTGATCACCACCCACTGGCACGGCGATCACTTTGGCGGGCTCGCGGAGCTCGCCAAGCAGATCCCGATCAGCCAGTACATCGACCACGGTGCCAACGTGCAGCCTGCGCAAGCCGCAGACGATTTTCTCAAGGACGTCTATCCGGGTCTGATCGCGAAGGGCACGCACATGGTCGCCAAGCCGGGCGACAAGCTGGCCGTCAAGGATCTCGACTGGCGCGTGGTGGCATCAGCCGGCCAGGTGCTCAAGACGAATCTGTCTGGCGCGGGCAGGCCCAATCCATACTGCGGGGCCGTCTCCCCAGCGCAGGCTCCGGATCCGACAGAGAACGCGCAGTCGGTGAGCAGCTACATCACGTTCGGCAGGTTCCGAATCGTGCATATGGGCGACCTCACCTACAACAAGGAGCTCGACCTGATGTGCCCGACCAACCGCCTCGGCGGGGCGGACCTGTTCATCGTCTCGCATCACGGCCAGGCGATCTCGAATTCGCGTGCGCTGGTCCATGCTCTCCAGCCACGCGCAGCCATCATCAATAACGGCACGCGCAAAGGCGGACAGCCCGACGCGATGCGAGTGCTCTTCTCCTCACCGGGTCTCGAGGATCTGTGGGAGATGCACTTCTCGCTGCTGAGCGGGCAGGAATACACCGTTCCCGGCGCGTTCATCGCGAATCAGATCGATCAGCAGAGCGATGGGATGCCGATCGGGACGTGGACCCCGCCGCTGCCGGGCCAGCAGGCGCCTCCCGCGCCGACACACAACGGGAAATCGAACTATTTCAAGATCACGGCGCAGCAGGACGGCACCTTCACGGTGACGAACACGCGCAACAACTTCAGCAAGACGTATCGCCCGGGCGGAGCGAACGCTACGCGGTAAGCAAGACAGCCACGGAGGCCACAAAGAACGGTTTGGCCACAAAGACCACTAAGAACACAAAATATTTTTGTGATCTTTGTGTCCTTTGTGGCTAATTCGTCTTTGTGCCCTGTGTGGCCACTTTCCCAGAGGTTGTAATGCCACACAAGAGCGGCCGCCATTTTCTCCAGATTCCCGGACCCACCAACGTTCCGGACCGCGTGTTGCGCGCCTTGTCGCAGCCGACGATGGACCATCGTGGACCGGAGTTTGCCAAACTCGCGCGCGAGGTGTTGTCCGGACTGCAGGGCGTCTTCCTGACGAAGTCGCCGGTCGTCATTTATCCAGGATCAGGCACAGGCGCGTGGGAGGCATCACTTGTCAACACGCTGTCGCCTGGCGACAAGATCCTGATGTTCGAGACGGGACACTTTGCCGCGCTGTGGCGGGAGATCGGCACACGCCTCGGTTTTCAGATCGACTTCGTGGCGGGCGACTGGCGGCACGGCGTCGATCCGGCGGTCGTCTACGCGAAGCTCGCCGACGATCGCGACCATCAGATCAAGGCTGTTGCCGTGGTGCACAACGAGACGTCAACCGGCGTCGCCAGCCGCATTGCCGACATCCGGCGACAGATTGATGCTGCGCGGCATCCGGCACTGCTGCTCGTCGATACGATCTCCTCGCTCGGCTCGATCGACTACCGCCACGACGAGTGGGGCGTTGACGTGACGATCGGCTGCTCTCAGAAGGGGCTGATGCTGCCGCCGGGACTCGGCTTCAATGCGATCAGCGAGAAGGCGATCGCGGCGTCGAAGACGGCCCGCACGCCGCGGGCGTACTGGGATTGGGAGGCGATGATCCGGGACAACAAAGCGGGCTACTTCCCGTACACGCCGTCGACGAACCTGCTTTACGGGCTGCGCGAAGCGATCAAAATGCTCATGGACGAAGGACTCGAGAATGTCTTCGCACGCCACGAGCGCTTCGGCCGCGCGACACGCGCTGCGGTGAAAGCATGGGGGCTCGACATCGTCGCGCAGAATCCCGACGAATACAGCGGCGTGCTGACCGCGGTGATGATGCCGGAAGGACGCGACGCAGACGCGTTCCGCCAGGTCGTCCTGGAGCGTTTCGACATGTCGCTCGGCACCGGTCTCGGGAAGTTGAAGGGCAAAGTCTTCCGGATCGGCCACCTGGGCGACCTCAACGATCTGATGCTGGCGGGCACGCTTGGCGGCATCGAGATGGGACTCGCGCTGGCGGACGTGCCACACAAGGCGGGCGGCGTACTGGCCGCGCTGGACATGCTGGCGAGCGAATCGCTGGCGCCTGTTTCCTAGACGGGGAATCGGGGATCGGGGATCGGGGATCAAGAACCAGAGCTTTTGATCCCTGATCCCAGATCCCTGATCCCTGATCCCTAACAACCCAAGGAGAGTTGATATGCGTACAACGATCGCGTGCCTGCTCGCCGTCGCGTGTTCCGTTGCGCCGGCGCTGGCGCAGGGCCGCGCGGCGAAGCCGCTGCAGATTTACGTCATCGACGTCGAAGGCGGCAATGCGACGCTGTTTGTGTCACCGACCGGTGAGTCGCTGCTCATCGACACCGGGAATGGGGGGGCTGTCGCAGCTCCTCGTGACGCGGGACGCATCATGGAGGCCGCGAAGGATGCCGGCCTCACGCAGATCGACCACCTGATCATCACCCATTGGCACGGCGATCACTTCGGCGGGCTTGCGGAGCTGGCCAAGCAGATCCCGATCAAGCACTACTACGATCACGGTCCCAACGTGCAACCCGGTCAGGGGGCTGACGACTTCCTCAAAAACGTCTACTCCGAGCTGATCGCGAAGGCTCAGCACACGGTCCTCAAGGCGGGCGACAAGATTGCGCTCGCGGGTGTCGACATCGTCACGGTGCTCTCGGCGGGCGAGCCCATCAAGGCGCCGTTGAAGGGCGCCGGGGCGCCAAATCCGTATTGCGCGAGCTTCGTAAGAGGCGACAACAACGCCGAGGACCCGATGTCCGTGGGCATCCACCTGACGTTCGGCAGGTTTCGGACGATTCATCTTGGAGACAACACCAAGAACAAGGAATTCGAGCTGATGTGCCCGAACAACCGTATCGGCGCCGTTGATCTTCTGCTTGGGTTGCACCACGGGCAGGCGAGCTCGAACTCGCCAGTGCTCGTGCACGCGCTCCGTCCTCGGGTCGGCATCATGAATGACGGCACTCGCAAGGGTGGCGAGCCGGAGACGATGAAGACGGTCTTCGCGTCCCCGGGCCTCGAGGATCTGTGGCAGATGCACTTCTCGCTGCTGAGCGGTCAGGAATACACAGTGCCGGGTGCGTTTATCGCGAATGGAGTCGATCAGCCGGGTGACGCCATGCCGATCGGTACCTGGACTCCGCCGCTGCCGGGCCAGCAGGCACCACCCGCGCCGGTGCACAACGGGAAGTCGAACTACTTCAAAGTGACGGCGCAGCAGGACGGCACCTTCACGGTGACGAACACGCGCAACAACTTCAGCAAGACGTATCGCACGGGCGCGGGCGCGAACGCGACCCGATAGAGCAACCACGAAGGACTCGAAGGTCACGAAGAATTTGTCTTACTTCGTGTCCTTCGTGACCTTCGTGGTCAAGTACGTCTTTGTGCCCTTCGCAGCAGCTGATTCCAGCGGGTTCTAATGCCACACAGAGCGGCCGCCATTCTCTCCAGATCCCGACCGCATCATCGCGCTCGCCGCGACGTTGGATGGTTCGTCGCAGCGGCCCGTCGCGCGCCTTGCCGCGACCGGCGCGGACAGGCGCGACGTGGTTCTCGCTCTGGCCGAGGAGATTGACGGCCTGCAGCAGGCCGACCGTCGCAGAATGGCGATCTACGAAGCTGCCGCACACCCCTACGTTGAAGAATGCCGTGCCGCCGGAATCAACACGCTCCCATTACGCGAGGCCCACGACCGATTGGGGGAGATCGCCGAGCGCCTCCTGCCTCCGGCGCCCACCCCGGGATCACCCAATGCAGATGCTCAGTGAAGACGATGTCAATCTACGGGAGTTGAGCGACCAGGAGCTCGACCTCGCCTGGGACCTGTGGTTCGATCTCGCGCAGGCCACCAACGACTGGGACCCGCCGTATTGTCACGGAGTGTTCGTCAATCTCGTGACGAGTGCGCGTGGCAATCCTCAGGAAGTCTCGTCCGAAGGTGGGCGCCGGGACGATCGCATGTGAATCGCGCGCCGTGCGCACGCTACTCCGTCGCGTCAAACAGGCGGCTCACGGACTTGCCCACGTGAATCCGGTGGATGGCCTCGGCCAGGAGCGGGACGATGGAAAGAACGGTCATGTTGGGCAGGCGCTTGTCGCCTGGAATGGACACGGTGTCGGTGGTGACGATTTTAGCTGATCGACCTGATGGCTCGCCGTCCGGTCCGGGGCGACCGTATTGGCAATGTTTGCCAATACGTTATATCCTCAAGTAATTGTCGCGAGACCCAGATGCCGACCAGGAACATCAACCTGACAGCCGCGCAGGACGCGTTTGTTCAAGAGGTCGTTGAAGCGGGCGAGTACCAGAACGCCAGCGAAGCGATCCGCGACGCCCTACGCGTCCTTCAGCAGCGTCGACGAGAAGACAGCCTGAGGCTGAAGGTGCTCCGGGAGCAAATCAGGGCCGGCACCAACGCGCTCGAACGCGGCGATTTCGCGGAGGTCGAAGACGCCGCTCTCGAGGGGTATCTGGAACGGTTGACGACGCCCGCTTCGAAGCGCGTGCGTTAGGGCCGCATGCCGCGGTTTCGGCTCGCTCGCCCAGCGCAGATCGATCTTGCCAACATCCTTGCCACAAGCGCCGAGCGATGGGGCGCCGAAGGTCGGCAGCGGTACGCCGCCGTTCTCGTGGCTGCGATGCGGCAGGTCGCGGCCGAGCCCGAAGGGCCGCTCGTATCGGAGCGGCCTTTGGCGACTTTCTGGCGACCTCGGCTCTTCGCGGCTATGCTCTCGGCGCCCGCAGCCGCCGGCGACCCGCGACCAAGCCAACGAGTCCTGTACCGAGCAATAGGAGCGAGCCTGGCTCTGGAACTGTCGTTGGGGCCGCCCCCGCGACCGCATAGCTGAAGCCCGAGTCCGAAAGCACGGAGACGCCAGACACTTGAGCCCCAGTGCTGTCGAGTACGACCAAGGGCTGCAACTGCGCGGTGTTGAAGAAGTCGATCGCGCCGTCCACTGGTCCTGGGCCAAAGATCAGGCCACCAAGGCTCCAGCTCCCATTCCTCGGCACCCCGAATAGGAACGGGGTACCGACCGAAACTACGGCGTCCACGGTGACGCTGGCGTCGAGCGGGAAGAAGCAGAGGAAACCTGAGTTGGGGACATTGTCGCCGCAGGCGCGAAAGTCGGCAACCGTCGAGCCGTCATGGTACAGATACAGTTCGGCAAAGGTCGTGTCGCCTACATTGAGTGTTCCATCCAACGCCCAGTTCCACACCAAGGTCCCGCTTCCACTGCCGCCGGTTACTGTGAACGTGTCGAACACATTTACCTGGGCACCGGCGCCTTGATTAGCTGGAAGGGTGCCTGCGGAGTCCAGGGAGAGCTTCAGCGTCGTGGGACTTCCTTCGGCTGACACATTGGTCACCGCACCGAGAGTGATGCCCGTGCACGTCGTGGAGTACGTTGAATCCGTCACCGACGCGCTACAGCCGTCACCGGCGATGAAATCGATCGTGATAGCGGCGGCGAGAGCGGGAGCGGGCAGAGAGCAGAGCAGGCCGACCCACA
>ORMF010590942.1_pt1 | contig 11271 bp, 10 predicted proteins | sample 1779871 | NCBI WGS metagenome assembly ORMF01 (sample SAMEA104232316, study PRJEB22302) | groundwater metagenome | biome: forest; feature: aquifer; material: groundwater | place: USA | collected 2011-08-07 | depth 5.4 m
CCCATAGCCGCATAGGCTGCGCTCACCACCGCGGTGCAATCCGCGGTTTCCTCCCTTCTGGATTGTCCAACGCCTGCCCGCTGGCTTCGCCGAATCATCGCTCGCCTGCGCGTGGGGCAGGCATCGAACAATCCTCAAGAGAACCAGATGTTCGCGCCGCTCTGCTTGAGCATCCGCTTGTGGCCGGGTGTGATCCCTGATATCCGCGGCCTACTGATATTCCGGCCAAAGGCAGTTTTCCGAAAACGCGAACCTTCACTCCCGACCCTAACCGGTCATTCGCTATAGTCTATGTACACATGTGGAGGACGCTATCTTGAGACCGACCGACATTGACTATGCAAGAGACCTATTCACTGAGCTCGTCGTCACCCTGTTTGCCAAGAGCTCCATTCCTTTGGGCACGGCGGAGACGGAGGCGCTTGCCGAGAAGTCTCTAAGTATGGCGACGCTTGTTGGAGCCGCACAGCAGCACAACATACAAGCCAATAGAGCCTCCCTTCAATGTGCGGCCCCACCCATTGCACCGCTTCCACAAGGCTCCTCCGCGGCGTTTGCCCATGTCGCTCAGCAATGGATGACACGTGCGCTTAAACGTTCCGCTGGCAACAGCCGAGACAACCTCAAGAGCCGGTTTGAGCGGTTCGTCCTGCCGCATCTAGGTGCCAGGCACATTGGCGATATCGAACCCCAGGAGATCTTATCTATTGTTAGATCAATTGAGAGCAAAGGTTACCTTCGGATGGCTTACGCAACTTTCCACGATCTTCGATTCCTATACCGCTATGCGCTCGCCGCTGGCCTAACCAATCACGATCCAACGGCTACCTTGCGACGAGCGATCAGTAAGCCGAAGGCGAAAGGCACCAACATGATCATGGACCCCGAATCAGTTGGCAAGCTCTTGCGGGCGATTCGAGGATACGAAGGCAAACCGCGATCTACCGCCAAGTACATGCTCCAGCTTATGCCCATGGTCTTCTTGCGCGCGTCCGAATTGCGCACGCTTCAGTGGGTGGACGTCGACTTAGACGCAGCAACCATTGCAATCCCCGCACCACGCATGAAAATGGGCCGTCCACACGTAGTGCCGCTTGCAAGACAAGCCGTCAAAATACTGCGGCATGTCCACCAGATCACTGGAGCAGGGCACTACGTCTTTACTGCCGGCAGATTAGACAAGCCATTTGACGCCACGATGTTCTATGTCATGTTCAGCACCTTGGGATACCGAAAGGTTGTCAACCCACAGGGCTTTCGCGTCTTGGCGTCAACCTGGCTAAATGAACTTGGCTGGTCCGCAGAAGCAATTGAGCGCCAACTCTCGCATCAGGGCGCCGATCGCACAAGGCGACTATATAACCACGCCGAGTACCTTGCTGAACGAAGACGAATGATGCAGCAGTGGGCGGATCACCTTGAAAGCCTAGAGCGCAAGTCGGAAATGCCGTTGCAGACTGGGCGCGAGATGAAAAGCGGCAAACGCATTAAGGAGGTTCGTCATGTTTCCGTATGAAACTGAACGTCATGCGAAGGCGATATTTAGCAAATGGCTGGTGGTTGCCACAAGCGCGGCCGGGTACCCACCGAGCGAAGCGGAAACGAATGTATTTGCGCGTGCCGCAGTGCGATTAGCTGAGGACTTTTCCCGCGTCGCCGCAAGATATGCGGAAGCCACGCGAACAAAAGATTCGCGTAATGCAACAGGCCGTGTGCGAAGGATGATTTCATTTGAAGAATTGGTAGACGCGTGGCAACGGCACGCTCTGGTATGGCGCTCAAGAGAGGATAGGGAGAGGCTGCTAAATCGCTTCCGACGCTATATGTTTCCAGTGTTGGCTAGTCGGCCCGCCGCAGACATCACGACACCAGAATTAATTCCCTTGTTCCAGGCGATTGAGGACGCGGGGCATCTTCCGCTTGCCCATCTCATCTTGAGAGAAACAATCCGTGTTTTCAGTTTTGGAATCGCGTCAGGCTATGTAATCCACAATCCCGCGCTGGATGTGCACGGTGCTCTTTATCGATGGAAGCCGCGGCGCCGTCCGACCATCTTGTTACCAGCACGAATAGGTGAACTACTACGCGCCATAGATAGCTATCACAGCATTTCCACAGCTGGCTATCTAATTCGTATACTCCCTTTCGTCTTCGTTCGCCCCGGTGAACTTCGGCAAGCCGAATGGGACGAACTGGATTTCAAAAACTCGCTTTGGCGCATTCCCGCACGCCGTATGAAGTCGCGCCGACCGCATATTGTGCCGCTTTCCAAGCAAGCCAAGAGACTATTTCGTCAGGTGTATCGAGTTAGTGGACAGGGGCGCTACGTGTTCCCGAGTTCGCGCACGGCTGACGGGATCATTTCAAACAAGACTTGTGCGAGCATGATTCAGAGTCTCGGATTTGGAGGCGAAATTGGCTTAAGTGGGTTCAGAAGCATGGCCGCGACGTTACTTAGCGAGCAAGGATGGCATACCGATGCGATCGAGCGTCAGCTCGCCCATTTAGACCCGCGCCCCATCCGTCGCGCGTACAATTTTGCAGAGTACCTACCAGAACGTCAGCGAATGATGCAGGCCTGGGGCGACTACCTGGACAAATTGGCCGGGCGACCAAGCAAGTGCAGTAGCAAGCGATGATCTGGTCGGTTCGATGTTTGGCCGGTTCTTCTCACTGACACCGGCAGCTTTTCAAGAACGCGAGTCGTCACTCCCGACCCGAAGCGGAAGTTTAACGTGATGTTGAACGGCGGGCGCGCGCGATGGTTCCGAAGAAGCGCAAGGCCGCTTTCGCCCGCCCGTTCCAACAATTAGTTATCCGCCTTTGACCAGTCGGTCTCGATTCGCCCTGCTGCTACTTGCTCAAGTTTCGATCGTCGTGTCTGGAAGGCAACGGCATTTCTGAACGAATGAGGAAACCCCACTTTTTTAAGGCCAACCCTGACTCCCACCCCTGCGGGGACTCCGAGCCAAGGGTTGAGAAAGATCGCCGTAAGCGTACCGATGCCCAAACCAGCGATTATTTCAAAAAGGCTGTCCAGTTGCGAATCGACGATCTGAATGCCAGCGCGCCGCGCCACAAGTACAGCCGCGTCGACGGCAGCATCTCTAGTCCCATCCGTCAGGTCCAACCCGCCCCGTGCGAGAAATCCGCGCGCCTTGCGAACGTTGTCCACCCAACAACGCAATCGATCTCTTAGGTGACTTTGTCGTACGGCGCCGTAGAGCACGATACACGCAAGGCACCATGCTGCCTGCGGCACGCGAACCTCAGCGACCGGCCTGCCGGTTCGGGTCTTGGAGATCAGTCCACGGAGGGGATGCCGAACGAGTTGAAAGTTCTTCAGCCGCGCTACTTCTTCGTGGTACCTACCTCTCATGATGGCGGAAGCTACATAGGCGCGTGTCATATGCTCGAAGTCTTGTCCTCGAACAGCCACGAGGCGCGAGATCTCTCCAGGGTCGGCGCTCCGGCGGTGGAGATCTAGTGCCTCGCGCTCAGAGATATCGAGTATCGTCGCAACGTACGCGAGGTACGCAGTGTCGAAAATACCCCCGGACCTACTCACGTAAGAGTGCCACGCATGAGGTGCTGACCAATCTATCCAGTTCTGGAAGTCTTTCTTGTCCGCCATGAGGCGGTCGACTTCATCACGGAGCGCAGCTAGGTGCTCACCGCGGCCGATCCACTTCTTGGAACGAGTAAAAGCTAAATGCACCGTGTCGCTGTCAATCTGTGGGAGCGAAGCTACGAGACCATTCGAACGCATGAGATCGATAAGGAGGTCCTGGTTGTCATGCACAATGCTTTTGGGCGGGGCAAGCCCAGGCGCGAGCCCCAGATGCCCCTCGCGTATGAGGAGGGCGGTGAGGTCCAGGACGGTACGAATGGACCAGGGATACTGGCCGGCCAAGCCCCTTTCCAGGCATTCGACTACCTGGGTGACCGTACACGAATCAAGGAGACCTGTGGGCATCGTGCTCTCTGACTGCGGCTTAGTTCGGATAACGTCGTGGTGAACGGCGGGCCGCCGTGGTGGTACTGAAGAAGCACAGGCGCGCGTCGGCCCGTCGGGTCCACCTAAAGTTAGCCGTCAGGCAGCTATTGTTCAGCACAACTGTTACGACCCATCCGTGGAGGTTGGTAGGTGGCTCTAAGGATCGCTGTTTCACCATGGCTAAACTTTGCCAAGAGGGCAACGGTCACTTGACGTACTTGTCCCTCTGGCTCCCATGAGAGTGTGGTCAGACTTAAGTTCAACGTGATTGACTTTCCCGGTTCGATAGGCAAATTCAAAAGGGCCGGCGACTCGTTGAAGAACTTGTTTTCTGAAAGACGAAGGTCCGTTCCCTTAGCGATCAACGGCTCCGCTTGCCAAGGGTACACGTTGGACTGAATTAGAAGGTCCGATGGATCCTCGATTTTACTTAGGGAGTACCAGGGATCGAATTTCTGACCGTCTCCGATGGCTACGACCACCGGCGGCGTGCTTTCGGTAGCTACGATGCGTTCGAGAGACGTCGCTCGACCACCTAAGTTAGCGATATTGAAGCGCAAAATGCTTCGAATCTGGAAACCCTCGTGACGACGTGAGCAAACCGGGTAAGGCGGCACGACCACAGGTGTGACCGCGATTCGCGGTGAGTTCGCCTCTCGTGTTTGATAAAGCACGAAGAGACTAACCAATAGGGCCGCTGTCGCAATTACATCCGATAGTGAAACCTTCATTTGGAGGAGATCAAGGTAAGAGATCTGTGACGGCTAACGAGGCTGTGCAAAAACCCCTTCGCGAGCGAAAGGGGATGTCTTTCGGGAGTCCTTTGACCCCCCCGAGCATGCGATCGCCGATTGTAGAGCGTCCTGAGAGACCGTTTTACGAGTAACTTCATTGGAAACATTCGTGCCATGGTTTTTGCACAGCCTCAACGCCGCGCTCAGCTGCGCGCTTCAGCGCGTCGGCTGCAGCGATTAGTTGGATTGCGCCGCTAGTTGATCCAAATTGCCAAGTCCGTGAATTCACCGACGTTCTTCTTAACGTTTGCGTGCCCAATTGCAATGCCTACGCTTGTGAGAGTGAAGCGACTCATGCTTGATCCTGTCCATATCTCGAATACGCGTCGCATATACGGGCGCGCATCGATGACCTTGTTCTTTATGTCTTCGGCGCTCATGAGCGTCTCGTTATGAAGGCCTATGAGCTTACCTGTGTCATCGTCCGAGACGGCCAGCCGCTTGCATTCCGAACGAATTACATCTTCATTCATTCCATTTACTTGGCGCCGTGTGTTGTCGTTTACGCATGTCAGCAATATCGGGGACGTTGGAGGTATGGATAACTGCTTTCCTTGCAATTGCGCGTCATCGAAACCTTTTGAAAAAAGCGCGCCGTATTGTCGTTTAAATACTTCTGGAAGATCTACCGTACCAAGGCCTACCGTTCCACACCCGGAGTATTCTAGGTGCTGATAACATGCAACCTTATCGCTGACTAGATCAGCAAAGGGTGCAACATGTCGATCGAGATACGCCCACAACGTTTCATGGTTTCGTATCCCATGATGGATGGTGTACTTGAAAAGGAAAATTAGACTTAGTGCCGCCAGCTGATCCGGTGTAAGTTTCGGAGCGACGGAAAGCGATTCGTTAAGTACAATTTGCAAGATGCTTCTTGATTCGTGCTTTGTTCGATCGACAAGCAGGTCTACTAAGAGATCGCCAAGGTCTTTGTCCCCGCAACGGGCATATTCCTTTTGAACCGTAAATAGAGCGTGTTGGAAATCAGGTTCCTGCGCCTGTTTAAGCCCGTCCGCATGCTGCTGTTGTAGCTGCTTGAGGAACGCCTCCGTTACCTCCTCTGCTCGCTGCTTGGCGATATTCTTGGCATCACCCGCAAGCTCGAAAAAGTTGGCTCGAAATACGTCGATAGCGAGTTGTCTAACTTCCGCTACTGAAAGGCCCTGATGAACGACGACGCTTCCGGCTTGGATATTCGTCGAGTTATCACCGGCCTTTTGTGTTTGATCGCTCATCTCGCGTGCCGTCACCCATGTTGATGTTCCCACCCGCCTGAATGTTGACGGAATCGTCGCCCGATCTCTGGACCTGAGACCGGTGAAGCCCCCTCCGCGCAAAAAACCAACCTATCAATGCAATGGGGACCGCGACCAGTAGGCCGCTAAAGAGCCATTCCTTGTTTGCCAAGATCCAGGCCATCGATACTCCTATGCGATCCAACTAAAATTGGACACCCTAAATTCCCCAGAAAAAGCACCTCCGAGGTGCCCAAATCGGAAGCGGGTTGCGCAAGTCCTTGATTTCGATCTCTGAGTAAGCATACATTGCCCCCTAAATCGCCTGGGAAATGCACCATGAAGTGATCATGACCCGAACGGCACTATATTACTCTACGGGAATGGTACGCCACATATTGGCTCCAGTTTCCGTTGCCATTGATAAGGTGGCAATCAACGAGCGCCAGGTATGGAGCAAATACGCGACCGGTCGCTTCTGGCCGAGAGCACGTATTGCACATCGTGCCAGAAAGCGGTCGTACGGCGTAGTTGTACGACCGCATTGGGTGGATCCTAGATTTCGGTTCGTTCCGAGATTTCCAGGGCATCATCTACCTCAATCCCGAGATACCTGACAGTGCTTTCCAGCTTCGTGTGCCCGAGCAGAAGCTGAACAGCCCGTAGATTCCTCGTCCGTTTGTAGATGAGCGTTGCCTTGGTCCGCCGCATTGTATGAGTGCCATAGACGGTTGAATCGAGGCCAATCGCTGAGACCCATTGATGCACGATGCGGGCGTACTGTCGCGTAGAGACATGAGGCGAGTCGGCGAGACGGCTTGGAAACAAGCATTGCTCAGGCTTCAGTTTCGCCTTTTCGATCCATGCAGCTGCAGCAATCCGCGTAGGTTCAGTCAGTTCAAACTGTACGGGCCGCTGGGTCTTTCGTTGTACGACCATCGCCCGGCTAAGTATCTGGCTACCGTGCGTGATGTCGCGAACGCGCAGGTTGACCAGATCACAGCCGCGTAGCTTGCTGTCGATTGCAAGACTGAACATCGCCAGATCTCGTACCCGGCACCCGTTCTGGAGGTTAGTACGGATGGCCCAAATGTCCTTGGGCTTGAGGGGCGGCTTCTGGCCGACCAGTTTGCCTTTGTTCCAGGGTTCCCTATATTGAGTGGATTCCATGACAGACTCCTTCGTTGTTAATCGGAGTCTGATTGTTCTCCCTAGAGGCGAACGGCGAATCTCTTGCTGTAAGCCGGGTACGTACAATCGGCCAATAGCCGATATTTTGGTCGCGCCCAACGCGACGCAAAGCTTCCACTCAAAACAGTAGAGGCGGGAAAGCTTCGAGCTTGACTGACCGGGTGGCCGCGCCTACCGTAGTGGCAGAATGGAACCACCTTACATTCGCACAGGCAGCACCGAAGAGGCTGAGGCTTATGGCAAGCAGAGTGGCGAGTGGACGGTCGCCAGCCTGCAACAGTCGATTGGCTGGACGCAGAAGGCGATCACGGTCGACTACGCCGGGCGAACGTTTCTGTTGTTGCCCGAGGACGAGCAGAACCTTCCCGCCATAGCCACGCTAGGCGAACACACTGTGTGCCGGCGGGCGATCCTCGAATTTGCAAGCGCACTCGCCTGGTCAAGCGGCGGATCGGTGGCCGTTGAGAACTGGACGGGCGGAAGTCAAATTTACCGCACCAACAAACGGCCAATCGTTGGGCAGGTTACCGCTCAGTTTTTCCACATCGACTATCTGCCCCACCCCGCAGACCCGACTCACCGACTTGCCCTCGCTCTGTTTCACGAGGGCTCAACGTTGATTTACGTACACGTTGCGTACAGCTTTCTTAGCTTCTACAAGATAGTCAATTTGGTGAGCGGACCACACGGCCCGGCACAGACAGGATGGATCAACGCACACGTGCCCGCGATGAATGATCGTCGGGCAAAAGAGCGTCTCGCCGAACTTCAGAAAGCCGGCGAAGACATTGGTAAGTACGTCTACCAATCTTGCCGGTGTGCAATCGCACACGCAGGAGATCCGCGGAACGCGGTTATAGATCCGCACAACCTCGACGACGAGCGCCGCTTGCGCTCGGATCTACCCCTCATCATTACGCTGGCCGAAATCGCAATCGAGGAAATGGGAATTAGAACCTCGCAAAGCGTTTATCGGGAGCACCGCTACGAACTTAGTGGATTCGAGCAATTTTTCACGCCTGAGTTCGTACAAGTGCTCAAGACGGGCGGAACGCCGACCACCGGCGATATTAGGTTGCCGCAGCGAATCAGCCTGCGGATGTGGGGGCATGCGAAGTACCCTCCTTTGGAAGACATGATCCCCGTTTTCGCAGAGGGCGGAGACGGTGAGATAGTGATCAAGTGCATGCTCAGGGAGAATGGCTACTACGCGTACGTGGTACTCGACTTTCCGAACTACCGGCTGAAGGCCGAGGTTAAAGGAGAAGACGGACTCAAGGACGACGGATCAGCCGAGTTCGCCGAGACGACGCTGGAGATTGAACGGTTCTTCTGGGACTGGAACGGCAACGGCTGCTTGGAGGTGTGGGCGGACGGCACCGAATGCATCGGCCGCTGCGAGGCGTTCCTGCCGGTCAACGTCATCATGGATCACAAGGCGTACGAGGAGCGGGTTGCCACGCTAAGGGCCGCGATCGCTAAGCGCCCCCGGCGCTCTCAACCGCCCGCGCCCCCTGCTTGAGCGCGGTTCGCGAGCGCCACCTAGGATGCCAGTGGGTATAGTTCAATACCACGACGGGCGCTTCTCAAGTTGTACGTGTACCTTAAGTCGAATGTCTGCTCGGGGTGGCGAGTACGCATTCGTTGTAATGGAAAGCTGCCGCTCAGCCCAAATTCGCGGCTAGTTACCGGTTGCGAATCTACAACGGCCACCTAGATCACCCGGAGCCAACGGCAGCAATGGCCGAAAAGCAGACGCCCGCGACAATACCTCGGACAACCGGCGCAAGTCCGGTGACGGATATCGCCTCTGCCTCAGGCGGCATCGCTCGTCCGTACGTCACCGCTCGCGAGGTCGCTCGAATTCGGCGGAAACCCGGTTGAAATTCTTGTCGAAATCACCCCCCGGATTTGCCTGCACGATGCCCGGAGAGCCGCGTCCCTATTGGCTTCCAGGCACATTTGCCTCAGCCCGCGGTGGCGCAGGATTCCTTCACGCCCAGCTTCTTCAAGATGAACCCCAGCGGGCAAGCCCCGGTGAACCCGAACTGCAGCAGGTTGGCGCCGACAAAGGCAGTGAGCCACAGCCAGTAGCTGCTGTGAAAAGCCGGGCTCGCCTGCACGCCGAGCGCGAGCGATATCAAGATGAAGCTTCCTGCAAACGCGTGGATCAGGTCGTTGACGGTCATGCCAATGCTCCTATCGGTCAGTTAGGTTGATCAAAACTCGAAATCGGCTCCGCAGGCGGACCGGCGGGCCGCGCCGGCCAGCGCTTCCAGTTCGCGGCGTAATACAGCACCGGAATCACCACCAGCGTGAGCACGGTGGAAACCAGGATGCCGAAGATCAGCGATATCGCCAGACCGTTGAAAATCGGATCGTCGAGAATGAAGAACGCGCCCAGCATCGCTGCCAGGCCGGTCAGCACGATGGGCTTGGCGCGGGTTGCGCCGGCGTTGATTACGGCGAACTCGAAGTCCGCGCCCTGCTCCATCTGCAGGTTGATGAAGTCCACCAGCAGGATGGAGTTGCGCACGATGATGCCCGCGAGCGCGATCATGCCGATCATGGAGGTCGCGGTATATTGCGCCCCCAGCAGCGCATGCCCGGGCATCACGCCGATGATGGTGAGCGGGATCGGCGCCATGATGATCAGCGGCACCAGGTAGGACTTGAACTGCGCCACCACCAGCAGGTAGATCAGGATCAATCCGACCGCATAGGCGAGTCCCATGTCGCGGAAGGTCTCGTAGGTCACCTGCCATTCGCCGTCCCACTTTATGGCGTACCCGGCGTAGGCGTCCTCCGGTTGGGAAATGAAGGTTTCGCCCAGGGTTCCGCCCTGCGCCAACGGCTTGCCCAGGATGCGGCCGCGGATGTCGAACATGCCGTAGAGCGGGCTGTCGAGCTTGCCCGCCATGTCGCCGACCACGTAGACGACCGGCAGCAGGTCCTTGTGATACACGGTCGCATCGCGCCCGACGCTTTCGGCGCGCACCAGTTCGGTGAGCGGGATGAGCGCGCCGCCCGAAGAGCGCACCTTCAGCCGCAGCAGCGATTCGATGCGGTTCGCCTGCGCCGGCGGCAGCGACACCCGCACCGGCACTTCGTACTTCGCCCCGCTCTCGTGCAAAGGCGTGACATCCTCGCCGGTGAGGCCGATGCGGATGGCGGCGACGATATCGCGCTGCGCCACGCCCATCAACGCCGCCTTGGCCTGGTCGACGCGCAGGCGCAGTTTCGGCGCGGTTTCATCGACGCTCGCGTCGACGTCGACGATGTCGGGCGCGGCGGCGAAATCAGTGCGCAACTTTTGCGCAACCGCGATCTGGCCCGGATAGTCCGGGCCGTAGACTTCGGCCACGATCGGCGCCTGCACCGGCGGGCCGGGCGGCACCTCGACCACCTTGAGCGAGGCGCCGTGGCGCTTCGCGATCGCCTCTAGCGGCGGGCGCACGGCGAGCGCGATCTCGTGGCTCTTGCGGCTGCGCTGGTGCTTGTCCACCAGGTTCACCTGGATGTCGCCAAGCTCGGGCGACTGGCGCAGGTAATACTGGCGCACCAGGCCGTTGAAGTTGATCGGCGCGCTGGTGCCGGCGTAGGCCTGGTAGTCCGTCACTTCGGCCACCGTCGCCAGATAGGCGCCCATTTCCTGGAGCGCACCTGCGGTCTGCTCCAGCGGCGTGCCGGTGGGCATGTCCACCACCACCTGCAGTTCCGACTTGTTGTCGAACGGCAGCATTTTCAGCACCACCAGTTTCAAGCCTGCCAGCGACACCGCCGCGAGTATCAGTACGAGAATGCCGGTGTAGAGCTTGACGCGCGCCGCGCCGCCCTGCGCGCCGCCGAGGAACGGGGCGATGACCCGGCGGAACAGGCGCAGCACCGCGGGCTCTTCCGGCTCCGCGCCGTGGACGGCGACGTGCGGCTTGAGCAGCTTCAGCGCGAGCCAGGGGGTGACGATGAAGGCGATGGCGAGCGAAATGATCATGCCCATGCTGGCGTTGATCGGGATCGGGCTCATGTACGGGCCCATCAGTCCGCTCACGAA
>ORMF010388508.1_pt1 | contig 11264 bp, 5 predicted proteins | sample 1779871 | NCBI WGS metagenome assembly ORMF01 (sample SAMEA104232316, study PRJEB22302) | groundwater metagenome | biome: forest; feature: aquifer; material: groundwater | place: USA | collected 2011-08-07 | depth 5.4 m
ACTCACATCCACCTTCACGGCCAGGAGGTTCAGGCTCGAGGGCCCGCCTGACGACGGGATCTGCGTCAAGGTCAAGCCGTCTCCCGAAATACGCAGGGTAGCACCCGCAACCGGTAACCCGATGCCAAACACTCCCAGGTAGATGTTACTCTGCCCGGGCCGCACCTGCGCGGCGCCCGTCGTCGCGGACTGCCGGCTCAAATCTGTTGTCGGCTTGAGGATGTGGGAGATCCGGAACGCGGGCTCACCTCGGGAGACCGCTAGGTCCACGGTCCGAGTCTGGCTGGCAAGCACGCTCACAGGAAGATCGGTCGTGGGAAGAAAGCCCGTTACCGCAGGGAGGTAGTTCGTGTAATAGACGTCCTGGCCACGCAGGAGAAAGAGAGAGCTGCCGCGGGGATCCAACGGGGTCGCCCGCAATCCATAGGTACCGGGCGGAACCGCCGGCAGATCGAAGAAGCCGTCGGCTCGGGAGAGTGTGCCAGCGGAAAAGCCACCAGCGAGGTCCTCCAAAACCACCGTCGCGCCAAGAATGCCGGTCCCCTCCATCAGAACACGTCCCTGAACGCGGCCGCTCCCACTGAGGGAACCAACCTGGGGATACAAGAAGCGCGCGCCGGCAATGTCGTCGCTGGAGAGGCCCGCAAACGTGCTGACGCCGTTTAGGGAGCGAAAGAACATTGTCGAGGCGCCCAAAGGCGCATGGACAAGACCCACAAAATGTCCCACCTCGTGGGTGACGACTCCCTCCACGAACTGCGACACCACGTCGGTCGGCACGTAGCTGTAATCTGTAAACCAGCGGTAGCCGCCGTAGCGGTATCCATTCAGGACAATATCGGCGCCCACCAGCGTATCCTCAATGAAAGCCGGAATCGTCAACCCGAGCGAGCTCCCCAGATCGATATTCCCCCCATAGACCAACGTCCCATCCTTGACCCAGAATACGACGTTCGTATGATCTTCTGGATCAATATCTTGTACTGGAGGAATCAGCCCGCCATCCTCGAACTTCAGCAAGGTCCCCGGCACCGACTGCCAGATCCCGAAACCCGCCCTAATCGCATTCAATTCCGCTGCGGTATTCGTCGGCGACCAGGCATCTGACGGTAGAAAGAACCGCACGGCGTGCGTAAGAGGGTTCACGACGTTGGTACTCACTGGAATGCTGGCGGAAGCCCCAAGATGTTTCTCGGGTGTGACTAAATCCCAATGCCAGCCCGCCTCGCCACTCTCCCAATCGACCACGAACGCACCACACCTGGCGACAGTCACCAGGCTGATCATGAGGGCCGTCCAACCGATCTTCATAGGCCCTCCCCTTGAACCCGGCGCTTGACTTCCCGAAACAGGAGCTGCCCGGTCCCGGCTCCCGCCGCCTGCGGGCGGACCGTGCGCGAGGGATCTCCTGGCCCGCCAAGAAACAGGCTCTGGAGTGACCGTTCGCCAGTGCGTGGGTCGATCCGGACCTCGAATTTGCCCTGCGCCAACCCCAACGTGACACCCTCACCCCGCTGATTCAGTCGAAGGAACACAACGGCCTCCTCCCCAGGAAGGTATTCCGCCTGCCCGGGGATAGCCACGCGCGTAGCCCCGAGCGTCCCGCCCCCCATGGTTATTGTGAACCGCCCGGGCGGAACCGCACCCTTCCAGGTTTCACGCACCTCGAACTCGACTTTTGAGCAAATGCGCCCCGTGTCGTCACGAAGGCACGTCTTCCGAAGCACCTTCCCGTACAGCACCAGGTCCGCATGAGCAGATAGCTCATCCAGCGACAAGGGAACCATCTGCACTGCTGAAAGCGCACCGCTCACAAGCAGAAAACCGATCGCGATCAGCCACCGCAGGCCGCGCACGCCCGGATCGGCGAATCCTCCTCGGACACCACCCGGGGTGGTTCGATAAGCCGGCGGGAAGCTGCCGTTCGGGCTACTCATGCAGTACCGCCGCAGGGGCTGTCCCCACGGCGCTAGACGCCCGTGGAGAGCGTGCAGGGGCGGCTGGCTTGGATTCGTCAAGCCTGACGAGCCCCATCTCCTGGGCTACGTGATCCAGGAACACGCCAATGAGACGTTTGAGGTCGTTCTGCTGCCGCCGCAACCACCAGGCGAAGGCGGGCAGAGCAACCAGGAGCGACCAGAGCCAGGGTGTGCGGTGCTCGACCAACCCAAGCACGAGCGTCTCCACGCCGAGCAAGGAACAGAAGAGAATCCGCGCAGGCAAAGTCCAGGCGGTGCGCAACCGGCAGCGGATAACCTGTTGGCCGTCTTGCGAAAACTCCCCGACCGTCGTCAACTGGAGACGGCTCCAGCGGCTCCCATACACCTCCACGTCGAAGGTGCTCCAGCCGGTATCCGTGCGATTCTGCCAGCCCTGGCGATCCAGCCGCTCGAAGACATGAGTTAGAAATTGGTGCCGCTCGAAACCAGGCCTCGCCCAGTAGAGGACTTCATCATGCGTCTGGCCCTGCTGCTTGGCGCTGAGTGAGTCGAGGGTTTCGTAGCCGGCGAGCGGGATCTGGCGCAGAAGGAACCGGCCTTGGTAGCGCGCCCACCCACGCACGATCGGCTGAAGCGCAAAAAGCAGCGCCACCAGCGGACGTGACCAGAAGCGCCGCTTTCTGCGAGGCAACGCGGCCTGCACCCCAGCAACCAGGCAAACGCCGAGCGAGACAACCATGCTGGTCAACGCCACGGGGATGAGCCACCGGAAGATCGCCCCGGAAACCAGAAGAGGCAGCGTGATCAGGACGTGGTACTCCAGCGTTGTCGCCAGCATTAGTGACGGCGAGGCGGGCGAGGTGTAGAGGGATTGGAAGAACCCAGCCCCGAACAGCCCATGGTAGATGATGGGGGGGCGGACCACCAGCCCGACCTGCGCCGGCGTGTAGATCCGCCCCTGCCAAATGCTGCCGCCCAGCGGGCTGAAGTACTCGGGGTGCTTTCGCTCCAGAATAGACTCTGCCTCGCCGTAGCCATGCTGTTGCTTTAAGTAATCCCGCACGGTTGAGCGCCGGTAATGCCATACGAAGCCCGCCGAGCTGAATCCCAATTGACCACCGCGCTGCTGCAAACGCCAGCAGACATCCACATCATCCCCGGCCTTTCGAAATACGGGGTCAAAGCACCCAATTTCCAGCAGCGCTGACTTCCAGAAAGCCATATTGCAGCCCGGGATATGCTCGGCGACGCGGTCGGTGAGCATAACGTGCGCCGGTCCTCCGGGCGAGACCAACACCGCGGCTGCAATCCATGAGTCTTCAGGTGGAAGCAAGTTGTGCCCCCCGATGCCGGCATACTTCGTCTGGAGGAGGTCCTGGACCAGGTAGAAGAGCCAGTCACGGTCGGGCCGACAGTCCGCGTCCGTAAAGGCCACAATCTCCCCACGCGCCGCCTCGATTCCTCTATTCCGGGCCACGGAAAGCCCCAGGTTCTCCTGCCGGATTCGCCGAATTCCAGGAAAGGACTCCGCAATGTCGGGCGTTCCATCGGTCGACCCGTCATCCACCAAGATCACCTCGTACGCGGGGTAATTCAGTTGCGTCGCAGACTCGAGACAGGCCTTCAGGGTACGGGCGCCGTTGTAGCACGCGATCACCACCGAAACCATCGGATGTCGAGGCAGAGGGTAATAAGGAGCCGCCAAAAACATCCGTTGAACAACGAAAAAGCCTTCCTTGGGTCGACGGTCGCTCGTGGTAAGCCCAAACTGCCAGTCCTCGATCAGCCGTCCATCCTTGAACCACTCGTCCGTAAAGCTGTAGACGATCGCCCCGGCCAGACCGGCCCGAAACGCCGCCTCGATCTTCCAACCGAGCAACTCCGCCTGGCGCTGCTCCCCTTCCCGGCTCGAATCCATCCCAAACTCGCCGAGCAACAGCGGCCGGGTCTCCGCCAACATCTGAAGGCGGGCAAGGTAGTTCTTGAATGGCTTTGGATGGTGCAGGTAGACGTTGAAACAGACAAAGTCGGTCTCGCGCGGGCGGAGGAACTCGGTGGGCGGGTAGTTGCCGAAGGTGCACAGACACTCCGAGTCCGCCGCTTTGGCCACACCGACCAACTCATCGATGAACTCCTCGATCGCTCCGGCTCCGCTCCATCGGACGATATCGGGCGGGATCTCGTTGACCACGCTGAAGGCAAACACCGCTGGATGCCTATAGCAGGTCTGTACCGCGTCGCGCACCGCCCGTCTGGCGGCTTCACGCGTCCCGGGCGCATCCAGGAAGCACACGTGCTTATTCCAGGGAATGTCGATCAACAGGCGCAACCCGCAGGCGGCTGCCAAGTCCAAAAACCAGCGTGGTGGCACGAAGTAGAGCCGCAGCACATTCGCGCCGAGCTCACGGATCTGCACGAAGTCACGCTCGGTCTTTTGCGGCGTCGCAAAATGGTCCCCGTCCTGGTTCGGTGGAAACGGGCCATAGGTCACGCCTTTGGGGTAGAACTTCTCCCCCCCCAGACGGAAAAACTTCCCGTCTGTGGTGACTCGAACGCCCGTTGACACACTGACTGCCATCGGCGCTTAGACGGGGCTGCGGTCCGATTTACTCATTCGAGTTAAGTGAAATGCATCTCCCAGAAGCAAATCAAGTGCCATCGGCGCTCCCACGCCACTGGAGTTCTACTTTACTCGTCGACGGGCCCTGCCGATATGGAGGGGAGGGCACGCTGGGATCCGGCCGCCTGTATCTCTTGTGCGAACGTCGCTGGGACGGTGTCGTGAACTAGATCAATCGCCTATTCACAAGACGATAAGGCTCTAGCGCAACGACCTCCTGTCGCGTGGTATCTCTGTCATGGATTTGGCTTTAAGACCGGCCTCCGCTGGACGCGCAGGGACTTGCAGTCCCTGGTGCTACCTCTTGACCCTATGGGGATGGATGGGGCTCGCGATCGTTTGTAGAACCGCCGAACAAACCGCTCTGACGACAGTCGAGCAGATCCGCAACCCGCCCCCCTCGGAAGCGGATAGCAATCGCCCAACCCGGTTAGGCGGAACGGTCACACTCTCTGACCCTCAAGCGCATCTGCCGCTCTTGACCCTTGTCCGGCAAGTACGCGAACTCAGCCCCGAACAGGCCGCGCGTGGGTACCCGACCCGGATCCGCGGCGTGGTCACCTTCTGCGACGAGCGGACGTCCGTGCTCTTCCTACAAGACGACAGTGGACCGTCTCTTGTCCGACCCGACCACTTCCTGAAAGACCTTCATCCCGGGGAGCTCATCGAGGCGGAAGGCTTCACTGATCCTGGCGAGTCCGCTCCCATCGTCGCCCATGCCCGGCTCTCCCGCTGCGGCAATGCGCGCGTTCCGCCGGCGCGGCCCGCCTCGCCTGATGTGCTTCTCACAGGCGCGTTCGACAGTCAGTTGGTCGAGGTCCGAGGCGTCGTGCGCTCAGCGAGGCTCGAAGGCAACCAACTACGTCTTGAGCTCTTGGCGGGGCGAAGGTGTCTGCCGGCGCTAGTCGGCATGACCACAAACCTGACCACGGCCCGCCGCCTGGTGGATTCCGAGGTCCGCGTGACAGCGGTGTGCGACAGCAAATTCAACAACCGACGCCAGTTGGTCGGGATTGTTTTACTTGTTCCCGACTTATCGAGCATCTGGCAGATTGCCCCCGCGCCCAATGAACCGTTTGCCCTTCCGGTTCGGCAGGTCCGCAGCCTCAGGCCCTTAGGTGCACTGACAACCTCCGACCATCGGGTTCACGTCCGAGGCGTTGTGACCCATTATGAGCCCGGCGTCGGCTTGTACCTCAGGGATGAGTCGGGCAGCCTCTACGCAGAATCCGGCCAGGCGGATCAGATTGGACCCGGCGACCTTGTGGATGCCGTAGGCTTTGTCACGCTGCAAGGCACCTCCCCGGGGCTCCAGAACACCTTGGTCCGGTTGCTCGGCCAGGAGGCCGTGCCCCACCCGGTGAGCATCAACGTCCAGCAGGCACTCACAGGGGACTACGACAGTGAGTTGGTGCAAATGGACGCAACCCTGCTCACCCGCGTCCAGCGCCGGAACGGACTCCTCCTGGCTCTCCAGTCCGGGGAGGTGGACTTCGACGCGCGCCTCAGCCAACCGCAGCCGGCCTCCTTCGTCTCCTGGCTCCAGCCCGGCAGCAGCCTCCGACTCACCGGGATCTGCACCGTGACGACAGACGAGCAGCGCCAGACCAAGTCTATCCGATTGCTCGTCCGTTCCTCCTCCGATGTCGAGGTGCGGCACATGGCTTCGTCGTGGACAAGCGAACGGACATTCCAGGTCCTGGCCGGAATGGCGGTAATCGCGCTGATGATCCTGCTTTGGGCGCAAACCCTGCGCCGGCGTGTCCGAGAGCAGACGGCCCTGGTCCAGGAACGCCTTGAGCGCGAGGCCGCTCTCGAGGAGCAATACCGACTGGTATGGGACAATTCGGTTGACGCCATGCGACTGACCGACGGCGAAGGAAGGATCGTCCGGGTGAACGAAGCCTTCTGCAGGCTTGCGGAAAAAAGCAAATCAGAGCTCGAAGGCCAACTCCTGACGGTAATCCACGCCCAGAAAAACCACGAGCACGTCCTCAAGTCTTATTTGGCCAGCTTCAAGGGCCGAACCATCCGCACCCACCTGGTTCACGAAACCGTCCTTTGGAACGGGAAGACCGCCTGGCTGGAGGCCTCCAATTCGCTCTTTGAGGTGCGGGGGCAAATCCCCCTGGTCTTGAGCGTCATGCGGGATATCACCGAGCGCAAAGGCGAAGAAATCCAACGCATCGGCCTGGAACGGAAGCTCCTCGACGCCCAGCGGCTTGAGAGCCTCGGGGTCCTGGCGGGAGGCATAGCGCATGACTTTAACAACCTCCTGACCGCCATCCTTGGCAACGCCGGCCTCCTGGCCATGGCCATTCCCGAGGACTCCCCTTCTCGTCCACTCGTCGACGGCATTGAGAAGACCTGCCGGCTGGCGGCAGGTCTCTGCAAACAAATGCTCGCCTACTCAGGCCGCGGCTGTTTCGAAGTCCGCAACCTGAACCTCAATGCCCTGATTGAGGACATGCATCCACTTGTAAGCATCTCCGTCAGCAAGAAGTGCGTCATCGAGGAGGTCCTCGGTCCGCAACTCCCCACGGTCTCCGTAGATCCAAGCCAGATCCGGCAACTGGTTATGAACCTGGTCATCAACGCCTCGGAGGCCATCGCAGAGAACCCGGGTCGCATCACAATCCGCACCGGTGTCATGGAGGCGACCCGCGAATACCTCAACCTGATCGATCCCGCGACCGACATCCCCGAAGGAACCTACGTCTTCCTCGAAGTGAGCGACACCGGCGCCGGAATGAATCGTGAGGTGATGAGGAAAATCTTCGACCCCTTTTTCACCACCAAGTTCACCGGGCGAGGCCTCGGCCTGGCAGCGGTGCTCGGGATTGTCCGCGGGCACCAAGGCGCCCTGCGCGTGGAAAGTGAACCTGGACGCGGCACCACCTTCCGTCTCCTCCTACCGCCTGTCGAGGCCACCGCTGAGCCACTACGCCAGGCTCCGGTTTCGGTTCCCCAACCTCGGCAGGTCGGGGGAAAAGTCCTGGTTGTGGATGACGAACAGTCGGTGCGCCTGATCACCAGCCGGTTGTTGAAGACGCTCGGTTTCGAACCCGTCGCCGCCGAGGATGGCGTGGCCGGGCTCGAGCTATTCCGATCGCATCGCTCGAACTGCTCCGCCGTGCTCCTCGACATGACGATGCCGCGGATGAACGGCGAGGAAACCTTCAAGGCGATGCGCGCCATCCAGCCTGACATCCGAGTGATCCTGATGAGCGGATATAACGAAAATGACGCGACCCAGCGTTTCCGCGGCCTCGGACTCGCAGGATTTCTTCAGAAACCGTTCGGTCCGGCTGATCTGCGAGCGAGGCTACAAGCCGTTCTGAGCGCCCCGTCGCCGCCATGCGACGCTAGCGGAGATTGAACACGAGCGTCTTCCGCTCCGTCATCTCCTCGATCGCGTAACGAACGCCCTCGCGTCCGAGGCCGGAGTCCTTCACTCCTCCATACGGCATGGAGTCCGCCCGGAAGGTGGGAACATCATTCAACACCAAACCGCCAACCTCCAGGTCCTCGAACGCGGCGAAGGAGACACTCACATCCCGAGTGAAGAGGCCCGCTTGCAGGCCATAGGCCGAGTCGTTCAGAAGGGAGAGCGCCTGGGGCAGATCATCGTAGGGTTCCAAAACGACCACCGGGGCGAAGATCTCCTGGCAGCAGACGCTCATCCGGCGGTTCGTCCCCGTCAATACGGTCGGCTGTAGAGTGCCCCTGTCCCGCTGGCCCCCGTGCAACACCGTGGCCCCACCCAGCACCGCCTCCCGGACCCAACGTTCGGCACGCTCGGCCTCCCGCACGGAAATCATCGGGCCCAAGTCCGTGGTCTCGTCGAGCGGGTTGCCCACCTTCAGCTTGCCCACTTCTTCAAGCAGCCGGGCGGCGAACAGGTCGAACACGGACCTGTGCGCGTAAATGCGCTGCACAGAGATGCAGGTCTGCCCAGCGAAGGCAAAACCTCCATACGCGCAGCGACGCGCGGCAAGGTCCACATCGGCATCGGAATGCACGGCGACCCCGGCGTTGCCGCCTAACTCGAGCACCACTCTTTTCTTGCCCGCCGCTCGTTTGAGATCCCAACCCACACCGGCGCTGCCCGTAAAGGAGAGTAGCTTAACGCGGGGGTCAGTCACCATCGCCCGGGCGTCCTCCACATCGCAAAACAGGGCTCCCAGGAGTCCAGGCGGTGCCCCCGCCTCGGTCACCGCTTGCGCCAGGGCGAGGACCGAAAGAGGTGCCTGAGGGGCCGGTTTGATGACCATTGTGTTCCCGCAGGCCAGCGCGGGAGCCAGCTTGTGGATAGCCAGGTTCAGCGGGAAGTTGAAGGGAGTGATGGCCGCAACGGGACCAACGGGAAACCGACGGACCAATGCGTGACGCCCCTCCATCGAGCGGTCGAGATCCAAGGGCAGCCACTCGCCCCGCACTCGTTTGGCCTCCTCCACGGCATCCGTGAGGGTGGCGATCGCCCGGTTGACCTCGGCTCGAGCCAGCCGGATCGGCTTGCCGGCTTCCAGAACGATCAGGCGAGCGAAGCTCTCCTGACGCTCGCGCACCAGACGGAGGATGCCTTCGATCAGTTCCACCCGTCGGAAGGTCGGCCAACGCCGCGTCTCCTCAAAGGCCTTCCGAGCAGCCTCAATCGCATCCTCCACGTCCGCGGCGCCCGCCCGCCACGTCACCCCGGCGAGTTCCCCGTCGTAGGGAGACCGGATTTCAACCGGTTCGGCGGAACTCCGCAACCGGCCATCAACGAGAAACTTATATTCCTGAGACATAAGTCAACTAGGCGGCGGGATCGAACCCCGGCCCTCCAGTGGAGCGGCCTTAACGCGGATTGGGGAAAGTGGCACCGCGGATTTCGCTATGGCGAACCTTGCCGCCGAGATTGGCGGTCCAGCCCATCAAACCGGACGTCAGTAGCGCCACCCCGAGACTCAGCCCCAGGTACCAACGGGACACGGGCTTGCCATTCCGGTAGAGCACCGTACCCGTCAGGGCCACCACTCCAAGAACCATCATCGCCACAAACGCCATCTGGGCCATCTCCTGGTGCTGCTCCGCCGCCTCCTTGGTCACCCCCGCGATCCCTTTGAGCGCGTCCTGGGCCGGTTCGCCCGAAAGGTAGGCGAGAATCGTCACCAGGGCGGCGACCACAAACGTCACCAAACCTGCCTTCTTAAGATCCTCGCTCCCGCGCACCGCGCCAAATCCGAGCAGGCAGAGCCCAAAAAGTGTGCCCAACACCGGAACGTGGGTGCTGATCAAGTGCAGATGCGCTGGTTCCATAATGAGGATCCGTCTATTTGTGTCTCGTCGCGGACAGTATTCCTTTTGAGTATTGACTGGCCTCGAACAGGAATCAATTGATTTGCGCCCTGATTCAGTCATTGCTTTGAACTCTGAGTCGACAGCACACTCCCTCCCGCATAAGTAAACAACATCGATTACGACGTGGACCACCCACTTTACCGCCAACTGCCCGGTGACAGCAATTGCACGAACGACGAATTGCTGAGCCGTTTCCTTGATTTTGTCGCCGAGCGACGGCTCGAACTCTACCCTTCACAGGAAGCCGCCATCCTTGAACTGTTCGAGGAGAAAAACGTCATTCTCAACACCCCCACCGGCTCGGGCAAGTCGCTGGTGGCCACCGCGCTGCATTTCAAGTCGCTAGCCCAGGGACGCCGATCCGTCTACACCTGCCCGATCAAGGCCCTGGTCAACGAGAAATTCCTCGCGCTCTGCCGCGATTTTGGCCCGGACCAAGTCGGCATGTCCACCGGGGACGCCACCGTCAACCGTGAGGCGCCCATCCTCTGCTGCACCGCGGAGATTCTCTCCAACATCGCACTCCGCGAGGGAACCCTTGCCCCCGTGGATGATCTGATCATGGACGAATTCCATTACTACGCAGACCGAGATCGGGGCGTCGCGTGGCAGATCCCACTTCTGACGCTCCCTCAAACCCGCTTTCTCCTCATGTCCGCCACGCTTGGAGATACCACTTTCTTCGAACGCGAACTGACGAGCCTCAACGGCAAACCCACTTCGATTGTCCATTCAATCCATCGGCCCGTGCCTCTGGACTTCGTTTATTCGGAACTGACCCTGGACCGCACCCTGGAAGAACTGGTCGCCGCCGGGCGAGCGCCCGTCTACATCGTCCACTTCAGCCAGATGGAGGCTGCGGAGAGCGCCCAGGGATTCATGAGCCTGAACTTCTGCACGCGCGCTGAGAAGGAGGCCATCGCCGCCGCCTTGGAGAAGGTCAAATTCACGAGCCCCTACGGGCCCGACATCCGTCGCTGGCTTCGGCACGGCATCGGCCTGCACCACGCCGGGCTCCTGCCCAAGTACCGCGTCCTGGTTGAGCAACTCGCTCAGAACGGACTCCTCAAGATCATCTGCGGCACCGATACCCTCGGCGTGGGAATCAATGTGCCCATCCGCACCGTCCTCTTCACGCGCCTGTGCAAATATGACGGCCAAAAAACAGTGATCCTCAGCGCCCGCGACTTCCATCAGATCTCCGGACGCGCCGGGAGAAAGGGCTTCGACGACAAAGGATGGGTCGTGGTGCAGGCCCCCGAGCATGTGATCGAGAACCTCAAGCTCGAGCAGAAGAGCGGGGGCGATGCCAAGAAGCTCCGGAAGATGGTCAAACGCAAGCCACCGGAGAAAGGCTTCAT
>ORMF010539584.1_pt1 | contig 11264 bp, 9 predicted proteins | sample 1779871 | NCBI WGS metagenome assembly ORMF01 (sample SAMEA104232316, study PRJEB22302) | groundwater metagenome | biome: forest; feature: aquifer; material: groundwater | place: USA | collected 2011-08-07 | depth 5.4 m
GGCTTTGGAAGGACTCCTCCATCGTTACCGAAGAGACCGCTTTCTCCTCCAGTGCCGCGGCCACCAACGCGGCAAGCGAGGTACGCGGCCCTACGGCGTGCAGCGAAACCGGCCCAACCTTCCTCTCCCCTTGCAGCCATCGCGCGATCGCCATCAATTGGCTGGCCTGTACACCCAAGGGCCGCTCGCCTAGGCTGGCGATGAGGAAGGCAAACAGGAAGTCTCGTTTGCCCATCGACGACTCTCCTACATAAAACGGATCCACCGCCACCACGCGCTGTCCGGCATCCAACAACTTCCGCGCTTGCCCGGCGGCGCCCTTCCGCCCGCCATCGGCGATCAGCACCACAGTTGATTTCGGTTGAGCCGGCGACATCTCCCCCACGGGAACGGTCCATGCCTGGTCCATCTCGAGCTTCCAATAGCGAACCGAAATTCCGTTGGCGGAATCCTCTCCCGCCGGGAAACTCTCCACTGTATAACGCTTCGTCCGGGCGCGGTAGGCCAACTTCGCCGCAGTGGGCTTCTTGTCACTGGGCTGCGTCTTGCTCAGCCGCAGCGCGATTGTATGAAAATCAAGATTGTCTTCCGGCAGCTCGATCTTCAACTGCTCCGCCGTGCGCACATCAGTCACGGCGGACTGCTCGGTAGCATCCAGCTTGCCCTGAAAAAAATGATCCCGCAGCAGACGGTAGAAAGCTTCACGGTTTTCGCGATTGTAGTTATGCCCCTCGCCGTAATTGATGGAATAACGCAATTTGTCCATCGCGTGATAGAGCCGGTACACGGACTCGGATGCCTGCACCAGCGGCGCAATGGCGTAGTCGGCACGGAAACAGCAATTGTCCTTCGCGTTGAATCCCAGCTGCAACACCCGCGGCGCTACCATTGCCGACAGATGCGTGTAGTCCGCGATGCCGGCCAGCTCCGATGGCGTCTGCTCGGAATCGCCCAAATCCAAATCCGGCCATTGTGACCGCGTGACGTAGCTGGAGTAGCCCGCCAAAGGACTCGATAACGCGACACGAGTGTCCAGCGCACTCAGCAGGATGGTCTGCCATCCTCCACCGGAAAGTCCCGTGACTGCAATTCGCGTCGGGTCCGCGTTGGCATGCGCCGCGGCGATATCCAGGCCGCGCTGCATCGCCAGATAAAACACGGCCAGGCCGCTGGTGCCGGTCAAGTCAATCTGCTGCATGCGGTAATGACTGAATCCGGGCGTGTCCAACTGGCCGCGGCCCAGCCACTCCAGATTCACCGCGATCATGCCCTTGCGCGCCAAATTGATGCATCGTTCCTGAATATAGGGCGTCGAAATCCCGGTCTTCTCGTGCCCGTTCACATTCAACACCACCGGAACTTTTCCGGTCAGCTTCTCCGGTTCATAGATCAGCGCCGGGATCCAAAGTCCCGGAATCGCCTCGTAGCGCAGCCTCCGCAGACGGTAACCGTTCGCGGCCCCCTCTTCCAAATACTCCACCTTGGTCTTTGCGTCGCGCCATTTCGCCGCTTCGCCGCGAAACACCACTTCATTCAGAATGCGAGTGCGCAGCGGAGCGGAGTACTTTTCCCATTCGGCCTGTGAGCGGAACACCGGCAATGGCGGAACTCGTGACCCTGTGTAGACCTGCGCCTCCACAAGCGGCTGGCGCGGGTCAAGCAGCGGCTTGCTCAACCACACGCCGACATCCTGTCCGGCCGTCATCCCAACCAGGAGAATAGAAAGAGCGATCAGTTTCATCAGACCTTGATCATGTCACCAATGTCGATCAGGTGCATCTGCCGCCCACCGTTGTGCGGGGAGTCCACGCTCACCAGCTTGCCGTCCGGGCTCGATCGCGGATGCGTGTCGCACCGCCACTCCCCCGTGTACTCCTTTGGCGAAAGAAAATGCGCCAGCGGCCGCCGCGCGCCCGTCACCGAGTCGTAAAGATAGGGATGCTGGAGCCGGTCCTTGTCCGGATAGGTGTCGTTCAAAACCCATCGCCACCCCGGAAGATACGTGTTGTGCCCATTCACCGTCATCACGTCCGGCCCGATCACCTCGACCTTGTCCGAGAGATCCTCATACACGTAAAACTTGTCGCCGTGCGATGGATGCCGGGCCCAGGCCATCACGTGCGTGTCCCGCCGCCAAATGAAATGCGACGTGTTCCCATACGGATCCAGCACGTGCAGCTTTCCGCCATCCGCGCCCGCGGTGAACATGCGCGTCGCGCCTGCCTCCTTGTTGGCTCCGCCGTTGCGCCGGTGCAGGAAGATGAACCGTTTCCCGCCGGAAGAATACAGCAGATGATTGAACCGGTGCACCGAGCCCGCGCCCCATTCGCCCAACTTGTAGGGAATCCTCGAAACCTGTTCCAGCGTGATGATCAGCTCCCGCTTGCCTGTGCCCAGATCCATCCGCCAGATGCCGGACTCCTTCGGAGCCGCCACATCTCTATAGGGATCAGGAAACGCATAGCCATAGCCGGGGCGCTCGTGCGCCAGCCGCGGGAAATCCGGCGCCAGCGCCCACTTTGCATCGGGACTGATGCAGTAAATCGGCCCCGGCAGCGTTCGCTGACGGCCCGTCCGCACATCCAGAATGCGCGACACCAGCGTCTCCCCGTCGCGATCGTTGTAGATCACTTCACTGCCGGACCCAGGCAGCCATTGCAGCATGCAGCCTTGTTGCCAGCACCATGCTCCACTGCTCCCTAAATCGATCCACCGGTCGCGATCCTGCAAATCCACCATCCCGATCCGGATGCGGTCCTGCGCCGTGGGCGACCGATGTTCAAACCCTACTTCCATCCCCAGGACGTACCGGGATGACGGATCAAACTCGAGCTTGTCGTAGTAGCCGAACCAGTGGAACTTCGGTCCGCGTGTAATCTGCCGCGCAGGCGGAAGCTTCCCATCCTCGGCAAACAACCGGACTCCCGCGCCCAACAGTAATGTTCGTCGATCCACGACACTCATTATCGCGAAACCTTGCCCAGCACCACAGCCCGGCGCGCGCCCGTCGCGGAAGGAAGATTTCCCGGACGCCCGCGGTACGTCTCGTACGCCAGCATGGCAAACGCGACGGCCTCCTTGGCATCCGGGTCCACGCCATACTCGGCCGTGCTTTGTATCCGGACTCCCGGCAGCAGTGCCGCCAATTGAGCCATGAGGCTCCGGTTGTGAATACCGCCTCCGGAAACAACCAGATCATGCACCGGCATGCGAGGGCGCACGAACTTTTGAATCCCGAGTGAAATCGTAGCCGCCGTCAGAACCGTAGCCGTCGTCACAAGATTGGCGAACGCAAATCGCGTGTCCACCAGCCGCTGGGCAAACTCATCGCCATACTGCTCGCGCCCGGCCGTCTTGGGCGGCTTGGAGCGATAGTAGGGTTCATCCAACAGTTGTTCCAGTAGCGTGCGCATCAGATGGCCGCGAGCCGCGATGCGTCCCTCCGCATCAAAGTTTCGACGCCCTTGCGTGAAGTGCCTCACCAAACCGTTGATCACCATGTTGCCAGGCCCGGTATCGAACGAGATCACTGACTCCGGCTTTCCCCTGGGTGGAATCGCGGTCAGGTTGGCAATCCCCCCGATGTTCAAAGCGACGCGCCCCCGGCTGCGATGCCGGAATAGCTGGTAGTCCACAAACGGAACCAGCGGAGCGCCCTTGCCTCCCGCCGCCATATCGCGCGGCCGGAAATCACTCACGACTGGAACACCAGCGCGCTCCGCCAGGATGCTGCCCTCGCCCACCTGCAACGTACTCGCGCCTTCGTGGAAAATCGTCTGCCCGTGGCAGCCGATCAACTCCACACGGTATTTCCTCACCCAGTCGCCGAGTGCTTTGGCATACAGCTCCGGAAGCAGAAAATTCAGGCGGCTGATTTGGGAGGTGTGGCAAGTGGCATTCGAGACAGCAAGAATCGCTTCGCGGACAGCCTTGGAATATGGCACGGTCCGGTGAGCCAGCGTCCGCATCTTCCGCCCCGTCTCGATCACCGCGACATCAATGCCGTCCAGTGACGTTCCGCTCATGATCCCGGCTACGCGCATTATTTCTTCAACTCCTCTTGCAGTTCCGCCAACAGTTGCAGCGCCTCAATCGGCCGCAGAACATCCAGATTCAACTGCCGTATACGGTCCGCGATCTGATAATTCACTGGTTCGAACAACTGTATCTGCATCGGGCCGCGCCGGGCGGCCGGGCGCGGCGTGAGCTCCTCGGTCACCTCGTGTTCACTTCTCTCGTGCAACTCCAGCACCTGCCGCGCCCGTTCAATCACGCTCACCGGCAGCGCCGCCAGCCGCGCCACTTCGATCCCGTAGCTGCGATCGGCTGAACCCGGCTCCACCTTGCGCAGGAAAATGATCTGGTCGCCCGCCTCCTTCACAGTGACATGAAGGTTGGTTACGCCGTCCAACTGCCCGGCCAGCTCAGTGAGTTCATGATAGTGCGTCGCAAACAGCGTCTTGGCGTGAATCCGGTTGTGGATATGCTCCACCACCGCCCAAGCCAGCGCCAGTCCATCATAGGTTGCCGTCCCGCGGCCAATCTCGTCCAAAACAATAAAGCTGTTTTCCGTGGCCGTGTTCAGAATGGCGGCCGTCTCGGTCATCTCCACCATGAACGTGGAACGCCCGCGCGCCAGGTTGTCCGCCGCCCCGATGCGTGTGAACACCCTGTCCACAATCGGCAGCACGGCCGACTCGGCCGGAACAAAAGACCCCATCTGTGCCAGGATCACCGTCAGCGCCGCCTGACGCAAATAAGTCGACTTGCCACCCATGTTCGGACCGGTGATGATGGCCAGGAACTCCTTGCCGGGCGCAAGATAAACGTCGTTCGGAATGAACCTGGCCGCCTCGCGCTGCGCCAGTTTCTCGATCACTGGATGACGCCCGGCCTGCACGCGCATCTCGCCATCGGAGAATCGGGGCCTCGTGAACCGGCCGGATGCGGCCACCTCGGCCAACCCCGCCGCAACATCCGCCTCCGCCACAGCGCCCGCCGTAGCGCGGATGCGCGCCGCCGCGGCCGCGGTTTGCGTCCGCAGACGGAGGAAGATCTCCTTCTCGATCCCGAGCATCTTCTCCTCGGCGTCCAGAATCTTGCTCTCCAGTTCCTTGAGCTCGGGTGTAATGAACCGCTCCGCGTTCACCAGCGTCTGCTTGCGGTCATAATCGGCAGGCACCAGATGCATGTTCGCCTTCGAGATCTCGATGTAGTACCCGAAGACGTTGTTGAACCGCACTTTGAGAGAACCGATGCCAGTGCGGGCACGCTCCCTTGTTTCGATGTCGGCCAAATACTGCCGGCTGTTCCGGCTGATGTCGCGCAGCTCATCCAGACGAGCGTCAAATCCGTCGCGGATCACTCCGCCATCGGCCATATTGACGGGCGGCTCCTCCGCCAACGCCGCGAGCAACGCTTCGCGCACCTCGGCCACCTCGTCCAATCGCGACAACACCTCTTGCAGCAGTCCACACCGCGCCTCCGCCAAACACGACTTCAGCGCGGGAATGCGCGCCAGCGACCTTGCCAGCGCCAGCAACTCCCGCGGCGTCGAGGACCCGAGCGTCACCTTCGCCAGCAGCCGCTCGATGTCGAGAATCTCTCCCAGCGTCTTGCGCAGCGTTCCCCGCACTATGGCCGCCGCCTGCAACTCGGCCAGAGCGTCCAGCCGCGCCTCGATCACGGCCAGTTGTATGGAGGGACCGAGGAGCCGCGATCGTAACAGCCGCGCGCCCATCCCCGTCAGCGTTGCGTCCATCACGTGCAGCAGCGTCACCTCGCGGCTTTCACCGGCAAACAGCGGCTCCACTAACTCCAGGTTTCGAACGGTCACCGCATCCAGTAGCATCGCCTCAGACCGCTCGAAGTAGGACGGCCGGTCCAGGTGATCCAACGCCGACTTTTGCGTGTCTCGCAAATAATGCAACACCGCGCCGGCAGCGCCCGCGGCCAGCGGCTTACCCGACAACCCGCACCCATCCAGGCTCAAGAGTTGGAAGTGCTCCTTGAGAATGCGGTCCGCATAGTCCTGCCCGAAGATCCACGGCTCCAGAACGGTCCGCAATCCCGCCGCCGCCACAATGGCATCCCCGGTCAACACTTCGCGCGCGCCCAGGTTCTCCAAAGTCGACTCCAACTCGTCCACGCCCAGCTCGGTCACGCGAAACTCGCCGGTGGAAATATCGACGTAGGCCAACCCGGCCCGCGAGCCGTGCGTCTGCACCGCCGCCAGGTAGTTGTTCTCCCCCGGCCGCAGCAGATTCGAATCCGTCGCCGTACCAGGGGTGACGATTCGCGTAATCTCGCGCTTGACGATCTTTTTAGCAAAGCGCGGATCTTCCATCTGCTCGCAGATGGCCACGCGATAGCCTTTCTGGACCAGTTTCGCAAGGTAGCCTTCGGCCGCATGGTGCGGCACGCCGCACATGGGAACCGCCTCGCCCTTGTCCTTGTTGCGCGAAGTCAGCGTGATCTCCAGAGCGCGCGAAGCGACCACGGCGTCTTCATAGAACAACTCATAGAAGTCGCCCAGCCGGAACATCAGCAGCGCGTTCGGCACCTGCTGCTTGATGGAATGGTATTGCCGCATCAGCGGCGTGGAGGAGTCGGCGCTCATCGTCGGATCGCCAGCCCCATCATGCGTACAGCCCGCGCAGCCTGATGGCGAAGCTCACCCGGTCCAACGCCAGCATATAAGCAGCCGTGCGATTGTCCACCCGATGCTTTTCGCTGTACCGCATCAGACTTTGGAAGCCGTTCACCATGATCTCTTCCAATCGCGTGTTCACCAGGTCTTCATTCCAGTAAAACCCTTGCCGGTTCTGCACCCACTCGAAATAGGAAACTGTCACGCCGCCGGCATTGGCAAGGATATCCGGAATCACAAAAATGCCCTTGCTGCGCAGGATCTCGTCAGCCACCGCGGTCGTCGGACCATTGGCCCCCTCGCACACGATCTTGCATCGCAAATGCGGCGCCGTCTTGCTGGTGATCACGTTCTCCTTCGCCGCTGGAAGCAACATCTCACACTCGAGCAGCAGAGCCTCATCCCGGTTCAGGTTTTCCGCTTTCTCAAAATCCACCACCGATCCCGTCTCCTTGGCGTGCACCATCAGCGCCTCAATATCCAGTCCCGCGGAATTGTATACCGCGCCGTCATACTCGATCACGCTGATGATCTTGAACCCGGCCCGCGCCATCAGCATCGCCGCCGTGCCGCCGACATTGCCGAAGCCCTGCACCACGACACGAGTATCCCGCGGCTTCAGTCCAAACCGCTCCAACGCTTGCAGCGCCACGATCAAACAACCGCGGCCCGTCGCCTCCCGTCTTCCCCGAGACCCGCCCAGGTCCAACGGCTTGCCGGTCACCACCGCGGTCGTGGTTTGACGCGTGTGCATCGAATAGGTATCCATCAACCATGCCATCACGTTCTCATTGGTGCCTATGTCCGGGGCGGGAACATCCTTCTCCGGACCCAGGAATTCGATGATGTCGGCCGTGTAGCGCCGCGTGATCCGCTCCAGCTCCCCTTGCGACAACAGCGCCGGATCGCAAATGATTCCGCCCTTGGCGCCGCCAAACGGAATGTTCGCCACCGCGCATTTCCACGTCATCCAACTGGCCAATGCACGGACCTCTTCAATGCTCACGTCGGGCGCAAACCGTATCCCGCCTTTGCCGGGACCCCGCACGATGGAATGCTGGACCCGATATCCCGTGAATACCTCCAACCGCCCGTCATCGAGCAACACCGGAATGTAGACGGTGATCTCGCGCGACGGCGTGCGCAGCACCTTCTGCAAACCTTCGTCCATTTCCAGCAGGCGCGCAGCCTTGTTGAAACGCGTTTCCGCGGCGAGCCACGGATTCAGCTCGTTTTGCAGGGAGACTTCGGTGGTCATTCGCCTCCATTATGGCATCAGCTTGGCGCCGCCATCGCCTCTTACTGCGCCTTATTGAATGTGACCCGGACCCCGGTGGTGAACAGCAGATCATTCTTCAACGCCCCTGGGACCGGGTTGCTCAGATACCGGTCGCTCACGCTCACCTGCCAGGAGAACCATTTGGACAACGTGGTAACCGCGGACGTGTCGAACTGCATGCGGTAGGCTCCGGTGTTGCTCATGTTCGGGTACATCGCAAAACGCTGTTTCAACTGAGTGATCCTTCCCAGTTTGTAGGCAAAGTCCTCCCCGAACAAAAGCTCACCCGAAGTTCGGCGTACGTTATTCGAGAAAAACTCTTTGTTGAACGATGCGCCGCCAAACAGATCCAAGACCGTACGTTCCTTGTCGATCACTTTGTACCCCATACCGCCGCCCGCCACAAACCGCAGGTCCAGCCGTTGAAACTCGTCAAATTCCAGATCTGTGAACCCAAACCCATGTAGCCTCTTGTTGACCTTCATGTCGTAACGGATCCCGCCGCGAATCGCATTGGCGGTAGTAACGTTGGGGCCCGCGGTGCTGTTCTGCGCCTTCAGCGACGTGAAGGACGTAGTAATCTTGTCCCGGCTCGTCTCCCGGACCGCGTTCATGCCCAGTGCGAATGTGGATGTCTTCGCGTTGCCCCGCGCCGTGGCAAAACCCAGGTCCACAAATCCCGTCCATAGATCCAGCAGCCTCGGATTCCTCAGCCGCTCCTGCGCCTGCTGATAGGCCGCCTCTTCCTCTTTGGATCGCATGAACTGCACCGTATCCTTGCCCGCCTCCACCACCCCCGCGTTCGGAGTCTTCACCTGAAACTGCCCCGCGGCCGGCGTCGTCACCGGACCCACCAGCACTTCACCGCCCTTCAGCGTCACACTCAACGGCGCCGCCGATTGAATCGACTCCACTGATTCCCAGGCGATCTCCACCGTCCCGGCAAACTCTGACTTCATCGTGAGCGACTTCAGATCCGACTTCAGCACCGTCCCGGTCAGGCGGTCTCCATTCTTCATCCTCACCTCGTCCGCCAGCACGGACTGCGTGAGAACCAAGCCAATAGCTATAGCCAATCCCCAAATACGCATTGCGACAACTCCTCTCCAAATAAGAATGGGGCGCGGACATGCGCCTAGTACGCATACCCTCGCCCCAAAGAGAACTCTGACGAAACGTTAGACTGCGACGTCGACGCCCATGCTGCGGCAGGTGCCTTTCACTGAACGGACCGCCGCGGCCAGATCAAAGCAATTCAAGTCAGGCATCTTGATCTTGGCGATCTCCTCCACCTGCTTCTCGGTGATCTTGCCCACTTTGTTCCGGTTCGGCTCAGCTGAACCCTTGGCCAGATTCACGGCCCTCTTCACCAGCACCGGCACCGGCGGCGTCTTGGTGATAAAGGTGAACGTACGATCCGAGAAGATGGTGATCACTACGGGAATGATCAAGCCTTCCTGATCCTTGGCCGACGTCTTCGCGTTGAACGCCTTGCAGAACTCCATGATGTTGACGCCTTGCGGTCCCAGCGCCGTACCCACCGGAGGCGCAGGCGTTGCCTTGCCCGCCGGAATCTGGAGCTTCACATATCCATTAATCTTCTTCGCCATTTGAACCTCGTTCCCAGACCTTGCGACCTCAGCCGATTGCCCTCAGGGACTCGCCCCGGGCCGGTGAATCCGCCAGCCTGCTTAAGTAATCTTTTCCACCTGAAGAAAGTCCAACTCCACCGGAGTGGCGCGTCCGAAAATCGTAACCAGAACGCGCAACGTATCGCGGTCCGGATTGACTTCGTCCACCTTGCCGGAGAAGTTGGTGAACGGTCCTTCGTTGATCCGAACCGTCTCGCCCTTCTCGAAATTGAGCTTCGGCCGCGGCCTTTCCGCCGAACTGGCCTGCCGGTAGAGAACCGAATTCACTTCATCGGCCGTCAGCGGAACCGGCTGATTCCCTCCGCCGACAAATCCCGTCACGCGCGGCGTGTCTTTGACCGCATGCCACAGCGTTTCGTTCATCTCCATCTGCACCAGCACGTATCCCGGATACAGCATCCGCTTGCTGGTCACCTTCTTGCCGGACCGCATCTCGACAACTTCTTCCACCGGGATCAGGATTTCGCCAATCTTGTCCCCGTAGCCGAACGCGTCCGCCCGCCCGCGCAACGATTCCCGGACCTTCTGCTCAAAACCGGAATAGGTATGTATTATGTACCAATTCATGTTCGGGCGGTCATACGGATTGTCGGCGGCAGCGGCTTCCGGTTCCGCCTCGGTCAACACAGACACCTCCGCGGCGGTAGCCCCGGTTTCCGGCTCTGCTTGGAGATCTTGTTCGTCCTGCATGCTGTTTGCCTCCGCTCTATTCCCGCGGCCCTTCACTTGGAGAAGGTGTCAAAAATCCTTTGCACCGCCCGGCCCAATACTATATCCACAAGCGCAAAGTAAAAGGCGAACGCGAACACCGCGACGATCACCACTCCCGTGGTACCGCGAACCTGCGGCCAGCTCGGCCACGTCACCGCGCGCATCTCTGCTTGCAGTTCGCCGAAATAGTCTTTTAGCCGCTCCGGCCAGCTGGTGACCTTGTCAACAACACTACCGGAACCCAAATTTGCAACACTTGTCTCAGCCTTCGCCACTTCTTTACCTCTCTCCTACATCATCGCACGCAAAACGGAGCTCGCCTGGGGAAAGCCAGCGTTTGCCTGGCTGTACTGAGAGCCGCGGCGGCCCTTTGCGCGCTTTGGCGTCATCAGGAATCATCTGGCAGGAGCCCGCCACTGCGGCGCCTGCTGGGCGGAAGTTGGCAGGGGCGGAGGGATTCGAACCCCCACTCGCGGTTTTGGAGACCGCTGGTCTGCCGTTAAACCTACGCCCCTTCTTTCTCGCCGGCAAGGCACAAACTCCAGCCTCCCCTACTATTCTACTTCACTTCCTTATGCGCTACCTGTTTGCGGCAGAACGGGCAGAACTTCTTCAGCTCCAACCGCTCCGTCATCGTTTTCTTGTTCTTCGTCGTACTGTAGTTGCGCTGCTTGCAATCGGTGCACTGCAGCGTAATGATATCTCTCGGCATCTCTATTGCTCCTGCTAAACTGTTTTACGAAGCGCAAAACGGAGCCTCGGCGCGGCGCCGGGCCCTTTGCGCTAGGACACCACTTCAGTCACGGTTCCGGCGCCCACCGTGCGTCCGCCTTCGCGAATCGCAAAGCGCAGCCCCTTGTCCATGGCCACCGGCGTAATCAGTTCCACCACCAGGCTCACGTTGTCGCCCGGCATCACCATTTCGGTGCCCTCCGGCAACTCCGCTACACCCGTCACGTCCGTCGTCCGGAAA
>ORMF011055266.1_pt1 | contig 11264 bp, 7 predicted proteins | sample 1779871 | NCBI WGS metagenome assembly ORMF01 (sample SAMEA104232316, study PRJEB22302) | groundwater metagenome | biome: forest; feature: aquifer; material: groundwater | place: USA | collected 2011-08-07 | depth 5.4 m
CCGCGCCCGCCGCCCACCAGCCGCCGGGCGCGAGGGCGAGGGGCGGGGCCCCGCCATTTCCAGAGGTCGACGGGATCGCGCGACAACCACGACCGCGCAACCGCCAGGGGGAACGCTGCCGTGCCTTTCTTCGGCGGCACGAACGGCACCGACACCACCTCTTCGCAGTGCGAGAGCTGCCGTTCCAGTCCTGACGGATCGTCGTCCGGCCCGTGCGTCGTGAGCACGCGCACCTCGTGCTGCCGCGCCAGCGCCGAGACAATCTGCAGGCTCCGCACGCGGCCACCCGTCGTAGCGGGCCAGAGCCCGTTCATCTTCACCCAGAGAATTCGCACGTTTCATTCACCATCGGGCGGACCTGAAGGTCCGCCCCTACGCATCAATCTTCGTAGGGCGGGTCCTTTTGGACCCGCCGCGCGTCGTCATGCCACCGCATCCTGTTGGTGGCGCAGCGCTTCAGCGCTGCGTAGGGCAGCAGCTCTGAAGGGCTGCTCCACCATCGACCTCGTGTCGATGAAGCGCTGGCACCACAGCTCGAACGAGAGAATGGTCCAGAGCTGCAGGTCGAGGTCGCGGCCGCGCTGGTTCTGCTGCAGCAGCCGTTCGACGTAGTCGACGTTGAAGAATCCGCGCTGCCGGCAGGTCGTCGACAGCAGCGTCTCTCGCGCAAAGCCAGCCAACTCGCCGCGGAACCAGCGGGCGAGCGGCACGGCGAAACCCTGCTTCGGACGGTCGATGATCGTGTCTGGCAGGATGCCGCGCATGGCCTGCTTGAACAGGTACTTCGTGGTGCCGTTGTGCAGCCGCAGCCGTGCCGGAATCCGCGCCGCGAACTCCACCAGCTTGTGATCGAGGAGCGGCGGCCTCGCCTCGAGCGAGTGCGCCATCGTCGCCCGATCGACCTTGGTGAGGATGTCGAGGGGCAGATACGTCATCAGATCGCGGTATTGCGCGGCCGACAGCCAGTCCTTCTGCCCCTGCAGGTGCGCGATCGATTCGGCCCACGGCTCGTGCCGCGCCACCTGCTCGAGCGCATCGCCGCGGAACAGCTTTCGCAGGCTGTCCATGCGGAACATCGTCGACGCGTCGAGGTATCGCCGCGGGCCCGCGAGGGCCAGGTGCCGCAGAAAGCGGCGTCCCCGCATGCCGTCAGGCATGACGGCTCCAACCACTCCGGCCAGCGCTTTCGCTGCCCTCGGCATGCGGTCGTAGGCCTGCTCGCGGTCCTCGACCGCGTAGCGGTCGTAGCCGGCGAACAGCTCGTCGCCGCCGTCACCCGACAGCACGACCTTCACGTGCGCTGCGGCCAGCTGCGACACCAGGTAGGTCGGAATCGCGGACGTGTCGCCGAACGGCTCGTCGAGATACCACGTCAGCTTTTCTACGATGCCCACGGCATCAGGGCGCACGACAAGCTCATGATGCTCCGTCGCGAACGCCGATGCCACCTGCCGTGCGTACGCGAGCTCGTTGTGGGTGGCCTCATCGAACCCGACGGAGAACGTCTTGATGGGACCGAACGCCATCGGCGCCATCGTGGCCACCACGGCGCTGGAGTCGACGCCGCCGCTGAGGAACGCGCCGACCGGCACGTCGCTCACCTGGTGCAGCGTCACCGCTTCCACCAGGAGGTGACGGAGCTCCTCGACGAGCTCGCCCTCGGTGGCGCGCTCGTTCGGCTCGAACGTCACGTCCCAGTAGCGCTCGATGCGGAGCGGCTGGCCGCGGCGCGCCACGGCCACGCGGGCCGGTTCGAGCTTGGCCACGCCCTCCACGATGCTCTGGTCCGACGAGGTCGAGAGGAACGAGAAGAGATGGGCCGCCGCCTTCCAGCTGACCGAGCGTTCAACCTCGGGGAGGGCGAGAATCGGCTTCAGCTCCGACGCGAAGATCAGCGCGCCATCCCGCTCGGCGTAATACAGCGGCTTGATGCCGAGGCGGTCGCGCGCCAGCAGAAGCTGCTTCGCCCGCTCGTCCCAGATCGCGAACGCAAACATGCCCCGCAGGTGATCCACGCATCGGGTGCCGTACTCCTCGTACAGGTGCACGATGGTCTCGGTATCGCCGTTCGTCCGAAAGCGATGGCCGTGCGCCAGGAGCTGCCGACGGAGCTCGGGGTAGTTGTAGATCTCGCCGTTGAAGACGATGCAGATCGAGCGGTCCTCGTTGAAGACCGGCTGCTGTCCGCCCGCGAGGTCGATGATGCTGAGGCGCCGCATGCCGAGCCCCACGCCGCCCGTGACATGGACGCCCTCTTCGTCAGGGCCGCGGTGAATCATCGCGCCGCACATGGCGCGGATCTCCGCGTCCAGCACCGGCCGCCCATCCCATCTCACGATTCCAGCGATTCCACACATATCCAGTCCTGAGTCCCGGGTGCCGAACCGCAGCGCTAAAGCGCTGCGCCACCGCTACAGTGACACCCACCGGTGGCGCAGCCCTTCAGGGCTGCGGAGCCTAGACACCCGTTGGCGCCGGTTTGAGTCGGCCCATCCGGGGTTCGCCGAGGCGCACGTACGCTACGCAAAGCGCGATGTAGGTCGCGCCGTAGAGCGCGCTCGCCGCAAACATCCCCACCACGGCCGGCATCGCTATGTGGCGAAGCATCCAGTAGGCGGGCCAGCCGGCGACGAGGGCGCCCAGGGCGATCAGGGCCAGGCTCCGCCACGGCAGCACGTCGACGACCCGCACGTGCATCAGCCGCGCGATCCTCACCAGTCCCATGCCCTTCACCGCGCAGCTCGAGAGCAGCGTGATGAGGACCGCCCCATAAAGGCCGAAGGCGGACAGGCACCAGCCGATGAGCGCGGCCACGAGCACGACGCGCACGATGTTCATGTAGAGCAGGAACCGCGTCTGGGCATAGACGCGCAGCACGGGGTCCACCGCGAAGACGGCCGGGAAGATCGTCAGCGACCAGAGCATGAAGATCGGAACGCTCGCGAGGAACGCCGACGTGTAGAGCACGACGATGATCTCGCGCGCCGCGACGATCAGGATCACCATCAGCGGGAAGAGCAGCAGCGCCTGCCGGATCACGCTGTCGTGCCAGAGGGGGAGGGCGGCGCGCCGATCGCCCTTGCCCTCGTCCTCGCCCATCTTCACCATCATCACGTTGCCGATGGAACTGGTGATCAGGTCGAGCAGCGGGATCTGCAGGCAGCCGACGGCGTAGATGGCAAACGTGGCGGCGTCGAAGCGTGACGCTACGAAGTACTGGTGGAAGTAGATCTGGAGGACTTCCACGCCGACAGCCAGCGCGAACGGCAGCGCGTACGCCAGCTGCAGGCGCCAGAGACTGAGGTCCACGCGGAAGTCGCGCCCAAACTCGCGCCACAGGGCGACAAGCATCGCGATCACCCGGAGCCCCGCGAAGACGACGGCGCCGATCATCACGCCGTAGACGCTGCCGAGCAGCAGCGCAGGGGCCACGAGCGCGACGGTCCGCACCACGTCCGACACGCCGTAGGTCCATGCCGCGGCCACGTGACGCCTGCGCGAGACCAGCACGATCTCGAACACCGCCGACATCAGCATGAACGTCACGAAGAAGCCGAGCGGGACCAGGTATTCGGCCAGCTCCGGGTTCGACATCCAGGCGGCAATCGATTCGCGCGTCGCAAAAAGCACGGCCAGGCAGCCGAGGCCCGCCAGCGCCAGCACGATGAGCGAGTTGCAGACGTGGCGGCCGGCGCCCGCGGCGTTCCGCGGCACGAAGTAGTAGAGGCTCTCGGCCATGCCGAGCTGCGCGAGCCCGAACAGGGTCGCGAAGATCAGGAACACCTGCTTGTACGTGCCGAAGTCCGAGAGGTCCAGCGTCCGCGCCAACACCATCGGCACGGCGAACGACGAGGCGGACCCGATCGCGCGGCTGACGACGAGCAGCAGCGCCGGACGCGAAACGTTGTCGAGGCGCGACAGGAGCATCATGCCGCGTGCACCCGCCCGCAGCGTTTGGCCGGCGGCCAGAGGTCGTGTACCTGGCAGCTCAGGATGGCCGGTGAGAAGCGGCCGCCGGCGTCGAGCGACGAGCCTTCCCAGAGCAGGAGCCGCTCGAGCGTCAGCGCCGGGTACCGCTGATCGCCGTGCGGACAGGCGGTGTAGCCGAACCGGTAGCCGGCGCGATCGAGCGCGTCGACCACCGCCGGCGTGAAGTGACCGCCGGGATAGGCGAAGTGCCGCACCTCGCCGCCCATATGGCTTTCGATGTCGTGCTTCGACTCGGCCAGCTCCGTGGCCATCGTGTCCGGCCCTTCCATCGGGAGCGACACGTGAGTACGGGTGTGCGAGCCGATGATGAAGCCCGCGCGGCGCATGGCGCGGAGCTCGTCCCAGTCGAGCGTCTGGGCGATCGAGCTATGGCCGCATCCCACAGTGGCTTCGAGCGTTTCCATCAGGCGGCCCACGGTTTCCTGCGACAGCCCGGGCAGCATCGCCGTGACCGCGGGCATCGGCCCCCGCGTGGCCGCGGGTGGGAGCAGATCGGTCGCGGCGACGCCAAGTCCGCTGAGCAGGCCCACCAGCTCGCGCCGCGGGTCTTTCCACATCGCGTAAGCCCTCGACATGAGGCTGTACAGCCTGTCGTGAATCTGCGACGCGGGACGGCCGACGACCTCAGTCACCACGAACATGGCGCCGGGAATGCCCTTGCGCGTCATGACCGGCACGGCCTGCTCGTAGACATCGCGGTACCCATCATCGAAGGTCACCGCGGCCACCGGACGGGCGAAGGGACGCCCGCTCAGGACCTGCTCGCCGATCTCGTCGAGCGAGACGAAGGTGAAGTGGCTTCCGATGCATTCGAGGTGGCGTTCGAACATCGAGCGGCTAATCAGCATGCTCGGCATCTCGGTCCGCGCCGCCGCCGCGAAGTCGTCGACGACCCGGTGATAGCCGACGATCAGCGGGCGGTCGGAGCGGCGGGCCAACGCGGCAAGACGAGGACCGCTATTGCTCGACAGCATCGAGGCGAGGCCGGACCGGACCCGCCAGCGCCACTGGTCGCGGCGGCTCGGCGCGCAGACGGCCGGTGTTGACTCCTTCACCGGTGGAGCAGCCCTTTCAGGGCTGCTTCCGCTTCGCAGCGCTAAAGCGCTGCGCCACCCAGTAGGACTAGGAGGCACGCTGTCCTCCCCGGACGAGAATGCGTTTGGCGAGGTGGCGGACGCGGCGCTCGGCGTCCACCGTGTGCCGATGCAGCCGGCCGGCGAAGTGCGGCGGAAACGCCTCCACCTGTTCGAGCGGCCGGTGATCGTGCGACCAGAGCGCTTTGTAGGACTCGTCCCCATAGAGCATGTCGAATTCGTCGGCACCCTCGTCGATCGCCGCCCGGATGGTCAGGGCCATGAGGGCGAGCCCGGCGCTGAACTGCTGGAAGCGCGGCTCGAACCCGTGCTGGTAGAAGTAGAAGGTGCGGTTCACCAGGAAGCCGTACATCGCGGCCGCAATCACGCCGTCGAGACGCAGCGTGAAGAGCCGCAGCGTGCCCTGGCGCAGCGCGAGCCGCGTCGCCTCGTCGTGAAACGCGCGCAGCGCGGGCGTGTGGAACGCGGTGCCGCGCTCCGCGCCCCAGCGCTGGTCGTGGAAGCCGATGAGCGCGTTGAGCGCGTCGACGCGCTCACGCTCGGTTGTCGCGCGTTCGAGCTGCACCTGGAAGGTTTTGTCGATGGCGCGGAGCCGCCGCCGGACGTTCGCGCGATGGTTTGCGCCGAGCGTGCCGAGATACGAGTCCCACGTGTGCCCCTGAAGCCGGATGAACGGGCAGATCGCAATGCGCGATGTCGCGGCGATCCATCCCGGCGCCCCCAGGTGTCCGGGCAGCCGCGATGCGAGCGCGCCCGGCGCCAGGTGGCGCAGGCGCAGCGCCAGCCGCCATTCGGCCAGCGCGGCGGCGACGGCCTGCAGTGCCTCGCTTTCCCAGCCTCGGCGCGCGATGACGTCCAGGTAGTCGGACCCCGCGAACCCGGTGCCGAGGAACTCCAGGCGTGAGAATCGCGTGAGCGGGTCGCGCGTGACGCACAGCGGCGCGAGGGCGACCAGGGCCCCGCCGGCGGCGCGGACGGTCAGGAGTTTCAGGCGGGCCGCGCCGGCCAGATGCTGCCACCAGGGGTAAAGCCATTCCCACCTGAGAAACGGACCGGCCGCAGAGCTGGAAGCCAGCAACTCATCCCACTCCAGCTCGAGCGTGGCAAATTCTCGGGGATCCTCGACGCAATTCACGGAAATACGTCCGGAAATAGCGGCAGGATGCGAGGTTACGGCGGTGGCGACATGCATTACGCCGCTGGCAAATGCAAACTGCAGACCTGACTGGCGAGGTGGGAAATGTGGCGCGGGGTGAGGTCCTGATGGACGGGGAGTTCGAGGACGTGCTGGCGCAGTTCACGGGCGCTGGCCCCCATTTCGAGGCTGCCGTCCATACTCTCGTTCCAGAACTCCAGCGCGTCCACGCCCCGCGCCTGCAGCGCCAGGGCGACCGCGTGCTTGTCGGGCACCCGGATCGGGAAAAAGAGCGGGCAGACGCCGTCGGGCAGGTCGGGGAACACCGGGGTGGCATGGCCCTGAAGCCGCGCGGCCAGCTGCCGGTAGTTGTCGACGCGCCGGCGGCGAATGTCCTCGAAATCGAGGCGTTCGAGCAGCCGTTCGGCCAGGGGCGAGATCGCGAGGTCGCCCTCCGACAGGTTGAAGCCGATGTCGCCCACGTTGGCACGCTCGACGTTCAGCGCGCCCGCAGTGCGCCCGAGGCCGCGCTTGACGGTCTGCATAGCTGCCCCGACGCGGCTCATGCGGCCGCGCGCGCGTTGCACCAGCAGCTCCGCCGTCCGCCCGAGGACGGAGGCGGTGCCGGCCCGGCGCAGCCGCAGATCGTCGAGCGCGGCACACCGCGCGGTGTTCTGCACGAGGATGGCGCCGTTGGGCAGCGGGAGCGTCTTGTACAGGCAGAACACCGACCAGTCGCCGAACGTGCCGAGCGGCCGCCCCTCGTGCTCGCTCAGGAGCGCCAGCGCACAGTCCTCGAACAGCAACATCCCCCGGCGCCGGCAGATGGCGGCGAGCTCCTGCATCGGCTGCGGCCAGCCGACGTAGTGGATCACGTACAGCACGTCTGGCTTGTGCAGGCCGCATAGGCGGTCCACCTCCGCCGGGTCCAGCCGCATGTCGCGGTCGACCGGGCAGTAGTGAATCGTTGCGCCCGCAGCGCGCATGGCGAGGATCTCGTTGCCGCTGTTGTAGTCGGGCGCGAGCACGCTCACGGGCCCGCGCTCGGCCATCAACGCCTTGAAGAGGTGATAGATCGCGTTGCGCGCGCGATAGAACCGCAGCGCGTCCGGTCGGTCGAAGGGAAAGCAGTCCGCGCGGTGGTCGACGCCGCGGCGCACGAGATCGGCCGCCGACAGGCCCTGGTAGATCGGGACGTAGATGCCGGTCAGGCGCGCCAGCGTTTCCATGCGGGAATCACCTCGGCCTTCAAGCGGCGCACGAGCCCCGCCTTGACGGTGTTGGAGAAGATGAACATCCAATCGTGCGGGCGGCTCGCGGACATCCATTCGAGCTTCCACGGCTCGGCGTCGCCGAGCAGGTCGAATTCCGTCAGGCCCGAGTCGAAGGCATGCTGAATCGCGAAGTAGTTCAGCACCTTGAAGGGCGAGCCTTTCGCGTAGTCCGGGTCGTAACCGGTCTTGCAGAGGAACAGTCGGTCCTCGTAGCGAAGGGAGTACGCCGTCGCGATCCGCGTGCCGTTCACGGTCAGAAAGAGGAGCCGGAACCAGTCGCGCTCGACCGCCCGCTCCGCGAAGTTGGCGTAGAACATCTTGACGGCCGGATCGCAATCCAGCGCGGTGCCTTCGACCGCCTTCCACCCCGAGGCTTCAAGCCGGACGGCATCGCCGCATGCCTCGAGCGCCGCGGATCCGCGCAGCACCTCCAGCCGGACGTCGCCGAGCTTCTGCAGCCGCGACAGGCGGTTTCGCACGTTCGACCGGAACTTGGCGTCAAGGCTGTTGAAGTAGCTGTCCCATGTGCCGTGCAGCGGCAGGGACGGCGACGAATCCGCCCGCCACATCACGGTCCCGCCCCCGCTGGTCTTCGCTAGCCGCGCGAACGCGTCCCGCGTTGGGGAGTCGGCCGGCAGCTGGTGGAGGAGCGCCACATCCCAGCGTGTCTGCTGCAGCGCGTTCCAGAGCGCGCGATAGCACTCCTCCTCGCGCTCGGCCACGATCACGTCCATGCGCGGCGTGTGGTCGTTGGCCATGAACGCGATCCGCCTGACAGGGATGCGGTACATCCGCACGTCTTCGATCAGGAGCGGGGCGATCGCGAGGATGCGCCCGCCGGAGCGGACGATAAGGATGTGGAGCTGCCGGCCGGCCCCGAACGCTTCCCACCACGCCCGTACCCACTCGTGCCGGACGAACGGATGGGGGATGCCGGCCCGCTCGACCGTGTCGTTCCATGCGCCTTCGAGCGCCACGAAGGCCGCGATGTCCCCCACGGTCTGCACGGTGCACGCCTCAGCAGAAATCTGATGGCCTTCGGCGGCAGCCGCGCCGATGTGCACCGGCGCCGTGAGGGTATCTGTCTGCATGGCGTTCAGCGTGGCAGCAGCGCTGCCGGTTGCTCAGATGGTTCGGATCGTTCGTGGCCTTCTGTGGGGGCCGCCTTCAGGCGGCCCGGGCCGGCTAGCCGCCTTCGCGCTTCGCGCTTCGGCGCCCAAGAAGCCGGCCCCCACGAAGCCTGTTTGGTCTTGCGGGCGAGCAGGTCGTGGTACAGACGTTCGGTGGACGTCACCATTCGCTCGATGGAGAAGCGCTCCGCGATCGACTGGCGGGCCGCGCATCCGAGGCGCGCCGCAAGCTCGCGGTTTTCGAGCAGCGTGAGGATCGCGCGCGCGAGCTCGGGGACGTCGGCGGGCGGAACGAGCAGCCCCACCTCGCCGTCGATGAGGGCTTCAGGGGTGCCGCCGACGCGGGTGGCGACGACCGGGGCCCCCGCGGCCATCGATTCGAGGAGCGAGTTCGACAGCGCTTCGTTCAGCGAGGGCATCACCGAGACCGCCACGCTGGCCAGTACCGCGGGGACGTCGGATCGGAGCCCCGTAAATACGATCCGATCGCGCACGCCGCACCGCTCGGCCGCCTGCTCGAGCTCGGTGAGGTACGACTTCTCGGCGGGGTTCGTCTCGCCCACCACGATGAACCGCGCGGTTGGCATCTGCCGCGCCACGATGCCTGCTGCTTCGATGAACTGCTCCAGGCCCTTGAGGCGGCTCAACCGGGAGACCACGCCGATCAGCGGGGATGACAGCGGCAGTCCGAGCTCGCGATGGAGCCAGTGCGGGTCGGCCGGCCGCTCGATGCGGTTCAACTCCACCCCGTTGGGGATCACCATGATGTTGGCTGGGTTGTAGCCGTCGGCGACGAGCCAGTCCTTGACTGCGACCGCGTTTACGAGGACGCAGTCGGCCAGCCGGCAGGCCAGCCGCTGCACGCGCCGCTGGATCGGCGACAGGTACGCGCCCCGATCGCGGATCGAGGCAATGACGACCGGCGTGCCGGCCAGCCTGGCGGGCGGCACTGCGAAGACGTTTCCGTAGAAGTTGTACGAGTGCAGGATCTGGACGTCGTTGCGCCGCAGGTGACGCGCGAACTGGAACTGCTGCGCGAGCGTCTTTGGGCTCCGGAAGCTGGGGGTCCGATACTCGGTCAGCGGAATGCCGCGCTCGGCGAGCTCGTCGACGTACGGCCCCCACCGGCGCAGGCAGGCGAACTCGAGGTCGAACGTCGCCTGATCGATCGCCCGCGTGAGCGTCATGACCTGCTTTTCGGTGCCGCCACACAGGAGCGTCGGCAGCACCTTCATCACCCGGAGCGGTCGTTCCGTGCTCACGCGTCTCATGAAACGCTCGGCTCCGGCTCGAGGGCCAGATCGTGGTGGCGCAGTGCGTCAGCGCTGCGGGTCCCGAGGCGCGTCTCCTCTGACTGGTACGCGTGGCGCAGCGCCACGGCTAGGCCGCCGACGCAGAAGAAGTAGAACTGGTAGGCGATCGGGTGGAACATCGCCGCCACCGCGAAGGCCACGAGCGAGATCTGGACGCCAGCAGCGAGGTGCCCGAGATCGCGAAGCGCCGGGTCCGCGCGTCCGGCCGTCGCCTTCTCGACCCCGCGCGCCGAGCGGTAGCACGTCAGGTGCAGCCACATGAACAGCAGCACTCCCGGCACCCCGAGGTCCACCGCGTACTGGAGGTAGGCGTTGTGCACCGATGTCCAATCCTCCCCGCGCTCCTGGTTGAGGGCGAGGATGTCCTGGCCGATGCCCACACCCGTCACCGGGTTCTTGACCACGATGTCGAGGGCTTTGCCGAAATCCAGCCATCGTCCCTGAGCGGAGCCGGTCTCGTCGGCATCGATATCGGCAATCGTACTCACCCGATCGACGTAGCCTTCAGGCAGGAACGGGGGGACCAGCAGCGCCGCTGCCAGCAGCGCAGCCGCAGCAAAGGGCGAGCGCCGGCGCGCGAGCACGGCGAGCAGCATCAGCAGAATCGCGGCCAGTGTCAGGAACCCCGCGCGCGAAAACGTTACCACCACGCCGACGATGTTGAGGAGGAGCGCGAAACCGGCCAGCGTCCTGGCGCCGACGGTGCGGGCGCTGACGAGCATGGCGGCCGCAATCGGGATGATGAGATTCAGCATCAACGCGAGGTCGTTCGGATTGCCGACTAGACCCGACCCTCCGGAATATCCGTAGATCCGGTTCAGCCCCGGTATGCCGGTGTAGAGGAACGTGCCCGAGAGGTAATTGTTCACACCCGTCGCGGCCAGGGGAATCGAGCACAGGACGAACGTCCACGCGAGCACCTTGACCCGGTCGGTAGTCGTGACCACCGTACAGATCAGCCAGAAGAAGGCGATCGCTTTCAGATAGTGATCCGTGAGCACCATCACGCTTCCCCCCGGCCAGTAGGACAGGGGGATGGTGATGAGCGACCAGGCCACCAGCGCCGTGGCGACACCCACTTCCGGGCTGAACCTTGCGATGGGCCGGCGCCGCATCGAGCTGTCGAGCAGGTGCGCCGCGATCGCGAGGCCAGCGGCCAGCAACGCGATCCGGATGCTCTTCAGCGCGGGCAGGTAGATCTGCGGCGACAGGAGCAGGATGACGGTGAACGAGACGAGCGCGTTGAACGCGACCCGGCTTCCCGCCGTCGGATGACTCTGGGCGCCGCCGATGTACTGAGGAACGCCCGGTGTTCCGGCGTACTCCGG
>ORMF010177133.1_pt1 | contig 11262 bp, 9 predicted proteins | sample 1779871 | NCBI WGS metagenome assembly ORMF01 (sample SAMEA104232316, study PRJEB22302) | groundwater metagenome | biome: forest; feature: aquifer; material: groundwater | place: USA | collected 2011-08-07 | depth 5.4 m
ATTTGGAAAATCCGCAGGCGTGACCGCGTGAGGTATATCAAGGCTTTCGACAGATACCAGGCTTGCAAAAGCCGTTGTACACACAAGCTATCATGTGGATTGTGAGTTTCAATCTGTAACTTGCCGCGTGTCAACTTGACGGCTTCGCCCATGCCTTCAATGATTTTCAGCCGATATTGCCGCCCTAAATAGCGATGCGTTTCACCGGAAACATAGCATCTTTCCGGAAGCGGAGCCGGATAGCTTTCAAATTGCCGCTGTTGCTTGAGAATCCAGCTAGCCCGTTTTTTGACCTTGCCGTAAACCTTTTCAATATCTGTTGACAGCGGGGCATCGACACTGACCTCACCGTCCGGGTAGACATGGATGGCCAGTGTTTTACGGTCGGCGTAGTTCAACGAAAAACTGATTTCCGTTTCTCCGAATAGCACCGAATGCACTGGTGGAAGTAATGCGTTCATCTGCATCGACTAAGAGTCCCGGCGTTCGGCAATGGCCAGCACTTGATTGATCATGGTTTCGATCACCCCGAAATCAATATCCAATTCATAACGGCCTTTTAAGCTGTAGAAATAATCCTCGATGTCGTTGATGATGTGATTCTTGACGTCCTGGCTGCGAGTCCAGTCGCGGATTTTGTGGCTATTGATGATGTCCTCGATACGCAGAGCAATATCCGCCACGAACATTTCCGGAGAAAGTTTAGGGACGTCATAGCTTGCCATCGGCTCGCGCAAAACACCGTAATATGCTTGGGCTTCATCACGGCCTTTTAGTTTGTCCGGAAGTTCGGAACTGCTCTTGCCGCGCAATTCATCCAGCGTTTCGCGAATCCTTTTTAGATACTCCATATCCGACAGGCGTTTAGCCCGGTGCTCAGCAATGGCTTCATCGATCAGTTGGGAAAGCCGCTTGTAGAGCGCCGGATCTTCTTCCATCTTTTCGGTGATGGTCTTTTTCATCCGCGAGGCAATGGTATCGGCCTTGCCGGCATCGCCCTCTATGTCTTCGATTTCTTTTTCGAATTCATCAATGGCAAACACATTCACCGGGGCGATAAGCTGGGTTACCGCATCCGCACCGATATACTTGTTCACCATATTGCGGATTTGCTTCTCATAAGACGAGTAATCGACTGTCTCACCGAATCGCTGCTTCACTGCCGTGCGCAAGTTGAGGAAATTTTTCAAATCGGTTTTATAACGATTGATCTTGGCTTCCGGCGTCTCATCTTGAAACCGTGCATTGGCTAAGGCCAGTTGCAGGGTTTTAGTAAATACAGTCAGTGTTTCATAAAAGCGTTGCCGCCGGTCTTCCGGTTCCAGATGCCGCTGCATCGCTTCCAGGTCTTGTTGATTACCGACTTCCTTGAACACTTCCCAGACATTGGTATGGCGTTGCGGCAACAGGCGGATTTCTTCGCTCACATCGGTCAGCGTGCCTTCCACGTCTTCCCGATCAAAGCCTTCATTTTCCAAGGCGGCATAGGTATCGATGGCGTCGTTCAGTTCGCCGAAAATGCCCCGGTAATCGATAATCAAGCCGTAATCTTTGCCTTCAAACAACCGGTTCACGCGGGCGATGGCTTGCAGGATGTTATGTTCTTTGAGGCGTTTGTCTAGGTATAGCACGGTGTTCCTAGGTGCATCAAAACCGGTCAGTAACTTGTCCATGACAATCAAGATTTCCGGTTCATCGGAATGTTTAAAGGCGTTGATGATGCTGTCTTGATATTTCTGGTCGTTGCCGTACTTGGCCATCATCGATTTCCAGAAGACTTGGACTTCTTCCAGCGTATCTTCATCGACACTGGTATTGCCTTCGCGGGTATCGGGGGCGGAAATTATCACTTCTGCGGACACATCCCCGAATTCGTCGAAATATTTTTTATAGCGTAACGCCATGGCCTTGCTGGAAACGGCCAGCTGGCCTTTTTTGCCCGTGCCGTTGAAATTGGTTTTGAAATGTTGGCCGATATCGTAAGCAATCTCGGCGATGCGTTGTTCGGACTTGCTCAGTTCTTCTTCGCGGCGGAATTTATTCTTAAGGTCGGCTTTTTGTTGCGGCGTCAGGTCTTTGGTAATACGTTCGAACCATTTGTCGATCTGCACCCGGTCGCCGTGCAGCTCACTCATGCGGCCTTCGTAGAGCAAAGGCGTGACGGCCCCATCGGCCACGGCCTGGTTCATGGTGTATTTGTGAATAAAGCCGCCGAACTTCTTGGCCGTTGCCTTTTCCTTTTTGAGTAACGGCGTACCGGTAAAACCGATATAGCAGGCATTGGGAAAAACATTCTGCATTTTGGCGTGGGACACGCCATATTGCGAGCGGTGCGATTCGTCGACTAGCACGAAGATATTGCTGCTTTCATCGCTGATTTTGCGCTTACGGCTGGCCGATTCGAATTTATCGATGATCGTGGTGATGATACTGGCCTTGTTGTGAGCAATCAGCTCCACCAGATGTTCGCCGGTTTTAGCTTGCACTACCGGCTTGCCACAGGCATGGAAGGTTTTGTAAATCTGGTCGTCCAAATCCACGCGGTCCGTCACCAGCACAATCTTGGGATTAAGAATGGCCGGTTCCAACACCAAAGCTTTCGCCAGCATCACCATGGTCAACGACTTGCCGGAGCCGGTCGTATGCCAGATCACGCCACCGGCCCGCTGGCTATCGCCACGGCTATGCGTCACTCGATCCAACGTCGCCTTGACCGCGAAATATTGCTGATAGCGGGCGATTTTCTTTTCCTTGTTGTCAAAGACGATGAATTGATAAATCAGCTCCAGCAAGCGCTCCGGCCTTAGCAGGCTGTGTATGGCTTTATCCTGCGGCGAGGGCAAACGCTCGCCCGATTCCCAAAGGCGTTCCATAAAGCTACGCTGTTGTTCAGTCCGTTCCGAGAACAGACGAGCTTTGAAGTCGATGCTCGTAGGGGCGTTGACCAGCTCATGCAGAATTTCTTCCTGGGAATCCTTGCTCTCTTCCTTCCACCCCGCCCAGAATTTGCTGGGCGTTCCGGTGGTACCGTACAAGGCTTTATTCTGGCAAACGGAAAGTAACAATTGACTGTAGGTAAACAGTTCCGGGATTTCATCGCTGCGTTGATTGCGCAGATGCTGACTAATGCCTTCCGCCGCCGCATCCCTCAAATTGGGGCGTTTACATTCAATCACCACCAACGGGATACCGTTCACGAACAGCACAATATCGGGTCTGCGGGTTTGTTTGCTGTTGCGGCGTTCCAGCACGAATTCGTCGCAGATGTGATAAACATTGTTTTCCGGGTACTGCCAATCGATGTAGTGCAGGGAAAAGCTTTTGGTAGTGCCGTCGATAGGTTGTTCCAGGCTTTTACCCAGGGTCAACAGGTCGTAAACCTGCTCGCTGGTATTCATCAGGCTGTCGAACGGAATACCGGCCAGTGCCTGCACCGCTTTTTGGATGTTGCCGTCGCTGAACGGATATTCCTGACCCTTGAAGGTGATGCGATTGAATTTTTGCAGTCGGTCGGCGAGTACACTTTCCAACACGCATTTGGAGGTTCTGCCCCCGCGCAATGCTATCTGTTCCGACGGGGTCAGATAGGTAAATCCCAGCTTATCCAGCAAGGCAACGGCGGGCAATAGCGAGGACAAGTCTTCCAGATAATCGTGTGCGGCCATGATGCACTTCCTTTATGCGGGAAATCCCGTTCTCTTGTTAAGCACAGTATTTTAATTTCGTAGGCACTTAAACCGGTCGATAATTCAGCAAAGGTAAAATATAACAAATCATATTTTACCTTTACGACAAAAAGTAAAATATAAAATACTAAATTGTACTTTTCCTTAAAAAAGCGCCCGATAATCCTCAAACATAGAATACTGTACGTCCATCATTAATCCAGCAATGACGTAAGTTTTTTTAAGGCCTGTGTCTCGGCATTAACCGACAAATGCAGAAAATCGGTGTAATCGTTTTGGGTGTGCGCCTTATCCAGAGCCTCGTAATAGGCTAGACGGTCGGCGGCTTTAAACACCACCGGCAAAAACCCCGCTTTCATCAAATCAAAATTCATCAATAAACGGGCGGTGCGACCATTGCCATCGACAAAAGGGTGAATCTTGACAAAATCCACATGCAGCCTGGCAGCACGTTCGATGGGATGCCCTAAAAAATCGTGGTACGCTTGCACCAACGCTGTCATTTGTCCGGGCACTTGCAAATAATCGGGCGGCCTGTGTTCTGCACCGGCAATCAGCACATTTTCACAGCGATAAATGCCCGCATTTTTGGCGTCGATATTTTTCAGCACCAGCTGATGAATGGATTTGATCAAATGTTCGGAAAAAGCTTCTCCACCTGCAATGACGGCTTCCACATAGTCAATGGCTTCTTTATGGTTAATAACCTCGAAATGCTCAAGCATTGACTTGCCGCCAATGGTAATGCCTTCCAGCACTACTTTGGTTTCCTTCAGCGTCAGGGTATTGCCTTCAATCGCGTTGGAGTTATACGTCCATTCCAGCACCCATTGTTCGTGCAAGGTTTTTAACGTATGTTCGGGCAACGGTCTTCGGCTTTCGAGCGTTGCTTTTAAGGTATCGCACTGTGTAAACATGAACATCCCCCAGTTTTCATTAACTTGAACTCGCTAGTTTAGACTGATGCTTTAAACTAACCAGATTTGACAGTGGCGGCAATCTAACTAAAATTACGTCCAACACGGCCTCTTCCGGTAAAGCTGCTTCGGCAGTTAAACCGCTAAGGGGTTTTTTATTGTCTATTGCTTTTGTCATTGCCATACCTTACACTTGTTTTAAAGGTTCCCCCTTGATGACAAGAGCCCAAGGGGCTCTCTCCGTGAGGAGTAGTCGAGGGGGTCATCTTTTAACTTATTGAAAACCATTAATAATAGTACCGCATCCCGGTTCTAAAAATATCAAATTCACTGTTTAATGCCGTTTTAATACGGTCATAATATTCAGTATCACCGCTTTGCCACTTTCTGAATATCGCCCAATTGCAATAGTCGGCAACCTGCAAGCCATAATGCGATTTTGACGCATGATGAAGCACCCTGAAACGGCAATTTCCCGGCAGCATTTTTTTAAGGATATGCTTAATCGCTTTTTCTACAGATTGGCGTTTATGTTTAATCGGAATCGTGTCTGTAATGACGATGATTTCATCGATATGGGTACCGTTTTCCCGCTCAATAACATGCCTCAGCAAGTATCCCAACATTTTCGGATAAAATTGTTTTTCGTCGTGTAAAGCCGGGCCGGTTTTTCTTTTTTCGACCACTAAACTATCAATTTTCAAACAATCCAAGGCATCCTCAATAATCCCGAATACTTTCTTGCGCACATGTGCATTATCCTCGGCACAATGAAAATATTCCGTATTGAGTCCGAACTCCAGGCAGTCATGCTTATACTCCTCAATTTGTGCATGGATTAAAAAAGGGCGTCTCATCGTAACGCTGGTTAAAACAAAATAAGGCGTACCGCTTGGACTAAAGTCAAAATTTCCGCCCTCATCGAGAAAAATGTAAACGCTGTTAGCCAATAGCCATTCCCCCAACTTTGACCCGCTTTTTGCCGGTTAGGAGCTGCTGCATCAGAGCTTTTTTCTGTTGTTTCAACGCGGCCAGCTGGTTTTGGTGGGTGGCGATTTCGTTGTCGGCGGCTTGCAATAACTTAGCAATCGCTGTTTGTTCTGTTAATTCGGGAATAAGTAATGTTAATTTTCTCAAATCATCCAGGCCAATTCGTTGTCTTGTTGAACCTGTGCTTGATTCGATTGCTTTTTTTCTAAATATTTTAAAATTTATGTATTCGTGAATAAATTTTTTATTAAATTGTTCTTCATTGACAGCCAACCTTATTCCATCAGAAGCCATTAGGAATCTTTCAGCTGAATCTGGAATAAAACAAGCTCGGGCTACTGGATCACCCATTTTTGAAATAATAATTTCTCCTGGATAGATATTACAACTCAGTAATTCATCAGCTTTTTTATTAGAAGTGTAAATTTTGTAATCGTCAAGAAATTTACCGTCACCAATATTTTGAAGTTGAATAATTCTCACCCCATTTTCAGTATAGTCTTGGGCTTTTAAATTTGACCCAAAAGGCCCGCCCGTAAAACTCCATTTTTTATTTTTATCTACAACATCTGCCAGTTTGTATTCTTTCCACTCCCCTTCAAACCCAGGAAATCGCTTCTCCCCAGTCAAAAGTTGCTGCATCAGGGCTTTTTTGCGCTTTTGCTTGGCGACAATTGAGGCTTCCAGCTTGTCAATGGCTTTGTCCCAAGTCGAGAAAATTTTTCCTACCTTTAATTGCTCAGGTAATGGCGGGATATTTACCGGAATACTTTTGAAATCATTAAAGTAAAGCCGAAGCCTATCGCTGGTGAGGCCGTATGAATAAGCCCAAAACAGGTAAATGAACCGTGGACTTTTGAACAGATAAGAGGCATATAAAGGATCGATTCCTTTTTTCGGAGCAAGCACCACATATGCAGGGCTTAGCAATCCATCTCTATCCGCCAAGCCGGACGCGCCTTGCCACATGCGCATCGTGTTGTAGACGATATCGTCTTTCCGAACCAACAGATGCTCCTCATCCGATAAGTTGGTTTCCATTTTTCTGTCCAGCGAGTCGCGGGGTATAAGTCCATTTGTTAATGTAACAGACAGCGTTGGCAGATCAGGTATCCGCGTTCCCTGCGACTACTGAAGAAGTTTCCAAGCTTATCAGCTGCCTCATATACCATAATCCAACCCCATCAAATATCCCGCCATCTTTTCACTGTTCATTGTGTTTCAGCCCTTTAATCACCCGATCAAAATCAGACTCTATTTTCTGTGTTTTGTTGAATTCAGCATATTCAGCCAATGCTTTTTGTGTGGCTTGCGTTTTGCTGATCTGCCCCTTGCCTTGCAACAGTTGGTATTCGTTAAAGCTTAAAAATTTGTCCACACTGGCAGCCATATCGTCCATACTCATTTGCACGCGATTTTCAATGATGTTTTCGATATAGTCGAAAAAGCTGGAAATGGTGCGTTCCAGCCGTTTGATTTCAGGTTCGGTTAAATAATTTTTAGCAATAGTAACGTCGGATGCCAGTACGCGGCCTTGGGGCGCATTCTTCCAAGTAAGCAAGCCTATGTGAGGTTCGCTGCGATCGGCTTTACCATGAATTATTTCCGCTGCTGTTTGCCCGGTGATGGCGTAGTGGAACTTATTTTGAATCATCGCATAGAAACTTTTGGTAATGTCTGACTTGGAATCGTAATCCGTACTGCACTCGGCAAATATATCGGTGATTTGTTGATAGATTCGCCGTTCGCTGGCACGAATGGAGCGAATACGCTCCAATAGTTCCTGAAAGTAATCTTCGCCAAAAATTTGCTTACCTTGCTTAAGTCGCTCATCGTCGAGCACAAAACCTTTTTTGATGTATTCCTTGAGAATTTGCGTGGCCCAAATGCGAAACTGGGTGGCACGTTTGGAACTGACTCGGTAGCCTACCGCAATAATGGCATCAAGATTGTAGTGTTTGAGCTTGCGGCGAATCGCCCGCCCGCCTTCGTTTTGAACTACCGAGAAATCCTCGGTAGTTGCTGCTTCAGTCAGTTCACTTTCTGCGTAAATATTCTTAAGATGCAGACCGATGTTATCTGTTGAGGTTTGAAAAAGCTCAGCTATGAGCCGTTGGGGTAACCAGATGGTTTCAGCATGCAATAACACATTCACATGCACTTTTTCATTATCACCCGCATAGAGCAAAAAGGGTGTTTCAGATTGAGAGGCTATCTGCTCGGAGGATGTTGGCGTAGTTTTTTTACTCATAACCCAGCTCCTTCAAATATCCCGCCATTTCTTGCTTCACCTCGACCAACTCATTTTCCAGCTGGATAATCTCGGCCTGCACTGCTTCTATGTCGATTTCCTGCTCTTCCTCGAACGTATCCACATAACGCGGAATATTGAGGTTGAAGTCGTTCTCCTTAATTTCCTCGAAGCTCGCTAAATAAGCGTATTTATCAAGCGTTTCCCTGGCCTGATAGGTCGCTACGATTTTATCGATGTCAGATTGCCTTAGCCTGTTCTGGTTCTTGTCGTTCTGATACTCGCGGCTGGCATCGATAAACAGCACCTTGTTATCAGCCTTGTTGCGTTTGAAAATCAAGACAGCCGCCGGTATGCCGGTTCCGTAGAACAAATTGGAAGGTAAGCCGATTACTGTATCTAGCAGGTTTTCTTCGATGAGCTGCTGGCGGATTTTGCCTTCAGCGGCGCTGCGGAACAGCACACCGTTGGGCACGACCACACCGACCCGACCGGAGTCTTTGGTCGTGGTTTCAATCATGTGGGTGATAAAGGCGTAATCGCCCTTGGATTGTGGCGGCAAACCACGATGGAAGCGCTTATGCGGATCGTTGCCCGCTTCTTCATAACCCCATTTATCCAGAGAGAACGGCGGATTGGCGACCACTACTTCAAACTTCATGGTGCTGTCGTCTTCGATCAGTTTCGGGCTGCGGATGGTGTCGCCCCATTCGATGCGGGCGTTGTCCATGCCGTGCAGGAACATGTTCATTTTCGCCAGTGCCCAGGTCGCGCCGGTAATTTCCTGTCCGTAAAGGGCGAAGTCCTTGATGCCGCGCCCCAGCAATTGATTTCCGCATTTAATCAGCAAGGAACCTGAGCCGCAGGCCGGATCGCAAATACGTTCGCCCGCTTGCGGATTGACCAGTTCGGCGATCAGTTCCGACACTTCCGCCGGCGTATAAAACTCCCCGGCCTTTTTTCCGGCTCCGGCGGCGAACTTTGCAATCAGGTACTCGTAGGCGTTGCCGATAATATCCAGATTGCCGACGCGGGAAGGACGCAAATCGAGGCGCGGATCATTAAAATCTTCCAGCAAGTGCTTGAGACGAGTGCTCCTGTCCTTGGTCTGGCCAAGATTGGCCTCGGAATTAAAATCGATATTGCGAAACACGCCGGCGAGTTTTTGTTTGCTGGCTTCCTCGATATGCTCCAGAGCGATATTGATAATCTCGCCAATATTGGTTTTATTGCGTTGATTATAGAGATCCTCAAAAGCGCAGCCTTTGGGCAGCACGAAGCGCTCGCGTTGCAGACGGCGCAGGATGGTTTCTTCGTCATTACCGTATTTTTCGATTAGGGCGTCGTAGTGTTCCTTCCAAACATCGGAGATGTATTTGACGAACAACATAACCAGAATATAGTTTTTATACTCCGACGCATCGACCGCACCGCGAAAGGTATCGCAGGCCTTCCAGAGTATGCCATTGATTTCATCCTGATTAATTTTGGTGGTCATGCCCTGTCCTCGTATGTTTCATAGTGTTTTAATGTTTTATCCAATAGCTCATTTAAAAATAGTTTCTTTTTTTCAATCAACGTTTCCAGCAAGGCTTTTTCTTTAAGCCTGCAACGATGGGCGTTAACAATCTGCTCCTGTACCTGCAAGGGTGGCAAAATTACCGGTAAATCTTCCAGCGCTTGGCGGTTGATATGTGGCAATGCTGTACCCGCGACATGCTTGGAAAAATATCGCTGTGCCCATGTATGGTTGATATACCAGGCAAGATATTCCGGCTGAATAGGTCTTTCCGGCTTGACCCGAAGAATAAAAAAATGTGGGCTGGCCACTGTTTGTTTTAAATCTTCATCGACCAGCACAGCAAAAATTCGATACCCGCGACCAACAAACAAGATGTCACCTTGACGCAAATAATTCGGTTTTTTTCGACCGGTCAAATTAATGCGGTAAAACCGATTCTTCTGGATGCCGCCTTCTGGATCTACATCTTTCATCTGGACGACAGCCACTTCTCCACCTGGCGTATGATCAATACTGCCGCGTAATGGATGTCCTGCCATCAAGATTACTAAGGATTTTAAATTCATTTATTTTGCATTAATTTATTTAATGCAAATATTAATAACACAGCATCACCTTGTCAATATTTTTTTGCGTTAAATACGAAGATGCATATTTACCACTTCGTGTGGTGTAGCACCTTACCGGAATATTGCTTCTTCAACTCGTTTTTCGATTACTTGGAAATCGGGCAACAGCTCTTTCAGCGGTTTGGGTATATCTCCAACAAAAGCCTCTGCGGCGTCGTGCATTAGTGCTGCAAGTTATCTTGTTCCGGAACAAGATAACTTGCCAGAACGCTATGTTGGGCTACTGAATAGAACTCCCGTGTATGTCCACCGAAACGGCATGTATGCGCTAATGAATGAGCAATGTCTTCGATGAAAATACTGCTACTGTCCGGCTTAACAAAATTAAAATAATGATTGGACTTCGATAGTATTTCTGGCAGGAGAGTAGATTCGGGCTTGATCGATAGACCTAACCGATAGTCACGAGCGGCACCCCAAGCCGCTTTCAGTACACTACCCGCTACGTCAAAGGCTGTTTCGTTCAAAGGATTTATGGCGTTCCAGGCAAGAATTGCTGCGTTTTTCTCTCCAGATCTGGAATCTCGTTAAGTCAATTTCCTTAGGCTCAAACCCTGGGACTCCATGTGTTGGCGCCGATTGAAAATTGACCATTTAGAGGGGTTTGTACCGATCGAATTTTGACCAGGTAATCCATGTATCCTGCTTAGTTTTTAAGCCGGAGTAAATCAAGAGTGTATTACATGTCTACGTTCGCAAAAGTTCGTCGGTTGTTTCATCGCGACCATTTATCCATCAGTGAAATACAACGGCGGACAAGTCTGTCGCGTAACACCATCAAAGCATGGCTTAAGGAAACCAGTCCTGATGGCTACAAGTATCCTAAAAGACCTCAGATTAATGGCAAGCTGACGCCGTATATTCCTGCCCTGTTATTGGCGCTGGAGGTTGACTCACGGCGTCCTAAGCGGGATCGACGCACCGCCTTGATGCTGTTTGAGGCGATTAAGAAGGATGGCTATACGGGCGGTTACTCTATCCTGACTGATTATGTCCGCCATTGGCGTAATGGGTTGATTCCAGGTTCAGGAAAATCTGCTTTTGTGCCTCTTAAGTTTCAACTTGGCGAAGCCTTCCAATTTGATTGGAGTGAAGAATCGCTGATGATCGGTAGTATTCATCGCAAAATCCAAGTAGCTCATACCAAGTTGTGCGCGAGTCGCGCCTTCTTGTTAATGGCCAATTAAACTGAGCCAAAAATGGCCATTAATATTGAGCCACTTTTTCAGATTTTCTTTTAAACAATGAATCTGAGACAGTCCCTGAA
>ORMF011490048.1_pt1 | contig 11262 bp, 10 predicted proteins | sample 1779871 | NCBI WGS metagenome assembly ORMF01 (sample SAMEA104232316, study PRJEB22302) | groundwater metagenome | biome: forest; feature: aquifer; material: groundwater | place: USA | collected 2011-08-07 | depth 5.4 m
TCATTCTTCGTTAGGTGTGTTTGCTGGCAAGCCAAGAAAACCGCCGCGCTGGAACGAACCGGCGCGGCGTTTCTTTACAAAGATGTTACCTAGCACCAGAATTTCAAGAACCCCGTGTCGCAGATAACAATATAATGAGTATCCGTCTCAATGAGATGCCACTTATGCGCTTTCACCATTTCAAACAACTTTCCGCGCGAAGCATACTTTTCAACGCTCCTTTTCGCGCTATAGTGCACCCCTGGTTTTCCTTCAAATTGTTTATTCAACCATCCAGCAGTTCTAATTTTCTTTATATTCCTTTTCCTCAAAAATAAGTAGATCGGTTACTGTTTTAGGCTGCGAGCAAATCCCGCGATTCCCAAACGTGGGTAGTTATACTCGCTTCCATTGCCGGAGTGCAACGAATTGATGAATGAATCTGGCAAGTTATAGAAGGCGAAATAGACTGCGAACATCGCTTTCAGATGTTCCCACTTCTTAGAGAAGGCATTCGTTAAGCGGGTAAGTCTGCGGATCGATGTCCTCATGACTGAGATCGCTGCGCTCAAAACACAACATTATCCCAGTACCCGGGAATCGGTTCTGTTTGATCTTTGACCATCGTTCGGCATAATAACGGCCTACCCTCGTACAAATATTTGCTCGTCTCGTTCAAAGTGATCGAGACATTTTCAGGAGAAAGGTTACACCATGCTCGTCAATTGGAAGAAAGATGTCGACGCCGCACTCGCCGAAGCCAAAGCCCAGAACAAACCTTTGTTGATTGATTTCTCTGCCGCGCCCGCTTGAGGCGCCTGCGCTCGGCTGGAAGCCGAGTCCTATAGCGACGAGGCCGTCGCAAACTTCATCAACCAGACCTTTGTCCCTCTCGAAGCTCACATCAAAGAACATCCCGCATGGTTCCATCGCTTCGATGCACTTTGGACGCCGACCATTCTGGTTATGGATGCGGATGGTGTGGAGCGTTATCGCATCGAAGGTTACCTGCCCAGGAATTGGTTTCGCGCCCGTTTGGAAATGGGCCTGGGGCGCGTGGCGTTCATGCACAAAAAATGTGCCGAAGCCGAAAAGATGTATGCCGTTGTCGCCGAGAACTACGCTGACACCGCCGTTGCGCCTGAAGCAATCTACTGGCGCGGCGTGAGCAATTACAAAGCGACGAATGATCACACGGTGCTCGGTGAAGTCGCGAAGGAATTAGGCAAGAAATATCCCGGCAATGAATGGACACTCAAGAGCTTGCCGTGGCTGCATTAACCCGGAGTTGCGTTGGGGCAGTAGCCCGACCGTCAGGGAGGGCTCAATGACTCTTGTCTGCAAACAAGCCCTCCCTCACGGTCGGGCTACTGCCCCGTTAGATCCGGTGAAAGCCTTTCAAGATATCCTGCGTCGTTAGCCGCAGAATCACCGGTCTTCCGTGTGGGCAGGTGGTTGGTGAAGAAGTCATCAGGAGCCGGTCGACCAGCCAGCGCATCTTCTCGGGCGCCAGCGGCATGTTCACTTTGATGGCCGCGTGACAAGCCAGTGAGGCGGCGATCTCATCCCGCAAAGTCGCGCGCGCGGCGCCGCGTTTCTCTGAATCAACCGTATCCAGGACTTCAGCGAGGACGTTGCGCGCCTCGCTGGCCGGCAGATCAGCAGGCGTGGCTTTGATGGCCACGGTGCGGCCGGAGAGCCTCATCAGCTCAAAGCCATAACTTTCGAGTTCATCCGAAACTGTTTCAAAAGCCGCAGCCTGCGCTGGGGTCAAATCAAACGTCTCCGGAATCAGCATCTGCTGCGATTCCGGGCGGCGCGCCGTTTCCATAGCGCGGTACTTATCAAACAGCACGCGCTCGTGGGCGACGTGCTGATCGATCAGCAGCAAGCCCTCGTTATCAGTCGCGATGATGAAGCTTTCGTCGAGTTGTCCCAACGGGCGGATGTTCGGGCTCAATGATTCAACCGGAATCTCGCGCACGAACTTGAGCGCAGAGTCGAGTGGAGGCAACCCGGACAACGTGCTGGCCGCGACGCTATCCGGAAACGATTCAGCAATCGCGTGTGCTTCAGTATTCTGGGCCGTCGCGTTCATTGCGGTTGGCTCCGCGATAGATGGTATCGGAGTCGTGGCCCAGGCGCGCGCTTCGTTCTCAGTTGTTGAATCGCGTTGTGGGGCAGCAGCGAAACCAAAACCGATTCGCTCCTGCTGCGCCTGCGGGCGTAAAGCGAGATCCTTTCGCGGAGCTTCGCTCGACGAACGATCGACGGCCTCGGCTGGAGCCGCACTTTCGCCAGGGTCGACGTCAGCCTCCTCGCCGATTGCGGCTGCCGTCGCATCACGGATTTCAGTCGTTGGCGCGTAGCCCGCGCTGGCCAGTCCGGCGCGCACAGCCTCGCGCACTGCATCGGCGACAGCCGCGGCGCGGCGAAAGCGCACTTCCGTCTTCGCCGGATGAACGTTGACATCAACCTCTTCGAGTGGCACTTCGATGAACAAGAGCGCGGCGGGGTAAACGCCGTGTGGCAGGATCGAGCGATACCCTTCTGAAAGCGCCCGGCCGATCAAACGATCGCGCACAAAGCGGCCGTTGACGAAAAGAAACTGCGCATCGCGCGACGTGCGTCGCTCGCGCGGCGCCGAGACAAACCCCTTGACCCGAGCAATTTGAGACGGAAAAGCTCTGGCCGCATCGGTCGATTGGTTGTCGACTTCCAGCAGGCCGTCGAGGAATTGAGCACCGAAAACCTGGTAGGCGCGCTCGCGCAAGTCTTGCGCCGGCGCCACGCGCAGGGTCTCGCGCCCATTGTTAGTCAAAGTGAAAGCGATCTCCGGATGGGCCAGGGCATAGTGCGTGGCAAGATTAGTGAGGTGATAACTTTCAGTAGCTTCCGAACGCAGGAATTTTCTCCTCGCCGGCGTATTGAAAAACAGATCGCGCACGCCGATAGTCGTGCCGCGTGGATGGCCTGCGTCCTTGACGTCGCGCAAGCGCCCGCCTTCGATGACAACTCGCGTCCCGGCGGCGGCGTCGGTGTTGGTAATCAACTCGACCTTAGCGACCGACGCAATGGAAGCCAACGCTTCACCGCGAAAGCCCAGGGTGCTAATCCCGTTCAAGTCTTCAGCCTTGCTGATTTTGGACGTCGCATGTCTTTCAAAGGCGAGGACGGCATCGTCGCGGGTCATGCCTTCGCCGTCGTCGGTGATTTTCAGGAGCCGCCGTCCGCCGGCCTCGACGTCGATCACGATGCGCTGCGCGCCGGCGTCGATCGCATTTTCGACGAGCTCTTTCGCCACCGAGGCCGGACGTTCGACGACTTCACCGGCTGCGATTAGGTTTGAAATGTGATCTGGGAGAACGCGGATCTTGGACATGGACGGTGTCAGTAGTTAGTGGTCAGTAGTCAGTTGTAATTCGTGGCTAGCTGTGGCCGGTGGCATTCCTGTTTACAACTGACCACTAACAACTAACTACTGACTCGCTTCATAGATAAACAACCTCGTGATCATTCGATTCCAGCTCAATCGCGTTATAGATCCAATCGACCACATAGCGGCCGTGCCGGGCCAGGAGCGAGGTGATATTGATGTGGCGCTCCTGCAAAGCTTTTCCCGGATACAACAGATCAAAAGCGCGCTCGATCTGGCGATGCACGGCTTCGTCACGGCCCACCTGGGCGCGATTAAAGCGTGTGCGGAGGCCGTCGATCTGATAATTAATCTTGCGCCGGCCCTTCTCCAGGGCATCAGACAAAGTTGGATCGACGCGCCGGAGTTGCTCTTGTAAATCATCCAGTTCCGAATTGAACGAGCGCGTCGTATGATCGAAGGCCTGGGAAGTTTCTTTCCCCAGGTATTCCTTCACCACGCGCGCCAGAACGTGGTCCGTGCCGCCAAAGAAATCAACCAGGCTAATGCCGTAACGATCCAACGAGCGCCAGGTGTGTCGTTCGACGAGCGTCATGCTCGCGCGATGAAGAATCGGCGTGGCCGGCCGATCAAGGATGCGATAGACCTCAGCGGTTTGCGCGAAGTATGCGATCTCTGCGGCGCCGCCGTAGTAGGCGACTGTCGGCAGCAGAAAATCCTGCACCACGGCGCGCAACGTTACGTTGGGGCTGAAACGATCGGGATCGCGCAAGGCCCACTCGGCGAGTTCATCGGTGGTGAATTCTCGATCGCTGTCAGGCCCTCCCTGATCCCCGCCCTTCGTCTGGTATTTGCCGGTCTCATTTCGGGTCAAGGCGTGACGTGCGCCGTTGTCGTCATGCCAGAAAAGGGGGAAAGAATTTTCGGATGGCGCGACCTGAGCATGGTAGCCGGCCCTTTCCAGTTCACGGCTGCGATTGACGATGGCGAGCGCAATGTCGTGCGCGCGCCGCGCAGCTTCAGCGTACAAAGGCGCGGCCACCTGCTTCAGTTGCGAGTCAAGCGGATCGAGCAGAATTAATCCCTGATCTCCAATCAGCGCGGTCATCATTTTGGCGAACGCCTCACCAAACTTTTGTCCGGGGTGATAAGCGGCGCGCAAGAGCTTTTCCAGATCGTCGCTGAATTCGGTTTTAGGCAACGCGGCCAGCAGACTTTGAATGGTCGCCTCGATAGTTTCATTCAGCACGACCCGGCCGACCGGCAACCCGTCGGGATGAACTTCAGCAGGAACGCTGACGCTACTGAGGGCGCAATCGCGATTAATGATTTCCGCTTTCGCAACTTCAGGAAAATCGTGATCCTCGGTGGCAATCCAAAAGACCGGAACCGATTTGATTCCTCGCTGTGCCATGCATTCGGCTAATTTGACGGCCGACAGCGCCTTATAAATCGTATAGAGCGGACCAGTGAAAAGCCCTGCTTGTTGCCCGGAGACGACGGCGATGCAATCTTCTTCGCGTAACTGGGCAATGTTTGCCAGAGTCTTTTCCGAGGCGCCCCATCGTCGATTCATTCCCTCGAGCGCATCGCATACCGCGGCCCGATCAGTTTTGTGATTGGCGAGCACACGCTCGCGTCGCTCGGCAGCTTCGTAATGGGTGCGTATCGCTTCGGGATAGAATTGCCTCAGCGCGGCCGGATCCTTTAAATAGTCGAGGAAGAGGCGAGTCTGTTGTGGAATTAGATCGAACGGAATGGTCTCAACACGCAGTCCGGCTTGTTCCGGGGTACTGTGACAGGCAATTTCGGCGGTGCTCAATTTGGGATCGCTCCTGGGAAGACAATTCTACGCGTCGGGCCCTTTATGTGCCAGCAAAGGGCCCGTCGCCGTCAGCACAGCAGTGTCCGTTGAGGTTTTATCCAGAGGCTCACCTGCCTGATTGAGGAGTCGCGCGATCTCAGCCGCAGCGGATTCGTCCGGAAGCCGCAAAGGGGTACGCACGGCGCCGCCAACGAAACCAGCCAACTCCATCGCAGTCTTGAGCCCGCCGATGCCGTAAGTTTTGGTCACCGCGCGTGCCAATGGAGTCAGCCTGGCTTGCAAACCTTTCGCGCGATCGATATTGGCGGCCACTACTGCCTGGTAGATTTCCATGCATAACTTAGGTGCGGCACATCCCACCGCCAGGATTCCGCCACGCGCGCCGGCTTGCAGCGCTTCGCTGAAGACCGTGCCGTTTCCGATCATCATGGCGAAATCGGCCGGCACCTGACGGACAGTTTCGGCAAACTTTACGATGTCGGCAGAGCTGTCTTTCATGCCAATAATATTCTGGTGCTCACTTAAGCGCGCGGCGGTCTCGGGCTCGATCTTGATCCCGGTTAGATCCGGCATGCTATAGAGGATGACCGGAACCCGCGCCGCATCCGCGACCGCCCGGTAGTATCCGACCAGCGCCTCCTGTGTGATCGCAGACTTATAAAAGCCCGGGGTGATGACGAGTACGGCTTCAGCGCCGGCAGCCGCTGCTCGTTCGATCTCTTTGATCGTGCCGCGCGTGCTTTGTTGTCCGGCGCCCGCTACGAACGTAAGCTCGTGCGGCACGGCGCGGCGTGCAGTCTCAATCACTCGCAGATATTCGGTCTCATCGAGGTTGACGCGCTCGCCGGTTGAGCCCAGGATGACAAATCCGTCTACGCCAGTGTCGCTCCATCTCTTCAGATTACTGGCCAGACCTTTGGTGTCCAGCTCTTCGCTCGAGCTGAATGGAGTGGTAGTGGGTAAGAGTATGCCCCTTAGATTAATTGCCATGAATCGTTGGTCGCGCTAATGGATTCAAGGGGCGATTATAACCAGCGCTTTTGGTTCCGGGCAATTCGGTAATTGGGCGCGCCCGTTCTAACTCAATTACCGAAAGCTAAAATGGCGATTGGTCTAAGACGGTTTCTGGTAGTGAAATTCTCTGCGCTTCCTCCACGTGCTCGGCGTATCTGCGGTGAATGTCGTTGTTACCTGTTCACTGCAGAGACGCAGAGGTCGTGGAGATTTCGCAGAGGACCATGTGGAATTGAATTGACTACATGGGAAAGTTGGTTCTCAATAGAGGTATCCCCCGGGACAAATCAGGAGGTTATGATGAAGAAAAGGCACTTACCGAATAAAATCGTGGGAGTTGTTTTAGGGCTCACCGTCCTCTGTGGGCTCGGTCCTGGCGGCAGCGCGTATGGTCAGAATCGACGCAACCGCAACTGGGATGGTTACCCGAACTGGGGCGGGTCGTACGATTTGCGTCAGACGGCTTTAAATGCCGGCTACAACGAAGGCTCGAAGGAAGGCCGCCGCGATCGCGATCGAGGAAGGCACTCTGACTACTCGAGCTTCAGTGCTTTCCAGAAAGCGACGAAGGATTATAGTCACAGGCTGGGCGACCGCGAACTTTATCGGCGCTATTTTCAGCTCGCATTCTCGAGAGGATATGAGACGGAGAATCCCGGTCAGATTCGTAATGATCGGGATAGCGATCGGGATCGCAATGGCGACAACAACCGGCAAGGCCGTGGCCGCAATTGGGATCGCTATGGAAGCTACGGCGGGTCTTACCAGTTGCGCCAGACGGCTTTGAATGCCGGCTACAACGAAGGCATCAAGTAGGGGCGCAATGACCGCAAGAAGGGCAGGCGTACCAACTACCGGGACTTTAGCGCCTATCAGAATGCCACCCAGGACTACAGCTCAAAACTCGGTGATCGTGAACTGTACCGCCGTTACTACCGCGAAGGTTTCGAGAACGGTTACGAGGATGGGTATAACGGCGGTTAGGGTTCGCGTTTAGTCGGCGAGTCAACTCAAGGTGACGGAGCGGGGCAGTAGCCCGACCGTGAGGGAGGGCTCCCATCCCCTGTGGAATGGTTCGCCAGAGCCGCGTAGCGGCGAAATATTTATAGAACGACGAATCTGAGCTCCTTATAAGAGCGAATAGGAGCGAAATCTTCTGTCGCCCATAAATGGGTTGTGATTAATCTTGCCGACTCTGATCTATAAATATTTCGTCCCTACGAGACTCCCAGTAGTTTAATTCACCCCAGCCAACGCCACCTCCAACAACAAAACCTTCGTAATCCCTTTATACAACGGCTCGATCTCGCAATTCTCTGCCAGGCTGTGGGAGGCTTCGCACGGGCCGGCGCCGGTGGAGATTGAAGAGATGCCTTCGCGCAGAGCCGCGCTGGAATTATTTGATCCGGCATTGCCAATCGGCGGATCGAAACCCATCACCCGGTGCACAGCTTCCGAGATGCGCACCAGATATGATTCACGGTGACCGGGAATGACCGCGGCTGGTGAAGCGCCGATAATGTCGGTCCTGACTTTCATGCCAACCCGGGCTGCTTCCTCATTCAGAATGATTTGAATTTGCTTTTCCAGATCCGCGATCACTTCGTTGCTGGTTGAACGCAAATCAACTGTGAACCAGGCATCGGCGGCTTTGGCATTTACTACTTCCGAGCCACCGAGCATTCCAATATTCAAGTTTGAAGAAGGTTTGCTCGGTATTCTTAATTGGTAGATGCGATCGATCGCGCGCGCCATTGGCAGCGTTGCTGAATAGGGCGGCGTTTGCGAGCGCGTGTGGCCGCCGGGGCCGATAAAGTGGTGGCGGTACCAGTTGATGCCGATGCCTGCATAAGTGAAGCCTTCGTACCCGCCATCAAGCGCGATGTACTGATCAATTCTTCCTTTGTTCTCGTGAACGAAAGCCCTGGCCCCGTTCATCGTCGTCTCTTCCTGGACCGTGAACACGAATATGAGGTCGCCTTTCGTTTTAATCTTTGCTTCATTCAGAGCGCGAATTGTTGCCAGCAGGGCTTCGACGTTGCGCGTGTCGTCGCCGATGCCGGGCGCATAAACTCTTCCCTCGCGAATGATTGCTTTAATCTGTAAACCTGGTTGGAAGACTGTATCCAGATGTGCGTCAAAGACGATCACGGGACCGCCACCGGCGCCTTTGCGCACGGCGATCAAATTGCCGGTCGAGTCATAATGAATGTCATCCAGATGGTAGTTGCGCAAAAGACTCTCGACATATTTCGCGCGCTGCTGCTCCTGACCCGAAGGCGCGTTGATTTCAGTAATGGCGATCCATTCCCGCAGAATGCTTTCGTGATTGCGTTCGATATAGCCGTTCGCAGCCTTGACGTCGCCGCGATTGGCGAGCGCCTGGACTTGTTCGATGTATTGGGCCACGCTCTTTACCTGAGCGAGCGCCGGAGTCGTCACTAGTACGAGAACAGCCAAAAGGAAAATGGATTTGCGCATGTGGTTTCCACCAGAGTCGAATATAATCCGAGCGTCTCGGATTCTAAGTGTTTCCGTTCAGTTGTGAAAGACATATCACCACAGAGGACACAGAGAAGAAGAGGAAAGCAGAACGGACAGGGTCCGAGCGGATTGGATAAATGACAACGGATCAGAGCGTCAAGTCGAAAGAGATTAGCCCGGGACCACTCGGAATCTGGCTGGAGCGCGCGATACTGGGCGCGCTCTTTCTGTTTGTGATGGCGGCGCCAAATTCTATTGCCGCCACTCAGTCGGCCTGGTTTCTCGGATTGCTGTTCTGGGTTTTGCGCTTTACGGTTTGGCCGCGCCCCAAACTCGATCGGACTCCGCTGGACTATCCTATGTTCGGTTTTTTTCTGCTCACGGGATTGTCTTCATTTCTGTCTTACACACCGATACTTTCAATCGGCAAGTTGCGCGCCGCGTCTTTGTTCACCATCGTCTATTTGTTCGCGGAGAATGTTCGCTCGCCGAAAGTGTTGCGCTGGTTGACGATCGTGCTTTTGGCGGCGTGCATGGTTAACGTGCTCTACACATTTGGCCTGTACGCGTTTGGACAAGGAGTAAAAGTCTATGGCGTCAGCGCCAACAGCCCGCTGGTTAATGCCAGGCGGGTCTCGCGCGCGAAGATTGAGGCGATACCGATTCTCAGCGGCGACACGCTGGAAGAGGTTGATGGCCGGCCTTTGCGCAGTGCTGAAGATCTGGCCGAGGCTTTGAGTCAGTCTTCACAGCCGGGGCCGGCTAAGATCAAAGTCTATCGCGTTGAGTGGGTCGCCGTGCTTGATGTTCCGCGGGGCCGTTTGCTTCCCGGCGCCACGCCTGAAGAACGATTGGGCATAGAGCGGTGGGGCGGTGGCCGCGACTGGCGCGCCACTGGTTTTTACAATCATTGGACGACCTATGCTGAGATGTTGCAACTGGTCGCTTCGCTGACGATCGGCCTTTTTGTCGCATTGCCACATAAGCGCAGCCGAAACGGTGCGTTGCTGTCGCTGGCGATTGTGGGGATGGCGATTGCGTTGCTGCTTAGCGTGACCCGCGCATCCGGGCTGTCGCTGCTGGTTTCCGGGACCTTAATAACTGCGCTTAGTGTCAGCCGTAGAAGATTGATTGTGATTGGCGCCTGTGCTTTGCCATTAATCCTCGTCGGACTATTTGTCCTGCAACAGAAGCGTAAGGTCGGTTTTTTTGATCAGAGTGACAATTCAATCGTCTGGCGTCAGAGAGTCTGGCACGACGGATTTCATTTGCTGATAAGTAATCCTCGGCACCTCGCGGTAGGTGTCGGCATGGACTCGATCAAGGCGCACTGGCGCGAGTGGGGCTTGTTCGATAACGGCCGCATGCCTATGGGGCACATGCATTCGGATTATTTGCAGATCGCGCTCGAGCGCGGCGTCCCGGCCCTGATCGGGTGGCTGATTCTGCTCGGGACGTACGCGCTTATGTTATGGCGCTTGAGGCGTCGCGTTCCGCCTGAAGACTGGATCGAGCGGGGGATTGTCCTGGGGGCCCTGGGCGGCCTGGTGGGTTTCATGTGCAGCGGTCTGGTTCATTACAACTGGGGCGATTCGGAAGTGGTGATGATCTTTTATTTGATCATGGGATTCAGTTTGGTGGTCGAGAGGCTGACGCGTGAGACTGGCCTTGCAAGTAAATCTGCCGGAGCGCATCTCCGTGGCATGAGTTCAGTACCACCCGCGTGAGCGGGTGGATCAAAGACTCACCTCGTCGGATCGACTTCACGATCCACCCGCTCGTGGTACTGGCCTGCGAGTCGGGGATCTCATCCAAACGCGCTCTTGAAATAGGTGCAACTCTTTCTCACCGGACACTTCGCACACAATGGCGCATTCGTCTTACACAGTTCCTTCCCGAGCTGGCGCAACAACATGTGCGCGCTGATCAGCCAATCGTAGTCTTCAGTCAGTTGACTGTGGATCGCTTCCTGAACCGATCGATAAGTGGCCGTATAGTTTTTCTTCTCTGCGCCAAAGCCCAGACGAACGAGCACCCGTAAACCGTTCGATTCCAAACCCAGCACCGGATAGCTGCGAGTGAACAGCAGGAGCTTCTCGGCACTGGGTTCGCCGATGCCGGGAAACTTTCTCAGCGACTGTTTTGCCTGCGGCAACGGCAACTTCAAAGCTGGCCGCAGGTCGCCGCCAAACTCGTTCATTGTGATCAAAGCGATCTCACGCAAACGGATTGCACGCTGCTCGGGATGCATTCCGCCGAGCTTTGTCGCCTGAAGAATCGCTTCGGGCGCAGCAGCGAGAACTTCGTGTGGTCTGGTGCCGGCATGTTTGCGCAGCAGGTTGAAGGCTTCTTCGCGACGCTGGTCGCTGACCAGATAGGCGACATTCTCAAGCAGGAGCAACTCGAACGGATCCGTCGTGATTGGTGGCCTGGGTTGGCCGTAATGAGCCGCGAGTCGCGCGACGATCTTCTTTAGATCAGGTGCGGCGGCAGGCATGGTTAACAATGCTTGTTCGGAGTTCCGCCTTCAGGCGGCTGGATCGCAAACGTTTTGAGCCGCCTGAAGGCGGAACTCCAAACGGGA
>ORMF012245163.1_pt1 | contig 11260 bp, 8 predicted proteins | sample 1779871 | NCBI WGS metagenome assembly ORMF01 (sample SAMEA104232316, study PRJEB22302) | groundwater metagenome | biome: forest; feature: aquifer; material: groundwater | place: USA | collected 2011-08-07 | depth 5.4 m
CCGCTGAAAGTCCTGCATGCGGTGGAAGAAGTGAACCATGCGCAGAAGAACGTACTGCTGCAAAAAATTACCGCACGCTTCGGCAATGACCTCAAGGGCAAGCACTTCGCCTTATGGGGGCTCGCCTTCAAGCCGGGGACCGACGACATGCGCGAAGCCACCAGCCGCGTGGTGATGGAAGGATTATGGGCCAGGGGTGCGACGGTCACCGCGCACGATCCGGCGGCGATGAAGGAAACCCGCCACATTTATGGCGAGCGCATCGAACTGCGCTATGCCGAAACCCCCCTGGATGCGCTGCAAGATGCAGATGCGCTGATCATCGTGACCGAATGGAAAGCCTACAAGAGCCCGGATTTCGAAACCGTGAAATCACGCCTGAAACAGCCGGTGATTTTCGACGGCCGCAACCTGTTCGAGCCTGCCGATGTTACGGCACAGGGCTTCGAGTATCACGGGATAGGGCGCGAAGGCTAGGCGGAGGACATCGCTTCGACCACGTCCGCCTCACCGAGAATGCACAATCGACCAGGTTAATTGCAGACCGCCCTGACTTGGGAAATATCGGTATGCCCCTGCAGAATCTTCTCAATTCCGTCCTGCTTTAGAGTATGCATGCCCTGATTGACGGCCGCAAACAGCAGATCTTCAGCTGCGGCATGTTTCTGAATCAGTTTTTTGATCGGCGCACTCGCCTCAAGGAATTCGTACAAGCCTATCCTTCCTTTATATCCCGTGCCGCCGCATTCGGTGCATCCCTTGGCGGAAGAAAGCGAAAATTCCCCATTTTCATTGGCGTAAGTTTTCTGCCACTGTTGATACACGGTATCGGGATCGAGTGGTGTGTTCTGGCAATATTCCCTGGCCAATTCGTTAATATCGTCAACCGCCGCGGTATGGCTATTTTTGCAATGTTCACAGAACTGTTTGGCCAAACGCTGCGCAAGGATGCCAACCAGCGCATCTGAAGCATTGAAGGAATCCATTCCTAAATCAAGCAGCCTCACCATGCTTTCCGACGCGCTGTTCGTGTGCAGCGTTGAAAAAACCATATGGCCCGTCAAGGAAGCTTCGATGGCAGTTTTTGCAGTTTCGCTATCGCGCATTTCTCCGACCATGATGACATCCGGGTCCGCGCGCAAAAAACAGCGCATTGCAGCAGCGAAAGTCCAGCCGATGCGCGAATTTACCTGAACCTGACGCAGCCCCTCCTGAGTGATCTCGATAGGATCTTCAGCAGTCCATATTTTCCTGTCAGGCGTGTTGATGAATCCGAGTATCGAATGCAGCATGGTCGTTTTACCCGATCCAGTCGGGCCGCAGACCAGAAAAAGCCCGTACGGTTTTGCGACCAATTGCTTGATTCTTTCCAATACATCGGCCGCAAGGCCCATTTTTTCAATCGGAACGGGTTCCGCAGCAGCGAGAACCCGCATGACGACGTCTTCAAGTCCGCTAGACGTAGGGACTGTTGCGACACGAAGCTCGATTCTTTCTTCTCCGTGAAGCTTTAACTCAATTTTCCCGTCCTGCGGTTTGCGCTTTTCAGAAATATCCAGTTTCGCCATGATCTTTATTCTGGAGATCAGAGCATTTCTGTAGTTCGGAGGGAATTCGTAATACTTGCTGAGCGTCCCATCTGTGCGAAACCGGATAATCGTATTACGTTTCCCTGAATAGGTCTCGATATGGATGTCCGATACCTCCTGATTGCATGCATCGACAATAACCTTATTGACAAGCCTGACCAGTGAATTGTCCGACTCCGTAATGTTTTCCTCAGTGGGATTTTCCACACCCTCCGAAGAAATCAGATCGGAAGCAAGATCATCAAGTTGCAACGTACTTTCCGCCGATTTGTAAAACTTTTTGATGGCATAAAGGATATCTGCCTTCGATGCCATAACAGGCACAATGTTCATATTGGTTAAAAAGCGCAGCTCGCTCAACAACTCCCAATTCATCGGGTTTTCCATCGCAACAATCAGCGTTTTATCCTTGCGAAAAAGCGGCACGATTGAATATTTTTTGGCAAAGCTGATCGGAACAAGCAAGACAGCGTTGGGATCAACCTTGTATTTTTTGACATTCACGAACGGAATGCCCAGCTTTTCCACCAGCATGCGCCTGATGGTATTTTCATCAACCACACCCATGTTGACCAGGATTTCGCCAATTGTTTTTTTCCTGTTGAGCGTCTGCTTGGTCAACGCTGCATCCAGGTCTTCCTGCGTGATTATCTTCTCCCGGATCAGCACATCTCCAAGCTTCAAACTGGATCCGGACTGTCGTTCGACTGCCGCGACAAGTTGAGCCGGCGTAACAATTTGTTCATTGGCCAGGTATTCGCCGATGCGCTTGGCGCGAAGCAGCTCCTGCTTTTCGAGTCCGGTGTCTACTTCTTTCTGTGTAACAACATTTTCTTTGACCAGCATCTGGCCGATCGCTTCACCTATGTGGTAGCTCTTGATCGCTGTTGTAGGAATGAAATGGCGAAAAACGGTTCCGGACGCACCTACCAGAAAGAGATAGAGCCCCGATTTGTCAACAACGAAATCGACGGTTTCGCCCTCAAGTTTTTTGCCATCGGTAAATAAAACCGAGCAACTCTGCTTCTTGGAATCCCCAAAAACTACTGCATGGGTTTCATCGATCAAGCCGACCTTCTTTATGAGGTGTACTGGGTGAACAAGGCGAAGATGATTGACGAACTGCAGCCTTAGCTTGTGAAGGCTGCCGGTGGTGGACATAATTTCCAGGATGCCATCTTCGGGAGAAAAACGGGTTAATTCGCCCTCGAACTCATGCCCATCATTGAATACGATAAAGCAGGGTTCGCTATCGAAGTCATACAGGTTTTCCTTAAATTCATAATAAAAAGGCGTTGGCCATTTAATGGTTTTCATAGTAACTCCTTTCAGAATCAGGTTTTCGAGAGCGAAAATTCAATCTGGAAGCGCCACATCTAATGACAACATGATTAAGTCACCGTTTTTTAAATGATATCTAAAATGCAGCATTCTGTTTACCGCCATCTGATTACAACGTAGTCTATAACTTTATAGTCGCGTCCAGTCAATCATGCCGTGTGCATAGATATTTATAGATATGGACAGGCAATGCCAATAGATATAGGCCGTGTGTGACAAGCCCGCATGGCATCACTGCTCTACAAAAATTTCGGCAGCCAGGAATCTGGGCAGCCTGGCGCGCTACGTAAAAGTATTACCCCTGCACGGCAAGCGTGCCAATGCGCCCATCCACTTCGCGCATCACCATCTCGTGCCGGGGCAGTATACCCTCAAGCCCTTCGAGATATTGCCGCAACGATACCAGTTCGTAACCCTGCCCTTTCCAGCCGCTGAGCAATTGCTCGAATACCGGCAGCAATTTACCGCCTTCCAGTTCGGCATGCAGAGTGAACACATGACCAGCAGCCTGTGGATTCGCGGTCTGTTGCAGGATGTGTTGCGCGATGTTGTCCCGCGTGATGCCGTCGCGGTTCATCAGTTCGTCCAGTGTCGGCAGGGTGGTGGGCAGTTGCGGGCAGGCGACGATCTCGGCATTCACGGTGGGAATGAAGGGGCATGTGCCGCGCGTGTCGGAACTGTAGTCGAAGCCCAGTTGCTGGGTCAGGCGCAAGGCATGTCGGTTCATCTGCCAGCCTGCCGCAGCGTGCGCCTTGGGCGCCTCGCCAAAAATTTCGGTGAACCTGTCCACCGCGCGCTGCATCTCGCGACGTGTCCATTCGGCGCCCTTGCCCGCAACATGATCCTGCCAGCGGATGTGGTCGTAGCAATGGATGCCAGCCTCAAAGCCCGCATCACGCACCGAGCGCATGATGTCCGCGCAGCCGCGTCCGATGTCCGGCCCCGGCAGCAGCGTGCCGTACAGCAGCGTCTTGATGCCGTAATGCTCCACCACCGAAGTGCGCGACACCTTGCCCAGAAAGCCGGGGCGGAATACACGCCAGATGGCGCGCCCGGTGTGGTCGGGGCCGAGCGAGAAAAAGAAGGTGGCTTGGGCGTTGTGTTTTTTGAGAGTTTCGATGAGACGCGGCACGCCTTCGCGGGTGCCGCGGTAGGTGTCCACATCTATTTTCAGGGCAAGTTGTTTCGCCATAGTCATTCCAATTCGATTTCGAAGGTCAAACAAGGCGGCGACGAACGAACGACGCTGACAGTGCTAATGGCACGGCTAGGAGTGAGTGAGAAAGCCAACGCAGTTTCACCGATGAAATCGGATTGGAATTAATCCACCAGGCCGCGAGCCTCACCAATCTGCCCGCGATACGCATCAAAAATCTTGCGCAACGTATCCGCCATCGAAGTCGTCGGCTTCCAGTCCAGCTCTTCGCAGGTATTGGTGATTTTCGGCACGCGGTTCTGCACGTCCTGATAGCCCTTGCCGTAATAGGCGGCGGAAGTTGTCTCGACGATCTTCACCTTTTTTGCGGAGTCGCGGTATTCCGGATATTCCCCGGCCAGTTTCAGCATCATCGCCGCGAGGTCGCGGATGGAATAGTTGTTGCCCGGATTGCCGATGTTGTAAATCTTGCCGGAGGCGATGCCGCCCTTGTTCGCGATGATTTTCATCAGTGCGTCTATGCCATCGTCTATGTGGGTGAAGGCGCGTTTCTGTTGGCCACCGTCCACCAGGCTGATGTTTTCGCCGCGCACGATGTGGCCGAAAAACTGGGTCACCACGCGCGAACTGCCTTCCTTGGGCGTATGGATGGAATCCAGACCGGAACCGATCCAGTTGAACGGCCGGAACAGGGTGAAATTCAACCCCTGCTCCATGCCGTAACCCCAGATCACGCGATCCATCAGTTGTTTGGAGCAGGAATAAATCCAGCGCGGCTTGTTGATCGGGCCGCAGATCAGCTCGGAATTTTCCGGATCGAATTCACCGTCGTGGCACATACCGTACACTTCCGAGGTGGACGGAAACACCAGATGCTTGTTGTATTTTGCCGCCGCGCGCACGATGGGCAGGTTGGCCTCGAAATCCAGCTCGAACACGCGCAGCGGCTGTTTGACATAAGTGGCCGGCGTGGCAATCGCCACCAGCGGCAGCAGCACGTCGCACTTGCGTATGTGATACTCCATCCACTCCTTGTTGATGGTGATGTCGCCCTCAAAGAAATGGAAGCGCGGCTGGTCGAGCAGATCGGTGATGCGCTCATTATTCATGTCCATGCCATACACTTCCCAATCGGTGGTGGCGAGGATACGGTTGGACAGATGGTGGCCGATGAAGCCGTTCACACCGAGGATCAATACTTTTTTCATTCCAGACTTTCCTTAAAGTTAAATTCTTCCGTCATTCCCGCGCAGGCGGGAATCCAGTCTATCGAAATACTCCCGCATAGCGGGGCAATGCCAAAGTTTTGCCCGCTACGCGGCCGCCTTTATTTTTGCTGGATTCCCGCCTGCGCGGGAATGACAATCCTTATATGCCAAACTCAAACCGCCCCGCGCCATATCGCTTAGCAAATTCCTCGGCGCTCATCGCTACGCCATCCAGTTCGAAGCTCACCACGCGCAGCACCCCGCTGCCGCAAATCGCATAAGCCTTGCCTGCTTTCACATAGAAGGCAGGCGGCTCGCCGGATACTGCGCAACCTGTGTCTAATGTTTGCAGAATACGCATCGGCTTGCCCAGCAACTGTGTGGTTGCACCCGGATAAGGCGGCGCCACGGCGCGCACCAGATTGTGGATGCTGCGCGCATCCTGCGACCAGTCGATAACGCCGTCTTCCGCCTTGCGCCCGCCGAAGTAAGCGCCCTGGCTCAAATCCTGCGGAATTGCCGGTGCGGTGCCCGCCAGCAACGCAGGCAGAATATCGTTCAGCGCAATCTCTGCCGCCACGGTCACCTTCTGGAACACTTCGAGCGCCGTGTCGTCGGGCAAAATTGGCACCGCCTGCTGTGCCACGACTGCGCCGTTGTCCGGCTTCTCCGTCATGTAATGCAGCGTCGCGCCAGTTTCCGTTTCACCGTGGATTATCGCCCAATTCACCGGCACACGGCCACGGTATTTTGGCAGCAGCGAGCCATGCATGTTGAACGCGCCTCGATTGGGGATAGCCAGCAGCGAGGCCTTCAGCATCTCGCGGTAATAGAACGAAAAGAAGAAATCCGGCTGCAAGGCTCGAATCTGTTCCACCACCTCCGGCGTATTCGGATTGTCCGGCATGATCACCGGAATGTCATGCAGTGCCGCCAGTTCCGCCACGCTGCCGAACCAGATGTTCTCGTTCGGGTTGTCGCGGTGCGTCACCACCAGCAGCACTTCCACGCCATGCGCCAGCAGCACGGAAAAGCAACGGACACCCACGTTGTGGTAGGCAAATACAACCGCCTTGCGGTTGACTGGTGATGGGTTACTGGTGATGGGTGATCCCGGCATTTCACTATTCACCATTCACCCCTCACGTTTTTCTTCAAGAATCGCCTCCACCAGATAACGCGGGCGGTGGCGCACCTGCTGATAGATACGCCCGATGTATTCACCCAGCAGCCCGATGCCGAACAGCGTGATGCCGATCAGGAAGAAAGCGATGGCGAACAGGGTGAACAGGCCTTCCGCTTCCGGACCGATCATCAGGCGGCGCACGAACAGGAACACTACGAAGAAGCCGGACAGCATGGAAATCATGATGCCCAGCATGGAAAACAATTGCAGCGGCACTAGCGAGAACCCGGTCATCAGGTCGAAGTTGAGGCGGATCAGGCTATACAGCGAATACTTCGATTCCCCCAGGGCGCGCTCCTCATGCCCCACCACCACCTCGGCGGGGTTGCGCGCGAAGGTATAGGCCAGCGCCGGAATAAAAGTATGCACCTCGCGGCAGGAATTGATCGCGTCTATGATGCGGCGGTCATAGGCGCGGAACATGCATCCCTGATCGGTCATCTTGATGCGCGTGGTGCGTTCGCGCATGCCGTTCACGGCGCGCGAGGCGACATGTCGCCACCAACTGTCGTTGCGCTGACGGCGGATCGAGCCGACGTAATCGTGCCCCTCGTCCATCTTCGCCAGCAGCAAACCGATGTCCTCCGGCGGATTCTGCAAATCGGCATCCAGCGTGACGATGCGCTGCCCGCGGCAATGCTCGAAGGCCGCCATGATCGCCATGTGCTGGCCGAAGTTGCCGTTGAACAGAATCACCCGTGTCACATCGGGGCGAAGCTGAAACTGCTCGCGCAAAATCGCGGCGGAACGGTCGCGGCTGCCATCGTTGACGAACACGATCTCATACGCATTGCCGAGCTTGTCCAGCGCCGGATACAGCCGGTCGAACAACGCCTGCAAGCCCTGCTCTTCGTTATAGACGGGGATGACGACGGAAAGTTGGGGATTGGTCATGGGGCGGCATTTTACCGCATGGGGCGAAGTTAGCGAAATCGGGTTGGTAGGGTGCAATAAGCATGTCCTGAGCGCAGTCGTAGGGCGTAGCGCATTGCACCGGATGTTCAGGAGCGACACATACGGCGGTGTCAACTTCTCAAGCTCGAAGAGCTTAGAGAATTGCCTACCTTTGGTGCAATGCCCGTTGGTTATTGCGCCCTACGCGAGCTACCGCACGGGAAGGGGTTAGCGAAATCAGGGTGCCAGCTCCTTTGCTTTTACATTTGGATGGCCATCAGGGAACACCTCTACGAGGCGATCGCGCAGATTCTTCATATAATTCTGTACCTTCTTCTCAGTAGGCTTACCGTTGACGGCTAGATCACAAACAATGGCTGTGGCTGCCATAACAATGCCTTCAGCGTTTGTGGCACGAAAGTACGCGAAGCGCCACTCGACGCCAACATCCAGCTCTGGGTGATGAACCGGCGCTTCAATCTTGCCGGATGGGTGAATAGCAAGATCGCGGAACTTGTATATCTCCCGCAGGTTCTGGCGTAGCACAGCCACGCCCTTTGGCTTTAGCTTGAACGCACGGCGAAGCACCTCTGTGATTTGGGAATACCTGGCTGTTCGACCGTTCCGCCAGCGATCGACGAGACTAGGTGGAAGCTGAACTGATTGCTGGACTACCGCGTAGAAGGCTTCTAGCGCGACCGCTGCAGCCATGATCGCCTGCATAGAAGCCTCGAACTCACGCTCGAGTGTCTTGCCTTTCAATTCTTCGTTGTTCGCTGACCATGCGGCAACGCGCTCTTCTCGCGCTTGACGCGCTTTTTCAAGATGCTGGAGCGCAAGCTGACACCAAGTTGGACACACATCGAAGTGAACATGTAGCGTAAGGCTAGACTCTGCCTTGCCTTCTGGATCGATTGACAAGATCAGCCCGCCGTCAGGAATTGTCAGCGTCATTCCGCGCGAGATAAAGATTCCGGGCACGTTGAATCCGTCCTATGACACCTAACTCAATTTAGATGATACTGCCAGCACCTCGCGCATCGCCTTGCAGGTGCGCTCGACATCCGCCTCATTCATCGCGTAGAACATCGGCAGCGAAACGATCTGCTTGCCGACGCGCTCGGCGACGGGGAACATGCCTTCCCTGAAGCCCAGTGCGCGATAAAGCTTGAAGAGGTGGATCGGCGCGTAGTGGTAGCCGACGCCGATGTTTCGCTCTTTCATCCGCGCCATGAAAACGGCACGGGTGATGCGCTCCGGCAGCACGATCTGGAACAGGTGCCAGTTGGTGTTTGTGTAATCTTCCGGTGGCAGTTGCGCGCCGGTCTGTTTCTCGAAATCCTTGCCGAGCGTTGCGAAATAATGCCGCGCCAGTTTGCGCCGCTGCGCGGTGATGGCATCCAGTTGCGCGAACTGGCCCAGGCCAATCGCGGCGGCGACATCGGTCATGTTGAACTTGCCGCCCAAGACATCCACTTCGATGCCGTCCCAGCCGCTGCGCGTCACGCCCTGCAGGCGGTATTTTTCCGCGAGCTTTGCTTCTTCTTCATTGTTCAGCACCAGGCAGCCGCCTTCGGAGGTGGTGATGTTCTTGTTGGCCTGGAAGCTGAACGAGACAAAATCGCCGAAAGAGCCGATCGGTTTTCCCTTCCAGCTCGAGCCCATCGCCTGCGCCGCATCTTCCACCACGCGCAATTTGTGCTTATTGGCTATCGCATACAGCCGGTCCATGTCCACCGGCATCCCCGCCAGATACACCGGAATGATGGCCTTGGTGCGCGGGGTGATGGCGGCTTTGACCTTGTCGAGATCAATGTTGCGCGTGACCGGATCAATGTCGGCGAACACCGGCGTGGCGCCCACTTCGAGGATCACATTTGCGGTGGCCACCCACGAGATGGGTGAGGTGATGACTTCGTCCCCTGCGCCGACGCCCGCAATGCGCAGGGCGATCTCCATGGTGCAGGTGCCGGAGTTGAAGGTGCGCACCGGGCGCCCGCCGAAATAGGCGGAAAGCTGCTTCTCAAATTCCTGCACCTTGGGGCCGGTGGTAATCCAGCCGGAACGCAGCACATCCGCCACTGCTGCGATGGTGGCTTCGTCTATGGTAGGGCGGGAAAAAGGAAGAAAATTGCTCATGGATATATCTGTAAAAAATTTTATAAATTCATCATTCCCGAGACCGTTCGCCCTGAGGTATCGAAGGGTGTTTGTAAAGTGGTTCGATACCTCACCACGAACGGTTTAGTATTTATGCCCGCGAAATGATAATCACGCCAAGAATGATCACGCCGATGCCGGCCACCTTGCTCGGGTTAAATGCCTCGTTGAAAAACCACCATGCTGCCACCGCATTCACCACATAGCCCATGGAAAGCAGCGGGTAGGCGATGCTGACCTGCACGCGCGACAGCGCCAGTATCCAGATCACCACACTCAATAAATAGCAACCCATCGCGCTGACAATGTGCCACTCGGTCGCAAGCCTCCAGCCGATCGGCAGGATATTTTCGCGGCTGAATTCGAAATAACCGATGGCGTTGGTGCCCGCCTTGATCAGCAGTTGCGCGGCGACATTGAGCATCACGCCCACGAAAATCAGGCTGAAACTGATCAGGTTCATGGTTTGCTCACCACTATATATTGCGTATTTTCAAAAATAATTTTCATCGCCAATTCCTGCTGCTTGAGTTGCTGATACATATACACCGGCATGATCGCCAGCGCCTCCGGTTGCGCCTGCCAGACCTTCGCGAAGGTGGCTATATCCGGTATCCAGCGTTGCGGCTCCTGCATGATACCGAATGCCATCTCATCCTGATACTGCACCAGAGTAAAGGTGCGCTTCAAATAGAACGGCAAGGTCTGTTCGTAGTCAGCCACTGAATAGAACGGTACGTCCGCCTTGACGTACGGACGTATCGCATCAGCGATGAGGTAGGCAGAGCGCTCCTTCGCTATCGTGTTGTAGCCGGATGTGCCGATCTGTGCGGCAAGCAGGGAACTCAACGCCAACACCAACACTGCCACCTGCTTGTTATGGCGGCGCAGCAAAACAAGTGTCATGGCCATACCCAACAACAACGCCAATGCCGCTGCCACCAGCCAGTTGGCATATTCGCCATACATCTGCACTTGCAACGGTGTATCCGCCAGCCGCGCGGTAAAGGGCGCAAGCCCCAGCCCCAGCACCACCAGCGGCAATACCGGGACAATCAGCCAAAACAATCTGCGCTCGTTCATTTCGGCTACCTGCTTGCCCATCAGCAGCGCCAGCGCCGGGAACATCGGCAGCAGATAGGACGGCAGCTTGGAACTGGATACCGAAAAAAACACATAGATGAACACCGTCCAGATCAGCAGAAAACGTTCCGGGTTAAAGGCTTTGTCGGTACGCGCGGTGTCAACTCCACATTCTTGTGCAACAAGGATAGTGGATTGCCTACCTTTGGTGCTGTTTTTCCAGGTGCGCGCCAGCGTGTCGAACATCAGGATGGTCCACGGCAACATCCCGGCCAGCAGGACAGGAATGAAGTAGTGCCAGGGCTGATAACGAGCATGCACCTTGGTGGTAAAACGCAGGTAGTGCTCGTAGATGAAGAAACGCTGGAAGAATTCCGGATTGGCCTGCATCACCAGATAGAACCATGGCGCGGTGACCAGCAGAAACAGCAGCAGCCCGGCCCCCCAGTGCATGCGCTTCCATACGGCGATGTCGCGCTGCGCGACGGAATACAGGAACAGCGCCGCGCCCGGCAACACCAGCCCCATCAGCCCCTTGCTCAGCACGGCCAGCCCGAGGGCGGCCCATGCCACGCACATCCAGTTGCGGCGGGTGCGCGCATCGCTCTCCGCTTGCTGCCCAAGCAGCAGGCCGGCGATGCCC
>ORMF011384063.1_pt1 | contig 11259 bp, 10 predicted proteins | sample 1779871 | NCBI WGS metagenome assembly ORMF01 (sample SAMEA104232316, study PRJEB22302) | groundwater metagenome | biome: forest; feature: aquifer; material: groundwater | place: USA | collected 2011-08-07 | depth 5.4 m
CGCAGCGAAGAGTCGACCGCGGCCGGGCGCTTTTTTCTTGACATGCCCATGCTGGGAGTATACATACTCATGACATGGATGACAAGGCCGGCGGCCCCGACGAGCCGACGCTGTTTGCCCTGCCCCCCGCGGTGCCGCCCGCTCCGGCGCCCGCCCCGGCCGATCCCAAGCGCGGCGCGCGGCTGCGCGAGGCGAACCGCGCGCAACTGGCCTGGGGGCGCATTGACCTGGATGCGCAACTGCCCGACGACCACCCGGCGCGGGCCATCTGCGCCGTCATTGAGCGGCTCGACCTGTCGGCGCTCTACGCCCCGATCGAGGCGCGCGACGAGGTGGCCGGCGCGCCGGCCATCGACCCCAAGCTCCTGCTCGGGCTGTGGGTGTACGCCACCAGCGAGGGCGAGGGCAGCGCGCGCGAGATCTGGCGGCTGACGCAGCTGCACGCGGCGTATCGGTGGCTGTGTGGCGGCGTGGAGGTCGGCTACCACACGGTGAGCGACTTTCGCAGTCAGCAGGGCGCGGTGCTCGACGCGCGCATCACGCAGGTGCTGGCGTTGCTGCTGAAGCAGGACCTGGTGGATCTCAGCCGCGTCGCGCAGGACGGCACCCGGGTGCGCGCCAGCGCGGGGGCGGCATCGTTCCGACGCGAGCAGACGTTGCAGGCGCTGATGCACGAGGCGCGCGCGCACCTGGAGGCGGTGACGCGGGAGGCGGCCGACCCGGCCATCAGCGCGCTCCGAGCGGCGGCGCGCAAGCGCGGCGCCCAGCAGCGCCTCGAGCGCCTGGAGGCCGCCCTGACGCAGCTCCCCGAAGTGACCGCGACCAAGAAGCGAAGCGGCGCCAAGGACGCCACGGGGCGTGTCTCGACGACCGACCCCGACGCGCGCGTCATGAAGATGGGCGACGGGGGGTTCCGGCCCGCGTTCAACGTGCAGTGCGCCACGACCACCGACGCGGCGCGCGTCATCGTGGGCGTCGACGTGACGAACCGGGGCAGCGACGCGGGGCAGGCGACCCCGATGCTCGAGCAGATCGAGCAGCGCACCGGCGTGCGGCCGGCCGAGATGCTCGTCGACGGGGGCTACGCGCAGCACGAGGCCATCGACCAGGCGGCCACGCAGGAGGTGACCCTGTACGCCCCGGTGCCCACGCCGCGCACGGGCGACACGCGCGATCCGCACCTCCCGCGCGACGGCGACAGCGAGGCAGTGGCCGCCTGGCGCCAGCGCATGGGCACCGCCGAGGCCAAGGCCATCTACAAGCAACGCGCCGCCACGGCCGAGACCGTCAACGCCGACGCCAAGGCGCATCGAGGGCTCGACCGCTTGGCCGTGCGCGGCCTGGGCAAGGTCCTGGGCAGCGCGTCGCTCTTCGCGCTCACCTACAACCTCCTGCGCCTCATCACGCTCCGCGGCTGACCGCGCGGCGCCCCGCAGGGCGCCGCGAGCCAGCCGCCAGCGGTGGGCTGCTCCCACGCGCGCAGATCGGCGGCGTCAGCGACCCGCGGCCACCCAAGACGCGGCCCACGCGACGCGGACGCCCCGGCCCTGGTCGATCCACGATGCGTTCGTGCTACCCGCGCCCAGTCACTCACGCAGCAGCCAATTGCTGCTCACTCTCTCAGTCCGCCTGACGAGTGGTCCGTCGCGCGAGTTCGTGAACGACTTGCCGGGCTGGGTGGGGGACAGCGCTCGCCGGAGCGCGCGTGCTCGTCAGGCGACGTCGTCCCTGTTCCGGCCTCGCTGCTCCCAGGAGAGCTTGATCGCCCCCCCTGCGAGCGTCGGTGGACGCGTGGTCGTTGAACTGAGCTTCTTCTACGCCGTGTGCCCCCGCCGGTGCGAACTGCTGGCTTCCTCTGGAGGCTTGATTCTTTTTATGAAGCGCGCGGGATCTCCCGCCCAGTACTCGTACGGTCCGACCCGAGTGTTGGGCCTCACGTACGAGCGGGACTCAATCATTGCGCCCTTGCGTATCTTCACTCCTGGGGCGATGATCGAAAAACCGCCGATGGTCACGTCATCCTCGATCACCACTCGCTTGACGAAGAGCCCCCGCTGATCGTACAGGTGGCAAACGATCAACGCCCCGCCGCCGAACACGACGTTTCGCCCGGCATACACGAGATAGGGATCCGGCATGAAAACCACTCCGCCCATGTGAATGCCGCTTCTGTGCGGCCCAAAAAAACGACGATACAGTTGAGCGAGGGGGAACGTGTTGACGATCGCGACGCCGAACAACTCGGTCCAGGGCGGATAATATCTCGCTTTGCTGAGGAACACGTTGACCATGTAAACGATCGCCTCCCGTGGGGGCCTCCCGCCAGTCCCTCGGGAAAAGTAACCCTCGATTGGATAAGGCGTCACCAATCGAACTCCCAGCAGCGCCAGAAAGTAACCGTAGATAAACGTGAGGGTTGCTCCAAGTATCAAGAGCACCCACTTCCAGCTCGCATCCGCGAAGACAGAAAGGGCCTGCACAAGCCAGATCGCGGGCCACAGGCCTGCCGCCACCAAGAAGAGCTGAAAAGCGAAGTCTACATACAGGATGATCCACCGGCCGAAGTCCTGATCGATGGGATGGGATTCCCTAGCACGCATGCTGACGTCTTCCCCCTCCTGAGTACACCGAGCGCGATCGAGGCGTGGCGTTTCCTGTGGGCATCTTACCCTGCCACCCCCGATCACAGATTATCATGATGCCACGCCTACCGAGGATGAACGGGAGAAGCTGGGGCCCGGCACACCCACGCACTCAATCTGGCGGACACCGAGGCATGCGATTCCTCGATGAACGGTTCGAGGATCTCCGCTGTCCTTGACGAGCGACGAGTCCTGCGAACATACTACCAGGAGCGACGCCCGTCACACGCGGCCGGCCGGCATCGCTCGATCGCGCTGCGCGCATCAGCCGCCACTGCGCTGAAAGGACGCCCGTGAGAAGTTCTACCGTGACCATGCTGCGGTGCCCGCAATGCTGGGGATCCCTGGTTTTGCGCAATACGGTGGGCGACGCGCACGCCGATATCGATACCGGGGAGCTCACGTGTGCGCACTGTCCGACCACCTACCCGATCGAGCACGGGATCGTGCACCTGGCCTCCAAGACCGAGGTCGCGAGCGCGTATCCCGTCATGGAGGAGCAAGCCAGGACCGGCGCGCCGTTTTACGACTACGGGCTGCGGCGTTTCGCGGAGATCATCGGCCTGAGCCCGGAGGATGGCAGAGCAGAGTATCTGCACCGCCTGGAGCTCATCCCCGAAGCAACAGTCCTCGACGTGGGTGCCGGGACGGGCGCGGAGCTGGAGTATGTCTGGTCGAAGGCCGGGGATGCCCGGATGTTCGGCCTGGATCTCTCCATCGAGATGCTCCGTCAGTGCCAGCGCAGAATGCGGAAGGCGAACGCTCACGCCGAGCTGTTCCTGGGCTTCGCGGAACGCTTGCCGTTTCGGGACGATACGTTCGACGTGGTGTTTCACACCGGCGCGATCAACGAGTTTACGGACCAGCGGGCGGCCATCCGGGAATTCGTACGTGTCGCCAAACCGGGAACACGAATCGTGATCACCGACGAGATGCTGACGACGCAAAACATCCTGGACCCCATCGGCCAGCGGCTCAGCAAGGCATTCCCTTCGCTGTCGAGAGACGTGGTGCCACCCGTGGATTGCGTGCCGCCCGGGATGCAGGATACGAGCGTCGACGTGATCTGGAAAGGCTATGGCTATTGTCTGCACTTCCGAAAGCCCCGCTAGCCCGGGTTATGCGCGAACACCGGGCCTTCCAGAAACTCTGACGTGGAGGAGAAAGCCGTCGCGCTGGTCACCGGCTCTTCCCGGGGGATCGGGAAGGCGATCGCCATCCGCCTAGCCGCGGACGGCTATCGCGTGATCATCAACTATCTGCGCAACGAAGCCGCTGCCGAAGAGGTCCGGGACCTCATCCAGGCGCGCGGCGGATCGTGCGCGCTCAAGGGCTTCGACGTCACCCAGCGGACCCAGGTTGTCGCAGCGATCGACGAGGTGACGGCCACCGTGGGGCCCATTAGCGTTCTCGTCAACAACGCGGCGGCCGTGCGGTATCTGGACATGAAGTCGGCGATCGAGTTTCTTCGGCCGATCTGGAAGATGGCCGACGAGGACTGGGATCAAGTCATTGCGACAAACCTGACCGGCGCGTACAACTGCACCAAGCCAGTCGTGAAGATGATGCTCGAGAGAAAACTACCGCGGGGAAGGATCATCAACATCGGCAGTGTCGGCGCCGACGTCGGTATTACCTTCATGGACCACTATTCGGCCGCCAAGGCCGGATTGGTCGGGTTCACGAAATCGCTCGCCCGGGCCCTCGCGCCGAAGAACATCACGGTGAACGTCGTGTCACCCGGCTGGATTCTCACCGAGGCGGTTGAATCCTCCGTACCCCGCGGGCCGCATCAATCGTCGATCCCACTCGGGAGATTCGGGTACCCAGAGGAGGTCGCGGCCACCGTCTCCTTCTTGGCCTCCGACCGTGCTGCATATATTACGGGTCAGGTGCTGAGGGTCGATGGCGGATTGTACATGTAGTGTACAACCGTGCAGTCAGGTCGCGGCCGCTACCAGCCTAAGACTTTGCTTGGAAGTTGATTCCGCATGGCTTTTGCGACCACCCAATCGACCAAGCGCTTTGGCAAATAGCTGCCAATCGTTGCCATCGTCGACCCAGGACCCCGTCGGTAGCGGGCCTTGGGCCGCTTGGCCTCCACCACCCGAAGTGCTAGCTCGGCCAAAGCGCCCGCTCGATCCGCACAACCGCGTCCCTTCTTGAACATCAATTCGATCATGGCGGATGATTCTTCACCATACAGCTGCCTCGCCATCGGGGGTAGCGTCGAGAATAAAGCATCGGTAATGACCTTTGCACGGTCCCACATCGCTGTTTCTACCGTGCCGGGTGCGATAATCGAGACAGGGATCCGCCAGGGCCTGAGCTCACGCCGCAGACTATCCGTTACGGCCTCCAGGGCAAACTTGCTTGCGGCATACCCGGCCATGAAGGGAAGAGCAAACTGGCCATTCGCTGAGCTGATATTGATGATTCGCCCTCGGCCTCGGCGTATGAGGGGCAAGAAGGCTTGCGTCACAGCGATCTGGCCGACGAGGTTGACTTCCAGCTGCGAGCGCAACTGATCCAGCGGCAGGAATTCTAGTATGCCCGGGACCATGACCCCGGCATTATTGATCAGAGCAGTGAGTCCATTCATTGGCCCCACCGATGTCTGTATGAGTTCTCTCGCATCTGCAATCTGGCTTGCATCGGTGATGTCCAACATGACCGGCATGAGCCCGGTGGATGCTTCCTTCTGCAGGGATTCAGCATCTTCCATTCGCCGGACCCCCGCAAAGACGCGATATCCCCGCTTGTCGAGGAGGAGCGCGCACGCTCTGCCAATTCCGGTTGAAGTGCCGGTGATCAGAACGGCGCCTTTCTCGCTACCACTCATACGACCTCCTGTCCGATTCTATGGGCTGCCCAGCCGGCGGGTTGTCGGATGACGATTCGGGAGAATCGTATGGTTCCAGTCCCCACAAGACGGCACGAGGCGAAGCGCGAGTGCGTCCAGGGCTCGCCGGGTCACCCTGCCAGCGGCGGGAGACCGGTTGGAGCCGAGGCGGGAATGGGACGCGATTCGAATCGGTGAGACGTCGAGGAGGTGTGAGTGATCGCATGGTTCCCATCATCCCACATTTCCGGTGCCGCCGGGCCCGGCCCTCATGAGATTGTTCGACTGACCCCGAGCGACGACGCGCTGGACCATCCAGGATCGCCGCGGACGTGCGTCCGCCTCCTCGGGGGCGGGGAGTGTTGGACCGATCGGGGTGTTCAGCATGGACGATGTGCAGATCTTGAAACGAATGCCTGGATGCGGCATCCTCCTCAAGTATGGCTTGGGCGCCCGATAGCCGCACCTGCGCGCCGCGCGCTCTGTCGGCATGGCCCTGACGAAAAAGACGCGGGTGGGACGCTCCCAGCCAAATCCGGCCGTTCGTCACATCTTCGATGCCAGGCCCCGAACGCCCGAGAGACGCCGCGCGCGTCTCCGGACAACAACGAGCTGAATTCCCGACCCGCCATGAACCCTCCGAGCCACCCGAGACGTTCGCACGTGCCCGTGTGGGTGTCCGGCCCCGTCGCGGTGCTGAACTCCGTCGGAGCAGGCTTGGGTGCCCTCGGGGCGCCGATGGGCCGGCTGTCGGAAACCCAGCTACTGCGCGCCGCCGAACGAAAGACCGGTCTCGTCGATTTCGGTGATGACGGATTTCGGGTGCCAATGCGCATGCTGATCCAGGCCTCCAGCGCGGCGGGGAGGTTCAACTTCACCGGCCGGCTCCTGTCGGAGCTTCGCATCTCGCGCGCATTGGTCAACCGGCTCCTGGTCACCAACGAGCTGAAACGGCAGCCGGAGATTCTGGACGTGCCGATTCGGCGGCCGATCTTCATCGCCAGCCTGCCGCGCTCGGGAACGACCTTCTTGCACAAGCTGCTCGCGCAGGACCCGCACGCTCGCGCGCTCTTGGCCTGGGAGGCGTTGCTGCCCGCGCGATGGCCCGCGGACATCGACAAGCACCCTGATCCCCGCATCGCGCGTATCCGGCGTCGCGCCAGGGTCATCAGAATCCTGGCACCCGGCTTGCGCGCCCTGCATGACTTCGATCCGGAAGGGCCCGAAGAGTGCGTGATGCTCCTTCAGAACACGTTCGTGCTGCCGCTGGTGGGCCTTCCGGCCTATCTCGACTGGTATCTCAACCAGACGGCCGCTGTCATCCGGGCCGCCTACCGCGAGTACCGTCAGCAGCTGCAGCTCCTCCAGTGGCAGCGCCCCCATGACGGGCACTGGTTGCTGAAGTCGCCGCTCCATCTGTACGCGATCGACGACCTGCTCACGGTCTTCCCGGATTCGGCGGTCGTTCTCACTCATCGGGACCCGGGTCCGGTTATCGCCTCGACGTGCAGCCTGCTGAGTTTTGCCAGCGACCTGATGGCCGGAGATCCGGAGCACCGCGACGCCCTGCCCCGCCGTGTGGTCAGCTGGGTGGCGGAGGGGCTCCGGCGTGCCGAAGCCGCGCGGGAACACGCCGACCCGGGTCGCGTCTACGATATCCGGTACAACGACCTGGTGGCAGATCCGCTCGCCGTGGTCCGCCGCCTGTACGCGCACTTCGGTTATGATTACACGTCCGCGTTCGACGCGCGGGCCACGGCGTGGCTCGCGCGCCATCCTCAGCACAAGTACGGCAAACACTCCTACACGGGAACGCAATTCGGACTCGATCGCCGGGTGATCGACGCTGAGTTTTCCTGGTACCGCGAGCGGTATCGAATCTCGCCCGAGTGACCCACCCCGCCGGATGGGCCGTCGCCTTCTCCATGCGTCCATCGGACCTCTCCGCGTGGCCCGACGTTCACGCCGAGGGCGATAGCCGGTCCGACCGCATGGAAGGGACCTCTGTCCATGTACTTTGACTTCCGCACGTATTTCCGCTTCCTGTATCTCGCCTTCTTTCGCGCCAAGGAGTGCCATTTCCGGCTGCCGGCCTGGCGCATCGGTGCGCTCGTCCTTCTCTTTTCGCTCCTCCCCTTGTTCGAGCTGTTCACGGCGATCTGTCTGCTCCTCGACCACGTCTTTTTCCCCGGGTTCCGCCGCCTGGAGTTGCCGAAGCCCTTGTTCATCGTCGGACCGCACCGCAGTGGCACGACCTACCTCCAGCGGTTACTGGCCAGGGATGACGCGCAATTCTTCTCCCTGCGCTTGTGGGAGATCGTGTTCCCCTCCATCCTGCAGAAGAAGGCCCTCGCGGGGCTCGGGCGCCTCCTCGGGAGGCACACGGAACGACTGAAGGCGGTGATTCGCCAACACGAGGGACGGCGGCTCGGATCATTCAGCGCCGTGATGCATGAACTGAGTCTGTTCGAGGCGGACGAGGACGACTTACTGCTGAATCACACCTTTTCGAGCCTGTCGTTGATGTTTCTGGTGCACGCCGACGAGTTGGAGTGGCTGATGTATTTCGACGAGCGGGCCAGCGAGAAGGCCCGCGAGCGAATCATGCGCTTCTACCGCGCCTGCCTGCAGCGGCAGGCGTACTGCCATGGAGGCTCGCGGATCCTGCTGTCGAAGGCGGCCTTCAACTGCTTTCGGATCGAGAGCCTCTACCGGTACTTCCCGGGGTGTCGGCAGATCTACACGGTGCGGAACCCGCTGGAGGCCGTGCCATCCATGCTGGACATGGTGCGAGCGGTCTGGCAATCGGCCGCCGCCATGGAGGGCTTCCCGCTGCAGGCGCGGGCGTATGACCTGATCAAGGCCATGTATCGCTATCCTCTCTCTCGCTTTGCCGAGGCCGATGCAACGACCTACGAATTCGTGACGTACGACAGCCTCCTCCAGCGTCCGAGCGCGGTGGTGCGGGCGATGTACGAGAAGTTCGGCTATGAGCTCACGGAGCCATTCCGGAAGATCCTGGAGGCCGAGGACGAGAAGCAGCGCGCGTATCGTAGCCCGCACAAGTATTCGCTCGACCAGTTCGGCATCAGTCGCGAGCAAATCCTGCGTGACTTCCAGGCCGTCTTTGCCCGCTTCGATTTCGGTGTAAAAGTAGCGCCCGACTCTGAGGCTGACCGCGTGGCAACGCCGGCGCCCGGCCTTCGCTGCGATCGATAGGAAGGGCCGCCGCCGCAGCGCGAAGCTAAGGGCATCCTCGACGAGCCCTCGCGCAGGGCGGCGTGTGGGCGCGGCGCTGCTCGGTGCGCCCGCCGCCAGTGGCGCGTCTGCCACAGGGCTTGCCCGGGGATCTTGGGTGCTACCAGTGGGCGTCCTCGGAAGCGCGGCAGCTCGCTCCGGCGCACGTTGCCAGCGTCGCCAGCCGAGCGGATTGCTGGCTGAGCAGCTGGGGAGACATTCTGGACACGAGGTTCAGTAATTGGTAGGGATCGCGACGCCGATCGTAGAACTCGCGCTCGCTGGTCTCATATTCGACATAGGTATAGTCTCGACAGCGCAAGGCCTTGTAACTCGGTACCGCGAGAATGGCCACCGGCCCGATCTCGGACTCGAACGGTTCGGAGGAGCCGTCATAGTGCTCTCACAGCAGGCATTGCCGCGAGTTTTCTTGGGAGACCGACAGCCTTCGGTGCAGGAGCGGAACCAGCGAACGGCCATCTGCGAAGTGCGGAACAGCCGCACCGCCCAGACCAGCGAGTGTCGGGGCGAGGTCGATTTCGACGGCTAGGTGGTCCACGGCATGGCGAGCCGGGACACCCGGGCCGCGCACGATCAACGGCACGTGGATATCTTCTTCATAGTGATTCTTCTCCCCCTCTCGCATTCGATGCTGGCCCAAATGGAAGCCGTTATCGGACGTGAAGAAGATGTGGGTGTTATCGAGCTGTCCGATGCTCGCGAGCGTGCCGATTAAGCTGGCGACCATTTCGTCCACGGCCTGCAGAAACCGCAAGCGTCTGCGGTACAGCGCGTCGACCTCGTTGAAGGAGGGGGTTCGGGGCGCCGTGACGTTGAGGAACAGGGTCGAGTATCGGGGCGCGGGCGTCGCAGGCGGGTGCGGCGCGTACGTGGCGAGGTAGAGGAAGAACGGCTGGCGGTGCCGGGCCGCTTCCTTGATGAACACGTTGGCCATGAGGGAGACGACGTCGTTGAAATAGTCACGTGGCTCAGTGCCGTAGGGGACCAGCGTGCCATTCTCGCTCAAGACGTAGAGGTAGCCCTGGTAGCCCGTGTTGTACACCGGGCTCACCCAGTGATCCCAGCCGAGTGGAACATGGTTTTGCGCCGTGGTGTCTGGGTAGTTGTTGAGGTACTTGCCTATGAGGCTGGTTCGATACCCGGCCGCCCGCAGCCAGTTGGCTATCGTCGAGTCTTCATGCCCCAGGGCATAGAACTCTTCGAACCCGCCAAGGAGGGTCGTGTTGCCCAGCGCTTCGTGATTGTGGACGTACTGGCCACGTAAGATCGACGAGCGCGATGGGCAGCAGAGCGAGTTGGTCACGAAGAAGTTGGAAAACGTTGTTCCCCGCTCGGCGAGCAAGGTCTTGACATGGGGCATGTACTCGATCGACTGACTGTCCGAGTCGTCGGTCAGGATGAAGATGATGTTTGGCCGCTGTCCGGGCCGCGGATGGTCGAGCCGGTCGGTTGACGCCGTTTCCCATGCGGGCTACGTCAGGATGAGGACGAGCAGTGGCACGAAAGTGGAGGCGATCCTCCGGGCTCGTGGCTTCATGAGTGTCCACGCTCCGTACATGGACGAACGACCCGCGGGTCCGCTCACCTTGGTCACCCGATCCCCCTCAGGCTCTCGATCGGAAGCGCCTGGGACGTTGAAGGAGTTCCAGGCCCCGGCGCCAGACCTCGACGGCGTCACCGGCAGCCAGCGTCGCTTCGTGCGGGGGTCGGTTCCCGTTCAAGCCCGACCGGTACATCGCCCGCCGACAATCTCGGCAGCAGTCGCACACTGGCCTCGCTGGTGCTCACGGCCGGCGTTCGACAGCAAATGCGCACCCACTGTGTTTCAAAGTCGCTGGCACATCTCGCCACGCGGCATCCGACGTGACGCTGAACTTCTTCGAAACGTCGATTGTGACTGGAGGCCTTGAGCAGCGAGACGATCACGCTGCGACGCACTCCTTGACAAGGTTTCCTGTGACTCCATAACTCCGCTCTAAGGGGTGCCGAGACCGGTCGGGCGGCGGTGGAGAAACGCGGCGCGGCGCGACTTTAGCTGGCGGCACGAGCCTAGAGCACGCAAGGGGAAACTCGCCCGCCAGGCGGATTTTTGTTGACTCCTTATCTGGCATGCGGTACAGAATCCAGTATGCCCTCCGAACGCCACGAGATCGAGCGGCGCCGCCGCGATCTGCGCCAGCGGCTGCGCGCGCTGAGCGTCGAGCCGCTGATGCGCGGCTCCGTCTACCAGCGACGGCGGCGGTGCGGCCGGCGCAGTTGCGCGTGCGCGAAGGACGCCAACGCCCTGCACCCCAGCCCGTTCCTCACCGTGTTCTTGGACGGACGCACGCGAGGATTCCACCTGCGTGCCGAGGACGAGGAGTGGGCACAGAAGGCCGTGGCCGCCTACAACCGACTCTGGACGGTCGTCAACGAGCTGACGGCGTGCGAGGTCGCGGAGCTGCGGCGCCAGATTCGCGAACGGCAGCGAGCGCGCACGAGGCGGAAATGACCGCCGAGATGGACGGGGTGAGCCCG
>ORMF012445294.1_pt1 | contig 11255 bp, 13 predicted proteins | sample 1779871 | NCBI WGS metagenome assembly ORMF01 (sample SAMEA104232316, study PRJEB22302) | groundwater metagenome | biome: forest; feature: aquifer; material: groundwater | place: USA | collected 2011-08-07 | depth 5.4 m
ATCAACCCAGCGGGCACGACACCGTCGATCACCGTGGGCAGAACAAACTCATCGGTCACTTTGTTGCGGTAACTGTCACGAACGGCCTCCAGCGCGGAGCCGGCGCGGTTGCCCGTCCCTTCGGTGAGACAAGCGTAGGCTTTCTCGACTCGATCCCAGCGTTTGTCCCGGTCCATGGCGTAGTAGCGCCCGCTGACGGTGGAGATCTTCACATTTGGATACGCCTTGAGCTTCTCGATGAGATCGAGCATGAACTGCTCGCCGCTGGTCGGCGGGGTATCGCGGCCGTCGAGAAAGAGATGGAGATAAACCTCGGCAACCTTCTCCCCCCGGGCCATCTCGAGCAACGCTTCCATATGGCGCTGGTGGCTGTGTACGCCGCCGTCGCCTAGAAGTCCCATCAGATGCAGGCGGCCGCTTGCGGTTTTCGCCTTGCGCAGAGCGTCCAGGAGCGCCGGGTTGCGATAGAACGTCCCCTCGTCGATATCCTTGTGAATGAGCGTTAAATCCTGATAGAGGATCCGGCCGGCGCCGAGAATCATGTGGCCGACTTCCGAATTGCCCATCTGTCCGTCGGGCAGGCCGACGTCCACGCCGGACATGGAAAGGCTGGCATTCGGATAGTTCCGCAGCAGCGCCGCGAAATTCCTCATCGACGCATGCGCAATGGCGTTGCCTTCTTTGCGTGGATTGATGCCGAAGCCATCCAAGATAACGAGGATCACGGGATGGGTCATGCTCGAAGGTCTGTCCTTTCTGCCGTTATCCAGCCATATCGTACGCGGTGGACACGGGTTCAGCGTCCAGCGCGGCTGGTTGAGTCCGGGTCGCTTAGGTTAATTGCCCATCGGCGATTTGAAATTGGTCGACCAGCTTTAAGTATGGCTCGGGGAGTTCGGCTTTTGGCGCGTGGCCCCACAGACCGTCTAGATCGTAAAACTTGCGCACCGGCTCGTAAAAGATGTGCACGATGACATCGGAAAAATCCATCAACACCCAATGGCCGCGGCCGACCCCTTCAACGGCGAACGGTTTAATGCCAGGCTTGGAGGAACTTTCCTCCAGCCCTTGGGCGATGCTTTGCACCTGCCGGTCGGACCGCCCGGAGCAGATGATAAAGTAGTCCGCGATGGATGTCAGTCCGCGCACATCCATCACCACGAGATCGCACGCCTTTCTATCCAGAGCAAGGCGCGTCAATAGCAGAGTCCTTTCCCAGGAACTGGCGTCCGTCAACGGCTACCGCTCCCCCGGAGACTCCGATAGAGTCCGCGTCTTTTGATGTATTTTGCTACCGATGACGGAACCAGGTAACGGATCGATTTACGCTTGCGTACCAGTTGCCGCACTTCCGAGGCTGAGATCGCGATGTCTGTTAGCTCGATAAAATAAATACGAGTGCCGCTCCGATGTCGATAATTCTTCTGCTTCAAATCATAACAAAAGAGCCTTTTCACGGCAACGCCGGTGCCGCGCAGCGGATCGCGCTCTTTGCTTCCGGGCCGTGACGTGACGATGAAATTGCAAAGCGGAAAAAGCTCGGCGAAATTCTTCCAACTGCCGATCTCGCGAAAAGCGTCCAGGCCAATGATGAAGAAAAGCGCATCGCCGCGGCGCTTTTGCGCGGCGAATTCGCAGATCGTATCAATGGAATAGGAGACCCCTTTACGCGAGATCTCGGTCGTGGACACGGCGAAGCGCGGATTCCCAGCCACGGCGAGGCGAACCATCTGCAAACGGTCCCGGGGGGGCGTCGCTGTTTGACCCCGCTTGTGCGGCGGGATCGCCGCCGGAATGAATAATATCCGGTCGAGGCCGAAAGTCTCGCCCACCTCCTCGGCGCTGCGCAGATGGCCCCAATGGATCGGATCGAAAGTGCCGCCGAAGAGACCGATTCTCATGCGGTTCTAACGCAGTCCTTTCGAAGGCTGTACGTTGGAATCTCACGCGTACGTAGCGTGGCCAGTGCGCGAAGCGGGATGACTTCAGAGCTCCTCCCCCCTTGCGGGGGAGGATTGTGGTGGGGGGAGGTAGCCTCGAAACTCGCAACTCGAAACTCGAAACTGATCGGGAATGGGCGCGGCCTTGAGGGTAGCGTGGTCATTCTCTGATCTGCCCATCGCCGAAGACGACGAACTTGGTCGTGGTCAGCTCTTCCAGTCCCATCGGACCGAACGCGTGGATCTTGCTCGTGCTGATGCCGATCTCCGCGCCAAGGCCAAGCTCGCCGCCGTCGTTGAACCGCGTCGAGGCGTTGACCAGCACCGCCGAAGAGTTGACCCGGTCGATGAACTCTCTCGACCTCTGGTAATTCGTCGTGACGATGCTCTCGGTATGCTCCGAGCCGTAACGCTCGATATGTTCGATGGCGTGATCCATATCGCGGACGACTCGGACCGAGAGAATCAGATCGAGATACTCCGTGCTCCAATCCTCTTCGGCCGCCCGCTTGATGTCGGGAACCAGGGCACAGCTTGTCTCACAGCCGCGGATCTCGACGCCCGCGCCGCGAAGTTTCGCGACGACGGAAGGAAGGAACTTGCTGGCGATCGCCTCGTGTACGAGCAGAGTCTCCATGGCGTTGCACACGGACGGACGCTGAACCTTGGCGTTCAAGGCAATGCGCTCGGCCATTTCAAGTGAAGCGTCCGCGTCGACATAGACGTGGCACACGCCCTTGTAGTGCTTGATTACCGGGACTTTCGCGCTTCCTACCACGGCGCGGATCAACTCCTCGCCGCCGCGGGGAATGACGAGATCGATGTACTCTTCGAGTTGCAACAGCTCACGAACCAAGCCGTGATCTGTCGATTGGACCACCTGAACGGCGTCCACGGGAATATGCGTCTCGGCGCAGGCTTCTCGCAGAACCGCCCCGATCGCCTGGTTGGAACGATGCGCTTCGCTGCCGCCGCGCAGAATCACGGCATTGCCGGACTTGAGACACAGCGCCGCGGCGTCCGCCGTGACGTTGGGCCGCGCCTCGTAAATCATGCCGATGACGCCGAGCGGAATGCGCATTCTGCCGACTTGAAGTCCATTGGGCCGGCGCCACATCTTCGTGATTTCTCGCACCGGATCGGGCAGCGCGGCGATATCGCGTAGTCCTCTCGCCATGCCCTGGACGCGGCTCGCGTTGAGCGCGATACGGTCGAGCAAGGCGCTCGACAGCCCCGCTTTTTTCCCCGCGTCCAAATCCTTTTGATTTTCGGCGACGAGAAAATCGCTCCGCGCCTCGATCCGGTCCGCCATCAAATGAAGTGCGCGGTTTTTTTCTACGGAATCAATCGCCGCCAGCTTGCGTGAGGCCGCCTTGGCCTGTCGCCCCAAAAGGTTTGCCGCTTCTTTCAATGAAGAGTTCTTCACTTCAAAGTCCTTAGTAGATTCCTGAACAACTCAGTTACAGGCTGCTCAAAAAGATCTCAGAGGCAAGGCGCGAAAGTTCGCTAAGGGCTAAGCGCATGGCGCAGAGCGTTCTCCTTTACTCTTTGCTCTTTGCTCTTTGCCCCTTGCCCCTTGCGCTTTGCAAGCTGGTACGTTGGAGCGAGGCGATTGAGCGCAACGAAGCATATGAGTCTTTTTCAGCAGCCTGTTACAGCAGCACCAGATCGTCCCGGTGGATAATCTCGTCGTAGGCCTTGTAACCGAGCACTTTTTCAATCTTGCTTGTATGCAATCCCTTGATCTGATTCAACTCCTGCGCGCTGTAGTTCACCAGCCCGCGGGCGAATTCGCGCCCCTCTTGATCCAAGCAGCGAACACACTCGCCGACGCCGAAAGAACCGCGAACGTCCTTCAATCCGGATGGCAGAAGGCTCTTGCCCTTCAACACGACCGCGTCATGCGCCCCCTGGTCGACGACGATTTCTCCCGCTGGTTTTAAGTTAAATGCGATCCAGTGCTTGCGGCTCGCCAGACGATTATCTTCGGGTAAGATCAACGTACCAATCTGCTCTTTCTCATCGAACACATGCTCAAGCACGCCGGCTTGCAGACCGCTGGCAATAATCGTTGGAATGCCGCCGGCGGCGGCTGTTTCCGCGGCATCGAGCTTGGTCGCGATCCCGCCCGTGCCGAAGGCGCTCTGGCTATCCCCGCCGATCACTTGCCGCAACCCTTTGGCCTCGGTGATTAGCGGAATGAGGCGAGCGTCGGTGTGTGCGCGCGGATCTTTGTCGTACACCCCCTGCACGTCGCTCAAAATCACCAGTAGGTCTGCTTCTAACAGAGTGGCAACCAGAGCAGATAGATGATCGTTGTCGCCGAACTTCATCTCTTCCACCGCCACCGTGTCATTCTCATTGACGATGGGGATGATCGAGGATTCCAGCAGCATCTGAAAGGTATGCTTGGCGTTGATATAGCGCTGGCGATTGGCGAGGTCCTCGTGAGTTAGCAGCACCTGCGCGACGCTTTTGTCGAAGCGCGAGAACTGCCGCTCGTAAAGCGCCATGAGCTTGATCTGCCCCACGGCGGCCAGCGCCTGCTTCTGCGGGATCGTCTTGGGCCGTTGTTTGACGCCGAGTTTGGTCATCCCCGCGGCCACGGCGCCGGAGCTGACCACGACGATTTCCTTCTTGCGCGCATGCAGCGCGGCGAGATCGCGCACCAACCCCTTGAATCGCCCCTCCTCGATCCCCTCGCTCGATGAAAGAATCTGGCTGCCGATCTTGACGACGACGCGGCGCGCCCGACGCAGGATCGATTTCTTATATTCCAGCTGCGTCACGATTCGGCTCACTTTGCCGTTTGACCTCTTCCAATCTCATCCCGACGTACTGCACCAGCGCGCGCACCCCTTCGGTGGTCGCCGCGGAAATAAACTTGAGCGGCCGATCGCCCTTGGGCAGTTTTTTCGCCAGGAGCTCAGCCTTGCTCCTTCCTTCGGGCAGGTCGATCTTGTTGGCGACGACGATCTGCGGTTTTCTGCCGAGATCGGGATCGAACAGTTCGAGCTCGCGATTGACGGCTTTCCACTCCGCCAGCGGATCATTTTCGTCGATCTTGGACGCGTCGATCAGATGAATCAATAAGCTCGTCCGGGTCACGTGGCGCAAAAACTTGTGGCCCAAGCCCTGACCCTCATGGGCGCCCTCGATCAGTCCGGGAATATCCGCCACGACATAACTCTTGCCGTCGTCATAGCCGACCACGCCGAGATTGGGCACCAGCGTGGTGAACGGATAGTCGGCGATCTTCGGCCGTACCGCCGAGATCACCGAGATCAGCGTCGACTTGCCCGCGTTGGGCAGGCCGATGATACCGACGTCGGCGAGCAATCGCAGCTCGATTTCGAGCTCGCGCTCTTCACCCGCCTCGCCCGGCTGGGCGAACCGCGGGCTCCTATGGGTCGATGAAACGAAATGGGCGTTGCCCTTGCCGCCTCTGCCGCCGGCGGCGACAATCATGCGGTCCCCCGCCGTTTTCAAATCGCCGATCAACTCACCGGTGGCGGCGGCGCGGATAATCGTGCCCACCGGCACCTTGATTTCGCGGTCATCGCCGCGCCGTCCATCGCAGTCGCTCCCCATGCCATGTTGGCCGCGCCCCGCCTTGTATTGCTTCTGATAGCGCAAGTCGAGCAGTGTCGTCAGTTGCGGATCGGCAACGGCGATCACATCGCCCCCGTGCCCGCCGTTGCCGCCATCGGGTCCGCCCCGTGGCACGAACTTCTCCCGGCGAAAGCTGACGCAACCGCGCCCGCCGTCACCGGCGAACACGTGAATTTTTACTTCATCGATGAACTTCATCAGGGCTCACGAATTACTATCATTGTCCATTCGTAGGCAAAAAAAAAGCCCCAAAAGGGGCTTTTTCTTCGAAACGGCTCAGACTTACTGAACCGGTAGCACGGCGACCCGCTTTCTTTCCTTGTCCATCCGCTCGTACCGAACGGTCCCGTCGATCAAAGCGAACAGGGTATAGTCGCGCCCCATTCCGACGTTCTTGCCGGGATGGATTCGGGTACCGAGCTGGCGCACCAGGATATTTCCCGCCCGCACCGGCTCGCCGCCGAAAACCTTGACGCCGCGTCTTTGCCCCTGGCTGTCGCGTCCATTGCGGGAGCTGCCGCCCGCTTTTTTATGTGCCATCGCTCGACTCCCTCTTACACTTCAATAGCGGTGATCTTCAACGCGGTCTGGTACTGCCTATGGCCTTGCTGCCGGCTGTAGCTTTTCCGTCTTTTCTTTTTGAAAACCCGGATCTTTTTAGCGCGCATCTGGTCGACGATCTCGCCGGTAACTTTGGCGTTGGGCACCAGCGGCGCGCCGATCTTGACCTCGCCGTCGTTACCGACGAACAAAACATCGACCAGGGTCACTTTTTCGCCCACCTCGCCGGTCAGCTTTTCAATTCTAACGACGTCGCCTTCAGTAACGCGGTATTGCTTGCCGCCCGTTCTAACGACTGCATACTTCATAAGATTTTCCTGAAGAGTGATTTTTAAAGGATATTTCGCCTAAAGTCAATAAAGACACGGCCCCTTGCGATTTGACCCGCCCGGTCTTACATTTGGTCTCAAGAATTCGTTCGGACAGGGAGCACATATGTTAAGATCGCTGAGTTTCTTATTTCTTGCTGTCGCTACGTTCTTGAGTGTTTCCGGCTGCGGCTATAATGAACTCCAGGGCTTGGATGAGGAAGTCAAAGGCGCCTGGGCCGAAGTGCAAAACCAATATCAGCGGCGCGCGGACCTGGTGCCGAATCTCGTCGCCACGGTCAAAGGGGCCGCCAATTTCGAGCAGGAAACCCTCCAGAAAGTCATCGAAGCCCGGAGCGCGGCCACGTCAATAAAGCTCGACGCCAACGCGCTCAATAATCCCGAGATGTTCAAGAAGTTCGAACAAGCTCAGAGCCAGCTTTCGAGCGCCCTTTCACGATTGCTGGTCGTCGTTGAAAAGTATCCCGAATTGAAAGCCAATCAGAACTTCCGCGACTTGCAAGCTCAATTGGAGGGCACTGAGAATCGCGTCGCGGTGGCGCGCAAGCGCTACATCGAACGCGTCGCGGAGTATAACAAGGGCGTACGCTTTTTTCCGACGAATTTGACCGCCAAATATTTACTTGGCTTGGAAGTTCGCCAGACTTTCAGCGCCGAGGAAGCCGCGGCGAAGCCACCGCAGGTGAAGTTTTAGCAGGCTGCTGAAATAGGATTCGGAATGCTTCGAGAACCTCAGCATGAACGGAAAATGCCCAATGAAAACAATTCCCCTCCGTTCGTCCTGAGCCCTGTCGAAGGACTCCGAGGTGGTTTTTCAGCAAACTGCTAGGAACCCGCGCTCGTGAGAAAATCGAAGATCGAGAATAGAGGATCGACGATAGCAATCCGCCCCCCTCTATACTCTATCTTCTATCCTCGTTTTCTGCTTCTTGCCGCGCTCTTCGTAGCTCTTCTCCACTCCACCCTCGCCAACTCCCTTGAGGTCCCGCGTCTACGCGGCCGGGTCAATGACTATGCGGGCCTGATCCCTGCAGATCGTGCCCAGGCTCTTGAGAGTCGCCTTGCCACCTTTGAGCAAGAAACCGGCCACCAAATCGCGGTCCTGACGATTCCGAGCCTCGACGGCGACCCGCTGGAAGATTTTAGCATCCGCGTCGCCGAGTCGTGGAAAATTGGACAGAAAGGTTTCGACAACGGCGCGATCCTTCTGATCGCCCAAAAAGACCGCAAGCTGCGGATAGAAGTCGGTTACGGCCTCGAAGGCGTGTTACCGGACGCAATCGCGAACCGAATTATCGGTGAAGTCATCGTGCCGCGCTTCCGCGAGAACGATTACGCCGGAGGCATCGAAGCCGGGGTCAACGCGATCCTGCAAGTGGCCAAAGGCGAACCCCTTCCACAAAGAGCCCAGGCATCAAGACGGCCGGCAACTTCGCGAGGCTCTTCCACGATGAATATCCTTATGATCACCGCCATGCTCGCCTTGTTCATAGGAATGACACGGCGTCGACTCGCCGGTGGGGCTTTTGGAGGGGCTGCCGCGGGTTTCGCGGCAACATTGTTCAGTGCAGGGGGATTCGGTCTCATTCTGATCATTGCGTTGATCCTTGGCGCATTTCTCGGTGCCATCGGCAGCAGCATGTCCGTTGCATCGTCGAGAAATCAGTGGACCGGCGGTACACGCTATCGTCGGGGCGGAGGATTTCTCGGTGGCTTTGGCGGCGGAGGCTTCGGCGGCGGCGGATTTTCCGGCGGGGGCGGCGGTTTTGGCGGCGGCGGCGCTTCAGGGAGTTGGTAACTATGCGAGCGGAAAAATTTTTCACCACCGAAGAACAAGAGCGCATCCAGCAAGCCGTGACCGCCGCGGAGAAGAAAACTTCCGGCGAGATTGTGCCGATGATCGTGGGGGCATGCAGGCCCTACGCCGAAATCGAGTTGGGCGGTTTGGCCGCCGGGCTGGTCATAGGCACATTAGCCGCGCTGTTCTTGCATGATCCGTGGGGACCCATCCAAACGCAACTGTCGCTGCCTCTCGCGGGCGGCATCCTGGGTTATATCCTTTGCCGCATTCCCGCTATCAAGCGGCGTCTCATCTCCAAAGACCGCCTTACCGAGACTGTTCACTTACGCAGCCTCGCGGCCTTTACGGGTCAGGGCTTGCACCATACGCGCGCTGAAACAGGCATCTTGATCTTCGTTTCGCTATTGGAACACCGCGTGGTCGTGCTCGCCGACCGCGGCATCAATGAAAAAGTCGAGGCCGGAACCTGGGATGAGATCGTCAACAGGATCACCGCGAGCCTGAAATCGGGCAACGGCTGTGATGGTTTTTGCAAAGCCATCGAGCGCTGCGGTGAAATTCTGGCGCAGCACTTTCCTCGATCGGCGGATGATCGCGACGAGCTGCCGAACAAACTGGTGACTGAACAATGAGAAAAAACCGCGATGGGCTAACCATGAAAGGGAGAATAAACAATCAATCGGGAAAGGGGGTCAGGAGCCTTTTCTTCATTGTACGCGATGAGCGCAAGTCGCCGAGCTTCCCAAACCAACTCGTTGCCGTCCGGCTGAATTCCACTGCTGGCCGATCTGAAGGCGCGGGTGCGTGCGGCGCAGGTGCATGCGGGGTTGTCGGTCAACCGTGGAAATGAAAAGGGAGCACGCTGATATTTTGCAAATTCGGTGAAAAACCCTGGCGACATGAACGCATGCAAGCTCCCAGGAAATGAGGTGTTGTGATTCCACCATTCAATGAAAATGGCTGGCCACTTGAAGGCATCTACGAATGCACTTTGGACGAAGCGGCGGAGCGGTTCGGTGCGTTTCAGAGCAGCGACCGGCGACCACGACTGTGGGTTAGATTCATCGAGTTCATGCGCGAATTGAAGGCATGCGAGTTTTTGGAAGCGGTGTTGGTAAACGGGAGTTTCGTCAGCGGGAAGCCAGACCCAAACGATATCGACCTGGTACTTGTGGTGGCCGCAGCCCATGATTTTTCAAGAGACCTGCCGCCGGTGCAATCCAACCTATTGGCTCAACAACGGGTGCGAAGACGATTTGGGTTTGATATAGTAGTGGTGAAAAAGGGCAGTGATAATCTCGAACAGGCCGTTGCGTTTTTTCAGCAGGTCAAGCAGCGGCCCGGCGTGAAGAAAGGCATCTTGAGGATAAAGTTATGATTGAGACAGCCGAACAGTTGTACCAAGCCATCGAGCAGATGGGACGGATGCAGCGTATTCTTGAATCCTACCGCAACGAGATTCTGACCAAGCATCCACATAACTTCGCGCTGCTGGCTGAAGGCCCGTTGGAGCAACTCCGGCAATTGCAAAAGCAGATTGACGAATACATCCAACACTTGGAAGCCGCCGGTACTCCTGCCAGTGGCTGATCCGCAGTCAGCTCCGCGCCGCTTTCACTACTTACCCGGTTTGACACATCCATTGTTGGGGAGGCGCTACCGGTTGTACGTGTTTGGGCGGGTCGGATGGCTGGCGCGCTAGTTGAAAGAGGCGAACAACCAGGAGGTGACGCTCGGATTCCGGTCGGCTAAGAATCTCCGCAGCCGTGGGAGTGACAATGAAACTCACGCAGATCACAGTTAACCCAAGACAGATTACTCGTGACGAGGGATAACCCATGAAGATCAGTTACGATTCAGAAGTCGATGGGCTCAGCATTACCTTTCGCGATACAACCGTGACCACGAGACACTTGGGTGACGGGATCGCCGCTGACTCCGACGCGGAGGGCCAGTTAGCAGGCATCGAGATTCTGGACCCGATTAAGCGCTTCGGCGGAAAGGAAACCTTGCGCCAGGTTGTCATTAGAAGGATTGAGTCCCAGCCAGGCGGTCAAATTCCTTGGGGATAGGGCACTGGCACCAGCTGATCCTGCGCCGATCTCGCATCTTCGTTCCACATTTCCAGCAATTGTTTCGTGATCCGTCCGGGCCGGCCGTCGCCAATGGGTTGGCCATCCCATAGAACGACCGGCGCCACTTTGATCGAGCTGCCGATCAGCATCATCTCGGCGGCCTGGCGCGCTTCGCAGACTGGAATATCGGCGAGGCGGATTTCCTTGAGGTCGCCTTGCCGCACCAGCCGCTCGGCGAATTGCAGCACTCTATGAATCGTGATGCCGGAAAGGATGGCGTCGAAGGGTGGGTGGCGGAATACGCGATCTTTGGTCACGAACGCGACGTTCATGTTGGAGCTCTCCGCGACCATGCCGCGCTGGTCGATGAAGACGCCGTTATCGGCGCCGCGGTCTTTGGCTTCGAGCACGACGAGGACGTTGGGCAGGTAGTTCGTCGACTTGATGCGCGCGAAGAGCGGCGGCTTGATCGGTACTTGGCTAGTGACGACCTTGATGCCGTCGCTGTAATAGCTCTCCGGGTAGGCTTCCTGCTTGAAGACGATCACATAAAAGCTGCTGCCGATACATTCCGCCGGGCCGAGGCCGTAGCCGCCGGGTCCGGCCGATAGCCAATAACGCACCGAGCCCTCGAGGTGTCCGCTCGCGGCGGCGGTGTCCAAAATTATTTGCCGCAAGCGCTCGCGCGGAAACGGCAGAGGAATGCGCGCCAGCTCCGCCGACCGCAAGAACCGATCCAGATGCGGATCGAGCTGATAGAGCATGCCATGCGTCAGCGTCGCCGTATCGAAGACCGAGTGGCCCCGGTGCACCATGTGATCGTCGAGCGGCAGCACCATGAGCGCCGGGTCGGTGACGATGCCGCCGAGGACGCTCGAATACATGGCGTAAAAATTGCCGGCCTTGGCGTGAACCGACTGGCGCAGGCGGGTGAGCG
>ORMF011599122.1_pt1 | contig 11250 bp, 8 predicted proteins | sample 1779871 | NCBI WGS metagenome assembly ORMF01 (sample SAMEA104232316, study PRJEB22302) | groundwater metagenome | biome: forest; feature: aquifer; material: groundwater | place: USA | collected 2011-08-07 | depth 5.4 m
AAAGCCACCAAAAAAATGGCAGACTTAAAGCCTCACCTTGATGCTTTAAAGTTAAAACACAAAGATGATAAGCAAGGCTTGGCTACTGCTCAAATGGCTCTTTATAAGGAGCATGGGGTAAATCCTGCTGGAGGTTGCTTGCCAGCCCTTATCCAAATCCCTGTTTTTATTGCTCTTTATCAATCAATTTTAAAAATATTACCTGGTGTTGGTAGTAATATCCACTATATTAATTCCCTACTCTATTTTCCCCAACTAAAGTTACCTACAACCCTGGATCCATATTTTTTAGGACTTAATTTAGGCATTAAGCCTTCACAATTTGCCAGTAATGGTTGGTTTCTTTTACTTATTCCCTTAACAACTGCAGGTTTGACTTTTATCCAATCAAAGATGGCTTTGCCAAAATCTGTAAAAGTCTATCCGAAGGATTCTAAAAAAGAAGTTAAAGAAAAAGAAGGAATGGAAGAAAGCATGGGCCAGGTGCAATCCCAGATGGTTTATATGATGCCGATTATGATTGGCTATTTTGCTTTTAATTTTCCGATAGGACTTGCAATTTATTGGAATACATATACAATACTCGGCATACTTCAGCAATATAAAGTGTCTGGCTGGGGAGGATTAAAAAATTAATGGAACAACAATTATCAGATGTATTAGATAACCTTTTAGGAATGCTTTTATTGGAGGGTAGTTATGACATAGAAGAAGCAGAAGAGGGTTTTACTGTTTCTATAGAGACTGAGGATGCTGGCAGGTTAATCGGAGCCAGAGGAGAATCTTTGGAGGGTTTACAGCTTTTGGTTAACCAGATAATGTCCCGCAAGGTAGGAGAAGATGGATTTAAAAGAGTTATTTTAGATGTGGGAGGTTGGAGGAAACAAAAAGAAGATGAGTTAATATCCAGAGCCAAAGATTTGGCAAAAGAAGTTAAGGAATCTGGTAAAGAGGTAGAACTTGAACCTATGTCTGCTTGGCAAAGAAGAGTTATCCATATGGTTATTTCTGAGACAGAAGGCTTATCCTCTGAAAGTGCAGGCGAAGGCAGAGACAGACATATTGTGATTAAGATTCAGGATGCTAAGACTAAGTCTACTAAAACCTCAAAAGAGTAATATAATCTTTAAGTGGACCCCATAAGAAAAGTATCTACCCAAACTATTTGGCAATTACTTGGTAAAGCCATAACCTCTTTTTCAACTGTTGTTATTTTAGGTATTGTTAGTAGAAATTTTGGAGAGGCTGGTACTGGTATTTTTACTTTAGCTTTAACTTATTTAGCATTTTTTACCTTAGCAATAGATTTTGGTATGAATGCTCACTTAATGTCTCAACTTATTAAGGCAGATTTTGAACTGGTGTGGAGAAAACTGTTTGGCTTTAGGTTATTACTGGTTTGTTTACTGGTACCTCTATCTATCCTGGGCGGTTTATTTTATCCAGTCTCCCCACTATTTAAGCAACTAATAGTAATAGGGTCTTTGATGGCTATTTTAGAGCCGGCAATATATGTGAGCGCTAATGCTATTTTTCAAAGCAGATCCAGATATGACCTTTCAGCAATCGGTTGGTCTGTTGCTGGTCTGTCTACCCTATTTTTGGTTTTTTTAACAACATATCTTCATTTTGGTTTACCATGGCTAATGATTGATTATTCTATTGGTTGGTTAATCGGCTGCTTAATTTTGCTTTATTTTGTTAAAAAGTTTGTTAAATCAATAAGGCCTGTTTTCGACCTTAACTTTAATAGGAAAATTTTTATGCAAGCTTGGCCCATATCTTTTACCCTTATTTTAAACACTGTTTATTTTCGTTTGGATGCTTTTATTTTATCTTTTTATCATGCGCTTTCTGATGTTGGAGTTTATAATTTAAGTTATCAGATCTTTCAAGCAATTTTAGTTATCCCCTCTTTTATTATGAATGGTTATTATCCTTTAATGCTAAAATCTTTGCAGGATAGTAAAATAAGGTTCCTAAAGGATCTTAGAACAGTTATTTTTATCATGGTAGGATTGGGACTTTGTGCAACAATTGTCACTTTTCTTTTTTCTCCCTTAATTATTTCAGCAGTTACAGGTGGAAAAGGTTTTAGTAATTCAAGCTTGGTTTTAAATATTCTCTCCCTGGGGTTTCCTGCTTTTTTTATGTCTTCAGTAATGATGTGGCTTTTAATCAGTCTAAAAAAATATAAGGCTATGCTAGTAATTTACCTTTTAGGGCTTGTAATAAATGCATTGCTTAATCTAGTTTTAATTCCTAAATATTCCTATATTGGAGCATCCTGGGTTACAGTTGCGTCAGAGTATTTAATTTTGCTACTTCAAACAATCTTTATTTATTTGTATACTCCTAGAAAGTGAAACTAATAATATATACAGACGGAGCCTCAAGAGGTAATCCAGGGATTGCATCCTATGGTTTTTCCATTAGTGATGGTAAGGGAAAAATTCTTTTTGAAGAGGGTAAGTATATTGGAATTGCCACTAATAATTTTGCAGAATATAGTGGTGTACTAAACGCACTAAAGTATATTAAAAAGCACTACCCAAATGCAGAGCAGATAAATTTTTATATGGATTCCAAACTAGTAGCAGAGCAATTATCAGGCAGATATAAAATAAAAAGCCTAAATTTAAAACCTTTAATACATGAAATAAAAGAGCTTGAGGCAAAGTTTGAGTTAATTACCTATAAACATATACCGCGGGAGCTAAACAAAAGAGCTGATAGCCTAGCTAATCAGGCTCTTGATTCCCTCAACGCCTGAGTTGACATAGTAAGTCTCTCTTTATCACTCTTGTATTTAATTTTTGTTCTGCTACGATTTACGCGTGGATCAGATGACTGATAATAGCAATAGAAATGCCGAGATTAAGCTTTCGCGAAACACTCCAGTTGCGTTAGTTTGTGGTGCGGCTTCTTTTTTAGGTTCTCATTTGGTTGACAAGCTTTTACAAAAAAATCTTCAGGTAATTGGTGTTGATGATTTAGATCACGGAAAGAAGGAAAATTTAAGGGTTGCATCTGAGGATAAAAATTTTCACTTTTTGATTGAAAGCTTAGAAAAGCTGGATCTTGATATAAACAGACTGGATTATATATTTGTTATTCCAAATAAGGACAGCAAAATAAACAAGATTTTGACTATTTTTAGAAAGCTAAAGCCAAGGCTTTTACTTATCTCATCTATTCTGCTCTATGATAAAAGTGAAGATGATCTAAAATGGCTTAAAAAAATTGAGTCAGAAATTGCAAAAGAGGCAAAAGATAATAACTTAAATGCCCGGATCTTAAGACTAGGTTCTGTATATGGCCCGAGAATGAACTTTGATGATCAGGATCCTGTAATTAGATTAATTCAGCAGTCTCTTTTGGGAGATTTGCAAAAAGAGATCTCGCTTGATTTTTCATCAAGGGCGCTTTTCATAGACGATGCTGCTGATCTAGCAGTAAAGTGTATTTTTGTGGGATCAACCGCTCAAAAAATCTTTGATGGAGTTTTGCCTGCCCCAATCAAGGTGGCAGAGATAAAACAGATTTTGTTGGATCCGGTTTGGTATGAGAATAAACATTTTGTCCCAACAGAATTACCACCCTGGCCAACTCCAAATCTGGAAAAAACAGAAAAACTTCTTAACTTTCATGCTAAAGCTGATTTGGTTTCCCACCTTAAGCAAACTTTGGCCTATTTTAAAGATAACGAGATTGTGGTGCCAAAAATTGAGGCAAAAGAGGTTAGGGAAGAGAAGATAGAAGAAGGGGGTTGGAAGATGGATAAAGCAGAGGAGCTGGAGGGATTGAAAAGGATTGGAGAATCTAAAGAACAAAAACAAGAAACTAGAACTGAAAAAAAGGGGAGTGGAGTACCTAAATTATCAGGTTTGTTTGGCAAATTTGTATCTTTAACTGTAGTACTTTTTATTATGTATGCCTTAATTTGGCCAATTGCGCAAATGAGTTGGGGAGTACTATCTTTTAGATATCAATTACTTTCTGCAGCTAACAGTTTACAAAAAGGCCAATTTGAGGAAAGCTTATTTTCCATTAATCAGGCCAAAACCGGAGTATCACAGGCTAAATCCATTTATTATTCTTTGGAACCAATCCGCGGTTTGGGCATTTTTAAAGAGCAATTTGAGATAGGGGATAGTCTTTCGGATTTGGCCACATTATCCTCAGATGCAGCATATAATACTATTTTAGGAGTTCAGTCCCTTTATCAAAGCCTAAAATCAATCACCGGGGAACTAAATCAATCTTCTGGCGGCAACTTTGACTCGGCAAATGTTTATTTATCCTCTGCTGATCAGAAGTTATCAAAAGCGCAGGCCTTAATAAATAATCCGGATTTTAAATCAAGAACTCCTGGTCTAATAAAAAGTAGAATTTACAGTTTATCAGAGCGTTTAAAGATATATTCTGATTTAGTAAAAAGCTCTAGAGCTTTAAGCATATTGCTACCCAATGTTGTTGCAATGGAGGGTAGTAAATCATATTTAATACTTTTGCAAAATAACAACGAGCTTCGGCCAACCGGCGGTGTTATTGACTCTTATGCTTATCTTTCTTTTGAAAACGGGAAGCTGAAAAACTTGGAGGCTAAAGATGTTTCCTATTTGGATAGTCAGCTAAAAATACATGTAGAACCACCCAAAGAAATTAAGAGTGATTTAAATCAAAAGGATTATCTTTTGCAGGATGCAAATTGGGAACCGGATTTTCCCACCTCAGCCAGGCAAATAAGCTGGTTTTATACCAAAGAAACAAACCAGAGGGTAGCAGGTATTGTGGCTATGGATATTTCAGCAATAGAGGACTTGCTAAAGGTAATCGGACCTTTAGATTTACCTGATTTAAAAGAGAGGATTACCGCGGATAATTTATTTGAAAAATCTGTTCATGGTAAAAAGACTTTTTCAACCGCCTTAATCAGTGCTCTTTTTAATAAGCTATTTTTCCTGCCAAATCAGAATTGGCCGGGTATTTCGGCCTCTTTAGGCAGATCTTTGGCAGAAAAACATATGAGTGTTTACTTAGATGACTCTACTCTTTTTTCCTATGTAGTATCCCAAAAATGGGCAGGAATTTTGCCAAGGGCTGACAAAGAAACCTCCACAGATTTCTTAAGTGTGGTTGAGGCTAATTTAGGTTTAAATAAAGCCAACTTTTATTTGGACCGGGAGACTAAATTGGAAACAGTAATTGCAACAGATGGAGGGATAAGTCATAGGCTAAGGATAGCTTATACTAACAGAAGTACTTCTGAGGTTTTTCCGGGAGGATTATATAAAAACAGGATCAGGATTTATCTGCCTTTTGGCAGCAAATTAACTAAAGCTTTGTGGGGGGAGGCTGATATTTTGAAAGATGTGACTGGATTTATAGATTACGGCAGATCAGGCTATTCATTGTTAATAGAATTATCTCCTAAAGAACAAAAAACATTGGTGTTGGACTACCAAACTCCGCTAAAGCTGGATTTTTCAGGCAAGGCCATCTACAGGCTAGATGTGGTCAAACAAGCAGGAACTTTAAAAGATCCATTTGTCTGGGAAGTAAATTACCCTTTAGGTATAAAGCTTTCTTCTAGTTCAAATTCACAGATTAGTCCCCAGCAATATTTGGTTAAGACTGAGCTGTCAGAAGACAAAACTTTTCAGTTGGAATTTATCCGACCTTGACCCAGACATAATCGGGGTTGAACATTGAGCCTCCTTTGTGGTAAATTACACAGATCATGGACAGATTAGCATTAAATGCTGAGGAACGAGCAGTTCTAGGTAAAAAAGTCAAACAACTTCGCAGAGAGGGTAATATTCCAGGCCATGTTTTTGGCAAAGGGGTTGAAGGGGAAAATGTCTTGGTTTTAGCAAAAGAATTCCTTAAAACTTTCAAAGAAGCAGGGGAAACTGGTTTAATTGATTTAAAGATTGGCAAGGAAAAAGTCAGGCCAGTTTTAATTAGGGAAGTGCAATTTGATCCAATTGGAGGAGAGATTATTCATATTGATTTTTACCAGGTTAATTTGAGCGAGAAAGTGAAAGTGCCGGTTCCTTTGGTACAAATAGGAGAGCAACCGGAACTTGTTAAGTTAGGGGAGGCAATTGTTTTACAGACCTTAAATGAGGTGGAAGTAGAAGCATTGCCAACTGATTTGGTGGAAAAAATTGAGGTAGATATAACCCCCTTGAAAGCAATTGATGATGCTATATCTGTGGGGCAACTAAATTACGATAGAAATAAATTAACTGTGAGTGCTGCTGATGAAGAGGTTGTGGTTAAACTTGCCCCTGCTGTGTCTGCTGAAATGGAGAAGTTAATGGAAGAACAGGCTGCAGAACAGGCTGCAGCTGCTGCTGAGGCAACAGGTGAAGAAGGAGCAGCTCCTTCTGAAGGAGAGGTTTCAGTAGAGGGTGAAGTTGGTGTTGAAGGTGAAGCTGCTGAGGCTGGACAGCCAGCTGCTGAAAGTACAGAACAAGCTCCAACTGAAGAGAAAAAAGAGTAGTCTGCGCTTATTCTGCGTCTATTTTGCGTTAATCTTCGAGCCTGGCCACCTAGTTACCATGATAGAGTCACCATTATGAGGCAGTTTTTGCCATAACTCCTCTGTGATAAACGGCATAAGTGGGTGCAACAGCTCTAAGGAGGGTCTAAAAACATATTCTAAAATAGGTTGAGCATTGGCCCTTCTGTTTTTGGTATCTTCAATATATTTATCTGCAAACTGATGCCAGATAAATTCATATAAGGATTCTGCTGCGTCATGAAATCTATAACCATCCAAAGCTTTGGTAACTGTTTCAATGGTGTTACTTAATTCCTCGATGATTTTTTGATCTTCCTGATTCTTTAATTTTGAATTTTGAATCCGATTTAATCGGATTTGAATTTTGAATTTTGAATTATCTAAGTGTTTGGCATCTTCTGGTGCAAAATCAATAATAAACCTGCCAATATTCCAAAGCTTATTAGTAAAATTCCTCATTGCGGAAAGTTTAGGGTGAGACAAAGCTTGGTCATGGCCAAAAGCAGTGCCGTACATTAAAGCCATCCTAACAGCATCTGCGCCGTATTGGTCTGCAATTTCTATTGGATTTACCACATTACCTTTGGATTTACTCATCTTTTGCCCTAAAGGGTCTAAAACTGTGCCATGCAAAACAATATCCTTAAAAGGTATCTCACCAGTTGTATATATCCCAAGCATTACCATTCTGGCTACCCAAAAAAATAAAATATCTCTACCAGTTTCCATAACAGAGGTTGGATAAAATTTCTCAAAATCATTTTTTCCAGAAGGGTTTACCTTGAGTGACTGTAAAGTCACGAAAGGCCATTGTCCAGAAGAAAACCAAGTATCAAAGGTATCTTTATCCTGTTCTAAACTGGAATCATTACAACTGGGACAAGTATCTGGTTTTTCGCCTTCTGTCACTACCCACTTTTTACAAGAATCACAAAAATAGGCTGGAATTTGGATGCCCCAAACAATTTGTCTGGAGATATTCCAATCCCTAATATTTTCTAACCAGTCCAAATAAACCTTTTCAAAATTTTTAGGAAAGATTTTAATCTTTTTATCCTTAACAGCTTCAATGGCTTTTTTAGCCAGGGGTTTGGTACTTATAAACCATTGTTCCAAAGGAAGAGGTTCTATAATACTTTTACATTTATAACAGGTTCCAACTCGGTGAGTATATTCATAATCTACTTTTTCCATTAAGCCCTTTTCTTCTAATGCTTCAACTACTGCTTGTCTTGCTTCTTTAACTTTCATGCCAGCAAACTTTTGAGCCTTCTCATTCATTCGGCCGTCATAGCCAATCACCTGAACTAAAGGTAAGTTATGTCTTTTTGAGATTTCAAAATCATTTGGATCATGAGCAGGGGTAACTTTCACAACTCCTGTTCCAAATTGGGGGTCTACAGCCTCATCTGCTACTACTTTAATCTTTGCTTTACCTAAAACAGTTTCAATCTCAATTTCTTTACCCACATACTGTTGGTAACGTTTGTCAGATGGGTGCACTGCCACGGCAGTATCTCCAAATTTAGTTTCAGGCCTAACTGTTGCCAAAGTTAATGGTCCATACTTAATATAATAAAGCGGATCTTTTCTTTCCTCGTAAACTACTTCCAAATCAGAAAATGAAGTACCATCTTTGGTGCAGTAATTTACTAGTCTTTCAGCTCGGTAAGCCAAGCCCTCATCAAATAATTTCTTAAAGGTTTTATAAACAATCTTAACTATGTCTGGATCAAGGGTATATTTTAATCTATCCCAGTCCAAAGAAAAGCCCATTCTTTTCATCTGCAGCCTGATATTGCCTCTGTTTTCTTCCACAAAATCCCAAATCATCTGGTAAAGAGTAGGACGGTCAAAGTCAAAACGGGTCTTACCCATTTTTGAAAGATGTTTTTCAAAGACGAACTGAGTTTCAGTTCCGGCATGATCTTCTCCGGGTAACCAAAGAGCAGCTTCACCTTTCATTCTGTGGAATCTTATTAAAATATCCTCCACAGTAAACATGGCATGTCCAAAATGCAAATTGCCGTTAGCATTAGGTGGGGGAAGGATAATGGTAAATGGTTTTCTATTAGGATTTATTTCAGGTTTAAAATAACCTTTTTCTTCCCAAACCTTATACCATTTATTTTCAATATCTTTTTGGTTATATACTTTATCCATATTGATTATAAATTTTACGTTTTTGCGTAGCAAAAAGGCAAGGTTCTTTGAAGCGAGCAGTAAAATATCTTAATACTGCGAGCGAAAAGGTCCTTATCCATGGGCTAAGTATACGTTTAATAGTCTCAAGGGGTCAACTAAGCAGAAGCTCTAGCTGGTTTTCTCTCAACTTTAGCATAAACTTGCCGAAATTCTTCTCTAGCTCTAAAAAGTAATGATTTAACAGCAGCTCGAGTAGTGCTTAGAATGTCAGCAATTTCATCGTAGGAAAGATCATGATATTCACGAAGTATCAGACACATTCTATATTTAGGATGTAATTTTGATAAAATAAGCTGCACTTCTTCCTGATTTTCCAGATTAATCGAATCCCTTTCTGGATTATCTCTGGCAATCTGACTGGGGTGAAAAACAGATATAAAAGCTTCCCAAGGTTGCCACTTAACTAGTTTTCTATGCCTTAATTCATCCAAGCAAACATTAGTAGCAATTCTATATAACCAAGCTCCTACTCTTAGATCATCAGATGTTTTTGGTAGGGCTAAAAAGGCTTTTAGAAAGGTATCTTGCGTCATATCAAACGCATCTTCTGCATCTCCAATTAACCGGTAGATATAATTATAAATTGGAGCTTGGTAAGCATCAAATAAACTTTTAAAGGCATCATGGTCTCCAGCTTGAGCTCGACTTACCGTTATTTGTTCTCTAACTAGTGCGGATTGAGGTGAACTATCAGCACGTTGTCTAACTAATATGCCATTAAGCCTGGCGTAAATATGATCTTCTAAGTCGACCGGAGCTTGTGGTAGGAATTCTGATAAATCTACCCCTTTTACTACTAAGAAATTATCAACATATCTATCTACTCTCTCTTTGCTTTGTTGTTGATGAGTTCTGCCTATGCCGACTTCTGTTGCTACTTGAGTAAAATTTACTACCTGAAGTGGGTCTGAGACATAATAAAGCTGGACAGCTCTTTGCTCAACAGGAGTCAACCCTGCTAGAAATTCTGGGAAAGCAGTAACCATATGTCTTACTGCAATAGCTCTTTGCTGTCTTTCTAATCTATCAGGTATTGCTCCAACATGTCCCACTCGCCATTCTCTTAAAGCAAGTAATTGTTCTAAATTTCTAGTTAAAAAACTTTCTACACTTCTTCTATCATAATTTTTGCGAGTTGTGATGCCATGATAATGATCTACGGCTTGTTCCCATGTTCCTTTTGGGGTCTGTAGCAAGGTATGGGTAGCTTTAAGAGCAGGGGGTTGTAATCTATGAACTCCTAGTGTATTTAATAATTCATTTAATTGACCAGGCATTTCTATAACTGCTTCCCTTACTGCAAAATTAATTTGTAGGCGATGGCAAGTTTCAACTATCCTAGCAGCAGCTGGATGAGCAGAATATAAATTCTTTGCCGTAGCCTCTATAAGTGTCATATTGGCGGATATTATATATATCTTGATTCAGCTTAGCAAATAAGGGATAGGTTTGGGTTAGCTTGAAGGGGTAAAGAATTTTTAAGAGGTTTGGTAAAAAAACCTGCGGCAGCAATCATAGCGCCATTATCAGTACAAAGATTTGGTCCTGGCACGTGTAAGCTTATAGTTTTGTCTTTTGTTAGGGTTAAAAGTCTTTTAACCAATTTTTTATTTGCTGCTACTCCACCAGCAATCATTATTTGTTCGATGTTATATTTTTTTATTGCTAAAACAAGCTTATCAATTAAAGAAATTATTATAGTCTCTTCTATAGCTGCTGCTAAATCTGCCTTACTAATACCTGTAACCTGTTTGCTGTTAACTATCTTCGCTACAGCTGTTTTTAAGCCTGAATAAGAAAAATCTAAATCTTTAGAGTCTTTCATAGGAACAGGCAATTTAAATTTACTGGGATCTCCTTTTTCAGCAAGTTTGCTGATCTCAGGTCCTCCTGGATAAGGTAATCCCAGTAGTCTGGCGCACTTATCAAAACACTCTCCAGCTGCATCATCTCTGGTTCCTCCCATGTATTTATATTTCCCATGACCTGTAAATAAGACTAAATCAGTATGACCACCTGAAACAAGTAAGCTTAAGCAGGGAAATTTGGGTGGATTTGTCTTAATCCAATTAGCATAAAAATGACCTAGTAAATGATTTATAGGAATTAATGGTTTATTCCAAATCATAGCTAAAGTCTTAGCTGTTTCAACTCCTACCAAAAGTGAGCCTATTAATCCTGGACCATATGTTACTGCAATTGCATCAATTTCCTGTCCACTGTAACCTGAAACCTGTAAACTTTCCTCAATAACTGGAATGATTGTTTTAATCTGTTCCCTGGCAGCTTGTTCTGGGATGATTCCTCCAAATTTTTCCTGCAAGCTGGCAGAAGAAGCCACAACATTGGATAAAATAGTTATCCGACCATTGTCATTTGTCAAAACAGCAGCTGCTGTTTCATCACAAGAAGTTTCAATTCCCAGAATAATCATATCAAGATTTTAACACAACTAACTTCTTGACTTCGGGTTAATTTAGGTATTACACTAAATCTATGGAGGAAAAATGGTC
>ORMF011671817.1_pt1 | contig 11245 bp, 6 predicted proteins | sample 1779871 | NCBI WGS metagenome assembly ORMF01 (sample SAMEA104232316, study PRJEB22302) | groundwater metagenome | biome: forest; feature: aquifer; material: groundwater | place: USA | collected 2011-08-07 | depth 5.4 m
CGAGATAATGGAGTATTGGCGCGTTGGAGTGCTGCCAACCCAACACTCCACGACTCCATTACTCCATCACTCCATCGCGTTGGCTTGCGATCTGACGTCAGAGCCTACTTCGGTAACAACTCCGCCACCATCGCGCGCTCCTCTTTCAACTCGTTCACGGTGGCGTCGATCTTCGCGCGGCTGAACTCGTTGATCGGGACGCCTTGGACGATCTCCCACTTCTGACCGTCGCCGCGGATGGGGAACGAGCAGATCAGGCCCTTCTCAATGCCGTAGCTGCCGTCGGAGCAGACACAGACGCTGTGCCAGTCGCCGGCGGCCGTCGGCTCCACGAGCGAGCGGACGCTGTCGATGGCGGCGTTGGCCGCGCTGGCGGCGCTGGACGCTCCGCGCGCTTTGATCACTGCCGCGCCGCGCTGTTGCACGGTGGTGATGAAGTCGCCCTTGAGCCAGGCCTCGTCAGTGATCAACTCGGTGGCCGGGCGTCCGTTGATCCTCGCGTTGTAGAAATCGGGGAACTGCGTCGAGGAATGATTGCCCCACACGGCGAGATTCGTCACGGCGGTCACATCGACGCCGGCCTTCTTCGCGAGTTGCGACTTGGACCGGTTTTCGTCCAGCCGCGTCATGGCGAAGAAGCGGTCGCGCGGCACGTCGGGGGCGTGGCTCATCGCGATGAGGCAATTGGTGTTGCACGGATTGCCGACGACGTGCACGCGCACATCGCTGGCGGCGTTCTTCTGAATGGCCTGGCCCTGGCCGATGAAAATCTTCCCGTTGATGCCGAGCAGGTCTTTGCGCTCCATGCCGGCCTTGCGCGGCGCGGCCCCGACCAAGAGCGCCCAGTTCACGCCGCGAAACCCTTCGTCGAGATTCGCCGTGGCCACGACGCCTTTGAGCAGCGGAAACGCGCAGTCGTCCAGTTCCATGACGACTCCGTTGAGCGCCGGCAAGACCGGCTCGACTTCGATCAAGTGCAGAATGACCGGCTGATGCGGTCCGAACAGCGCGCCCGAGGCAACGCGAAAAACCAGTGAATAACCGATCTGGCCGGCTGCGCCGGTGATCGCCACGCGGAGAGGATTTGTGCCCATAGTGTTATTGTTGAACCCGGCCTGAGCATACATCGGTACGCTCAACGGAAGCAAGCAGGAAGCGGAGGGGCGTAATGCGAAATGCGTAAAACGTAAAACGTAATGCGTGAAGTCGATTGCTTGGGGGAGATTCGGAACGTGCGAGTGGCGCTGCGCGCGGGCCTGGGGGCGAGGTTGAGTTGCCGAGGTTGTGACGCAGGGGACCGCTTCGTCAAACCCAGTTCATTGAAATTGCCGGACCCGGTAAAAGCGCTGCGGCACACTATCGGAGGGATCAAGGAGCGCTTTGAGTTGGCCATCGCCGACGATCATCGGCAGGGCGGTCCAATCGGGACTCGTCAGCGAGTCCTTGGATTCCAGGCTGTAGATCTTCCCGATGTCGGAGCGCAAGGACACGCTCCACCGGTTGTCGCGCAGTGAGGGAAACGAAAGTGCGCGTGCGATAGGAACCCGTGGCGGAGGCGGGTCGCCCTCGCCGACAAGCGCCAGGCTGTGGTGGTAGCCTGCGGCGATGGCCACCACTTGCACTAGGTCGGTCGGCACATTCGTCTGTCCCCGGGCGCTGTCGCCCCAGCCGAGCACCGTGCCGTCAGCACGGAGCGCCAGACTGTGCCAGCCACCGGCCGCCACCGCCACCGCGTTCGTCAAGTCCGCAGGGACATTGAGCTGGCCGGAGCCGTTCTCGCCCCAGGCGGCGACGGTCCCATCATTCCGAAGGGCCAGGTTGTGGTACGCGCCGCTGGCAATCGCCACGACATCGCGCAAGCCCGAGGGAACGTCGGCAGCGATGCCCTGCCCCCAGCCCACAACCGTGCCGTCCGCACGCAACGCCAGACAGTGGGAAAAGCCGGCGGCGATCGCCACCGCGTTCGTCAGCCCAACGGGCACGTTCGTCTGGCCGTACGCGTTGCTGCGCCACACGACCACCGTTCCGTCAGCCCGTTGCGCCAGACTGAAGTCGTGGCCGGCGGCGATCGCCACGACGTTCGTCAGCCCGAAGGGCACGAGCGTCTGCCCGTGGTCGTTAAGGCCCCACCCGAGCACCGTGCCCTCGCTCCTCAAGGCCAATCCGTGACTGGCACCCGCCGCCACCGCGACGAAGCCTGGCACGGACCGTGGCATCGCGAAGGCCGGCGAATTCCCACTGGCCGCCCCGGTGAGGGTGCCGTTGGACCGGAGAACCAGGCTGAAGTCATCCCCTCCATCGACGGCAATCGCGTTGGTGAGATACAGCGGAAAGCTGAGCTGCCCTCTCTCGTTGCTCCCCCACGCCCGGACTGAAATCACCGACAGCACGGCCTTGGCACTGGTGGCGCTGCCGATCGCATTACTCACGCGAACGGAGTAAGCGCCGGCTTGCCGATACTTCACTCCGGGCAGCACCAGCGTCGCGTTCGTCGCTCCGCTGAGGTCGTCGCCGCCGAGACGCCACTGGTAGGACTGCGGCATTGTGCCTTCGGCCGCGACTTGAAAGACGGCCGTTTGACCGGGAGTGACGACTTGACTGATCGGTTGCACGAGAATCCGGGGCGGGGCGTCTTGGACATGCAGGAGGGCGTTGGAGCTGATCGTCCACCCGTAGGCGTTGCCCACTTCCACCGCGTACTCCCCCGCGTCGGCGGGCTGCGGTGCGTTGATCGTCAGCAGTTCATTGGTCGCTCCCGGGAGATCGATGCCGTTGAGGCGCCACTGGAAACTAAGCGGTTCAGCGCCGAGGGCCTCGACGTTGAGCATTGCGCTCGTCCCGCGAAATACGGTTTGGGCCATTGGCTGGATCAGGATGCGCGGCGCCAGCGTGCCTTGAGGGACGAACCTCACCCGCGCCAGCCAGGCCGTGTCTTGCCCGCTGCTGCCCGCCGCATCCTTGGCATAGACCCACTCGACGGTGTGCAGGCCGGGGGGCAAATCGAGCGCGCCATACTGCCAGTCCACTTCTCCCGACAAATTCGCGACCTCCCTCCCGCTGACGGAAAACCGCAAGAAGTCATGGCCGTGTTCCGAGGACACCTTCCACCAAAAGCTCAACGTCCCCGGTCCGAACACGGTGGTCCGCAACCGGGATTGCTCCATGTGCGTGATGGCTCCGCTTTGCACCGCTTCGACGCTGTCGGAAGTCACGTTCGTTTGTCCGAACCAAGGTGCGGCGCCATCTGACCGCCAAAGCAGACGAGCCATGGACAGGTCCCTCATGGGAACAAGCTTCTCCCGGCCCACGAGCGCAAAGCTGTGATTCCTTCCGGCCGCAATGGCGACCACGTTCGTCAAGCCAACCGGAACGATGGCACCGCGGGAATTCCCCCAAGCGGCGACGGTGCCGTCGCTTCGCAGCCCCAGGCAGTGGTTGCCGCCGGCCGAAATCGCCACGACGTTCGTCCAGGCCGGCAGCAGCTCGGAGCCGGTCCGCCAGTGCCACCGCAGGACCGTGCCATCGCTCTTGAGCGCGAAACTGGAAGTCTGGGCGACCGCGATGCCCACCGCGTCCTTCAGATCGGGCGGGACATTGGTAAGAACGGGGACGCCCCACGCGGCCACGGTGCCATCGCCTCTGAGCGCCAGAATGTGAAAATCACCTGCGGCGATTGCCACCACATCGCGCAGGCCAGTGAAAATGTCGGAGGTGCCACCCGAAATCAACGTTTGAACGGTGCCATCGACCTTGAGCGCGAGGCTGTGCGTCCGACTGGCGGCGATTGCCACCAGGTCTTTGAGATTCGCGGGCACGCTCGTCTGATCCATCTCCCCCCAAGAGACGATCGTGCCATCGTGCCGTAACGCCAGACTGTGATAGGCCCCGGCCGCGATCGCGACGACGTTGCTCAGGCCCGCCGGAAGTGCCGTCACGCCGTCGCCACGCCAGTCTATGCCCCACGTCGCCACAGTGCCATCGGCCTTTAGCGCCAAGCTGTGATAACTTCCCCCCGCGAGCGCCACCACGTCCGCCAGATCCTCTGGCACGTAGGCGTGTTCCCACGGAGCATTAGGCAGGTCGTAGTAATCACCCCAGACGATCACGGGATCAAGGCGCAGAGTGGCGTTGGTCGTGAGCGCTTGGCCAAAGGCATTTCGGACCAGCGCGGAGTACGTGCCCGCTTGGTTGAGTTGCAGGTTGCTCAAAGTCAGAACTTCATTCGTCATCCCCGGTAGCTCGCTGCCCTCATAAAGCCACTGATACTCCAGCGGCTCGGAGCCTTCAGCCGCGACGACGAAAGAGACCGTCCCGCCCGGATACGACTGCTGGCTGGAGGGTTCCCGCAGGAGGATGGGCGGACTGTCGATCACCGTGAGCACCGCATTGGTGGCCACGGCGACTCCGAGGGCATTGCTGAGGCGCACCGAGTACGTGCCGGAGTTGTGCTCTTGGACATTCGTGAGCACGAAACAAAGCCCCGTCGCGCCTGGAAGCTCGGCCCCATTGAAGTGCCATTGGTAGCGGGCCGGCGGCGTGGCCAGGCCGCGGGCATTCAAAGCCACGGAGGTCCCGGAATAGGCCGTCCATTCCGCTTGCGCCCCCAGGAAGATCGGCGCGGTCTCGCCGACGAGCGCCAGACCGTGCCCGCTGCCTGCCGCAATCGCCAGCACGTTCGTCAGCGTGGGCGCATGGAGATTGCCCCAACTCACAATCGTCCCATCCGCGCGCAAGGCCACGCTGTGCTGCTCGCCTGCAGCGATAGCCACCGCGTTGGTTAAGTCGGGCGGAGGACGGAGTTCCCCCGAGGAGTCCCAGCCCCATCCCGTGACCGTCCCGTCTCCCAACAGGGCCAGATTGTGAAACCGACCCGCCGCGATGGCCACGACGTGCCGCAGGTCCGGCCACGCGGTGGCGGAGGCGTCCCAACTGATCACGCGGCCATCCGCCCGCAAGGCGAGGCTCTGGCTGCCGCCGGCGGCGATTTCCACGACGTTCGTCACGGCCGGCGGCACGTTGGTGCGCGCGCCCCACGCGACCACTGTTCCATCGGTCCTCAGCGCGAGGTTGTGTTCCGTCGCCGCGGCGATGGCGACGACGTGCGCCAGACCAGACGGGACCTGAAGCACACCGGAATTGTCCGTGCCCCAAGCCACGACGGTACCATCCCGTTTCAATGCCAGGCTGTGAACCCACCCGGCCGACAGCGCGACCATGTCCCCCAGATCAGGAGGAACATTCGCCTGTCCGTGTTCGTTGTCACCCCACGCCGCGACGGTGCCATCGCTCCTGAGCGCGAGGCTGTGATACACACCCGCCGCGACGGCGACGGCGTTGGTCAGATCCACCGGGACGTCGCGCTGGCCGTGTCCGTTGTAACCCCACGCGAAGAACGGCCGCAGGACTAGCTTGGCAGGTGCGCTGTCCACCGTCCCGAATCGGTTGCGCACGCGCACGGCGTATTGCCCGACTTGCCTGGCCCCCAGGTCGGCCAAGGACAGCGTTGAATTGGTGGCACCGTCGATCTCGACTCCGTTGAACAGCCACTGAAACTCCCGCGGCAGCGAACCGTCAGTTTTGACCTCCAACAAAACGGATTCTCCAGGGAAAGCCGTGGCATCGACTGGCTGGTTCAAGATGAGCGGCGCGCTGTCGCTCACCGTCAAAAATGTGTTTGTCGCCCGGGCCTCTCCCAGCGCGTTGCCGACGCGGACGCTGTATGCGCCGGTGTGGCGTACTTGCACGTTGGTGAGGATCAAGGTCAGCCCGCGCGCGTCCGCCAGGTCGTTTCCATCGAGTTGCCATTGATAGCTTAGCGGCGGCGTGCCAATGCCCCGGGCGTTCATCGCGACTGTGCTTCCTGAATAGGCCCTCCACCGGCCGGGCGTCCCCAGAATCACCGGCGCGCCCTCCCCGACCAACGCCAGGCTGTGATAGCCACCCGCCGCGATGGCGAGCACGTTCGACAGGCCCGCCGGAGGCGTGGCCTCGCCGAAGTCGTTCCTGCCCCAGCCCACGACTGTGCCATCCGCACGCAAAGCAAGGTCCTGCAATCTACCTGCGGCTATGGCCACCACGTCGGTCAGGCCGGGTGGAACCTGCAGTGGTCCCATATTATTCCCACCCCATCCGGTGACCGTCCCGTCACCGAGCAAGGCCAGACCGTGAGAGTGGCCCGCCGTGATGGCCACGACGTGCCGCGCCTCAGGCAGAAAGACGGCCGCGGGATTCGAGTTGAGGGAGGCATCCCAAACGACAATCTGGCCATCGTCTCGCAAGGTGAAGGTTTGACCCTCGTTGGCGGCAATGGCGGTGACGTTCGTCGCGCTGGCCGGCACGTTCGTGTAGGCGCCCCAGACTACCACCGTGCCGTCGGCCTGAAGCGCGACGCTATGATAGCTCCCGGCGGCAATGGCCACGACGCCCCTCAACTCCGCCGGGACGGTGACCTGGCCAGCGTAGTCGGCGCCCCAGGCCACGACCGTACCGTCGGCTTTCAGAGCAAGACTGTGAAACCAGCCCGCCGCCACGGCGATGGCGTTCGTCAGTTTCGCCGGTGGGACGACTTGGTGAAAGGTCTCGTTATCACCCCACCCGACGACTCGCCCGTCCGCGCGCAAGGCAAGACTGTGAAGGGTTCCGGCGGCGACGGCACCGACGTCCGTCAAGCCGGCGGGAACCTTGCCTTCGCCATAGAAGTTGCTGCCCCAGGCGACCACCGTCCCGGCGGCGCGGCTTGGGAGCGCGGCGAAACCGAGGGCGCAGAAGACTGCGCACGCGAGCTGGCGGAGTCGGGCACTGGCCTTCCTCAGCCCGTTCAGGGGACGGACAGCGAGCGTGGAGGCATTGGCCCGGTGAGCCGACTTTCCAGGGTGGAGATTCCCTAGACGCATGAGGCCTTTGAGGGCGAGCACCAGCCTTCCCTTTCTCGAGTAGTCGTGGGCGAACCTTCCCCCAGCCCGACATCTGGTCGAGACGCAGCCGTGGACTTCCTCTCGGGGTGAAACAACCAACCTCGTCCAACATCTGGCCTGCCGTGAGACCTGCGACCGTGTCATGACCCAACTCCGTCTAACCGAGCCGGTTCATCAAAGCACACGCGCTCGGAAAGAGCAAGCAATTCGGCGGGAGGCGTAAAACGTAATGCGTAATGCGTGACCAAGCTGGCAGACCTCCTGACGAATTCACGCATTACGCATTACGCATTACGGATCACGCATTTTTCCTTTGCCCCGCCTCCGGCTCTGCTACGGTCTGCGGCGCGATGGATCAAAAGGCATTATTCGATGGGCTGGTGATGTATCTGTGTTTCATCCCCATCCTGACGTTTCACGAGTGGGCGCACGCGTGGGTGGCCTGGAAGTGCGGCGATGACACGGCGCGCTTGCAAGGCCGGGTGTCGCTGAACCCCATCGTGCACATCGACCCGATCGGGACGATCTTGCTGCCCCTGTTGGCGATTTTTCTCGGGGCGTCGGGGTCGGGGTTGAGCCGCTTCATCATCGGGTGGGGCAAGCCAGTGCCGGTGAACCTCTACAATCTCCGCCATCCCCGGCGCGATGACACACTGGTCGCTCTGGCGGGACCGGCGATGAACGTGGTGCTGGCGTTCGTCGTCCTCGGTCTGGGCAAACTGGGCGCGCTGGCCGGCTCGCGCCTGACAGTGGAGATGAGTGTGCAGTTGGCGCAGATCAGTTTGTTCCTGTGCTTCTTCAACCTGCTGCCGATCCCGCCGTTGGACGGCTCGCACGTAGTAAAGAATTTCATCGGCATGAAAGACGAGACGTATTGGCGGCTCTGCCAGTTCGGTTTCATCGCCGTGATCCTGGTGATTCAAATCGAATTCGTGCGGAAGGCGCTCGCCGTGGCGACGGTGGGGACTTTGTTGGTCATGGGCTGGACGGTCGGGCTGCGTTTATGAGAGTTAGCGAAATCCCATTCCAGCGCGCGCAGTCCGGTTCTAAGCTCCGGGGGTCGAAATGAAGACGTTCGCAGAATTGGGTTTTCCCGGTCGCTTGATCGCCGTCGAAGGGTTGGATGGCTCCGGCAAATCGACGCAGATTTACCTGCTCAAGCGCTGGCTGGTGTTGCAAGGGCTGAAGGTCTATTTCAGCGAGTGGAACTCGTCCGAGCTGGTCAAAAGCGCCACCAGCAAGGGCAAGAAAATGACGCTGCTCACCCCGACGACCTTCAGCCTCATCCACGCGACTGACTTTGCCGATCGCTACGAGCGGCATCTCGTCCCGCTGTTGCGCGCCGGTTACATCGTGCTGTGCGACCGTTACATCTTCACGGCGTTTGCCCGCGACGTGGTGCGCGGCTGTCCGCCCGGCTGGGTGCGCGGTCTCTACAATTTCGCCGCGCTGCCCGACCTGACGTTCTTTTTCAAGGCGCGGCTGGACGTGTCTCTCCAGCGCATCCTGGATGGCCGGCCGCAGCTCAAGTACTTCGAGGCGGGCATGGACCTGAAACTGTCGAACGATCCGGAGGAAAGCTTCCGCATCTTCCAAGGCCGGCTGCTGGAGCAATACGAGGCCATGAGCAGCGAGTTTCATTTCCTGGTCATCGACGCCAACCAGCCGGTCGAGCCGCAGCAGTCCGTGATGCGGCAGTTGCTGGCCTCCAAAATGAACCTGGCCGAATACAGCGTCGCCAAGTCGTCGGCGCAGCACGCCGGGAATCACCACGCGCATTGAGCCATGGAAACCACCACCGCCCTTCACATTCGTCGCAACGACAAGCGCCGCGTCGTCTTGCCCGCGCCGTCGCCGAAGCGCTTTTACGGGCACGGCATCCCAGGCGTCGCTCCGGAGAAACTGTCCGGCAAGTTGATCGTGGTCGAAGGCGCGGATGGTTCGGGCCGCTCGACGCAGATCGCGCGGCTGGTCGAGTGGCTCGAGGGCAGCGGCCACGCCACCGTGCAAGTCGGCTTGAAGCGCTCCAGCCTGGTGAGCGAGGAACTGGACCGTGCGCAGGAGGGAAACATTCTCAGTCACATGACGATGAGTTTGTTCTACGCGACGGACTTCGCGGACCAGATGGAGAACGTCATCATTCCGGCGCTGCGTTCGGGCTTCATGGTGCTGGCCGACCGCTACATCTACACGCTGATGGCGCGCGACATGGTGCGCGGCCTGGACGAACAATGGCTCAAGAACCTTTACGGCATCGCGCTCGTGCCGGACACGGTGTTTTACCTGAACGTGTCGCCGGAACAACTCGTCCAGCGCAACTTCGCCAAAAGCGCCGCGCTCGACTACTGGGAGAGCGGCATGGACGTTGGCCTCTCGCGCGACATGTTCGACAGCTTCTTGAAATACCAGGGACTGATGCAGCAGCACTTCAAGCGCCTGCAAAAGATCTATGGCTTTACCATCGTGGACGGCGATCGCGCCACCGACGAGATCAACCAGGAACTCCAGCGCCGGATCGAAGCGGTGCTGGCGGGCAAATGAACTTCCCGCTCCTGCGCGGCAACGGTCGCCCCTCGGATCGGAGCGCGGGGGAAAGCGCCCGGTGTGGAGGGCGCGTGCGCGAGGGACTTTCCGTGAACCGTCGCAGGGCCGCCAGGTTTTGGACTGCGGTGACGGAGTCTGCGAAGTCACCGCTTTGGTTCTGGCAGCGCGCAAGACTCCAGAACTCGCCGCCCACACTGCCAGCCCGACCCAAAGCGGCGACTCCGAAGACTCCCTCGCCGCAGTCCAAGACGCTCACGCGGGCCAAGAGCGCGCCGATGGGCAGCCGAGTTTTCCATTGTCGAACGTCGCGCGAACGAGGTTAAATCTTGCCAGCAACCACGACCGTTCCGAACGTATGGCCGAAGCCGCGCATAAACCGGTGAACTATGTCGGGGTCGATCTGGGCGGGACCAAGATCCTGACCGGCGTCTTCGATGCGCGCCTCCGGCGCCTCGGCAAACTCAAGCTGAGCACCAAGGCCGAGCGCGGGCCGGCAGCGGTGCTCGAGCGCGTCGCCCGCGGCGTCCGCGACGCGGTCGATGAGTGCGATCTGGATTTCAAGTCGATCAAGGCGGTGGGCATTGGCGCGCCCGGCGCCTGCGATTCGGAGAACGGCCGTGTGATCTTCGCCCCGAACCTCGGCTGGGAAAACGTGCCGCTCAAAGAGCAACTCGAGCAACACCTCGGCCTGCCCGTCTTCCTGGAGAACGACTGCAACATCGCCACGCTCGGCGTGTACGAGGTCGAGTTGCAGGCCCGGCCGCGGCACATGATCGGCGTGTTTCTCGGCACAGGGATCGGCGGCGGATTGATCCTCGAGGGCAACCTTTACTCCGGCTTCAACCGCACCGCCGGCGAGGTCGGCCACATGATCGTGCAAGCCGGCGGCCCCAAGTGCGCCTGCGGCAATCGCGGCTGCTTCGAGGCGCTGGCTGGACGCGCCGCGCTCTTCCGTAAGATCCAGGCGGCGGTGAAGGACGGCCAGAAGACTGTTCTCACCGACATGATCGGGTCCGAACTGGAAGACATGCGCAGCGGCGACTTGCGCAAGGCAATCCGCCGCGGCGACCAATTCGTCGAGAAGATCGTCCAGGAAGCCGCCCACTACACCGGCCTTGCCCTCGGCAACCTGATCAACATCTTCAACCCCGAAGTCGTCGTCATCGGCGGCGGCCTCATCCACGCGCTCGAAGACGAGATGCTGCCCATCATCGTCAAGACGGCTTTCGATTGCGCAATGGCAGGCACGACGAAGGGCATCCAGATCGTCCCGTCCAAGCTCGCCGACAACGCCGGCATCGTCGGCGCGGCCGTGCTGGCGAGGATGAGGACGAAGTGAGGCATCAACGAGAGAATGGTCGATGGTTCATGGTTGATGGTTGAAGCCGAGTACGCCGAGACGCCGATCTGGCATTAACCATCAACCATCGACCATCTCTGCATGCCCCCGCTCCGCCGCGCCGTCATCGACATCGGTACTAACTCCGTGAAACTGCTGGTGGCCGAGGTGGAAGGCCGTTCAGTGACGCCGCTGCTCGAACGCAGCCACCAGACTCGACTCGGCCGCGGCTTTTACCAGGACCACCGCTTGCGGAGAGAAGCGATCGACGACACGGCGCGCGCGGTCGCGGAGTTTGTTGCCCAGGCGGGTGCGTGGTCGCCGGTGTCCACGCGCGTGATCGCCACCAGCGCCGCGCGCGACGCGGTCAATCAGCGCGAACTGCTCGCGGCCATCGAACGCGCCTGCGGCTCCGCCGCCCCCGGGTGCCCCGCGCGGCCGGGGGGGC
>ORMF012171537.1_pt1 | contig 11242 bp, 8 predicted proteins | sample 1779871 | NCBI WGS metagenome assembly ORMF01 (sample SAMEA104232316, study PRJEB22302) | groundwater metagenome | biome: forest; feature: aquifer; material: groundwater | place: USA | collected 2011-08-07 | depth 5.4 m
ACATCCTGGAACATCCAGAATATGACACCGCCACCACATCGATCGATCCCGCGGCACTAGGGGTTTACGTCAAACAACCCGAGTGGACCCAAATCAACCGAAAGCGCAACGAAGTGGTGTCCGCCGATCAACAACGCGGCGTCGTGAAGGATGCGGTGAGTGGCGGCGCGTTTGCTTATTTCAACCGCAAGGCGAAATTCGGGGTGGAAGAGCGGTTCGACCCACGGGAGTTCAGGGCCCTCGGGCTGTTCTGGGATGGCTCCCGACAACAGATCAATTTGGAGTTATCCTCCCGTGTGGTTCGGCTGGAGAACGGGCAGCAGGCAGGCTGCGCCTACGAAGTGCGCTACCTGAAGGAAGCACCCCACGTACGACCCTCGAACCGCGCCAGGGTAACCAACGAATGAAAACTATGAGAAGCCGATTCGCGCGCATTCCAATTCTCCCCCGCAAAGCCAGCCACCCCAACCCACTACGGTCCCTCGTTGCGCTGATAGGAACCACCCTATTCCTCACGATCTCCGTTCGGAGTGCCGACCGCCCCGATCAGACCGGGCTCACTCTCAACGAAGACGATAGTCATTTCTTTGGCTCGCGTTCCGCGGAAGGGATGACTCGCGAGGGTCTTCACGCGTTCGTTGATCAATATGCGGACACGGCGGTGTCACGACTCTTCCTCTGCCCCAACGCGATGAAGGCCAGCTATCGCAGCAAGGTGCGGGATGCGATCTGGGAGTTGAAGGACGGCCAGAAGCCGCCGCAGGAGGACTTCGCCAAGAAGTGGTGTGAGAACGCCCGGTTGCTGGATCAGCGCGGCTTGGATCCCTACTCGCTGTGGATCGCCCGTTGTCGTGAGAAAAAGATTTCCCCGTGGTTGTCGATGCGCATGAACGATGTTCACAACGTGGATGACACGGACTGTTACATCCACAGCTCGTTTTGGCGGAAACATCCTGACTACTGGCGCGTTCCCGGCGGCAGTTCGTGGACGGATCGCGCGCTCGATTATGGGATCCCCGAGGTGCGAGAGCACGCCATGGCGTTTGTGCGCGAGTTGCTGGAACGTTACGATCCCGATGGCCTCGAGTTGGATTGGATGCGTTTCGGCTACCACTTCCGACCCGGCAAAGAGGCCGAGGGCGTGACTCACTTGAACCGCTTCATGCGCGAGGTTCGAACCCTAACGCGCCAGTGGTCCGAAAAACGCGGTCACCCGATCAAGCTTGGCGCCCGTGTGCCAACCCTCCCCGACGCCGCGCGCGGCCTGGGGATGGACGGAGTCGCGTGGGTTCGTGACGGGCTGGTGGATATGCTGGTGCCGACGCCGTTCTGGGCGACGACTGATTTTGACATCCCGGTCGAAGTATGGCGTGAGCAGATCGGCGCCGCCTGCGACAAAGTCGTCCTGGCTTCTGGTGGCGAAATCCTCGTGAGAGCGTATCCGGGGGCAAAACCCGTCGAAGCCGACATCACCTCGACCCGCGGGTTCGCCGCAGCCTGTCTGCACCGTGGCGCGGCCGCGATCTACCTGTTCAACTACATGGACCCCGCTCCGATGACCGGCGGCAAGGAGGCGTACAGAACCCTGCTCCAGGAGGGGTTGACGCTCGCAAGCGTTGTGAGCAAGCCACGCCGACACGTCGTAACGTACCGGGATACGGTCGCCCCCGGCATGTCGGGTGGCGTGGTGTTACCGCTCGACGGCCTCAAGGGCGGCACCATCCCGATCTACATCGGCCCCGCGCCCAAGAACGGGAAGGCAATGGTCGTCGCGGGCTTATCTCAATCCGACGGGATCGCTCAGAGCAAATTCGAAATCCTGGTCAACGGCAAAAGTTGTGCTCCTGCATCTGACCTTACCGATCTCTCGCTTTTCGCCGGAGTCGCGCGGGCTCTCCAGCACCAGTGCGCTCCCGGCTCCGTCCGCGACGGCTACAACGAGGTACAGATCCGGCAACACTCCGGTCAACAGGAGCAAAAAATCGTCTGGCTGGAATTGCGCATCGTGCCCCGATAGCCCTCCGCGGGTTTGCATCTGTCGTTGATCCCAACCCCCTCGCGAGCATGCCCGCGCTGATGATCGAACACGCTCGTCAGGTGATCCCGGTACGGTGGCAGTGGGCATGTGCCGCTCTGCCATGCCGCGGATGCCTTTCGGAGCCTTCATCCAGGCACAGACGGTCGGCGGGTTGGTAACTGAAGGTGGCTGAGAGTTCTTCACGTGAGGTCATGATCTCCGGCGATATGCACGCTCCCGCCTGGCGATGCTGGCAAAGCCGCCGCCCGCGCTCGAGCCAGGATGTTTGACACCGAAGTAACCCTGGAATCCGTCGGCGGCATTGTTTCCGGGAGAACGGAGTTCATCCCCCAGAAAGGCAATTGACCCGCAGGTGCCGAAAGCCCTCCGGAGAGTGAGCCCATGGCGTTGAGGACCCAGGGCTCACACCCCTCGGCGCCCACGCGTATGCGTTCCGCCGGAATCTCGTCTTCCGATCTTGGTTTGGGCTTGGATGCCATATCGTCTTGTTGCTCCAGCCGAGGGGTCCAACGCCTACCGCCATCTTGACCTCGCTCGCCCAAAGGGCTATAGACTCCACCTGACTCCCGAACCATGAACGCGAAGCCGGGAGTTGTGGAGCATATCGTATGAAGCCATCACTCGTCGCGGCCATCCTGTTCAGCACGTTGGCAATCTTGAACGGTGCGGAAAGGATCGTGCCAGGCGCGACGGCAGGCGCGCCGCGCGAACGGTGCTGGAAGGAAGATTTAGATTATCTCGCGCGAGAACTCCCGGCAAGACACTTGGACTTCTTCAAACTCATGCCGCAGAGACAATTTGATCGGGAAGTCCACGAGCTTGAGAGCGAGGTTCCCCGGTTGTCCGACGTCGAGATTGTTTTTCGCCTGATGCGCCTTGCGGCCCGCCTAGGCGTGAGTCACACCAGGGTGGGTTGGCCAGCAGGCCACCTCACAGTGCGTCGGTATCCCCTTGCCTTCTACTGGTTTTCCGACGGACTCGCCGTCGCCGCCGTGACCCCCGAATACCGAGAGGCCCTCGGGGCGCGCGTGCTGAGGATCGGGTCGCGAACCCCTCGGCAAGTCCAGACAGCGGTGGCGCCCTTTGTTTCGCATGACAACGACGCCGGTCTGCGTGGCGAGAGCCCCATTTTCATGCGTAGCGCTGAGTTACTCCAACATCTGCAGATCGCCTCCACCGACGGACACTTGCGCCTGCGGCTTGCGAAATCCGACGGTCAACCCTTCGAACTTCAAGTGACGCCATGCCCTGATGAGATGCAGACCAACTGGGTTAAGATTTGGGATGATTGGGCGGTTCCAAGACGGCTTTCGGGCAACCACGCGGATGCCTTCTACTGGTATGAGCTGCTGCCGGGCACTCGGAGTCTGTACGTCCAATATAACGTCTGCGCAAACATGCCCGGCGATTCCTTTGAGAGCTTCGCCCGGAACCTGTTCGCCTTTGCTGACTCCCGGGCGGTCGAGAGAATCGTCGTCGACTTGCGGGGTAACGGCGGCGGAGACTCACGCGTCGTAAACCCGCTGCTGGAAGGTTTGAAGTCCCGGCCGGCCCTGAGCAGGATCGGACATCTCTATGTCCTGATTGGCCGGGGCACCTGTTCCTCCGGCATGTGGGCGGCGGTCAGTCTGCAGCAACGCTTCGGGGCCAGACTCGTAGGCGAACCGACCGGCGGGAAACCCAACGCCTACGGCGACATCCGCATAATGTATTTGCCGAACTCACGAATCGAGATCCGGTACTCCACGCAATGGTTTCAGCTCATGAATCCGGATGCCCCTGCGTCGCTGGACCCGGATGTGAGAGCGCCACAATCGCTGAAGGATTGTCTCGCCGGGCGCGATCGTGCTCTCGAAGCGGCCTTGCGGCACACCCTGAGATGACCCGTCGCCAACCGGCACATCACGCTCTCCTCACATCCCTTGCGCTTGTCACCCCCACCGTGCTCAAGTCCCAACACTCAGCGACAGTTGGTCCGAGCCGATCCAACTCTGCAAGAGCCTATGAAGACGCTCCTGAAGGCGCTACGCGTTCTGCGTATCGTCTGTCTCCTGACTTGCCTCCCCGCCTCGGCCGCCACGCTCTGCGTCTGGCAGGACAGCCCACTCCCGGGGCCGCCCTATGACTCCTGGCTGACCGCCGCCACGAACATTCAGGACGCGGTGGATGAGGCCAACCGAGGCGACACGATCCTGGTCGCCGGCGGCGTGTACCGCACCGGAGGCAGGGCCATTCATGGTCGGATGACCAACCGGATCGCGATTACCAAGGCGATCACGGTGGAAAGCCTCATGGGGCCGGCGGTGACGATCATCCAAGGCTACCAGGTGCCTGGCACCACCAATGGAGATGGGGCAATTCGGTGCGTCTATCTGACCAACGGGGCCGTGTTGAATGGGTTTACTTTGACCCACGGGGCTACGCGCTGCTCGGGGGGCGAGATGTTGGAACAAAATGGTGGTGGACTCTGGTGCGAATCCCGTGAGGCGCTAGCTACCAACTGCATCTTCGCGGATAACTCCGCCTGCTACGAAGGAGGCGGCGTCTCTGGCGGAACCCTCAACGGCTGTACACTCACGGGCAACTCGGCCAAGACGGGGGGTGGGGCGTCAGGAACAATCCTGGACAGCTGTACGCTGGTGGGAAACTTGGCCAATGAAGGCGGCGGAGCGTACGGGGCGAACTTGCTCCGTTGCACGCTAGCAGGAAACTCGGCAAAGACCTATGGTGGCGCAATGTCAGAGGGCACGCTAGAGGCGTGTCGCCTGACGGGCAACTCCGCCCCTAACGGCGGCGGCGCGGCCTGGTGCGAGTTGTACAACTGCACGCTCACGCTCAACTCCGCCACCTCGGGTGGCGGGGCTTTCGGTTGCACGCTGAACAACTGCATCCTCTATTACAATACGGCTGACGGCAGCCCCAATTATTCCGGCGGCTCACTCAACTACTGCTGCACCACCCCGCTGCCCAGCAGCGGAGCCGGGAACATCATCGCCGAGCCGCTCTTTGCAGGCCGGCTGCTTGGGAACCTACGGCTCCAAACCAACTCTCCGTGCATCGACGCGGGCCTGATTGCCCCTACGACCGGCGACACCGACCTCGATGGACGCCCGCGCATCGTGGGCGGGAAGGTGGACATGGGTGCCTATGAGTCTCAAGGGGCATTTGTCGCTTGGTTGTCGCGCTTTGGCCTGCCCACGGACGGCTCAGGGGATTTCGCGGACCCCGACCATGACGGCTTGAACAACTGGCAGGAATCCGAAGCCGACACCAACCCGACCAACGCAGCCTGCCGGCTTCACATCGCAGGCGTCTCCCCGGGCTCGCCCGTGTCGATCACCGCGCCAACCTCAACGGCTCGCCTCTACACACTCCTGTGCTGCTCGAACCTCACAGTCTCCTTCTGGAAGGCCGTTCCCGGCCAGGAGGACCTGCGTGGGAATGCCGCTGCCTTAAGCTTTACGGATACGAATCCGCCAAATCCGGCCTTCTACCGCGTCTCGGTCCGCATGCCCTAACGACGTCGATACGCCATCCTTGCGCCGTGGACCGTGGAGGATGCAGGCCTGTGCGCCTGAGATGACGTAGTCTGCGCCGTCCCGTTGAGGAGCGTGCAATCAGCCTACTGTGTCGCCTTCGGTGCCGGCTGTTCGACCGGAAGGGGGAATTGACTGGGTCGATCCTGGATCACGCGGCGCAGCCAGGTCTCCGAATAGCCTACTTCCCGAGTCTCCCCTTTCTCACTGCGGATATAGCCGTCGTTATACTTGGTAATCAAATGTTCGGTCAAAGCGCGCCACCGTTCCACTGTCAATTCGGCGTGCATCACCGAGTAATCGGTCAGGTAACGCGCCGCCAGGTTCGTGTTGCTGCCCGCCAATTCGAGCGCGGTCTTCTCCACCGCCGGCTGAAGGGCAAGTAGGTTCGACTCGATGTCTTTTTGGGCCCCCTGGATCTCGGGCACCATGTAAGAGTACTTCAGGTAGGCGTAGTTCGCCGCGAGATTGAATACCCACCAGGCGGAGTCCCAGGAAAACCTCGCAATCGAGCCAGCCGCGAAGCCCTTGGGCACAGAATCGAGGCAGCAGTAGAACGGCAAATAACAAGTGGTATAACTGTCGTCCATACCGTACCACACCAGCCCCCCAACCAGGTTCGGCAGCCAGGCCCTCGATTGGGAAACGCTCGAGAAAGCAGTCTGCTGGGTCGAGATAGGACGTTCCCAGCAGCACTCAACGCCGTTGACCTTGGAGATGAGCGGACGGCACCGCTGTGGCAAGTGGAACGGCCCCGCGTCGATCCCCTGCGTCATATCGAACTCGGTTCCCTCGTAGTGGTCCCGGAGCAGGGCGAATACGTCGGCGACGGCGAGTTTCTTGTCCGGTTTCACGAAGAGGGGGTAAGGTTCGGCGCCGGGCTTGAAGCGGTGGTAGTCGGGGGAGAAGTTTTTGGAGGGCGCCGCGCGCCGCAGGAGGCTCCACACCCGCGTGTCAGAAACGCGCCGCGTAAAGGGCGTGTCCGGACAGTAGGCGTCGCAGAAACGGAACGGCTGCCCCGATTTCGGGTCGTACCAACCCTTGCTCACGGCCAGGCTCTCCACATTCTCTGAAAAGAGACAGTTCGTGGGATCGTTGCGGGGAATCTCGGCCAGTCGGGCGTGGTTGGCGTGACAAGAGATCTGGCCGTCGGGCACCCGCACGGCCGCCCAGGCGGCACCCTTGCCACCGGGGCCGGTGCCCACGATCTCGAAGATCCAGGCCTCCTGGGTGTCGGCGATTGAAATCGATTCGCCTTCCGACTCATATCCGTAGTCGGCTACCAGTTGGGTCATAACCTGGATACCCTCCCGCGCCGTGCGAGCGCGTTCCAGCGCCAGCCTCATCAAGTGGGGGTATTCCATCAGCCCGTTGGTGTTAATCAGTTCCTCGCGGCCGCCGAACGTCGTTTCGGAGATCGCCAGTTGATGCTCGTTGATGAGTCCGCCCACCACCTTGTAGGTGCGAGGCACCTGCGGAATCCGGCCGCGCGGGGCCTTCGTTACCGGATCGTACGGGCCGATCTCAATCATCTCGCCCGGCGGATGATCCGCGGCGGGCGTGATGCCCAGCGCGGCGAAAGCGCCGCCGGCGTCGCAATGGTAGGTGATCATGACCGAGCCGTCCGCCGAGGCCCCGCGAGTGACCAGCAGGCTCGTGCATGCCACGGCCGGCAAATCGGCCCATGCGACCGCCGTGAGCAGCACTGCCACCAGAGGCACGTGAAGCGGAGCCCTGCGAGCGAGCGTGACCGTGGCCCGGGTCAGGCTGCGGGATTCCGAGTACGGGGCGAGTTCCAGCGTCGATGGGGATTTCATGAGTTTCACGGGATGCAGCCGAAGCGAGGCGTTTATCCTGATTTTTGCGCAGAACCTATCACCCGAAAGAACCAAGTCAACCCGCCAATCGGAGCGCCTTAGCAACGGAAATCGGTGACGGCAGATGCAATCGTGGAGAGGCGTCGCATGTTCAAGCTCAAGGTACACGGCACGGGAGGCCCTACCTCTCGAGTTCCGGATCGATGTGCCGCAGCCAGCGATTCTGCAACCAGGCAATCGGGATCCCGAGGGCCAGCCCAGCGCTGAGCAGCAGGAGAAAGCTGCCGTCGAACGCAGGAACACCCGGGATGCTGTCTACGCCGCCAATGCGCAAGGTCACGTCGCCACGCCCCTTCTCGACTCGGCCCTTCAGGAAATACCGGCCCGGGGTCGCCCGGCCAAAGCTGATCCTGGATCTCGGCTCGACTGGGCCGCTGTAATCCGGTTCGCCGCCCTCCGCGCCCACGCTGATCCAGACCCTCGTCGTCCTGTCCGGAGCCACAAGCCGTGGATAGAAATGCTCGCGGGCCTCGGTCACTTCGAAGGTTTGCTCCCACTCTGCCGCCTTGGCCTCGTCTCCTGCGGCGACGGTCCTTTCGAAGTACGGACTCACCCGCTGTGGCTCGCTCGGATTTCGCATCCATCCGAAAAAGACCACGCCGGCCACACCCAGCAGCCACACGGGGATGTAGACGACCCGCCACCACTTGCTCGAGGCCGACGCCGGCGGCGTGGGCGCGAACGCAGCCGCGCCTGCGTCCGGAATGCCCGTGGTCCCTTCGGGCGATAAAGGCAGCCTTGGCGTCTTCAACTCTAGGAGGGCCAGTTGCAGCAGCTTGATCTCGCGCGTCATCGCGATCTTCCCGTGCATGATCCAGTACCAGAGTTTCATCAACACGGTGCCCTCGACGGCCATCAGGATACCGATGCCCAGAAGGAGGCATTGCTTCAGGTCAGACGTGGACAGGTAAAGCGCCAGCATGACGAGCATCGCCACCGTCATGGCGACAAGGTAGGCGGACATGAGGCGGAGGATGCCCTTTTGCTTGCGGGCAAAAGTCTCCACGATGCGCCTGTTCAATGCGGCCAATTCCGCCAAGGGAACGGGCTGGGCGCGGTTGAGCGCGTTCTTCAGTTCGATGTCAATCGGTTCCATAGTCTTTCTCCATGAGTTGTCGCAGTTGTGCACGGGCGTGAAAGAGCCGTGATTTGACCGTGCCTTCCGGCAACGACAGCACCTCGGCAATCTCGCCCACTGAAAAATCCTCCAAATACATCAAGGCCAGCACCATACGGCTTTCCGGCGGGAGGCGACCGAAAGCAGCGTCTACATCCACGCGCACGGCGTTGGGCGGTCCCGGGGCAACCAGGGCCTCGGACCGTAGCTGCAGCGTCTCCGAGAACTGCGCTCTGGACTGGCAGCGGCGCCAGTGATCCTGGCACTTGTGACTGGCGACGCGGAACAGCCAGGGGCGAAAGCGGGTCACATCCCTCAGCGTGACCAGGCCGCGGATTACCACCATCCACGTCTCCTGCACCGCGTCCTGCGCGGCGGCCCGGTCGCCTGTCAGCCGATAGGCATAGTTCAACAAGGGCTGTTGCCATCGCCGGACCAGCCGGTCAAACCCCGCCACGTCCCCTTGCTGGCATTGCAGCACCAGCAAGTCGTCCTGAACTGAATCGGCGCTGTCCATCTGCTTACACGAGAGAGTCGTTTGAGCGGGCCGTTCGGTTCAAACAAAAGTTGACGTCGCGCCGTTGATACTGTAATTTCTGTATCGACAGAAATATCAGACGTATGACAACCATCAGCCCGGTTCAGCAGAAGCTCATCCTCCATTGGGGTGAGATGGGCACGCGCTGGGGCATCAACCGCACTGTGGCCCAGATTCATGCCCTGCTCTTCCTTTCGCAGAAGCCGCTGGACGCGGAAGACATCGCGCGAGCCCTCGGCGTCGCGCGCTCGAATGTCAGCAACAGCCTCAAAGAGCTCCAGGGCTGGGGCATTGTCAGGCGCGTGCACGTCATGGGCGATTCGCGCGATCGCTTCGAGAGCATGAAGGACGTCTGGGAGATGTTCCGCGTGGTGCTGGATGAGCGGAAGAAGCGCGAGATCGATCCCACCGAGCGAGTTCTCCGCGAATGCATCGCCGAAGCCGAGAAGGACAAGGAAACCGACGGTTACACCAAGCAAAGGCTTCGCGAGCTCGCCGACTTCTTCGAAACAACGACCGCCTGGTACGGCCAGATCCGACAATGGCCCACCGGCGCGCTGACCAAATTCGTCAAGGCCGGCGACAAGATCCGAAAGCTCCTGGGCATCGGTGGTTGACCGCCCCCCCTGGATTTCACGAGACAATTTTATGCGTGCGGCAATTCTAGCGGATGAAGCCACTAAGCCAACCGGCTGGATCTTCTTCGACGCCGAGTGCCGGTTCTGCGCCGCGAGTCGCCGTCGCTGGGGACGGGTCTTCGAGCGTCGAGGCTTCCTCTGGCTCCCGATGCAAACCCCAGGGACTGCCGAGCGGCTCGGGATAGCGCCGGAACTGCTGATGGCGGAGATGTGGGTACTGCCGGCGGGCGCTTCCCCGCTACACGGCATAGGTGCGTGGATCGGACTGATGAAACACGTTTGGTGGCTCAAGCCGTTCGCTATTGTGCTCGACCTGCCCGGCATCCGCTCTCTGGCCCAAACCACGTATCGCTGGATCGCACGCAACCGTTATTGCATCGCCGGGCGATGCCACCTATCGCCGCCTCCACCCCGCGGGCACCGTCGTCACAGCGCTTTTCTTGAACTTCCATGAGGACCAAAGTCGTTCTGGCCGGCGGAAGCGGCTTCCTCGGAAGCGTCCTCGCCGACCACTTTGCCCTGAGGGGAATGGACGTCGTGATCCTCACCCGACGCCCCAAGACACGCGTGGGCTTCATTCGCGAGGTACGCTGGGACGGCGCGACGGCGGGTGATTGGCTCAAGGAGCTCGAAGGCGCTCGGGCGCTCATCAACCTCGCCGGAATCTCGGTAAACTGCCGCTATCACGCGCGGAATCGGAGGCTCATGCTCGATTCACGCCTGGCGTCCACGCGCGTGCTCGGCGAAGCCATTGGGCGCTGCGCCAACCCGCCGCCGGTGTGGCTCAACTCCAGCACGGCTACGATCTACAAACACACGTTTGGTCCGGCATGGGACGAGGCTGGGGAAATCGGCGGATGCGCCGAGGCGGAGGATATCTTCTCGGTTCGGCTCGCGGAGGACTGGGAACGCGTATTCAACGAAGCAAACACACCACGGACCCGCAAGGTTGCCCTGCGCTCAGCGATGGTTCTGGGCCACGCCAACAATAGCGTGCTTCCGAACATGCTCCGAATGGGCCGCATCGGCCTGGGTGGCAGCATGGCTGGCGGGCGCCAGTTCGTTTCGTGGATTCATCAGGAGGATTTCTGCCGCGCGGCGGAGTGGATCATGGAACACGAGGACCTCACCGGAACCGTGAACCTCGCCGCTCCGAACCCGGTGACGAATGCGGACTTCATGAGAACGATTCGCAAGGTGTGTCACAATCCGTTCGGTCTGCCCGCGCCGCTCTGGCTGCTCGAGATCGGGGCCTTTTTTATGCGCACCGAGACGGAGCTGATCATCAAAAGCCGCCGCGTCGTTCCGGGCAAATTGCTGGCGAGCGGGTTTGCCTTCCTGCATCCCGAGCTTCTTCCCGCCATCGAACAACTCGTCAGCCCACCATGCCTATCAGACGCAAGGAAATCATTGGCCCTTCAGTAGGGCGAGTAACCGTAGGCGGTCGATGGCATCCTGCTCGCGGCAGGTCTCCTTGCTTGCGATGAGTGCCTCCAGG
>ORMF010731191.1_pt1 | contig 11241 bp, 11 predicted proteins | sample 1779871 | NCBI WGS metagenome assembly ORMF01 (sample SAMEA104232316, study PRJEB22302) | groundwater metagenome | biome: forest; feature: aquifer; material: groundwater | place: USA | collected 2011-08-07 | depth 5.4 m
ACTTGGCTGGCAACCGACGCCAACTGGGTAGCAGCGGTCTCGGCAGCGTCGAGCCAGCGCCGGCTCTCCTTCTCCTCGAAGGCAATTGAGCGATGGTCCGGTGTCGGCTCCTCCTCGCGCGTCCAGAACCGTGCGCCCAGCACACCGTAGGGCGCAAGGCCGGGGGTAGCGCCGATCACGTCTTGTACCGGCTGGTCTCGACCTCACCCTTGTCCACCCGGCGCGAGAACTCCGTGGCGCCGCCGGATGCCAGAATCCGCGCCTGCTCCACCCAGTTCTCGCGCTCGATGCGGCCCTTGAAGTCGAGCGACTGGCTGACGCGCTCGATATCCTCCGCGGTCCAATTGGCGATCTGCTCGTAGGCCAGGACGCCCATCGAGTTGAGCTTCTTCTCGATCAGCACGCCGATGCCGCGAATGCGCTTCAGGTCGTTGTGCGAGCCCGACCCCAGCATCCGGTTCTGCAAGGCGCTGCGCTGGGCCGCCTCGGCGCCGGCCTCGGCGTTCTGATAGATCTCCGATTTGACCGACCGCAGCGCGCCGATGTCGGCGCGCGCCGGGCGCGCCGCGTGCTCCTGGATGGCTTGGGCCAGCTTGACGGGACGGGGCGAGGGCGCGGATGCCTGGTCGGGCTGTGCGCCCTGGTCATAGGCGCGCGAGAACTTGGTGTCGCCGCCGCGGCTCAGGATCTGCGCCTGCTCGATCCAGTTCTCGCGGCCGATGCGGCCGGCACTGCCGAGCTGTTGCTCGAAGCGGGACACGTCGGCCGGCGACCAGTGCGCGATCTGCGAGTAGCGGATCACGCCCTGGGCCAGCAGCAGCCCCTCGATCTCGGCGTCGACACCGCTGATCCGCATCAGGTTGTCGCGCGGGGCTGGCGCGGCAGGGTGGATCGGCACCGCCGGCGCAGGCGTTGCAGCCTGCCGCGCGAAGGCCGCACGCTCGGAAACATCGGGTGCAGAGTCCGGCACCGGCGCCGCGACCGCTGGCATCGCGGCCATGGCCACCTCGGCGACCACGCCCGAGGCGCCTCGGGTCGACGGGCGCGGGGAAACGGCAACCGCGGGATTTGCCGTCGCCAGATCGATGCGGCGCGGCTCGCCTTCGTCCGGCGTCGGCTCGGCGCTGGCCGCCTCGCCGCGTGCCCGCCGCGTTGCAAAATAAGTCTCGCCGCCCTTGGCCAGAACCTGCGCCTGCTCGATCCAATTCTCCTTGGCGATGCGGCGGCCGAGGCCGAGCGCGGCGCCGACGCGCTGGACATCGGGCTGCTTCCAGGCCGCGATCTCATCATAGCGGCGGATGCCGAGCTTGTTGAGGCCGGCCTCCAGCGTGGCGTCGATCAGGCGGATGCGCTTGAGGTCCTGGGCCGGCTCGGGCGGTGCGGCGGGGGACGGCGGCACCTGTGGGGCTCGCCGGGTCTCGGCCTCTGTGCCGCGTCCGAACCGGGCAGGCGCGCGCTGCGCCACTTCGGGCAGCGGATCGACCCGGCGCTCGGCAGGCCCAGCGGCCGGCCGCGCCACCGCGAACAGGCTGCGCCGCACGACGCAGGCGAACGCCGCGCCGACGAAGTAGGCAGCCCCCATCAGCAGCAGCGTTTGCACGAACAACGCAATCATCACTCAACCCCCCACACGCGTAGGCCCCCACACGCGTAGGCTTGGGGCCATCGCCCTTACGATTGGTCGCTTCGCGTCCGGCCGCACGACAGCCAGCCGATCACCAGGCCGATCACGAACGCGCCCAGCAGCCACCACATCAGCTTGTAAGCGAGATACTCCATTTTGCCCCAGCCCCTGCCCCATGTCCCTGCAGCACCGGCCGCGCTACTTCGGCCGGACGGTGAATTCGATGCGCCGGTTCCTTGCCATGTTCTGGTCGGTGTCGTTGGGCGCGACGGGCTTGGCGGCGCCGTACGCCACCGGCGCGAGCTGGGCCGACTCCACACCCGCCTGAACGAGATAGGCTACCACGGATTGCGCACGCCGCATCGACAGCTCCCGATTGAGCTCGGCGCTGCCCTCGGCGCTGGCATGGCCGGCGATCTCGATCAGCATGCCCGGACAGGACTTGGCAGCTTGCGCGAGCTTGTCGAGCGTCGCAAAGCTCCCGCTTTCGAGCTCGGCACTGGCGAGCTGGAACTGGATCTGTCCGGCGCCGGCAACGCCCTGCAGACGCTGCTCGCAGGCCTTGGCCTGGATATCGGCCGGGCCGCCGCTTGGCGGCGGCGGCGCGGCCGGCGAGGCAAGGGAGCCGGTCGTGCTCGGGGTCTGCGGCGCGGCCGCATCGGACTTGCCTGGAGGGGCCGGCTCGATCTCCTTGGCGGCAGGGGCAGGAGGTGCCGGCGGAGCAACCGGCGCGGGCGGCGGCGGGGGAGGCTCCTTGGCACGGATATGGTCGATGAGCTTGATGCTCGCCGGCAGGGCGGCGCGCAAGGCCTTGCGGCTGGCCTCCGCCGCCGCCTCATCCTCCACCAATCCGGCAACGGCCAGCGCCGCATCCTTCAAGTCGGCGCTTCCCCCCGGCAGACGCGCGAGCTCGCGCACGCTCGCGTGCGCCACGATTGCCCAGCCCTGCGGCGCCCCTTCGCCCGGCTCCATCCGGTCGACGATCTCGACGTTGGGATGGCCGGCCTTGGCCGCCGCCAGCAGCTCCGCCCGCGCCGCCTCGCCCGGCACGAAGCCCGAGAGCACGAGCCGGCCCTCGGCAAGGCGCGCGCCCCACGTGTAGGGGCTGACCGCCGGCGCCGTCATCTGGTCGACGATCACCTTGATGCCTTTGGGGAGGCCGCCGGCGAGCGCCGACTTCACGGCCCGATAGGCGGCGATATCCTCCGCTTCGCCTCGCACCGAGAGGGCGAGATCCTCCAGGCGCACCTCGCCGCGCTTGAGCGAGGCGAGCTGCTTCAGGGCAAAGCTGACGCCCGTGAGCCAGACGTCGGTGGACGGGGCGCCGCGCGCGAGCTTGGTGCGGTCAGTCACCTCGAACCCGGGGAAGGTGACCCTGGTCACCCCGAGGATGGCCTGCCGCGTATTGAGGCTCGGGGCAAGGCCCGTGAGCCGGATGCGGTTGTGGCGCCGGCTGGCAATCCAGATGTACTTGTCGGCCTTGTCGAGCAGCCCGGCCCGGTTGTCGACGATGCGCACGCCCCATACGCTCGAGAGGGCATCGGCCGCCTTGCCGGGCTCGCCCTCCCGCGGCGCCTTGCCCGTCAGCATGGCATCGCGGCCCTTGAACTCCGCCATCGCCCAGGTGAGCCCGCTTTGCGCCAACGCCTGCCGGCTGCGCTCGGTCAGGTCTCGCTCGAGACGGCTGTGCTCGGTCTGCAGGGCGACCCAGCTCAGCAGGAGGAGAGGGATGACGCCCCACAGCCAGCGCCGCCAATTGCATCTCATCCGTCTTCGGCTCCCGAGAATCGTGGACGTTCTGCGCATCGGCCGGTCCCAGCAACCCCGCGATGCCCATGCCGGGCCGGCCAAATAGCGGGGCCCACACGGCCTCATCGTCGTCGAGGATTGCCCTGGGACCTTTGACGACGGCACTATAGATCAACCGGGCCAGGCATTCCAAGCCGGAGAGGCCGCTCCGGCCGCCGAGCTCGCGCATCGATCCTGGCCTTCATGCGATCAGGGAGGAGTTTGCAGATGAGCGGCGAGGCGGTTCTGATCGCCCGCAGCGGCGGCGTCACGCGCCTCACTCTCAACCGGCCCGACAAGCTCAACGCCTTCACGCGGGCGATGCATGCCGAGCTGCGGGCGGCGGTGGAGGCCGCCGCCAGCGATGGCGAATGCCGGGCGAAATTCACCGGGAGAAAGGCATGACGCGCGACGCGGCCGAGGGCGCGCAGCGGAGCGCCGACGCCATGTGGGCCGAGGACAGGGCGAGCCAGGCGCTGGGCATGCAGATCCTCGACATCGGCCCCGGACACGCTCGCCTCGCCATGATGATTGCCGAGCACATGACCAACGGCCACGGCAGCTGCCACGGCGGATACATTTTCACGCTGGCCGACTCCGCCTCCGCCTTTGCCAGCAATTCCCGCGGCCAGCGCGCAGTCGCACAGCACTGCTCGGTGACCTTCGTGGCGCCGGCGCAACGCGGCATGCTTCTCATCGCCGAAGCGCGCGAGCGCCATCGCGGCGAGCGCAGCGGCATCTATGACGTTACGGTCAAGACGGAAGCTGGCGAGGTCATCGCCGAGTTCCGCGGCCACAGCCGCTCCGTGCCGGGCACCTGGGTGCCGAAGACCTGAGCCGATCCCGCACGCCACCCCGACCCTTCGAGATGTCGTGCTTGAACGTCCCATCGCAGTGGCCGTACTCTATCGCGAGACCGAGCTTCGACGATGGCTGCTTCGGTGTGAACGGGAGAACTATTCATGAAGTTCCTGTGGTTCCATCTGATGCCCTACAAGGAGCTCCCCGACGACTTCAAGGACAGGCACCCTTCGGTCTGGGTCGACATCCACTCCTCGCTGTTCGATCCCCGGCGCGCGCATCATATGTACAACGAGTTCTTCGATGAGCTCGAGTTCGCCGCCGAGTGCGGGTTCGACGCTATCTGCTGCAACGAGCATCACTCGAACGGCTACGGCCTGATGCCGTCGCCCAACCTCGTGGCCTCGGCACTCGCTCGGCGCACGACGGACACCGCGATCTGCGTCCTCGGCAACAGCCTCGCTCTTTACAACCCACCGACGCGGGTAGCCGAAGAGTTCGCCATGATCGACTGCATCTCGGGCGGTCGGCTCATCGCCGGCTTCCCGGTCGGCACGCCGATGGACACGACATTTGCCTACGGCACCAATCCGAGCCAGCTGCGCGACCGCTATTACGAGGCGCACGACCTGGTCCTGCGCGCCTGGACCGAGAAGGACACGTTTGCCTTCAACGGCCGCTTCAACCAGCAGCGCTATGTCAACATCTGGCCGCGTCCGATCCAGCAGCCGCATCCTCCGATCTGGATTCCCGGCGCCGGCTCGGTCGAGACGTGGCGTTGGGCTGCCGAGATGGACTACGTGTTCTGCTACCTGTCCTACTACGGCTACAAGATGGCCCAGAACGTCATGAAGGGTTTTTGGGAGGAGATGGCCCGGCTCGGCAAGGACCGCAATCCCTATCGCGCGGGCTTCGCCCAGGTGGTCGGCGTGGCCGAGAGCCGGCAGCAGGCCCTCGACCTCTATACCGACGCAGCCGAGTATTTCTACGGCCGCTGCCTGCACGTCGATCCGCGCTTTGCTGGACCGCCCGGCTACGTGACCGAGGCAACCCAGCGCGCCGGCATCGAGAGCCAAGTCAAGATAGCTGCCGAAGGCAAGGCCGCGGGCGGACCCTCCACCAACGCCTCCTCGGCGACGAAGATGCAATCGCTCGCGCGCGACATGAAGGGCATCGTCGACAACGGCTATGTCATCGTCGGCTCGCCCGACGACGTCGTCGAGCAGCTGCGCGAGCTTGCGACCACGCTCAACATCGGCCAGCTCATGCTGATGATGCAGTTCGGCAACTTGTCGACGGACGCCGTCAAGTACAATACGCGGTTGTTCGCCGAGAAGGTGATGCCGAAGCTCGAACCCCTGTTCTCCGAATGGGAGAACCGCTGGTGGCCGCAGCCGATGGATCGGCGGCAACGCGCGGCCCTGCCCGCGTTTACCCCGGTGGCGGCGGAGTGACTCCAACCGGAGTGGGCAGCTTGAACGAGCCTGAAACGTCGACCATCGACATCAATGGCTTTGCCACGCGCGTTTGGCGCAAGGGTACCGGGCCCAGGATCGGCTTCCTCGCGGGCTATGGCGGACTTCCTCGCTGGGTCCCGTTCCTCGACCGATTGGCCGAGAGCCGCACCGTGATCGTGCCCTCGCTGCCGGGCTTTCCCGGCGGCGACCGCGGGCACGCCGTACTCGACAGCCATCTCGACTGGGTGCTGGCGGTTCGCGATGTGATCGACAAGGCCGGGCTCGCCGGTGCCGATCTCGTCGGCAGCTCGGTTGGAGGCTCGTTCGCCGCCGAGGTGGCGGCGATCTGGCCAGACAAGGTCAAGCGGCTGGCGCTGATCGCTCCCTTCGGCCTGTTCGATGAGACGGAGCCCTCAACCGACCCGTGGGCGCAGAAAGCCGACGATATTCCGGGGCTCATGACGGCGCACCCCGACACCTACAGAAAACTGAAGGAGATGCCGGCTGGCGCGAACTCGATCGAGTGGCCGATCGAGCAAACTCGTGCGGCCGAGGCTGCCGCCCGCATTTTCTGGCCACTTGGCAACACGAAGCTCGAAAGGCGCCTTCCGTTCATCAAGGCGCCGACCCTGGTTCTCTGGGGCGAAGAGGATCGGTTGATCCCGAAACGCTACGCCGACGTCGTCGCCAAGGCGATCGAGGCCGGGACCGAGACCAGGTTCATCGCCGGTGCGGGGCACTTGGCCGAGCTCGATAAGCCCGACGAGGTCGCGGCCGCGATCCTCGGCTTCATGGGCTGACAGCGGCGGGGGCTGCACGCGGGGCCGCGGGTCATGTAACGTCAGGGGCCGACGACCGGGCGCCTTGCCGAGCGCCGGCAGGCAGGGAGAGGCCTCGTGCTGCATTTGACACCCCGCCGCGAAGACCTCGACCCCATCGAGATCGCCTCGCGCGACGAGATCGCCGCCCTGCAGCTCGAGCGTCTGAAGCGCACGCTGCGGCACGTCTGGGATAACGTGCCCCACTACCGGAAGGCCTTCGACGCCGCCGGCGTGCACCCCGACGATCTTGCCACGCTCGCCGATCTCGCCAGGTTCCCCTTCACCGCCAAGGAGGACCTGCGCGCCAACTATCCCTTCGGCCTGTTCGCCGTGCCGCGCGGAGAGATCGTGCGCGTGCACGCCTCCTCCGGCACCACCGGCAAGCCGACGGTGGTCGGCTACACGGCGCGCGACATCGAGACATGGGCCGAGGTCGTCGCCCGCTCGATCCGCGCCGCCGGCGGCCGGCCCGGCATGAAGCTGCACAACGCCTATGGCTATGGCCTGTTCACCGGCGGCCTCGGCCTGCATTACGGCGCCGAGCGGCTCGGGCTCACCACCATCCCCGTCTCCGGCGGCATGACCGAGCGCCAGGTGCAGCTGATCGTCGACTTCGAGCCCGACATCATCACCGTTACGCCCTCCTACATGCTGGCGATCCTCGACGAGTTCCGCCGCCAGGGCCGCGACCCGCGCGCTACGTCGCTGAAGGTCGGCATCTTCGGCGCCGAGCCCTGGACCAATGCCATGAGGCACGAGATCGAGCAGGCCTTCGACATGCACGCCGTCGACATCTACGGCCTCTCCGAGGTGATGGGGCCCGGCGTCGCCAACGAGTGCGTCGAGACCAAGGACGGCCTCACCATCTGGGAGGACCATTTCTATCCCGAGATCGTCGACCCCGTGTCGGGCAAGGTGCTGCCCGACGGCGAGCACGGCGAGCTGGTCTTCACCACGCTCACCAAGGTCGGCATGCCCGTCATCCGCTACCGCACGCGCGACCTGACGCGGCTGCTGCCCGGCAGCGCGCGAGCCATGCGCCGCATGGAGAAGATCACCGGCCGCTCCGACGACATGCTGATCGTGCGCGGCGTCAATGTATTTCCGACCCAGATCGAGGAGCAGATCCTGAAGGTCGCGGGCCTCGCGCCGCACTACCAGATCGTGCTGACGCGCGAGGACCGCCTCGATGCCATGGAGGTGCTGGTGGAGGCGGCGCCGGCCGGCGTCGGCGCGGATGAGCGAAAAGCCTCCGCCGCCGAGCTCGGCCACCACGTCAAAGGCCTGGTCGGCGTGACGGCGAAGATCACCGTCACCGACCCCGGCGGCGTCGAGCGCAGCCAAGGCAAGGCCCGCCGCGTCATCGACAAGCGGCCGAAGGCGTAGTTTGAATTGAAGCGCCCGACGCCAATTCCGCGGGCAACGCGGAGGCGGGACGACGGCTGAAAATGAAAGGTGGAGCGAAGGATGTACACGCCCGCACAATTCAAGGTCGAGGATGTGGGCGAGGCGCACGCCCTGATGCGCGCGCATCCCTTCGCCATCCTCATCACGCAAGGGGCGGACGGCGTGGTCGCCACGCATTTGCCGACCGTGCTGAAAACCGGAGACGGCGCTGGCGTCCTCGGGCGCATCGAATGCCACCTCGCCCGCCCCAACCAACAGTGGAAGACCTTCACGCCAGATGCCGAGGCGCTGCTGATCTTCCAGGGACCGGAGGCCTACATCCGCCCCGGCTGGTATCCCTCCAAGGCCGAGCACGGCAAGGTGGTGCCGACCTGGAACTACGCGGTGGTGCACGCCTATGGCCGGCTCGAGCCGGTGCACGACCAGGCCTGGCTGCTGGGGCACGTGTCGGAGCTGACCGGGCAGCAGGAGGCGCCCTACGCCGAGCCCTGGGCGATCGCCGATGCGCCGGAGAGCTACCTCGCCGTCATGGCGCGCGGCATCGTCGGCCTGAAGCTCGCCGTCACCCGCCTCGAGGCCAAAATGAAGATGAGCCAGAACCGCGAGCAACGCGACCGCGCCGGCGTGGTGCAGGGGCTCAGCCAGCGCGGCGAGGGCGCCGACGCCGTCACCGCGGCGCTGGTCGACAAGCTCAGGGGGTGATGACAGGCGACCGCGTCAACTAACGCCGTGCCTGCCCAGCGTCGCGATTTCCTCGCGCGACAGGCCCAGCTCGGCGAATATCTCCGCGTTGTGCTGGCCGAGCAGCGGCGCGCCATAGCGCACGACCGTGGGCGTCGCGAACCGTGCCGCGGTGCGCGTCTGCCGCAGGCGGCCGGCGACCGGGTGGTCGCTCTCGAGCAGGATGCCGCTGGCGAGGATCTGCGGATGGGCGATGACCTGGTCGCGCGTCAGCACCGGCGCGCACGGCACTCCTTCCGCCTCCAGCCGCCCCAGCCAGTCCTCGGTGATGCGCGTCTTCAGCACCTCCTGCGTCATCTGCAAACGCGCATCGATGTTATTGTCGCGCAGCGCCGGGGTCGCAAAGCGCGGGTCCTCCAGCCACTGCGGGCGATCCAGGGCGCGGGTCAGCGCCGCCCATTCCTTGTTGGTCATGACGGCGGCCGTCATGAAGCCGTTCTGCGTCTCGTAGATCAGGTCGATGAAGCTCGCCGCCGTGCGCTGCGACACCTTCTCGCCCACGTAGGTCTGCGCGCCCATGTCGGAGGCCCACAGGAACGCCATCACCGCGTCGAGCATGGAGAGGCGCACGTGCTGGCCCTTGCCGGTCTTGAGCCGGCCGACCAGCGCCGCGGCGATCGCCTGCGCGGCCGTCACGGCGGTGAGCTTGTCGGGAAGCACGGTGCGGATCAGCCGCGGGCGGCGATCGTCGGCGCCGGCCTGCACCGTGGTCAGGCCCGAGAACGCCTGCACGATCGGATCGTACACGGGCTTCTTGACGTAGGGCCCCTTCTCGCCGAAGCCGTTGATCGAAACGTAGACGATCTCGGGCGCCGCCTGGCGGATCGCCGCCTCGCCGAGCCCGAGCCGCTCGACCACGCCGGGGCGGAAGTTCTGCACCAGCACGTCGGCCGTGGCACACAAGCGCTTGACGAGGTCGACGCCGGCCGGCGTCTTGAGATCGATGGTGACGGAGCGCTTGTTGCGGTTGAGATTGAGGAACGAGGCCGAGAAGCCGCGCCGCTGGTTGCCGTAGGCGCGCGTGTGGTCGCCCTGGCCCGGCTGCTCCACCTTGATCACGTCGGCGCCCTGGTCGGCCAGGATCATCGTCGCCCACGGGCCCGACAGCATCGAGGTCAGGTCGATGATGCGGATGCCCTCGAGCGGTCCCAGCCCCGAATTCGCACTCTTGCTCATTGTGCCAAGGTCCTGCTCAGCTTTGCTCGCTCCACGTTCTATCCTGCCGGCTGCCCCGCGTTGACGGCGAGGACCTGGCCCGAGATGTTTCGCGCCATGTCGCTGCAGAGGAAGACGGTTGCGTCCACGATGTCGTTGGCCGTGACCATCCGGTTGAGGGGCGAGCGCGCAATGGTCTGCTTGCGCATCTCGTCGACGGGGATGCCGCGCGCCTTGGCCTGGCCGGCGATGACCGCGTCGATCCGCTCGCCCTCGACGGCGCCGGGCGCAACGCAGTTGACGCGGATGTTGTGCGGCGCCAGCTCCAGCGCCATGCCGTAAGTCATGCCCACCTGGCCGGCTTTGGCTGCGCAGTAGCCGATGCGGTAGGGCAGGCCGCGGCGGCCCGCGCCGGAGGAGATGTTGACGATGGCGCCGCCTCCCGCCTTCACCATTTCCGGGACGGCGAAGCGCGTGCACAGATACGAGCTGGTGAGACACGAATCGATGGTGTAGCGCCAATCCTCCATCAGGTAGTCCTGCACGGCCTTGGTCGGCCCGGCGTCGCCGGCGTTGTTCACCAGCGTGTCGATCTTGCCGAACTTCTCCGCTCCGGCGGCTACGGCGCGGCGCACATCGGCTTCGAGGCTGGCATCGCACACGACGGCGATCGCCTTGCCGCCGGCTTTGGCCACCAGGGAGGCGGTCTCCTCCACCAGCTTCGCCGAGCGCGCGGCGCACACGACCGCCGCACCCTCCCTGGCGAAGCGCAGGCTCAATGCCCGTCCGATGCCCTTCGATGCCCCGGTGATGATGGCAACCCTACCGTCCAGCAAGCCCATCGCTGCCTCCCTGGTGATCGTGCGCCACGATAACGAGGCGCAGAGCGCTGGGAAAGGCGTGTCGGGCCGCTCGCCGCCCGTTCATCAGGGGGTAATGGCTAGTTCCAGAGTTGCTTCGACGCCAGGCGCGCGCCCTCGGCCATCACTTTGAGCTTGGCCCAGGCGATCTCCGGCTCGACCTGATGGACCGACCGCGCGAAGGTCGCAAAGCCGCAGTCCGTGCCGGCTATCACACGCTCGCGCCCGACGACCTCGGCGTAGCGCACGAGACGCTGGGCGACCAGCTCCGGATGCTCGATGAAGTTGGTCGTCGAGTCGAGCACCCCCGGGATGATCACGCGGTCGTCCGGCAGGCCGATCTCGCGGAACACCACCCATTCGTGCTCGTGGCGCGGGTTCGCCCCCTCGAAGGACAGCGCCTGGGGCTTCGCCTTGAGTGCGATCGGCAGGAGCTCGCGCAGCGGGATGTCGCGGTGGTGCGGCCCTTCGTAGTTGCCCCAGCAGAGGTGCAGGCGCATGCGGTCGGCCGGGATGTCGCGCAGGGCGTGATTCAAGGCCTCGATGTTGGCCGCGGCGATCTTTAGGAACTCCGCGTTGCTGACCTC
>ORMF012410899.1_pt1 | contig 11241 bp, 9 predicted proteins | sample 1779871 | NCBI WGS metagenome assembly ORMF01 (sample SAMEA104232316, study PRJEB22302) | groundwater metagenome | biome: forest; feature: aquifer; material: groundwater | place: USA | collected 2011-08-07 | depth 5.4 m
GATTCGTTGCGCTGAGTGACCGCGCTGTAGCCCACCATGTCCGTAAACATGATGGCAGCGAGCTTCCGGTGTTCCGCGCTGTCGCTAGGCATGGGCCGCGATGCTAGAAGCCATGTCCCGCAAAAGCAAACCGTCATTTTTCCGCTTTCCCGCTTTCTCGCGCCGAAAATCCGCAGAAGATTTGCGCATTTGCGCGAGTGCGATTTTTTCTGTCGGTCACGGAGCGATGTGCGTTGACGGACTGAGCCGAAACGTGTCTCTTGATTTTATCCGAACGCAGATTTTCCGAGGCAATTGGCGAGGTTTTGTGAACGTCCCGAGAAGGTTGGTTTTAATTGTGGCCGCCGCGTTATTGGTGTTGGCCACCCCGCAGCGAGTCTTATCACAGGGGTGCGTGCCCGCCACGAATGATGGCGCTCAATTTGGGCGCCCAAGGTGACGATTACTTGCAGCCCAACGATTGGCTGGTTGGGGTTTCCTACCGTTTTCTCAATTCTTTCCGCGATTTTCATAACAGCCAGGAAATATTCGTGATCCCCGACATCTACGCGAACACCCATGTCCACTCGATCGGAGAACGGGCTATCTAGGCGCTCCGTTCGCAGCCTTCGCGGATTTTCTGATCACAGCCAGCTATTCCTTTCGATTTTGAAGGCGATGAGCTAACTTTGGTCGCTTCGCAAGATCTCGGTCGTCATTCGAGCGGCTAGGTAGGGCATCGCCCGTAGCCGCGCACCTTGACCGACAGAAAAATCTCTACGTTGTCAGAGGTTATCCAATCCCATTTTCTTGACCAGGTCCTTGAATCGCTTATCTCCCCGCAACGGGTCAAACCTAGGTTCCACTTTGATCCAACTGAGCCAGAGCGAGTGCTTATCCACAGCCTCGGCCAGGTATTTGAGCGCCTCGGTGTCATCCGCGAGCCCCAGGTGAATGACCGCCAGGAAATATGGGTCCAGATAATCTTCCCGGTCAGAGATCGACTTGATTTTGGCCAAATTCTCGACGGCCTCTTTTCTCTTTTTCGTTTTAGCGAAAGCGTACCCTTGTTCAGCAAGCGGCACCGCCGTGTCTCCTCCCGGCAAGCGGAGCACCCTGTCAATAAGGGCCAGCGCTTCGCCGTACTGTTCCGTCTGGTTGTAAATCGTCGCCAGCGAGAGCATGGCAAAAACGTAATCGGGATGCATTTCCAGCGTTTTCAAACATTGCTGAATGGCGTTGCGATAGTCTCGAGCTTTGTAATAGGCATTGGCCAGCTCGGTCTTGAGAACCGGCGAGGCGGGATCGAGCTTGAGCCCTTCCTGGAATCTCCGGATGGCTTCATTGGTCTGTCCAGTGATTTCCAGATAGTGGCCGTAGAAATGATACAGATCTGGATAGCGCGGGGCGAACTTAAGGGCGTTCTCGAAGTCCGCTTTGGCCGCGGCCCAGTTCCACCGGTAGAAGATATTGATGGTGCCGCGGGAGACATACGCTTCTCCGAGCGTGTCATCCAGTTCCAGGGCGCGAGCCGCATGTTTCTCCGCCTCTTTAAAGGCAGCTTCCGGAGGCAGAAACTCCCCGTCACCCAACTGAATCCAAGAATCGGCCAAACCGGAATAAGCGAGAGCGTAATTCGTGTCGATGTTGATCGCCTCAAGGTAATACTTGATGCTGTTGGTAAAGCCCCGCTCGGTGTACTCGTTCCAATGGGTGCGCCCTTGAATGTAGAGGCGGTAGGCCTGCGGATTATCCGTCGGGCGCCGGCCTAGTTTTTGAATTTCACCGGGCAATAATTGGACTTTCAGGGCGGTGGCCACGCTTTGGGCCACTTCGCTGCACAGGTCGAGAACCTTTTTCGAACCCCGGTCGCGATCATATTTATCGGACCACAACATCTCTGAGGTTTGGGAATCGACGAGTTGCATGAAGACTCGCAAATTTTCGCCTTCGCTCAGAACTCGGCATTTGAGCAGAGCCCCGATGTTGGCCCCGCGCCAGAGCGCGGCCGCGTCCTTGCCTGTTTCCTGGGCGGTGAGAAACCCTTTTCCTTCGAACACGTTCAATCCCGCGATCTTGCGCAAGGTGTTCATCAAATCCCACGTCATCATCCCTTCGGAAAAGGTCGCGTTGTTGGTATCCGTGCTGACGTTCTCCAACGGCAGGATGGCGATACGGCGCCGATCCAACATCGGCTGGCGTCCGGATGGCGGCGCGTTCAAGCCCGGAGAGTTGGCCGCAGTGTTTCGGACTAATTCGGCCGAAGCCGCATCCTGGTTGCGTTTGTACCAGGTTTTCCAGGCAAGCACGAGGGCGGCCAAGCCGAGCAGCGCCCCAATCGCCATGACGCGCTTCATAGGGAAACTGGACGCCCGGCGAGAAGCCCGGCCCGTCAAAACGGTCGCGGCCTTTTGATGCCAAGGCAGGACGACACGATACACTTCCATCGGCATTTGGATGTTCTTGAGTTCCGGGGATCCTAACTTTACCAGCGCTGCGTCGAGCTTGTTCGCCACCTGGTCGAAAACGGAACGTGAAAGACAAATTCCGCCCGCCTCCGCCAATGGCTCGATCCGCGCGGCGATGTTCACTCCGTCTCCAAATATGTCCGCCTCGCGCAAAACAACATCGCCCAAATGCACTCCGATCCGCACCTGAAATCGCCGTTCCAGCGGTGCGGTGGCATTGTACTGGACGAGTGTCCTTTGTATTTCAATCGCGCACTGCGCCGCGGCCAGCGCGCTGCCAAACTCCACCAGAAACCCGTCGCCCGTTAATTTGATTTCGCGTCCGCCAAATTTGGGGAAGAGAGGGCGAAGCAGTCGATGATGTTCATCGAGCAATGCGATGGCGAGGGATTCGTTGCGCTGAGTGACCGCGCTGTAGCCCACCATGTCCGTAAACATGATGGCAGCGAGCTTCCGGTGTTCTGCGCTGTCGCTAGACATTGCCCGCGATGCTAAAAGCCCCGATCCGCAAAGGCAAACCTCCATTTTCCCGCTTTCAGGCCGAACGTGCCGGAAATGTGAAATGGATTGCACAATCGCACTCGATTTGCGTTGACGGACTAAGCTGGACTAAGCTGTAACATGTCTCCTGATCTTACAAAAATGCAGTTCCGCAGAAGCAATTGGCAACGTTTTATGAACTTCCGAGGAAGGTCGGTTTTGATTGCGGTCGTCGCGTTATTGGTGTTGGCCCCGCAGCGAGTCTTATCACAGGGGTGCGTGCCCGCGCGAATGATGGCGCTCAGTTTGGGCGCCCAAGGTGATGATTACTTGCAGCCCCACGAATGGCTGGTTGGGGTTTCCTACCGTTTCCTAAATTCTTACCACGATTTTCATTACAGCCAGGAAGTTTTCTCGACCCCAGACATCTACGCGAACACGCATGTCCATTCGATCGATGTCAACGTATCCTACGCGCTGACGAAACGCCTCAGCCTCACGCTGGAAATTCCGTTTCAAATCGCGAGCCGCGAAACCTATGTTGAGCATGACGGAATCACTCTGCACACGATGAGATCGAGTGGATTGGGAGACCTCCGGCTCAGCAGTACCTTCTGGCTCCTCGACCCGGACCGCGCCCTTCAGCAAAACCTTTCTTTATCGTTGGGGATCAAGGCCCCGACCGGGGACAGCCGGGCAACTGGTTATTCCTACCGTTCCAGCGGCCCAGTGTTGCGGCCCGTGGACCCGGCCATTCAACTGGGTGACGGGGGCTGGGGCATGGTGCTGGGAATTCAAGGTTTCAAAAAACTTCTCAAACAGAGTTCGTTTTACTTTCAAGGCTCTTACTTGATCAATCCCCGGGAAATGAATGGCACGCAAACGGTCATTGGGGATCTTCCCGCTTTTACCCAAGGGGACATTGGCTACACCATCAATTCCGTTCCGGACCAATATCTCGGGCGGCTCGGCTTCACTCAAACCATCTGGCCATCTCAAGGGCTGTCGGTCAGTCTCGGCACCCGGATCGATGGCATTCCAACTTGGGATTTGATCGGCGGAAGCGAGGGCAACCGCGTCCCTGGATATGCCATTTACCTTGAACCAGGGATTTCGGTTGCGCGTGGCAAAAACTTCTTCTCGGTCACGGCCCCAATCGCTGTCGAACGTCGTTCCCTAAAGAGTGTCGCAGACCGGAGAACCGGCTATCCAGGCGTTCCCTTGGCCGCCTTCGCGGATTACCTGATCACGGCCAGCTATTCCTTTCGATTTTGAGGGAGATGAATTGGCCCTGGTCGCGTCGTAGCCGATGAGGCCAATGAATGAGGGAGCAAAGGCCGCTGCACCTTGGCCCAAGAACACGAAAAGAGGTGGAGGGGTTTTGGTTTGATTTCTTTGGCCCTCTTTCGTTCTTTTCGGCTAAATCTCCCGCATGAAAGATCGACCATTCCAGCTCACTGACATCGTTCGTGAAACCGAAGCGCTGCACCGACCGGCGGAAAATTAGTCGTAGCCCAAAAGCAGGGAACGGAGTGTTGCCGAAAGAAACGAAAAAAGACGAAAGAAGATTGCCGGAATTGGGTTTTATTCCTTTCGTCCCCTTTCGTTCTTATCGGCCAAGCCCCACGTCCGTTTTGCGGCTGGCCTGAACAGTCACCTTTATTCATTTCTGCATCCGTTTTGGAAGGGTCCCTCCACGCACGCAAAGACACGTTGACTTGATCTTCTCTTACAGAGCTTTTGAAACTTCCTTCAAGATAAACTCGCGGCGGTGCTTGACCTGGTTGCGGAAGGATTGCATGTCGCGGTGAAAGCTTTTCAAGGCGCGCTGCGGATCTTCACCGGTCAGGGATGCCCGGTGCCGAATCTCCGGTTCAAGCCGCTCTTCCATGGCATTGATGATCGGAAGCATCTTTTCTTCCGTAAACACCTGAGTGCAGATCTCGCGCAGGCGAACCAGAAACTGCTGCCGGAATTTTGGATTGGCCAAAAGGGGGCCGGAGAGAAAGCCAGGCGGCCGCCACCACCCGCCGCCAAACCCCATGCCACCCCCGAACTGAAACAGGCCCCGCCCACCGCGGTCCCCATTCATCCCCATGGTGAGCGGCATTTCATACCAGTCGTAGGATGAGGAGGCGCCGTCGTAATCGCCCCATGTCTTATCTTCGTCCCAGGGATAAATCTCCCACTTGCCGGTCTTGGGGTCGTGATAAGTGTAGTAGTTGTTAAAAAAACCGTCCCAGTTCTGAATGCACATGTTGACGGCATAGTAGTTGATGACTTCCTCGACGTTGAAGTTGTCTTTGATGAAGGTCCATTGCGCTTCGCCGGACTGCGCCTTCAGGCCGGTGATGAGTTTGACGAGGTCGGCATGGCCAGTGGGGACATTTATTTTCTTTTCGTGCTGGCCAGTGATGCCATCGCCATACCAGAGAAGTTTGAAAAGGTCGCCATCGTTTCCGCGTCCATTGCGGGCGAGGAAGGATTTGTTCGGCTGTTCGATGAGCAGGAAGTAGCCGACGGGGCGGCCATCGAGCGTGAGGCGGACATGTTCCGTGAGCTCGGCGGGAACGCCCGCGAGGCGATAAAGTTCGTAGGCCAGGGGTTCGGCCAGGACCCAGCGCGGCGCCCCCTCGAAAATCAGATTGGCCGTGCTGATGCCGTGCAGCATCCGATCCTTTTGGAAATAGACCTTGAGACCGCCTTTGCGGGGCCGCGTTCGGACGTAATCGAAGGCCTGCACTTCACCTCCGCCCGGTGGCATGTAAACGAACAACGCCTGCCCGCGGGTTGGAACATCGCTTCGGCTGCGGCCCGGACGCGCCGCACCCCGTTCGGAAGGGGTCAAGTTCTGCACGAAAGCCATGGGAACTTTGGCGGTATTGGTGTTAGCCTGAACGAGGTAGGATAGCGTTGGCCGGGGCTCGTTGTCCGAAGGGAAAGTTCGCCCGATCGTTTTGGCATCAATCGCTTTGATTTGAAATCGAACCAGTGTGCCCTCCGGGACGCCACCGATCGCGGCCTGATAGACTCCCCCTGTCGCACTGCCGCTCGCGCGCGCCATGGGGATTTCTTCCACGGCGGATCGGCGCCCCCGGCCGAACGTGGAATAGGAAAGCGAGACCGAGTTAACCCCGTCCGCATCCTCCGCCGTCGCTGTAACGGTGGTTGGCTGGGAGGCTTTGGGAAAACTGAAAGTGACGCCCTTGATAACGGGTGGCAAATTGCTGGAGAAACTGTCGTTCACGCTTCCGGGAGTTCCCAGGGGCCGCTCGGTCGATCCCATTTTGGAGCTCGCCCAGTTTGCGCTTAATTCGCCCGAGATGAAGGGCGAAATCCGTTCCAGAGACGGGGAATGTCCGTCTGGTGCGGAGGGCCAGTCCCCTTGATCCGAATATTTCACAGCATCCACCAGCTTCTTTTCCAGGTCCAAAAGTTCCAACCGCTCCCCCGAATGGCCAAGCTTGCCGGTAAAGTTACCCAGAACCGGCACGTTTCGCCCGTAAGCACGGGAAAAGGCAGTTACATCGCGGCACACCACGAGATAAGCCCCGGCGGCGAGGGCTGTTTTCGGTGGAAAAGGGAATTTGATGCCCTTGGTCAACGCCCATCCCGAGAGATCCACGGGTTGTGGCCCGCGATTGAAAATCTCGATGTATTGGAGGGTATCCAGGTCGTTAGGAGGATGGTACATGACCTCGTTGATCACCACGTCCGTATTTGCCCCTTGGGCAGCGGCTCCCCAAAGGCATAGAAGCCCGAAAACGGACACAACTAGCGGAAATCGGAGAAAATCTGACGGCATACGTCAATATATCAAGACAGCCAACCGAATGATCTGTTCATCACCACTGACTACAGACACTACCCGCCAGAAAATGTTTTGTCGCGGCCAATTTGAACGACAGATTTAGATTTGCCCGCGCGGACGTTTTTCGATATGAAAGCCCCGCATGAATCAATCGGGTTATCAAACGCGCCGTGCCACGCTGGATGACTTGGTCCGGCTGCGCGCGAGCTGGCAGGCGGCGAAGTTGCCGGCGTTGGAATTGGAGAAGCGTTTCACCGAATTCCAGGTTGTTTTCAACAGCGCCGGGGAGCTGATCGGATCGGCCGGCTTGCGAATCGATAAACAGCATGCCGTGATTCATAGCGCAACGTATAAAAGTGTCGAACTGGAGGAAGGCATTCGCGCGGCAATCTGGGAACGAATCCAGGCGGTGGCGCGAAATCACGGCCTGGCCCGCTTATGGCAGCTTGAGAGCGTCTCATTCTGGAGAGAGAATGGTTTCCGGGAACCGACCGCCCAGGAACTGCAACGGCTGCCATCAGCTTTCGGACCGGCGAGCGAACCCTGGCTGACACTGCCATTGCGGGAAGAATCGTTGAACGCGATTTCCCTCGAACAGGAATTCGAACTGTTTTCCCAGGCCCAAAAGAACAACACGGATCGGATGATGCGGCAGGCGCAAGGGTTGAAAACGTTCGCCTATCTCCTCATGGCGGTGGTCATCATCATTGCCGTCATCGGAGTCATTTTCCTGTTTCGGCACCAGTCCGAACTCGGCCGGTAGAGAAAAATCCTGCTTTCCCTCCGCCCGCCTGCTGCTGCACCAGCACCCGGAACGCCCGCCCCAGGTGTTCGGGATGGGTCAACGTTTGCAACTGGCGGCGCTGGCGCACGGTCCAGATTTCGGCCCCACGCTCTTGCCAAAGGGCGGCGGCGATTTGCGTAAGAAATCGCGGTTGTGAATCGTAGAAAACTGTTCGCAATCCAAAGTGCTCCCCTGCCGCCTGCAGGGCCGAGAAGTGGATATGACCCGTGATATCATGCGTGCCTGGAGCCGTCAGAAGGTCTGAGCCACATTGGTGCCGGGAGTAAGTGCGGAGAGTTCCGTGGCCTCCGTCCGCCTGGAAAAGCTCCCTGGTATCCTTTCCATAATCGATGGTCAACACCCAGCCGGTTTTGAGTCCGGCCGCGGCTTTCCGCCCCCAGGTTTCCGCCGCGAAGGAAATATCGAGCAGAAATCCGTCCGGCAAAATCGGCTCGGGCGCATTCAGATTCTGGAGAAAGGATTGATCGCGGTCGGAAGTAATCGCGCAAGATTGCCAGGCGAAAAGGCCATTATCCATCCCGACGCACAACTCGTTCCAGCAACTTTGCGCAACGTTCCAGGCGAATCGTTGAAACGGGAGGGAATCGAGCAACTCATTCGAGAAGATAATGGCATCCCGTCCAGCCACTTCCTCGATGGTTTTGACCCATTCTATTTTCGGCCGGAAGTCCCGCAACGTGGCGGCTTGCCATTGCCGCCGCCGGCTCGATGGCTCGATTATCCAATACTTTGCGTCCGGCCAGACGTCGGGCGAAAACCGCTGCAGACTGCTGAGCACATCCGCTGCCAGTTGGCCATTATGAGCCCCCGCCTCCACCAGCGTGGCGGGCGACCCTTCGCCGCGACGGATCCAGTCCGCGAATTGCCACGCCAGCAACTCCCCGAAGACGGAGCCTGCGCTGACATTGGTAACATAATCGCCCTCCTTCCCGACCGTATTGGGTGACTGCTCGTAATATCCAAGCTCCGGGTGATAGAGGGCCAATTCCATGAATCGGGCGAACGGAATGGGACCCGTGGCGAGGATTTCCCCGCGAATGATTTCCGCCAGCGGATTCATGCCGGAGCGACGAAGCGATCCATGAAAAGGGAGTTCCTCCCGGAAGTTATTTCAGTTCCCGCTTATCCGAGCAGGCTGGCGGAATCTTGATCGAGCAACAATGTCGCATGCGCCTGTTGGCGAAGGATCGAAGCGGGACACGCCGTCGAAATCGGCCCCTGCAAGGCGTTCCGGACCGCCTCGGCTTTGCGCTTTTCCGGGGCGATGCAAACCATTTTCCGGACCCGGCAAAGGGCCGGGATGGTGAGGGTAAAGGCATACGGCGGCACCGTTTCCAGGGACGAAAAATGTTTCTCCTTCACCTGCTGCATTTTGCAGGCATCATCCAGCTTGACCAGTTTGACCAGATGGGGATCTTGAAAGTTGGCGACAGGGGGATCGTTGAAAGCGATATGGCCGTTTTCGCCAATTCCCAGGCAACAGAGATCGATCGGCTGCGCCTGCAAAAGGCGGGCGTACCGCGCGCACTCGTCGAGGGGCAGTTGTGCGTCCCCTTCCAGATAATGAAACACTTTTGGCTTCACAATGGACTCCACTCGTTCCCGCATATAGCGCCGGAAGCTGGCCGAATGATCCCCGGAGATGCCGAGATACTCGTCCATGTGAAACAATGTGATCATTGACCAATCGATGGCGGGCAGGGCGATCAACTGGCGGAGAAACTCGATCTGCGAGTTGCCGGTCGCGAGAATGACGGCGGCACTGCCCTGGCTGGCCAGGGTCTGCCCGAGCCAGGAGTGAACTTGCGCTGCGGCATCACAGGCCAGATCGGTTTGTTTTTGATAAACCCGAACGTTGAGGGCATCCGCCAAAAAAGTCCGGACCGGCGTGACCACCGGTGGTGGTGTTGATTCCAAGCTCATTAAGGAACCCGAAACTAATGAAACTCACACGTATTGCAAGGGCGCAATGCGCCCTGGTTTGCCAATTTTCCAAAATGGGCCATTGACAGACCGCCATTCATGTGTTTCTATTTGGCCCCTTTTTGTTAGGGGAATTATGTACGCAGTATTAGAAACGGGCAGCAAACAATACCGGGTTACCGCAGGCGACACGCTGGAAATTGAACGCGTGGAGGCTGAAGCGGGTCAACCCTTTACTTTTGACCGCATTTTGCTGGTCAACAACGATGGCAAGATTTCCGTCGGCTCACCCACCGTGGCGCAAGCCAGTGTGGTGGCTGATGTGGTGGAACACATCCGGGGTCCCAAGAAAATCGCATTCAAGATGAAGCGCCGCAAGGGATACCATCGGACGGTTGGACACCGCCAGGAATTGACGGTCGTCAAAATCAAAGAAATTAAAGCTTAATTTTATGGCACATAAGAAAGGTCAGGGAAGTTGCCGCAACGGACGCGATAGCAACAGCAAACGGCTCGGCGTGAAAAGGTTCGGCGGCCAGGTGGTCACCGCCGGAAGCATCCTGGTCCGCCAGCGCGGCACCAAATTTCAAGCTGGGAAAAACGTCGGCACCGGCCGCGATTGGACTCTGTTCGCCTTGGTGAACGGGATTGTCAAGTTTGACAAGGACAGCAAGCGCATTAATGTGTTGCCGGAGCAACCGGCGTCCCAGCCGGCAGCGGTTCCGGCCTGACCACCCAACTGGTGGAGGACGATTGATCCGGCTGCCGCCAGGGTTGATTTTTGCCAGAGAAACAAGGCGAGGTGCTTCTACCTCGCTCTTTTTTTTGCCATAACCGCCACGCTTCAAAGGCACCCAAAATGTTTATCGATCAGATGAAAGTCTATGCCCGGGCGGGACATGGCGGAAAGGGATGCGTGGCCTTTCATCGGGAGGCCTTTGTTCCCAAGGGCGGGCCCAGTGGCGGCAATGGCGGGCGCGGAGGCAATGTGATCCTCCAGGCGGACCACGACCTGAACATCCCCAACCAACAATTCTACACGCCCCGGCTGATTGCCCAGGCGGGAGAAGCGGGCATGGGCAAAGGCATGGATGGGCACGCTGGCAAGGACTTGGTGGTTCACGTGCCGTGCGGGACCCTCGTTTGGAAACTGCATTCAGCGACGCCAGCTCCAGTCTTGGAGGATGAAGACGCCGCCGGTGAACGACCCGTCATCAAATCTTCCGTGGAATCAAGGCCGGTCTTGCGCCATGCGGCAGGGGCGCGCGCCGTCGAAATGGACCTTTCCAAGGAAGCTCTCCCGCCAGAGCCGGTTACGGAAACGGGGCCGGAGGAATTGGTGGCCGATTTGACCAAGGACGGCCAAACCTTTGTGCTCTGCAAAGGCGGCCGGGGCGGGCTTGGAAACCGGAATTTTGCCACCGCGCGGCGGCAAACGCCGCGCTTTGCCCAACCCGGCGAACCCGGCGATGAGGGAGACTACCGCCTGGAATTGCGCCTGATTGGAGACGTTGGCCTCGTTGGATATCCCAACGCGGGCAAGTCCACCCTGCTCGCGGCCATCTCCCACGCTCGTCCCAAAATCGCCTCGTATCCCTTTACCACGCTGCATCCACAGGTCGGGATTGTCCAATATGCCGATCATCACCGGATCACGGTCTGCGATGTCCCCGGGTTGATCGAGGGAGCCCACAACAACGTCGGGCTGGGCCATGCGTTTTTACGCCACATCGAGCGTTGCAAAGTCCTGGTTCTCATTTTGGACATGGCGGGCA
>ORMF010459278.1_pt1 | contig 11238 bp, 8 predicted proteins | sample 1779871 | NCBI WGS metagenome assembly ORMF01 (sample SAMEA104232316, study PRJEB22302) | groundwater metagenome | biome: forest; feature: aquifer; material: groundwater | place: USA | collected 2011-08-07 | depth 5.4 m
AGCCTCGCCCGACGTTGCCGCACGTTCGGTTGTGGGTGCGCGAGATCATGGCGGTGCTCTACGTCGTCAATAACCGCAAGTTGATGAATCTAATCGTCTCCTTCCAGCGGAATCCGCCGCTGAGAAGATGACAAAGTAGTGTTAGGGGTTAGGGGTTAGGGGTTAGGGGGAGGGCTGGCGTTTCGCCGGCCTTTTCTTTTTCGCGACGGCCGGAGTCGGCGTCGGATTCGGCATGGCTTCTCAGCCCGTACTTTGCCTTGAGCATTCCAATGACGCTCGAGACTTCCTTGCGGTAGTCGGACGGCGCGTACTTGCGCGCGTAGAGGTGCGTGTAGCCCTCTACGAGCTGAGGATATTCCTGCGCCAGCCAGCGCATGAAGTGATCACGCGTGCCGCCCTCCAGAAACATCACGTTGCAGCCGACGAAGTGCGCGCCGTGATCGGCGATGGCCTTCACCGTCCGCTCGAGGAGCGCGGGCTTCGAGGAGATACCCGGCACGATCGGATTCATGAGGACGCCGGCGCGAATGCCCGCGTCGACCAGCTTGCGCACGGCCCTGAGCCGCTGCATCGGATGCGCGGTGCCTGGCTCGAGTTGCCGCCATGCATCCTCGTCCACCGTGGGGACGCTGATGTAGACGCTACAGTCGGTCCGCCGTGTCAAATCCGAGAGGACGTCCGTGTCGCGGACGATCATCGGTCCTTTTGTGATCACGCCGACCGGATTGCGGTGCTCGCTCAGCGCCTCGAGCGACCGTCGCGTCAGCTTGTAGTGCCCCTCGATCGGCTGGTAGCAATCGGTGGCGGTGCCGAACGCGACGTACTCGCGCGTCCACGATGGCTTGTCCAGTTCCGCGCGGAGCACATCGACGAAGTTCGTCTTCACGAAAATGATCGACGCGAACTCATCGTCCGACCCCAGCCCGAACTGCGTCTGGTATCGACGTGCGTAGCAGTAGTGACACCCATGGGTGCACCCGCGGTACGGGTTGAGCGTCCATTCGAACGGCATTCCCTTCACGCGGTTCAGCGCGGACCGGCAGCGGACTTCCTGGTACGTCGCGGCGTCCGCACAGCGAATCGCCTCTGTGAGCGCGTCAGCGCCGCCGGCCTTCACCAGGTCCGCTATCTGTCTCGTGGTGGGTTTGGGCTTTCCGAGATCAAAGAGAAGTGGGGCACTGTGCATGGGAGAATCGGCGAACGTTTCGTTATTTGTTCGCCAGCGATCCTCTGCGATCGGTGGAGTCGCGTCAAGCTCGTCATGGAACCTGCACGGCAGATCAGAGGCCCAGCGTACGCTCGGGATTCCTCACCGCAAATGTCCTCATAGATTTCCCCCTCATCACTCGAACGAAGAAAGAAAGCGCGGAGGATGCCGCCTGGGGGGCGGATACGGCTCAGGCGACCGTGATCGCGCGCCAGTAGGTCAGCAGGTCGTCGAGTGTGCGTTCGAACGGAATCTGCGGATCCCAGCCGGTGGCGGTGCGCAACCTGCTGGCGTCGCCGAGGACCATTGGCGTGTCGCTGGGACGAAGGAGGGCCGGGTCGGTTTCGATGCGGACGGTGACACGGGCGCGGGCGACAAGTGCCTCGAGAATCGATTTCATGCTTCGGGCGACGCCCGACGCGACGTTGTAGATCGTGGACGGCGTCCCCTTCTCCATCAGCCCTGCATACGCCCGCGCCATGTCCCTCACGTCCGTCATGTCGCGCTGCGCGTCGAGATTGCCGACCCTGATCATCGGCTCAGCTGCGCCAGCTTCGATCAACGCGATCTGACGCGCCATATTCGGCGCCGCGAATGCCGCGCTCTGCCTTGGACCGGTGTGGTTGAACGAGCGCGTGATGATGACCTCAATGCCATCCTCGCGGCCGCTGATCATGCCGAGCTGTTCCTGCGCCAGCTTGCTCAGCGCGTACGGATTGACGGGAGCCACTGGGCTCTCCTCGGTGAGCGGGTACGTCGAGGGCGCATAGACCGTCGCGGAGCCGGGAATCAGGACGCGACATCTCGTCCCCGCGCGGCGCAGCGCGTCGAGGAGGATGTGCGTGCCCAGGACGTTGTTCAAAAGCGGGCTGACGGTATCGCGCCACGAGTGCGCCACGTTGGGCGCGCCAGCGCAATGGTAAACCGCGTCCGGCTTCGCGCGGTCAATCGCCGCGCGGACCGCGTCGCGGTCGAGGAGATCAACCTGCTGCCACGTCGCGAGCGGAACAATCTCTTCTGGTGGTGGCGTAGCACGCGTCCAGGCGATGACGTTGCCAGTGCCGGCGACCGTTTGGACGACGTGGCTGCCGGCAAATCCCGCCGCGCCCGTCACGAGAATCATCACGGCTCAGCGTCGCTTTTCGTACTGTGCCTGATAGTACGACTTGAAGTTCGGGTCCTGCTCTTTGATGGGACGCCACCACCACTCGTTGGCGCGGTACCAATCAACGGTCTCGCGAAGACCCTGATCGAACGGCACCCGGGGGGACCACCCCAGCGACCGGAGCTTCGCCGTATCGAGGCAGTAGCGGCGATCGTGGCCGAGGCGATCGGCCACCGGTTTGATCAACGACCGCGGCTTGCCGAGCGTCTCGAGGATGCGGTGGGTCAGATCGACGTTCATCACGTCGTTGCCGCCGCCGATGTTGTAGACCTCGCCGTTCGATCCCTCGCCGATCAGCAGATCGATGGCTCTGCAGTGATCGAGCACGTGCAGCCAGTCGCGCACGTTGCGGCCGTCGCCGTACAGCGGCACGGGGATATCATCGATCGCGTTGGTCACGAACAACGGGATCACTTTTTCCGGAAACTGGTACTGCCCGTAATTGTTCGACGCGCGCGTAATGATGACCGGCAGGTCGTACGTCGCCCAGTAGCTGTAGGCGAGACGGTCCGCGCCCGACTTGCTTGCCGAGTACGGGTTGCGCGGCCGGAGCTCGTCGGTCTCAGTACTGGCGCCGGTGGCGACGCTGCCGTACACCTCGTCGGTCGAGATCTGGACGAAACGCGTCAATCCCGTTGCGCGCCGCGCGGCCTCGAGCAGCACGAACGTCCCCTCGACGTCGGTCCTGATGAAGTCTCCCGCCGCCATGATCGACCGGTCGACATGAGTCTCGGCGGCGAAATGCACCACGATGTTCGAGCGTTCGACGAGTGGACCGCTGACCGGGGCGTTGATGATGTCCCCGTGCACGAATGCATGCCGCTCGTGCGTCATGACGTCGTGGAGGTTCTCCCGTCGTCCGGCGTATGTGAGTTTGTCGAGCGTAGTGATGCGCCAGTCGGGATGGGCTTCGAGCGCGTACCGGACGAAATTGCTCCCGATGAAGCCCGCTCCGCCGGTGACGAGGACTTCGACCAGATTCACCATCTGATGCCGACTTCTGAATTGTCGCCCAGCATGAACCGGTACGCGCTCGGCTTGACGGGCTCGCGGTAAATGCGGACGTTCTTTCCGATGAGGCTGTCGATAACGCGGTTCGCAAGGTCGCGCACGCATGATCCTTCGAGCACGATGCTGTGCTCGATCTCGGAATCCTTGATCTCGACGTCGTTGCCGATCGACGTAAACGGACCGACATACGCGTGAATGATGCGTGCGCCGGACCCGATGATCGCCGGCCCGCGGATCATCGATCGCTCGATGACCGCGCCCTTCTCGATCACGACTTTCCCCTCGATGCGGCTGTCGTCCACGGTGCCATCGATGCGCCGCTCGAACGTCTCGAGGATGAGCCGGTTGGCTTCGAGCATGTCTTCGAGCTTGCCCGTGTCCTTCCACCAGCCGTCGACGATGTGGGGGCGCACGGTCAGGCCACGATCGATCAAGTCCTGGATCGCATCGGTGATCTCGAGCTCGTTGCGCGGACTCGGCTTGATGCGGTTGACCGACTCGAATACGTCGCTTCCGAACATGTAGACGCCCACGAGGGCAAGATCCCCGATGGGCTCCTTCGGTTTCTCGACGAGCCTCACGACCTTGCCGTTCTCGAGTTGCGCCACGCCGAACATCTGCGGATCCGGCACGCGGGTCAGCAGGATCTGCGCCGCCGGCTTCTCCTTCTCGAACTCGCGCACGAACTGCGTGATGCCTTTGTTCAGCAGGTTGTCGCCCAGGTACATCACGAACGGTTCATCGCCGATGAAGTCGCGGCTGATTTTGACCGCGTGCGCGAGGCCGCGCGGCGCATCCTGTTCGATGTACACAATGCGAACGCCCCATCGAGATCCGTCGCCGACCGCCGCGCGAATTTCGGCCTGCGTGTCTCCCACGACGATGCCGATATCGCGGATGCCGGCGTCGGCGATTGCCTCGATGCCGTAGAACAGCACCGGCTTGTTGGCGACCGGCACGAGCTGCTTGACGCTGGTATAGGTGAGCGGTCGAAGACGCGTCCCTTTGCCGCCGCTGAGGATCAGGCCTTTCACAGCGTCACCGGACCGAGTTCCCGAACGCGCCGAAGAAATTCGAGAACGTCCCGAGGCCGGCGAGGACGAATGAGAAGTTGATCCGGCGGTCGGACTGGATCGGGAATCCCGAGATGCTCTGCGGGTAGTTGAAGTTCTGAAAATCGATCTGGAGACCGCAGCACTGCGCCATATACGTCGCGAGGACGTTCTGCATGACGACCGTTGAATGCGTGATGTCCCAGCTCAGCGCGTATGTGCCCGTGAAATGACCGGTTGGCGATCGGAGCGACGTCGATCCGGAGAGATAGGTTTCGGGCTTCGAGGTTCGCGTATAGCGGCGCCGACTATAGCTCAGGGATCCGGAGCTCTGGCCGGCTGACAGCGTGCTGCCGACCGCCCAGACGGCGAGTCCGAGACCGGAGACGTCGTACTCGACTCTGCTGTTCGCGTCGATCCTCGTGGAGGGCGAGACGCGGACGTTCAAGGCTATGGGCGAAAGGTCCACAGGCTTCCGGTTGATGCTCGAACTGGCGTACGCGACGTCGTACAGGCTCGACTCGCGGGTCGAATAGTAGGTCTGCTGTACGCCCAGCGTGACGAACTCGCGCGTCTGCCCCCGCAGCCCTTCGGCCATCCTGCCGCGATACAGGAAGCGGTTTGTGAGGCCGTACGTCAGACGGGATGTGCCGCCGACGACGAAATCCGACGTGTCGACAAGGACAGGCGTCCGCTTGTAGTTGTCGATCGGCGTCGTGTAATCGATGGTGAACGCCGGCTCGATCACGTGCTTCATTCTCTCGGCGTAGCCGCTCGTCGGCGTGTCCCAGATCTTTGTCAGCACCGGGCCGACGATCTCGGTGCGCAGCTGCGTGTAGTCACGCAGGAGCGATCCGGGCACCGCGACGCCACGGGTGGTGTCGAAGCCCCGCGAGTAGTACGTCATGCGATGCGCCGCGCTCGTGTTCACCGAGAGGAACGTCAACCGCGACAGCGGCACCCGGAGCGACGGCGCCACATCCACGCGCGAGAGCGTGTTGTCGGATGTGACGACGCCGTCCGTAAGGGACCGGTACGGCAGGTGCGCATACTCACTGTTCAGCGATGCGTAGATCGGGGCGCCGAACAACTGCTGCGGGGCGAGGATCGCTGAGACGCGGGGGGTCGATCCATACAGAACGGAACTCGTTTCGCTGTTGAGCGTCTCGTTCCGTTGATAGACGAACGTCGCGGCCAGTGGCCCGACGACGTCGCTGACACCCCCTTCAATCAGGCGGGTGCGCCGCGAGGCCTGGTAGATGTTCTGGTGATAGAGCTGCTGGGTCAGGACGTCGGAGAAATAATCAAGGCGCATCCGGGCGCGCGCCGATCCGCCGATCGCCTGCGTGACGGCGCCGGTGAATTCGTAGCTGATCTTCGCCGGCAGCGTCGTCGTCTGTCCTGACTGCGTAAATGACGTTTCGTTCTGAACGAAGCGATACGCGCGGACGGTGCCTTCCGACTGCAGCCCGGCGATGTAGCGGTATTCGCTCCCTTCGCCCATGCCGGTTCGCGTGAACCAATCGTGGAAGAACGTCGCGTCCTGGCTGCGGTTGATGGCCCAGAAGAACGCGTTGCTGAGCGACTGGCCGCGCAGCGTCGATGCGCCGTAGGTGGGCATCAGAAAGCCGGTCGCGCGCTGGTCCTGTTGAATCGGGTAGTAGAGGATGGGCAGATACATCATCGGTACCCCCTTCACCCTCAGCAGCGTGTTGCGTGCGATCGCGTAGTCATCGAGGTTCAGCACCACGCTGCCGCTCGTCACTTCCCACCGCGGCGTCGGCTGAACGCACGTCGTGAAACCGCCGCGGGTGATCCGGTACTTGCGGGGTCCCAGTTTCTCGAGCGTCTGGCCGTAGAAGTAGACATCGGGATCCTGCCCGCCGAACGCCGCGATGGTCGCACCCGCGCTCGCGCCTGCTTTCGCGCCGAGAGACATGATGCCGGAGGCGTCGTAGAACGTCCCGATACCGGTGGCGGTGTTGAACTCGACGCGTTCCGCGGCGATCCGTCCGTCGGTATTGGTGAACACCACGTTGCCGCTGGCCACGACGCGGTTGGTCGTGAGGTACAGGTCAACATCGTCGGCGAAGAACTGGAGCTGCGGGCCCCGAAGCACGGCCTGCCCGATCAGGTGCAGGTGGTCTCCTTCCTGCTCGAACTTCCAGCTCGAGATATCTGAAATTCCCAAAGGCAAACTGGTCGATGGCGGGGGTGCCGTGGTTTGGGCGACCGCCGCCGCAGTCCACAACCACACCACGCACGGGAGGAAAAAACCTTTAGACGCCTTGAGATACACGATGTCCGTTGGAGGAATCAATGCAGGATATCACGCCGTTTGAGAGCGTCGCGAACCGCACCGGCCAGGAAGATCGAGCCTGCGACGCATACTGTTCGATTGCTGTCGAGCGCCGCATCCACAGCCGTCAGGGCGTCGGCGCACACGCGAACGACCCTGGCGGGATCGAGCGCCGAGACGTGCGCCGCGAGCTCGTCGGCGGGTATCGCGCGGTGCGTATCCGCGGCGGTCGCGATCACGGACGAGGTGACAGGGAGCAGCTCCCGCAGGATGGCGTCAGCGTCCTTGTCGCGCATGATCCCGACGACGAGGGACGGCAGTTCCGGATGCCACCGCGCGAGGTAGGCGCGCAACGCGCGCGCGCCTTCCGGGTTGTGCGCGGCGTCAAGCAGCACCTGTCGGCCATTCGTCAGCGTGAACAACTCGAGGCGCGCGGGCCATTCGACGGTTTCGAGGCCTTCCACGACCGCGGCATCGGATACGTCGAGGCCTGCGGCGTGCGCTACTTCGAGCACCCGAACAGCGATGAGCGCATTGTGTATCTGGTGCTCCCCCCGCAACGCGAGCCGCAGGGGGCCGTAGCGCCCGTGCGGCGTCTCGATCGTCAGCTGCGCTCGTCCGTCGCGCATCTCGCTCTCGACGTGCACACCAGCGGCTGCCTCGACGAGCTGCGCTTCCCGCTCCTGCGCAATCCGTCCAATTACGCGCAACGCCGCCTCGGGCAGCGGGCCCGCCACGAGCATCATCCCCGGCTTGATGATGCCGGCCTTCTCGAAGGCGATCTGCTCAATGGTGTCGCCAAGGTGCTGCTGGTGGTCCAGCGCGATCGACGTGATCGCTCCGACCGGCGGCTCGAGGACGTTCGTGGCGTCGAAACGGCCGCCCAGGCCGACTTCGATCACCGCCGCCTTCACCTGCGCGCGCCTGAACAGCGCGAACGCCATCGCGGTCGTCGCCTCGAAAAAGGTCGGCGGTGCCGCTATCGTCCCTTCGCGCCGCAGCCGCTCGGCGCAGTCGAGGATTTCCGTTGCCGCCGCCTCCACGGCCGCATCGTCAATCGCAGCGCGGTCGACGACGAAGCGCTCCCGCAATTGTGTGAGGTGCGGTGAGGTGTATCGGCCTGCCCTCACCCCGGCCGCGACCAGCGCCGCATGGACCATCGCCGTCACCGACCCTTTGCCGTTGGTGCCTGCAATGTGCAGCGAGGTAAAGGTGCGCTCGGGATGATTCAGCGCGTCGCAGAGATGCCGGATGTTCTCGAGGCCCAGCTTGATGCCGAAGGTCTCGAGCGCAAAGAGGCGGTCGAGCAATTCAGCGCAGAGACTCTGAGGTGGCGATCGACGGAACGGTCACCGGTGCCGCCACCGCCGTGTGTGTGTCCATGAAGCCGAGCGCCCGTGCAAGCGCGGCCTTCAGGTCGCGACGATCGACGATCAGATCGAGCATGCCGTGCTCGAGGAGGAACTCGCTGCGCTGGAATCCCTCGGGCAGCTTCTGGCGGATGGTCTGTTCGATGACGCGCGGTCCGGCGAATCCAATCAGCGCCTTCGGCTCCGCGATGTTCAGGTCGCCCAGCATCGCGAAGCTCGCGGTGACTCCCCCCGTCGTCGGGTCGGTGAGCACCGAGATGAACGGCAGTCGCGCCCGATCGAGTCTCGCGAGCGCGGCCGATACCTTCGCCATCTGCATGAGGGACAGCGCGCCTTCCATCATTCGCGCGCCGCCGGAGCACGAGATGACGATTACCGGCCACCGTTTTGCGAGCGCCATCTCGATCGCCCGCGTGATCTTCTCGCCGACGACCACGCCCATGCTCCCGCCGATGAACGCGTACTCCATCGCGGCGACGACGACCTCGCGGCCGTCAAGCGTCCCGGTCGCGACGACAAGCGCGTCGTTCATGCCGGTTTTGGCGATAGTCGAGCGCAGGCGATCGCGATACGGCTTGGTATCGGTGAACTTCAGCGGGTCGTTCGACGTGAGGTCGGAAAAGTGCTCGGTCCACTGACCGTTGTCGAACAGCGATCGCAGTCGATCGGCGGCGCTGATTCGAAAATGATGCGCGCACTTCGGGCACACCTGCTGGTTCTTGTCGAGGTCCTTGTTGTAGATGATCTGCGCGCAGCCGGGACACTTGATCCACAGTCCCTCGGGCACGCGACTCGATTTCTCGGCCGTTGACGCGATGGGCTTCCGGGTCTTCTTGAACCAGGCCATTAGTGGAGGTTAGCGTAATTCAAAATGCAAAATTCGAACACTGTCGCTGAGGCGTCGATTTCCTTCGGTGGCCAGGGTGCAGGCACGATTTTGCATCTTGAAATTCGCATGTTGAATTACGTACGCGGCACGTAATACCGCGTGCCCTTGTTCAAACTCCGGATCTGGCGAATGAGATCGTCCACGGCCTCGTCGCTTGCCTGCAGATCGAGCTGCGAGGTCTCGACGACAAGGAGAGGCGTCGCGGAATAGTGAAAAAAGAAGTGCTGGTAGGCCTCGTTCAGCTCGCGGATGTATTCGGGATCGGGGTCGAACGTCTCGCGCTCGGGATCCTTGGTCCGATCGCGCAGCCGGCGAACGAGAATATCGGTCGGCGCCTGCAGATAGATCACCAGGTCGGGAAGAGGGATGTCCTTGGCGAGCAGGTCGTAGAGGCGCTGGTAGATGAACAGCTCGTTGTCGTCGAGATTCACGTACGCGAAGATTTTGTCTTTGTCGAACAGGTAGTCGCAGACCGTCGCCTGCGAAAAAAGATCGGCCTGCTGCAGACCCAGGAGCTGGCGATGACGGTTGAGCAGGAAGAACAGCTGCGTCTGCAATGCGGCACCCGCGCGTCCTGAGTAGAAATCGGAGAGAAACGGGTTGTCGGTTTCCTCCAGCACAGCCGTGGCGTCGAGGCGCGCCGCGAGCCGTTCGGCAAGCGACGACTTGCCGACACCGATGGGTCCTTCGATGGCGATGTACTGGAAGGGCATGCGCGTTTGCGCCGGTCCGGGAGGCCGGTGCCTGCGATGCTATCATCGGCCGATGTTCAAGGCTCGGGGCTCACGCCTCAAGGCTCGAGGTTGCTTGAGCCTTGTGCTCCTCTGCGCCTCGTGCGCAAGTGCGCCGCCCGTTCCTCCTCAGTCCGCCTCCCCCCCCGTCGTCACCTGGGAAGAAAAGCTCGGATGGATCATGCGGCTCGAGGACCAGCGCATCCTCCGCGATCCGAATCCGCCCGCCCCTGTCGTGCTGGTGCCGGCGGCGAAGGGACGGCCCGCCATCGTTGCGCCGCCGCCGCCTTCCGATCTGACTCGTCTCGTCAATGACGATGAAGCGCGCACGCGCAGGCGTGCCGCGCTTGCGTTGGGACGCGTCGGTCTGCCGGAAGCCGTTCCCGCCCTGCAGCAGGTGCTTGGTGATCCCGATGTCGAGGTGCGGCAAATGGCGGCGTTCGCACTTGGACTGATCGGCGACGCGTCGGCACGTCCGGCGCTGCTCAACGCCCTCAGGGACGGCGACCCGATTGTCCAGGGACGGAGTGCCGAAGCCCTGGGAACGATTGGCGATAAGTCAGATGGCGCCGCAATTTCGACCATGGTGAAGGCCCACGTCCAGGGCGGGGCGCTGATGAACATCGCGCCGGACGACCTGGCGTGGCCGCTGGCGCCGCCGGTCGAATCGGCGCGACTCGGGCTGTACGCGCTCGTGAGGCTTGGATCCTTCGACCCGATCGCGTCGGCCGTGCTCAACGCGAGCGGCGCCCCAGTGTCGACGTGGTGGCCTGTCGCGTATGCCCTGGGCCGCGCTGGCGATGCGCGAGCCGCGCCGGCGCTCGTCTCGCTGCTTGCCACCCCGGGCCGCCTGACTGCTGCCTTTGCAGCCCGTGGTCTGGGAGCCTTGAAAGCGCAGAGCGCCTCCGCGGCCTTGCGGGACATCGTCATGAGGCGGCAGCGCGATCCGGCGGTCGTGATTCAGGCTGTTCGAGCGCTTGCCGCGATCCGTGACACCTCGTCAGTGCCGCTCTTCGAGAAGATCCTGGCCGAGGGTGAAGTGGATCCCACCCTGCGGCTCGAGGCGGCGACGGCGATGGGGGCCATTCACAGTCCGGACATGCTGGACTTTGTGATCGATCTCATGTCCGACGCCTCGCCTGGAATCCGAGGCGCGGCAATTCGCGCGCTCGCATTGATCGATCCCGAAACGTTCCTGACGACATTGTCCGGCCTCGACCCGGATCGGGACTGGACGGTCCGGGTGGCGCAGGCGGAGGCGCTTGCGACGCTGCCCGGCGCGCAGGGCGTTCCGCGATTGATCGCCATGCTGGGGGACCGGGATCAACGAGTCATCGCGCCGCTCCTCCGCGCACTGGTGGCCACAAAGACACCGGACCTCCAGCGAATCCTGCTCGATCACCTGAAGATGGACGATTTTGTGATCAGGTCGACCGCAGCCGGCGGCCTGGCAGAGATCAAGGCGACCGCGGCGGTCCCTGCGCTCGTCCCCGCCCAGCCGTTGCCAGCGGTCC
>ORMF011698030.1_pt1 | contig 11235 bp, 10 predicted proteins | sample 1779871 | NCBI WGS metagenome assembly ORMF01 (sample SAMEA104232316, study PRJEB22302) | groundwater metagenome | biome: forest; feature: aquifer; material: groundwater | place: USA | collected 2011-08-07 | depth 5.4 m
CGACTGAACCCGCCAGGGCGGCGAGGTCAGTCTCCTGCCACTTGTACTCCTGGCGGCCTGACTCGATGCGCGAGAGGTTGAGCAGGTCTTCCACCAGCGAGATCAGCCGCTCGTTGGAGGCGAACACTTTGACGAGCTGCTCGCGGATCTTGGCCGGCACGCGGCCAAACGAGCCCTCGTTGATCATGGAGATGAACCCCTTGATGATGGTCAGCGGCGTGCGCAGCTGGTGGCTGGCGATGGAGATGAACTCGCTCTTGCTCTCGTCCAGCCGCTTGAGCTCGGCATTGGCCAGCTCCAGCTCCTTGCTCAATTTCTCCAACTTCTCCCGCTGCTCCACCTCCCGCAGCACACTACGGATGAGTATAATGCCAAACAGCAAAATCAAAAGGAAAACCGTGCTCCGATAGAAAATCAAACTTAATTCACGTGCAAAAATTACTTCAGTAAAAGCAACGACGGCGAGCAAAAACACCAGCACCCCCGCCCACGCCGCTCTAATGCCGAATAGTTTACGTTGCAGTATCGCATAGGAGGTGAAGGAAATGAAGGGGAGAACAAAAAGGGCGCTTAGCGGAATAAAGGTTGAAATTTGTAAAAATGCGGGGAACACGAAGTTAAAAATCACAATTAAGGCCAACGTTAGCGCTATACCTATCAGCAACAATCTGGTTATTACCCGGTCAACACCTGCGGATTTAACGTGTTTCCTTAGAAGGATAACTATTCCCGCAATAATTGAACCCACCGCAACTATCGTATGCAGTATCATTCCCGCGCCAAAATTTAATTCTATTTTTCCAGGCGATACTATTTTCAAGGAAGAGAGAACTAGCGGGAAAAGGGACGAGAGGGCGACAAAAATAACTAACGGGATTAATATATACCTTATAGGTGCTACGAGTTTCTTTTTCTGTTCAGGGAATACATATATAAATAGGAAAAAAGAAAAAGACAACACGACTGCTAATAACAATATAAGTCGTATTATCCAGAGAAGGACTGACTCGTTTGAAAGGGACTGATACTGATAGCCCAAATAATTAAACGCCCCCAATAAACCAGCAGAGATTGAAAATATAAAGAAAGTTTTATTGGTTATGCTCTTAGAGTTGTTAAAATAGGTCACAAATCCCAATAACAAAGAACTGGCAACCGCTATTCCAACCACTAGTAAGTTTAAATTGTTTATCAATAAAGGCATACTTGTGACATCAATGTTTTCTTTGTCATGACTCCTTGAGAAAACTGACTGTCAGAGTATTAAAGTCTCTACTGTTCTCTATAAACGGCAGATGTCCGGAATTTAAAAAAATTTCTAATTTAGCTCCGGGTATAAGAGCATACGTCTTGTGTATATCTGCAGCACGCACTAACGGGTCATATTTGCCAACAACAACCAAAACAGGTTGGACAATTTTTGATAACTGATCTATCAACACAAACTCTTTCCGCACCCTAAAAAATCCCATTAAACGATGCATGAGCATAAAGGGGTGCACTTTATGCGGTTGGATGGCAGTAAAAAAATAATCAACAAATTCTTCTTTAATGTTATTTTTTTCACATATAACGCTGGTAAGAAAATCATGCATACTTTTTTTGCTACTTTTTCTCACCACTACGGAAGATAAAAACCTCGCGAATAAATATATGGAGAGCGGCTTAAATTTCCAAGGAACGTAGCTCGTTAATCCCATCGGGCTGACCAGTATTATTTTTTTGATTCGTATGCGATTTCTAAGCGCTAATTTGAGCGCAGTCCACCCACCCAAAGAATGTCCCAACAAGTTAATTTCCTTTAGCGCAAGACTATTAACAAAATTTTCTACTATTTCAACAAAAGTTTTCTCGGGGTCAATATTGTGGGATAATAAACTGCTTGAAAGTCCGGCGCCAGGCATATCGATAGAGTAAACCCGAAAATACTTGGAGAGCTCTTTAATATTATGATGCCATTGTCCCCACCCGATATTCAAACCGTGGATCAACACAAGGGGATCGCCTTCGCCAGCTACGGTATAATGTATCTTGTAATCATTAATTGTTAATAAGTGACTCTTTATGGGAACACCTATTAGTTTAATAATTTTCTTTTGTTCCTCCATAAATACATTTTTTGATAATTTCCGCCAGTCCACTACATCCAATTAGTGCTGGTCAGTCTCGGGCTGTGGGGCGTCTCTCTTCCCGCATAACCAAGCCGGAAAAATGCTTGGGGTCTGAAACCAGTCTGGAGAATCTTTTGAAATTCACGGTAATATTCGCCGATTTGAATCGGTGCCGCCCACATCGCAGTTGTCAAACCTTCATGGGTAGAGAACAAAGCTATTCTTTCATATACTTGGCCAGTTTTGATCCAGTTTATAGGATTATCTTCTCGTGTAGCTATAACAACAAACACCGGCGTATGCCTCTTAAGTAGTGCCTCGTCGCTTTTACGGCTCAATCTATTCATATTCAAATATTTAATCAGCGTCGGAGCAACAAAAGAAACAAGTATGGGGATACCCATACCAAAAGCCGGGATGCCAACCGACGATAAAGTGATGTTGGACTTGACATATTGAGAGAGTTCGAGGCGGAATTTTTTATCTTCCATCGCGGTAATACCGGCAGCAATAGCGATATCGGCTAAACACCCTTTTTGCGCTTGGTCAGTAATCACACAAATTTCTAAATCATCGGCAGAGAAGCATTTAATCTCTTGCATGAAAGACTTTGGTGGCGTTTTGTCTTCGTATTTATTCCTATTGGTCACGCGTTTGGAGATGGAGAAAATAAATTGATTTTTATCTAATACTACCGAAGCTGAACTCTTTGTTATGGTGATCCTGGCTGCCAGATACTCATCGCGCTGGTCGAGGCAGCACTCAACAGAGCAGGAAAAACCGTAGTAGTTTGCCGCTGTAACGATGTTTGTGATTGCGCAACCCAAGCTGATATACGCCTGCCTATAATTTTTATCGCTATCAACGAGTCGTCGCGTTGGTTCAAGGAAGATTTTTATCTCATTTTCCTCCACTTCAAACCGCCATGGTTGGGAATTATGGCTGGATGGCGCAAGAACAGCGAAATTGAGAAGAAATCTTAATTTATCAGCTTCAGTGGGTTGTTTATGGAAATCGTCTATGTTTATTGACCAAGCTCTAAAGTTTTCTTTCATATTTTTTACGCCTTTTTCACCCACATCTGTTTTCCGGTGCGGACGAAATAAAGCGGGTGGTGATGGGGCCAAAAAACTATAGTTGGTGAGGCTTGTATTGAGTCTGATCTGTACACATCGCTATACTCAGAATTACTCTCGCGTAGATGGCTAATTATTTTTTCTTTGATAGCCGTTTCTATGTTTTTGTTTGCCTTCACATTTTTTCTTAACTCCGCATTTATCTCTAGAATCGGATTGAATTTTTTGTCTTCTTTGCGAATCATTGTAAAACGACCGGTTATGTATTTAGCCAAGCCATGATCGTCTAAAGCATGTCGGATTTCTTCCGGGTAGATGTTCGCGCCGCGGAACACAACTGAATAATCACCCCGTGCGTAGACATACACAAACGGTAAATTCCGGATAAGGCGAGGGGCAATACGGTACGTTTTTAATTCTTGCTCGAGATCAACGCTGCAGGCGGCAAGCTTTTTCATCATTTCTTCATACGGAATCACGCCGCCCAAGTCTTTCAGGCGGTAGCGGATAAGCGGTAGATGCGTGCCGTAGCCGGTTGCTGCCACTTCGCGTTTGCCGTCAATTGTCACCTCTTCAAAATACACCAAGCGCGGATAATACTGACAAAGGGTAGGAATGTTGCCAGCTTCAGGGAAAAGCATCTGAAAAATTTTTTTGTTTTTAGCCGCCAAATGACGGATGAGATTTGAAAGCGCGGTCTCGTGCGCCATGGTGCCGAGTTCCACCGTGCCGTAGATGTTGACAGTGTCTGAAAGCATGTTCTTGAGCCCCGCTTTTTTTGCGAGGTACTCGCGAAACTTTTCAGAATATCCCTCGGCAGCCGTTAAAATTTTAATCTCATGATCTTTCCAGTTGATGCCGTAATCCGCACCCTCGTCCAAAACGTCTTTGATAAACGGCGGGTAGCCCATGAGAATTATTTGGCCATAGAGTTTGCCGAATTTTTTGACCGCTTGGAGAAACTGCTCTTTGCTGGTACCTGTAGGAACAATCGTGAGTGGATATCCTTTGCCGCTGATATGCTCAAGCACCCGGTATGTAAAAATTCCGCCGATCCAAATGCCTAGGCCAAATCCCAAGACGGCAAGGGTTTTCTTTTGGTCTATACTAAACTGCTCTTTCAGAAAAATCTCGGCCTCGTATTGATACATATCGTCGTGGAGGCTGTTTCTGGGAAAATAAAACGGCTCGCCAGTGGAGCCGGAGGTTGCTGAAATGGTAGTTGCTGAAGCGATGTCACGATTGGGAAAAAGATCAATGTAATTTGCGGGACGAAGGTAGGTATCTTTGGAAGTGAGCGGGAGAGTATCAAAGTCTATGATATTCTGAATTTTGGTAGGATGAATAAAATTTTTTTTCAGGAAAGAGCGGTACGCCGGGGTGGTATCCACTACCCAGCGGAAGAGGCTGAGCGCCATCTTCTCACCTCCTTTCTCCCAATATGCGGCCGGGTGGGAGCGCAAATCCTTAATCGTCCGATTGATGTCGGTTGGCAGTTTGAAGGGATGGAAAACACCCGGGTTTCTTGCTCTGCCTGGCGACCCGCCTATTGTCTTTAAATTTTGCGCCAGAAGCACCATAATCAAATGATAGCATAAAGTGGCGGGATTTAGTAGCCGTTAAATCTCTCTTCCGCCATCTCGTTGGCGACGCGATTAGGAGGGCGGTTTTCTTCTTGGCTTATTTTGAAAATGCCGCTTAATCTTTTCTTTATATCCAATACCTTGGTCTTCACTCGTTTGTCATCTCTTTCCCGATTCTCGTACTCATCAAAAACAGCAATCAAGCCGCCGGCGTTTACCACGTAGTCGGGCGCGTAGAGGATGCCGAGTTCAAAAAGCATGTCGCCGGTTGTTTCACTCTGGAGTTGATTGTTGGCACCGCCGACAATCATTCGGCAATTAAGCTCGGCGATAGTTTTTTCGTTCAAGGCGTAATTTAAGGCGCACGGGGAGAAAATATCAACGTGCTGCTTATGAATTTCAAATGGTTTTACCACAGACACGCTAGGAAATTCTTTTTTTATTATCTCCGACGCTGCCGCGTCCGTATCCGCTACATATATGCGCTCGGCTTTTGGATAGAGCAAGAAAAGAAGCGCGTGCCCCACTTTTCCTAGTCCTTGGATAGCAAAGGTTTTGCCGGTAAGGTCGCCTTGGCCGGTTAATAATTCCAAGCTCGCTTCCATACTGTGATAAATTCCCATAGCGGTAGCCTGCGTCGCGTCGTTGTTTAATCCGACAATAAATTTGCTTGCCTGTTTCATCAACCTTAAATCATCTTCGTACAAGCCCGCATCCATTCCCGTGACAAAATCGCCATGCAGAGCATTTACCTCCTCGGCGTAAGAAAGCAAAAGTTCTTTCCTATCCTTGAGTCGCTCCGGCATTAATATTACGCCCTTGGCACCGCCGCAAGGCAGACCAGCCAGAACGGCTTTATACGACATCAAGCGAGAAAGCCGTAGAGCGTCGCGCAAACCGTCCAACGAGTTTTCATACCGCCAAAAGCGAGTGGCACCAAAGGAGGGATTGTTTATATTTTTTCGGTGGATGGCAATAAAGCCCCGTAATTCTGTTTTCCGATTATTGAAAAAAATAATCTTGCGGTGACTGTCATATTCCTCCAGTTTCTCTATGGCCACGCTATCAAAAGTATTCATAACGAGATTAAAAATGAGGATTAATATGCGCCCTGACTCCCATTCTTTTATCTTTGCCGAGAACAATCTGTTTTAGGGCGTAGGTAACATACACCCCTCCAAGCATGGCAGCACTTCCTAACTGGGACCACGAGACGAGCTTCTTATTCAAAACTTTCTTTACTGATTTGAGCATCCGCGCGTTAACAAGATGAGCACCGCCGACAATGTCGTCTATAATGATTCCGCCGGCGATCTTCTTTTCACCGCCCGTCTCGGTCTCAAATTGTTTTATCTTCTTCTGCCAATAGCGCAAGTCTTTATGAAAAATTTTCTTGTAACCCAAGTCGTATCTTTCTATGTGGAGGACAATTCCGTCACCATTGTCTGTAACCATAAGCACCGGCACTTTATACCTCATCGCCATTTGACGGATGATGATCTTCATGGGGATAAAATCAATCTCGTCAATGAGACAATCGATCTTTTTTCGCTCCAAGAGTGTCCCCAGATTTTTCTCGGTTACGCCCTTGGACAAAATGGTAACTCTGGCAAAGGGGTTATCTTCATATATTCGGCGAGCGGCTAGAATACTTTTGTTAAGACCAATTTGATGCACGCCGCCAAAAATTCGGTTCAGATTGGTCGTGTCCAGATCGTCAAAATCGGCTATGGTTATCTCGCGCGAAATGCCAGCCTGCGTTAAGACAAAAGCGACATTAGAACCGACACTCATGCCAAACACCGCCACCCGGTAGCGGGCAAGTTTCTCTTGCTCGGCAGCGGTGATAAGATCCTGATTTCGATTGGTTTTTAATCTAAAATACTCCCTGCCACGGACTGTCTTCACCATGTGCCCGTTCCAAGGATAGTAGAGATGCGTATATATGTCCTTTTTTTTCGCTGCGTATTTCTTGAAAACTTCGTCCGCATATACCGTTTTTTTATGTTTGCCCGTGTAATGCGGGTTGTCTATAAAAAACAATTCTCTAATTTGGCGAGAGAAAGCATCCACGATGATAATCCACGGGTAACGAATTTTCAGCCTCTTTACCTCGGCATCGCTTACAAACAGAGGTTGGTAGGTAGAGGTAAGATTAGCCATCATGATTTTAACTCAAGACTTTTTTTCCAGGGATCCTCACCGATGTGTGCAGATGTGTGCAATGGCGGGGACATTTAACGTTTTCCAGCAAAAAATATCAGATAAAGCGCAGCGATATTAGTTGGTAATATAAAATATGGGACAAGCCATACAAAACCGCTGCTTAAAGTTATTAACGAACCCAGTATACCAACAAAAGCGGATACAAAAAGAATTAACACAAACCCTGGCACAATTGATACCAACTGAACTCTCGTGAAACCATCGCTGCGTAAAAATTTTTTAATCAAATTGTGTAATCCAAAAACCATAAACACAAAAAAATAAATCACATAATACAAGTGGCTAAAAAAATTAAGGGTGAATTCGTTTTGATGCGGTTTCAAGACAATTCCATTTATCCACGCGCCTGGTAATATTGACAAGGACACTACTATTAAAGCACTCAATGCAATGATTACCTTATGGGCATTTTTAAGGACGTAATGTTGATGGGGAAAATATATCGAGAAAAAGAAAAGGGGGATGATCGCAGTCCCCGCAAATATACTTTGTAATGTTACCCAGAATTGTGCCCAACTTAATGAAGAAGACTCGCGAAATAGCGCAAGGGAGAAAGCCCAACCGGCTAGGAGTAGATGGTTTAAAGCGAACGAAAGATTAATCTTATTTCGAGGATTTATTCTCCAAACGATTGACGATACTATTAGGTTAGATACCGCAATCACCAACAACCCAATATTACTCCAGTGCATACTATCTTCAAACTCTATCTCGAGCCGTGTACTTATAGAAAAAGACTAAATGGAGTGCCAGCAGATTTATGGGAATAGCAAAATACGGTACCACCCACAACATACCACTCTCTAGGGTAACCAGCGACCGTCCAACTCCGGCGATTACGGAGACTGACGCCAATATGCCGTAGCCAACCAGAAAATAGTACGCCTGCGTCCGGGTAAATCCACCGGTTGATATAAATTTGGTGAATAAATTAAAGATACCCAATCCAACGAACATATAAAAAGTGACAGCGAAATACCAATGGCCGAATGGATTGTACTGGAAAATATTATCGTGCTCGCGCAATACAATGCCAGAAGTCCACCATCCCGGCACAACTATGATAACGAGAAGGCTGACGGCGCTTAAAGCTATAACCACCTTCTGCCAATTCTGCAAAACATATTTCTGGTAAGGAAAATATACAGTTACTAACAAAAAAGAAACGTAGGAGATTTCGCTAAAAATATTTTGGAAAATCGCCCAAAACCATACGGTTGGTACATCGGCCGCCTCACGGGACAAGGCTAACCCGAGCGCCCATCCAGCCAACCCTAAATGACTTAAAAAAAATAGACGGTTCACGATGTGCCGTCTATTGATAAGTAGGGCGACCAAAGCAACGGCGAGGTCAAAACCGGCGATCAAGATCAACCCAATATTACTCCAGTGCATACGGCGCTATGGCTACGATACCGGCCCGTTAAGCGAAAACGCGTTACCCAATCATAAGCAGATTATACTGAATACCGCGAAAAAAGTAAAACCGACCTGTTTGGTCGGTTGTGGAGTAACTGGGCTTTTAATTACGAAACTGCAACAAAGGTACTTCCGGAGCTTGTCGAAGGACAACGGTTTGGCTCAAGGTAGCCCTTCCTTAAGTCCACCGAAGCTTTAGCGGAGGCGAGACAAGCTTAGAGACTTTGAATTACGAAACCCCATTTTTCCTCATAACTGGTGTACAATGAGTGAGTTGCCAACCGACAACAAATCTGGTCTTATTCCACACCCGTATGAAGACCGCGCTCACGCTGTACCAACAGTTCCGGGCCAAAATGCGGTTACTTTCGCCGAGAGACGTCGGTACCATGGTGGTACACATACCTTGAGCTCATGTCAAAAAGCCGGTAACCCCCTCTAGCTCCCCCTTCGTAAGGGGGAGAAAAGGTTTTAACATGAGCTCCTTGTCAGTAAAGGTGTTGCGCGAGATTCTGGAAACGCCGTTGAGCACTCATGTTGCTAAAATTTATGCATAAAAAAGAAGCGTGCCTTATCTGTGAAAGAATTACGCTGATTAAGGAATCACGCAACCCCTATTTTGTCATTGAACTTCAAACCGCCTATGTGGTTATCGGCGACCACCAACTCTTTAAAGGATACACACTAGTACTCTTTAAAGAACATATCGCAGAGCTTCATACGTTACCGTCACAAACCAAAAGGATATTTTTAGAGGAAATGAGCATGGTCGGAGAAGCTGTTTTTAACTGCTTCCAACCCAAAAAAATGAACTACGAATTGCTTGGAAACTCCGAACATCATCTTCATTGGCACCTATTCCCCCGTCACGAGCATGACCCAAGACCACAAGGACCCGTTTGGTGCATCGATAAAGCCATACGATACGCAGATGCCCATCGTCCCACTTCTTCCGAGCTGGAAGATACGAAGGAACGGATGCGAGATGAAATTACAAAACTGCTTAAGCATCGGGTGTGATCACCAGATAGTCTTTTCCTCTTTCTCGCATCCTTTTTACTGCCGGTACATCAGTATAAAAGTACCAGCTATTTTTCGGATGATATAATCCGGCAATGTACCGGTAATCTGCGGTCGTTGTGGCTGGGCTGATGTTCATACGTGGTGAAGAAATGATGGGAGAAGATACTGCTTCAAAGCAGTTTCATTCCATCATACGTTATAAGGTGTGAGGTCGGTAGAGATTGTTGTAGCTCCTCGTGTGTTTTCTGCGTCAAGTGAGAAATACTGTGATAATAAACGATTTTAGCGCCAAGACTGGTCGTGAAGCGGAGAATGTCGCCGCCGTGGAGGTGGTTGGGTTTGAATTCCTTGTATTGGTCGGTCAACAGATAGGTGCCATCAGCAATCACCGCATCCGCACCTTGTATTTTTTGCAACGTCGTTTGCGGGATGCGGTAGTAATCAGCGAGATAGACAACACGCGTATGATCGCCCTCAAATAAATACCCAAACGTATTTTCCAGTGATTCCCCGGACAAACGGTCGTCCCTATCGAACATGTGGTAGACGGGCAACGGCGTAATCACGACACCGAAAAGCGTAAATGGCTCGAGGGGTCGGAGAACATTCACCTGAAGCGGTAGATAGCTGAACTCTTTTTCTATCATTGCTGCCGTTTTGGCCGAACAGTGCACCGTTGGTTTCTGGGGTTGTTGTTTCATCCAGGTAAGCAATTCATGCAGTCCGTACATGTGGTCGTAGTGCCAGTGGCTCACCACAAAATCACGGATTGGCGGCAGTCCGAATGTAGCCGACTGTAAGCGGATATCAGGGCTGACCTCCAACAAAAAACTGCCACCCCTATTCTCGAGCAGGAATTGTGGTCGCGTTCGATTGTTCTTCGACGCTGGGCCACTTGCTGCCAACACGCAAACCCTGCAGGAGCAGAACGGAGCCGGTATACCACTCCACGCGCCTGAACCGAGAACCATGAGTTTCATAATTGGATGATAGTAATTTTTATGGAATCAATACGTTAATTCCATCCGTAACGTCTCTGGTAAATATTTGTTTTTGGGGTATCCTTTGATTCCCACGGCAACAAAACCGCACTTGGCATACGCTGCAATGGCTCTTGCGTTGGTGGGCCTCACTTCTAAATACATCTTTCTCATCCCTAAACGTTTTGCCTTTTTCAAAAGTAATTGGACACCCCGAGTGCCAAACCCTTGATCCCAATATTCTTTTTCTCCGATGACGATCTGAGTTTCCTGCCAATGGCTGGCTCTTCTCGCTAACGAAACGTGACCGATAACTTTTTTTTCGGCGAGTACCATGAAATGGTACTCTTGCTTGCTGGCGAGCATGGCTAAAAAATATTTATCTACTTGTCTGTCCGAAATAGGCTTCGAGGCGCCGCTGGTCAAGGTAACCAGCTCTTGATCTCTCCACCATTTCGAAAAGTATTTTTTATCAGATACTTCAATTTTTCTTAGTACCAGGTTGTCCATAAAAATAAAAAAGGGGATGAGAGTAGTATATCACTTTTTCTCATCTCCGAGTACTCAGGGGGTAGGCGCGATGGGACAAAAAAAGAGGGCAGCAGGCGTGCTACTGCCCTCGGGTGTCGGTGAGCCGGTCGCACGGGCAACCGGCCGTTAGACCAGACCGATGAGGAAGTTGTTTAGGATTTTCATTCCCATCTTCGGTTGGGTAAGGAACGATTCTGGGTGGAACTGTACGCCCACGACCGGGTGCAGGTCGTGGCGGATGGCCATGATCTCGCCGGATGCCAAGTGGGCGGTGACGGTTAGCCCG
>ORMF011801336.1_pt1 | contig 11235 bp, 10 predicted proteins | sample 1779871 | NCBI WGS metagenome assembly ORMF01 (sample SAMEA104232316, study PRJEB22302) | groundwater metagenome | biome: forest; feature: aquifer; material: groundwater | place: USA | collected 2011-08-07 | depth 5.4 m
CCCGAGGCGATCCTCGAATGCGAGCAATCCCTCACTGTCAAACCCAAGGCGCCGCGGCGGCGCCACCAACGAATTGACCCTGAGATTGAGCGGCTACTAACTCAATGAATTTCAACACCAGCGGCGCCGGCGGAGCGTCGCAAAAAAAATCGGCCGTCGCCCGGCGGGGCAAAACGGCCGACGATGGACAACGAGCTATGAACAGGCTATCAGAATCATTCGCGCCTGCCAACGGCAGGCGCTTAGATGATGCCGAGCTGCGCCGCATGGAATTAGCAATTCTGGACGGCGCGCCGCCGCCCATCGACCCGGCCGACGAATTGCGGTTGCTCGCGAACGATTCGCAGCTCGCCACGGCGCTGGCAAAATCACGCTGCTGGGGCGGGACAATGTGCAGCGCGGAGCGGCCCTGCGCCGGCTGCCTGAATCGACGGCAATACCTGGTGCTGGCGCTGCACCGGGAACGCCACGGCCGGCCGGTCCACGCCAGCGATCGCGCCGCCGAGAATGTGGACGCCGATCCGCTGAGCGAGGCCGACGCCCTAGTCGAGCGCATCCGCCGCGACTACATGCCGCTGCCGGCTGGCAACGGAGACGGCGGCCATGCCGAGCCGACGCCATCGCCCAGCGCGGGCAGATTCGTGTACGCGCCGATCACGTCCGGGGAATTCGCAGCCGGCGACTTTCGCCCGCGCTGGCTGGTACGCCGGCTGTTGGTGCAAGGGCAACCGGCGCTGATCGGCGGGCCGAAGAAGGCGTTGAAAACGTCGTTGCTGATTGACCTGGCCCTGTCGTTGGGTTGCGGCAAGCCGTTCCTGGGATCGTTCGCCGTCGATCAACCGTTGCGCGTCGCGTTGCTTTCGGGAGAGTCGGGGCAGCATACCTTGCGAGAAACGGCCCGGCGCGTTTGCCAGGCCAAGGGCATCGACCTGGCCGGCGCGGACGTGCTTTGGGCGTTCACGCTGCCCCAACTCGCCCGGTTGTCCGACATGATTGCCCTTCGCGATGGGTTGCGAGCGCACGCCGTGCAGGTTGTCATCATCGACCCGGTTTACCTGTCATTGCTGGCCGGCGCCACGGACTTGCAAGCGTCCAACATGTTCGACATGGGACCGTTGCTCTTGGGCATCGCCCGGACGTGCCTGGACGTGGGTTGCACGCCGATCCTGGCCCACCATACCCGCGGACGCCATCCCGTGGGCGAACCGTTGGACCTCGACGCGCTTGCCTATGCGGGCTTCGGTGAATTTGCCCGGCAGTGGTTGCTCTTGAATCGACGCGAAGCCTATGAAGCGGGGAGCGGCGTGCATCGCCTTTGGCTGTCGGCCGGCGGAAGCATTGGCATGGGCGGAACGTGGGCGCTGGACGTTGACGAGGGGCAGCTCGCGGACGATTTCAGCGGGCGGACCTGGGAGGTAAGGGTATCGACGCGCTCCGATGCCATTGCCGCGGCCACGGCATCGAAGCAAGCCGAGCGGCGCGCAACGAAGGCCAACAGCGACCGGGACGAAGAGGCCGCGTTCATGTCGGCCCTCGACAAGTTGGCCACGGAAGGGCAGGCCGCGAAGCTCGTGCAGGTAAGCGCCGCGGCCGGATTGAGCGACGGGAAAGGCAAGCAAGCGTTCGCCCGGTTGAAAGTCGCTGGCATCGTTCATGAGGCTACCGTTTTCGCCACGGTGGGCAACAACGCAAAGCGGCCAGCGGCCGGGGTGCAGCGGACACCGGATTGATGAACGGCGAACATACCGAACATACCGAAAATGAACATGAGCGCATGTTCGGAACATCATGCACATGTTGTTGGGGGGCTTAATAGCCCCCAACATGCGCTTGATGTTCATGATGTTCAAAGGACGGAACATAGGCGCATGTCCCCCACCGCCCGCACCCTGGACTTGCTCCGCCGGGAGGGATACCTGCCCGCCGTGGTGGAGCGCTGGATTCCCGGAAAGGAAATCCGTTGCGACCTATGGCACTTCGGCGACGTGTTGGCCGTGCATCCCGTGGCCAAGACGTTCTTGATCGTCCAGGCCACGACGTTGCCGAACATCGCGAGCCGGCTGCACAAGGCCCGGGCGCTGCCGGCGCTGGCGACGTGGTTGCACGCCGGCGGGCGCTTCCAAGTTCACGGTTGGGCGCTGGTCAACGGCCGCTGGGTTCCGAAGATCATCGAAGTGCAGGCGGGCGACATGCAAGCTGAAGTTCTGCGACCGCTGCCCCGGCGCCGGCGCAAGCCGCGGCATCATCCGATGGACCTGTTCGCGGTGCTGCAAGACTGAGGCAAGCAAGGGGTGGGTGGGGCATCCAGGCACCCCCCCCACCAAGGGGTGGGTGGGGCATCCAGGCACGCCCCCCACCAAGGGGCAAAAATCATAAAAGTGGGCGGAAGTAGTCCGTCCCGCACACATCACGCACACAAACGGCTTTTCCAGAGTTTTTTCGCAAGGGAGATTGCGATGGTAGGGCGATATCCACGAACCGACAACGTAATCCGGGGCGATGCCATGGCGACGCCGCCGACTCCGCCGGCCAATCTGCCGCAAGCGGGTAAAGATGAATGGCTGCGTCTGGCCCCGACACTGTTTGCGGACGGGCTCTTGGACGAGCGCGATACCGCCGCATTTGCAACGTATGCGATTTACTGGTCGATGATCGAGGATGCACTGGAAAAACTGCAAGCCCAAGGGTTGACGTATCCCACGGAAGCCGGGTTGCAAAAGCGCAGTCCGCTTGTGCCGATCCTCGACCTGGCGATCAAGGGGCTCTTGAATGTCGCCGGCATGTTCGGCTTGACTCCGGCAGCGCGGCGGCGTTTGAACATCGTGCTGAAAACGCCCAACGAAGCAACGGACCCGATGGAACAACTGCTGCGCCACTTGAAATGAACTCCCCTGCCGCCGTTTGGCGCGGAAGCGGTGATGACTCCGGTCCAAGAACATCTTCGCATACACCGCCGCGGAGATTATTTCCCTTGCTTTCAATGTCCCGCGGCCGGAAGATCGATGCACGTTCCGGGGGAAATTGCAATGACAATCGCGAAATGTCCGCGCTGCGGGGAATCGTTGCGGATGGGTGACGGTGTCACTTCGATTACCTGTCCGACATGCGCAGCGAGAATCACCTCCAAGGTGAAAGCGCCGGCGTTCACGCCGCCCGAATTACCGATCCACAAAACGACGCCGCGCTCGATCGCGCGCGGAAATCCCTTCCTGTGGTCTTCCATTGCTTTGGGGCTTTTGCTAATTGCCGCGGTTGCTACCATTGCGATACTTGCTCTACGAAGGCCGGACACGCCTGTCCCGGTCGTTGCGGTAAAGGGCCCAGCATTGGCGTCGCAACAGGCTGTCCCGAATGAGCCGCCTACGCCGGCACAGTCGGAACCACTACCAAAGCAACGTGAAACTCCAATCGATAAGCCAGAGATCAAGCCAGCCGAGCCCCCAACACCATTGTCGGTGCCGGAAAAAAAGGACCCGCCTAAGAAACCAGAATTGCGTCAAAACGTCAGGGAATTTTTGAAGGCCGGCGCTGTAGCAAGCGAGTTTCCTTATCCATTAAAGCTGGGCGATATCGGCCGCCTGCCATCCGGGGAATCCAGGAAGGGATCTGTCGTTCATGTGTTTCAAGTCATCGACAAGAATACGATGTTGGTAACGGCCGCATTTTCCGAAACAGTTAGGGGAGCGCGTGGTAATCAAGTTGTAACGACGTATGAAAACAGACCGACAAACGTATTGGTCAAAGGTGTCTCAACTGTCGGAGCGACTGACCGCGCCGGATTTCCGATGCCACATGTTCTTGAGGTTACAGGGACCACGACCTACAAGACAACGCTTGGAACGAGAACTGTGTTTGTACTCGAACCATTGGACATAGAGAGTGCGACAAGGCTATGGAAATCGTTGCCCAAGTGAACGAGACGCCGGCATCGCGGTCCAGGCTGCGCGTTGAACCGCCGATCGCCGTGGAAACGGACCCGCTCGAAGTGTTGCTATCGACACCGCCGCATCGTCCGAACTGATCGAATCCGCCGGCGCCGTGGGATGGTTACCAGCGCGGCACAAGGGCGAACACGCTGGCCCGGTTGTGCAGCCTTGCCGAGCGGATCATGCAACGCTGATCCAAGGCCCGGGCCCGGTTGTGCACCCTTGCCGAGCGGATGACGGCCGACTGATCGAATTGTCGGCAGTGACAAGACCCGGACTCGTGCCGGGTCTTTTGCTGCGCGGCTCTTCGTGCTACGCTTTGTCGGCCGTGGGTTCGCTGGCGCAAGCGGTCCAACGGGACACCGAGGCCGTGCAACGGTTGACCGACGCCCCCGCGCGATCGGCGGTCTTGACCGTGGCGGGCGGGTAGGATCGCAGACAGTTCCACCTGGCACGTCGCCAGCAACCGCCCCGCCAATCGCCTACGGCTTCGCCTGGCGAGCGCTGAAGGCGATGTATGACCACGTGGCCATCATGGTGCAGGTGCGCGTGCAGGGCGGCGAAAAAGAAGTGAGCGCCGAAAAACTATCTGACACCCGTTGACACCCGTTTTGTGTTCCAAGTAGGCCCGAATAGCCCACGTCGAAATGCAAAAAACCCTGGAAAAACCGGGGTTTTCAATGCCTTGAATGCCTTATGAGTCCCCTGCTCTGACCGTTGAGCTATGGGCCCGGGAGATGCGATCTCCATTGTATCTTCAAGCACATTTGATTGGTAAGACCCCTTTGCCGCGCCGATGCAAACGCAGCGGATCTCGTTGCGGTTTTCGTCTCGATGGAGAACCGCCTGAAGGCGAAACGGATCGCAGCCTTTCGACTGCAATCCGCTTGGTTGCGTTCCAAATTAAGAATCGGAGATCGACCGTTCGCCTACACCTCCCAATAAGGCCGCACCCCCGCCGCCAGCAACAGCGCCCGCTTCACCGCGACTTCGATGAGCCGCAGCTTATAGCCCGTCTGGCTGAGCGGCTTCGCCCCTTCCGCAGCGGCGCGGCCGGCGGCGGTGGCGGTGGCGTCGGTGATGGCGCGGTTGTCCAGGGCGCGCTGGGCGGCTTCGGCCACATGCGGCGTCGGGGCGACGTGGCCCAAGACGATCTTCACGCCCGTTGCTTTGGCGCCGTTCTGGCCGCCCTGAAACGCGACGGCGGCTTGCACGAGCGGCCAGTCGTACGATTGCTTGTGGCGAACTTCGTAGCTGGCGCTGCGCTGGCCGGCGCTGATCGGGATCGACACGGACAAGATCAGCTCATTGGCGGCCAGGGTGTGCTCGCGTTCGGTCGGGCCGGTGGGGGCGTGGAAGAATTTGCCCAGCTCGACGGTGCGGCGGGCGTTGTTCGGACCTTGAACCTCGGCGGTGGCGCCCAACGCGATCAGCACTGGGGCGAGCGTTGACGGGTGGACGATGACGCAGCGGTGGCCGGCGGCGAAAACGGCGTGGTATTTGTTTTCGCCGTCCAGCGCGAAGCAGCGCTGGCCGCCCTTGAGCAAGCAATTCGTGTGCTCGTCGCGGAAGTACCAGCAGCGGTTGCGCTGGCAGAGGTTGCCGCCGAGCGTGCCCATGTTGCGGATTTGCGGGCCGCCCACTTCGCTGGCTGCCTGGGCCAGGGCTGCGGCGTGTTGCTTGACGCTCGCATGGTTGGCGATCGCGGCGAGCGTCATGCCGGCGCCGAGCGTGACCGCCCGGTCGCTGATCGAGACGTTTTGCAGCTGGGCCACACTCGCCAGGCTGACGACGCGGCTCGGCTGGGCGATGTATTCCTTTTGCAGATCGAGCAAATCGGTGCCGCCGGCGAGCAGCTCGGTGTTGCCCCAGCGCGGCTCCAAGAGGCCGATGGCTTGGTCGGGCGAGGTCGGGCGGTAGTAGGTGAAGTTTTTCATGGTCTTGGTTCCCGATGGTGTTTGTCTCGTCGTAGAAGAAATTGCAAATTGAGAATTGACCATTGAAAATTGCAAATTGAAGACGGGTCGTCGCCGGTCTTCGCATTTGCAATTTTCAATTTGCAATGGTCAATTTTCAATTTGCAATTGGCATTTTGTCCTGCGTTTCAAAGAATTCCAATGGATTGAGTCGCGGCACGGACCGCCCCTCACCCCCCCGGCCCCTCTCCCCAAAAGGGAGAGGGGAGGTAGACAGTCAACGACGCGCGGCGAGGGCGGCCAGGACGCGTTCCGGCGTGAACGGGGCGTTGGGCACGCGGACGCCCAGGGCATTGGCGACGGCGTTGGCGACGGCGGCGGCGGTCGAGATGGTGGGCGGCTCGCCGATGCCGATCACGCCGCGCTCCGGCATGTCCATCATGTGGACATGCACCTGTGGCATGTCCTGGATGCCGCCGAGCTTGTAGAACTCCATGTTGGGATTAACCTGTCGGCCGGTGGCGCGGTCGAAGATGCACTCTTCGAAGAGGGCGTAGTTGACGCCCATGATGACGCCGCCGGCGACTTGCGATTCGCAGCCTTGCTTGTTGATGATCATGCCGCAGTCCTGCACGGCCCAAACGTGGGTGCAGCGGACGACGCCGGTCTCGGTATCGACCTTGACTTCGGCGACCTGAACGCCGCCGACGCCCTGGTTGGTGAGCCGGCCGCGCCACTCATTGCGGAGCTCGGCGTCCTTGTTGAGCTGGGCGGCGGGGGGCCAATCGGCGGTCGTCTGCACCGGGGTCATGCCGAGGCGGGCACAGGCTTGGCGCCACGGCGTGCGCGTGTTGTTGGTGCGATTGACGACAACACCCGGCTCGATCGTCAAGTCGCTGGGTTGGGCCACTGGGTTCAAGCGCGGCGCGACGGCGGCGAAGAAAGCGTCGCGGGCAGCTTCGGCGGCCTTGAGGATAGCCGGCGACGTGCCCGGACAGGTGGTGCTGCCGCCCGACGGCGTCGAGGGGCCGTGGGTGCTGTCGCCCAGCTGCACGGTGATGTCGCGCGGCTGCAGGCCGAGGATTTCGGCGACGATGATGGCAGTCACGGTGCGCTGGGCAGTGCCGAGATCTTGTGATCCCGACTGAACGAGGACGGAGCCGTCGGCGCTGATGGTGACCTTGGTGGGGTTGGCCGGGCCGCCGCCGCCGCCCCAGGTGTGCAGGCCCATGCCCATGCCGGTCTTGATGACGCCGCCGCCCTGCCCCGGCGCGTGCCAGCGCTGATCCCAGTTGCACATCTTGCGGATGAGTTCGATCTCCCGCATGTAGATGGTATTCCGCAACGCCAGGTACGAGGTCGGCGCGTTTTTGAGCGCGTCCTGGTCGTTGGGCGGCAGGTTGCGGATGCGCAGGTCCATCGGGTTAACGTTGAGCCGGGCCGCCAAGTCGTCGAGCGCCTGCTCGGTGAGGAAGCAGTTCTGCGGATGGCCCGGCGCTCGCATGGCCCGTGCCGTCTGCACATTCAGACGCGTCGTCTGGTGTTTGCGCTTGATGTTGGGCACGGTCGTATAGACGTAAGGCAACAGGCCGAAGTTGACGGTGGCGCCGCGGCCGACGCCGGGGGAGCCGTAGCAATCGACCTCGAACGCCTGGAGTCGTCCTTCCTTGGTGCCGGCGCATTTGATGGTGCCGAAGGCGCTGGGGCGCTGGCCGCCGCAGGTGACTTCGTCGGCGCGATCGAGCATCAGCTTGACCGGGGCGCGAGCCTTGCGGGCCAACTCGGCGGCGACCTGGCCCTGGATGTCGGGGCCGAACTTGCTGCCGAAACCGCCGCCCATGTAGTTGGTGATGCACTTGACGCGCGTCGCGGGCAGCTTGAAATTCTGAGCCAGTTGGATCGCAGTCAGCGGCACCGCCTGGGTCGAGGCCCAAACCGTCAACTCGCTGGCGTCCTGGTTCCATTCGGCGACCAGGCCGTGCGATTCGAGGCACTGATGGCTGATGATCGAAATGCCATAGGTGCCTTCGACCGTAGCGGCGGCGCCTTGATACGCTTGCTGATCGAAGTTGGCGGTCGAGAAATCGCCGCTCGGCATGGTGTTGCGTTCGGCGCCGGCGCCGCTGACGGTTCGTGTTTGAGAAGTAAGCGCGTCGCTTTCTTTTACCAAGTGGGGCAGCACGGCGTATTCCACGCGGATGAGGCGCAGGGCGTCTACCGCGTGCTCTTCGGTGTCGGCGGCGACGGCGGCAACTTCCTGCCCCGCCCAGAACAATTCGGTGTTCGCTTGGGCGATCACATGCACGGCACGCACGCCGGGCGCTTTTTCCGCCTGGGTGGTGTCGATGCTGGTGACGCGGGCATGGGCGTGCGGGCAGCGCAACATTTTCGCGTGCAGCATGCCCGGTCGGTTGATGTCAAAGCTGTACTTGGCACGTCCCGTGGCCTTCTCCGGCCCGTCGAGTCGCTGCACTTTGGTGCCGATGATCCTGCGCGTGGTTGGCCATGGCATAGCTTGATCCTCTATGGGTGACTCACGTTGTTCCAACCGTCAGTAGTCAGTAGTCAGTGGTCAGTAGCAGAAAACAATCCGCGATTTGCTACTGACTACTGACCACTGACTACTGACTCCTCTTTTGATTGCACAGCGCGTAAATGGCGTCGCGCATTTGTTCGTAGGTGCCGCAGCGGCAGATGTTGCCTTGCAGGCCGTGTTCGACTTCGGCGGGCGTTGCCTTGGGATTGGCCTCGAATACGGCCTTCATCGCCACCACGAAGCCGGGCGTGCAGAAGCCGCACTGCTGGGCGTCGTGCGTGACGAAGGCGGCGGGCACGCGGTCGAGCTGATCGCCCTGGACGAGGCTCTCGGCGGTGCGGATCGCCTTGCCCTGGGCTTCGAGGGCGAGCATAGTGCAGCTGTAGATGACCTTGCCGTCGAGCATGACGGTGCAGGCGCCGCAACTGCCGCGATCACAGACGCGCTTACAGCCGGTGACATCGAGATGGTTGCGCAGCGCGTCAAGCAGGGTGACGCGCGGCTCGACGCTCGTGGACATGGCCCGGCCATTGACGGTGAGGTTGATTTTGACGGGGCCGGGGCCTTGCGCCGCGGTGCTGCCGGCGCCGGCGCCGCCCGCAGCTTGCGCTGGTGGCGTCGCGGTGGGGACGCCGGTCAGCGCCGTGGCCGCCGCCGCCGCGCCGGAGCCGCGCAGAAATTGGCGGCGCGACAGGCCGGCGCCCGATTCCTTGGTGTCGCTCATGGTGTCCTCCCAATAAATGGGCAGGGGAAATCATCAAACCCCTCACCCCCACCCCCTCTCCCCCAAGAGGAGAGTGGGGAACGGTTTCAAATTCCGCAGGGGGATTGTAAGGGGGGAATCGGCGAAGCACAAGGATTTTGTCGAAAGGATTTGCGGAATTGCCCTAGCCGCCGAAACGGTGCGCGCTTGGGAGTGCGGCATTCCCCGCGATTGAATCAGGACGAGCCTGCGATTATCATAAGAGGCACATGCGGAGTACGACGAGAAAGACCATGATCTCGCGGCGGGTCGGTATCGTTCTTGTCATCAGCGCGACGGTCGCCTCTGCCTTAGGGTGGGGAATAACCGCAAATCGAGCAAGGCAAGCGGAGCACCAAATCGAGAGCGGATTCGCAGCTGCCCGCGCCGGGCGTCTGGCCCAGGCGGAAGCGGCGCTACAGACCGGTCGCGCCCAGCTACCCGACGACCGCAACGTCCTGCTGCTGGCCGCACGTCTGGCTCGCCAGCGCGAAGACTACGCGGCAGCGCAAGAGCACCTGGACAAGTACGAGCGGCATGCCGGGCGCACACGCGCCGGGCTTTTGGAGGCTGCCTTGGGGGCGGCCCAACGCGGGGAATTGGCCCGGCACGTGGAAGAATTCTTGCGCGACGAGTTGAAGAAGAACAACGAAGATGCACCGCTGATCTGGGAAGCCCTCGCCAAGGGCTATGTGCAAAACCGGCGGCTGGACGAGGCGCTCGCTTGTGTCGAAGATTTGCTGCACGAATGTCCGGAGCATGTGGCGGGGTTGATGCTACGCGGCACTCTTTGGGAATCGTTTCGCGAAAAACCGGACGCTTTACGGGACTATCGCCGCGCCGTGGCCTTGGACCCGGAGAACGGCGCCGCGCAGCTGCGGCTGGCGCTGGCGCTGGCGCAAACGGGCCAGGCCCAGGAAGCTGTGCCCCATTTGGAACGGTTGCGTCGCTTGCGGCCCGACCATCCGCCCCTTCTCGTGGAGTTGGCCAAATGCCGGCGGGAATTGGGTGAATTGGCGACGGCCCAGGCGTTGCTGGACGATCTAGTGCTATGTCACACGTCGAATGATGGATCACAAGAGCCGCGCACGAAGTAAGCGGCTGCGAGTGAGCCGCTTACTTCGTGCGCGGCTCTTACTTCTGGCGACTCATCAATTCATGCGTGACAGAGCACTAGTGACGCGCCATCCCCAACAACCGGCAGGCTGGCTCGAGCGCGGCAAACTTGCGCTGGCGGACGGTCGCCTCGATGCCGCCGAACGCGACTTGCGCCAAGCCTATGCCTTGATGCCGTTCGACCACCCATCGATTTCACCTACCGCAACGGGGCCGGCCGCGACTTGTACACGATTCTCGAATCGCTCGGCGGCGGCGTGGCGCTCTTCGATTTCAATGGCGACGGGCTGCTCGACATCTTCGTCACCGGCGGCGGAACATTCGGCGGACCGGACGGCAAGCAGATCATTGGAAATCCTTCGCGGCTTTACCAAAACCTGGGCGGCTGGCGCTTTCGCGACGTCACCGCCCAGGTCGGTCTGGATCAGCCTTTGTTTTATTCGCACGGGTGCGCCGTCGGCGATTTCGACAATGACGGTTGGCCGGACCTGCTCGTTACCGGTTGGGGCGCCATGGTCCTCTATCACAACGAACCCGACGGGGCGGGCGGACGGCGCTTCGTCAACGTCACGGAGACAGCGGGTTTGCGGCAGCCGCAATGGGCGACGAGTGCCGCCTGGGCCGATCTGGATGGCGACGGCTTCGCGTGGTTCGAAAACGCGCGGTTGGCAGTGCCAAGCGACAGTGCAATCGCCTGGGCCATTTGGCCCCCTCGTGCATTGTCGCATCCGTAGCGTAACTGCTGACCTGGAAAACGGTTATGGCTGAAAATCTCGCGACAATGCGGCATGGTTCAAAAACGAGCGGTTGCGAGTGCCAAGCGACTACGCACCTGACTGTGCCACTTGGCCTAGTCGGTATAGTCGTGGTTCCTTTCCGCAACCATTGGATTGATAACCCTTTGCGACGAAGAAATTGGGCGACTAGGCCACAATTCACCGACACTCCAAGTGGGTAAGGGAGAGGAGTCATCCCTCTCCCTCCCCGTTGTCGCCAGGG
>ORMF012215758.1_pt1 | contig 11235 bp, 8 predicted proteins | sample 1779871 | NCBI WGS metagenome assembly ORMF01 (sample SAMEA104232316, study PRJEB22302) | groundwater metagenome | biome: forest; feature: aquifer; material: groundwater | place: USA | collected 2011-08-07 | depth 5.4 m
CAACGACATTGCCGAAACCGTTGATGCCGATTGGGGAGCGGCCGATCTTAGAGATTGTGATCGGTCAACTCAGAGCCGCTGGCATAAGGAAGATTACGATGGCGGTCAATCACATGGCCGATATAATTATGGCCTTCTTTGGAAACGGTGAGAAATTTGGCGTTGAGATCGCCTATTCAATCGAAGACATGCCACTCGGCACCGTCGGCCCAGTAAAATTAATTAGAGATTTGCCGGAAAACTTCTTCGTGATGAACGGAGATATTTTAACGAATCTTGATTACGCCGATTTATTTCGGGCGCACATTGGATCCGGCGCCTCTCTTACTATCGCAACCTATCAACGCGATAGCCAAATTGATTTTGGAGTACTTGAATTTGATAAAGCAACAAATTACGTAACGGGGTTTCGTGAAAAGCCGGTTTATCATTTCGATGTAAGCATGGGTATTTATGTGTTTAAGCGATCTCTGTTGGATAGAGTTCCAGCTAAACAGCCGTTTGGCATAGACAATTTAGTACTTGCAATGTTAGCAGATAACCAGCCGGTGAAATCCTACCCGTTCAATGGATATTGGTTGGATATTGGGAGGCCAGACGATTATGACCGGGCAAATCAAGATATAACTAAGTCAGATTTCTCACTGCTCCCATTAGCTGACCAAGGTTAGGGCGAATAAGAGTCTCGGAAGATCTAATGAAGGTTCTCATAACGGGCGCTTCCGGGTTCACCGCCCATCATCTTTCGGAAGCGTTGATAAGAGCAGGAGCGGAACCTAATGAACTTTACTTTTCGTCCTTGTCACGGCAGAAACCCAAGTATTGCGAAAATTACTTTCCGTGCGATCTAAGTCAATATGAGATCGTTGAAGCACTAATAAAAATAGTCAAGCCTCAACAGATATACCATCTGGCTGGTACCTTCAGCAATGATTACGCGATTGACTATAGGGTGAATGTCCTAAGTGCCAAAAACATTCTAGATTCTTTATTGCATACTGGGATCAATGCCAAAGTCTTGCTGGTAGGCAGCGCTGCAGAATATGGATTCGTGAATCCGGTGGATAACCCAATACCCGAAGACTATCCTCTTAGACCCGTAAGCATTTACGGCTTAACAAAAGCGCATCAATCGCAACTGATGGGCTACTACTACCGGGTGCATGGGCTGAATATCGTAATGGCGCGCACCTTTAATCTTACTGGAAACGGGATGCCAAGCAGTCTTTTCGTTGGCAACGTGTACGAACAGATAGGCAAGTACAAGCGACGAGAAATACCAAAAATAATAGTGGGCAATTTGAAGAATATGCGGGATTACATTGATGTTGACGAAGCGGTGAAGAATTACAAAATTATTATGGCCTGCGGCCCGGCGGGAGAAATTTACAACGTGGGAAGTGGGAAATCCATTAGAATATATGACCTTCTAGATCAATTGCTGAATGATGCCGGACTGGATCAAAATGCGGTCGAGATAAAGGATTATCCTGCCGGCAATAAAATTGATATCGCCGATATTTACGCGGATATTCGGAAAATCAAATTGCTTGAATCAGGTTTTTCAGGTCCCTGGTAAGACCGTCTGCGGCATGAGCCGAAAAGCCAACTGGTGGGACACTTTCATCGAGAACTTCTTTTTCACACACTCGGAGTGGAGCGCGCGCCCCATTGAGGCTGCGAAATCCGTGGCCAGGCACGACTGGATCTGCTAGATTCCTCCTCGCCGACACGGTTGGGCGTTTATTAAAATTAGCGCGGATAGTTGACCCTTCGGTTGGAAGCATAAAGAGTCTTTCGGTTATTCACGGTATTGACAAAAGGTGGAACTCTATCTGACAAGAGTTGTAACCCGTAAAGTAAGTATATTCTTTTGAACTGTTACGGTTTCTGTCCCGCGACACTTCTGTTTAATGCGCAAAATTTAGTTTGAATAGACCGATGACACTCATTCCCCGTATACGCGATCAGGCTCACAAAAAACGCTTGCCATATGTCTTGATGGTCCTTCTGTTAATACCGAGCCTGTACTGGATTGCGCATGATAAAGCAATTTGGGCATGGGATGAGGCATGGTATGGAGAAGTTTCGGTTGATTTGTGGGGAACGCTCATCAATCATCCTTCAGGATGGTGGAGCGCAATGGTCAGCGCTTTCGGTGTCAAAGCACCTGGTATCGCCTGGTTGGGTCAGCTTTTTGTCCCCCTCGGTCAGCTAGTCGGGTCAGTAGAATTTGGATTGTTGCTCTCTATTTCGATAGTGCAATTTGGCACACTCGTCCTGACTTACAAATTAGGACGGGAGCTTATTCCGAACCAGATAATGGCTCCGTTAGTTGGTAGTGTGTTTGTTGCAGCGGCGCCGTTATTTATTGCACTCAGCCATTTATACTTTGTTGAGCCGCTTCAACTTTTTGCTGTGACTTATTTTTTCTGGATTGCAGCAAAATCGTACTCTTTGGGAAAGACTGCTATCCTGGGCCATCTGCTGTTGGCGGCTGACGTGGCTCTGATTGCAAAGGTAGATTCGCCGATCTACTGTTTTTTCCCAGGATGCATAGCGCTCTACGAGTTTTTTACGTGCGAGCGCAAAGACGCCACGGTTGTACGTAATTCGATGTGGAGACGTGCGCCGACTCTCGTCGTGGGCATAGCAATATTTCTAGTTGGGCTGGTTTGGTATTGGAGAAATTATTCGGCGTTAAGGGACTTTATTGTTCTAGCGGTGTCGAGTGATTTACCGCTTGACTACGGTCGAAAGGATATCTTTGTTAATAAGCTCTCCTATTGGTTAGTGGCAACACAGCAAAGCTTTGCAATTCCGACGGTATTAGCGATAGTTGGGGCCGTCGCATTGCTTGGCGTGGCGAAAGCGGTGATGCGCCTAGCCGGCGAACGGCGATTCCAGATCAATCGCTTTGACTTTTTGGCTCTTGCCGCGCTAGTGCATGTGGCTCTTGTTTTAACTCTTTTATCCGTGAACATTGTTGAAGAAAATCGTTATTTATTGCCCTTGCTACCATCAATAGTGGTCCTTGTTTTGTGGGCTTTGTCTCAAGCGCGAAACCGGTACATAGGAATCGCAGTATTGTCTGCACTCATTGGCCAGTGGACATTCGTGCACGCGCGAACGCTTGGCTTTATCCAGCCGATCCCGAATATATCCTATTGGGTTAGGCCCATTAATATAGATAGAGTACCTATGAACGAGATGGAAAGACTCATCACATTAACCTGCAACTCAAGAACCGAGAATCGTTATAATATTGTTGGCGTTGAGCTGCCCTGGCTTAATGCCAACTCGCTTTCATTTTTCAGCGCCAAGGCGAGGCTGACTAATAATGTTCGATGCTATTACACCTCACTCGGTTACGCAGAGAAGGATAGTACAAGAGCGTGGGACCGGCTCAATTCAATGAAAATCGCTAGTTTCATCTCACTAGAAAAATCCGCTCACCCCGAGCTACCTAATTTTATTAATCAGGTATCTTTACCCATTTTTCAGAAAATTCGGAATGATAGCCATTTCGCCCAACAGCCCTTTGAGTCAGAGCTAAAAATTGTTGTGTTCGGCAATCAAGATGATGCAGCGCGGTGAAAACATTTTAGCCTTTTGAGAATCTGTCACAGGAACGATGATTTGAGCTTTCCCCGGGTTAACGGACAGTATGGGTACTTAGCATAATGAAAGCCCCTCGATAGATGACGAGAGCCGGGGAGACCGAACGTAATATTGGGCCGCGCCACTAAGCGCTAATGACTATTGAGAATAAAGCATCTGTCATCATCCCGACTAAAAATCCAGGCCAGATTTTTCGAGCCGTCCTGTCATCAGTATGTGGCCAGAAAACTAGGTTCCAATTCGAGATTCTTGTAATTGATTCCGGTTCAACAGATGGTACGGTTGATTATGTAAAGTCCATAGCGGATTCCCGTGTACGGTTACACGAGATTGAGCCTTCGGAATTCGGTCATGGGCGTACTCGGAATCTCGCTGTGTCTCTGACGACGGGCGAATATGCTGTGCTCATCACACATGACGCTTGCCCAGCATCTGAGGTCTGGCTCGCGAATCTAGTCAGGGCAGCCGACCAAGACGATCGCATTGCCGGGGTATTTGGGAGACATGTCGCGTACCCGGAAGCAAGTCCATTTACCACTCGTGAACTGGAAATACATTTTTCTGGATTTAAGAACTTTCCCGTGGTATCGCTCGAAAACCCCCGACGCTATGCGGCCGATGAGGGCTATCGCCAATTCCTCCATTTTTTTTCCAACAACAACGCGTTGATCCGCAGAACGATCTGGGAGAAAATTCCCTATCCCGATGTTGATTTCGCGGAAGACCAGATTTGGGCGCAGAAAATCATCGAAGCAGGGTGGTTCAAAGCCTATGCAAGTGATGCCGTCGTTTTTCATTCCCACGACTATTCGATCATCGAGAGATTGCTGCGTAGTTTTGACGAGAGCCATGCGCTTCATCTATTGTTCGGATATCGCTTATGCCCCAACCTTGGCGCCTTGATTAAGAAATGGGCGGCGCTAACTGTAAGAGACGTGTGCTTTGCTTGTGCTAGCGGCTTATGGCGTAAAGCCCCCACATTTTTCGCGCGGGCTCCGCTCGACAATTTCATGAGGCTGCTAGGCCATTACCTTGGCACGAAGGGGAATAATCTGCCGCCGATGATAAAGCAAAGGCTTTCCCGTGACCATCGCATGCTTGCAGGCTTACTGAAGGGCAAGAAGTAAGGATCTTTGCGTGAATTTTTATCATCTATTGCGGCGCAGCAGAACCGTCTTTCGCTACGGGCGTCAGTACGGCATTTTTGAGATGCTTAAATTGTTACTGCGGCGTCTGACACAGGAATCTCGGAATGCTTTCCTGAAAAACGATGTGTTGGCTTTTTACGACTTCACCCGTCTGCCGCCAGTCGTGCCTGCCCTTAACCCAGGCGAGGTAGCAGACAACACAATTAACTGGGTTGTTCCGCCTTTCAGTAATGGGTCGGGTGGGCACCTGAATATTTTCAGATTCGTGTCCAATCTAGAAAAAATGGGCTTTGAGTGCCGCATCATCATCGCGGGGGCGCCGCAACCGATATCGGCCGAGCAAGCTGCGAAAGAAATCAAGAACATGTTTTTTCCGCTGGCAGCACGCGTATATTTAGGTTTCGATAGCGTGCCAGCAGCCTATTATACAATTGCTACGGAATGGCGAACGGCCTATTGGGTTCGGAGTTTCTCGGCAACACGGCATCGTTGCTACTTTGTCCAGGATTTCGAGCCTTGGTTTTTTGCCATGAGCTCAGAGTATGTTTTCGCTGAGCAAACATATCGCTTCGGATTTGTGGGGATCACCGCAGGCGGGTGGTTGAAAGAAAAATTGGCCTCGGAGTATGGAATGAAAACACATGCCGTCGGGTTTTCCTATGACCGGGATATTTATCACCCAACACCACGGCGTGGTGGGCGTAATAATAAGCGTGTTTTCTTCTATGCCCGCCCGCCAACGCCGCGCCGGGCATTTGAACTTGGGTTGCTGGTACTTGAGGAGGTGGTAAAGCGCATGCCCGATGTCGAGGTGGTATTTGCGGGTTGGGATGTCTCTAATTATGCGGTCCCTTTCAAACACTCTGACGCTGGGCTACTTTCGCTTGGTGAGTTGCCCGATTTATATAGCCAATGCGATGTAGCCTTAGTTCTTTCGCTTACAAACTTGTCCCTCTTGCCACTCGAATTGATGGCATGTGGTACCCCTGTAGTGAGCAACCAGTCACCGTCTACTGAGTGGCTATTAAATAAAAACAATGCACGTCTCGCTCCTACCACGGTGGTCGATTTAGCTGATGCGGTTTGTGCGGTGTTGAGTGATCCAACAGAAGCCACCCGACTCCGCGATGGTGGTTTCGTAACCGTCGCTGCTACCGACTGGCATTCCGAGGCATGCAAATTGGCTGACATCCTGCGTGGGCTGGACGCCGCTAATCTTCCGTCCGATTCTACCTTTTTGGGGGCCGCGCAGTGAGCGAACTTTCAACCATGCGATGTGTGGTGCTCGGTGGCGGCGGATTTATTGGCACAAACTTGTGCCGGTCGCTGGCTGGGAAGGCGGAAACGCTTCGAGCTTTCGGTCGAAGACAATCGTTCCCCGAAGCGATGCGGGGGATCGAATGGATACCGGGTGACTTTACAGATGCTTCAGCTCTTGCTGCCGTTCTTGAGAATTGCGACGTTGTTTTTCATTTGGTAAGTGCTACCACGCCCGCGAGCGGCAATGTAGATAAGATTGCCGACCTTCAGTCGAATGTGGTTGCCACTTTACATTTACTTGAGCTGTGCAGAGAAAGGCATGTGCGCAAGATAGTATTTGTTTCATCGGGCGGAACGATTTATGGAATACCCACTAGGATTCCTACACCGGAAGATTCACCTCTTAATCCGATCACTGCCTATGGGATTTCTAAACTTGCCGTCGAGAAATATCTTGCTCTTTACGAGTACCTACACGGAATTACATACTGCGTGCTGCGTGTTGCCAATCCTTACGGGCCGTTTCAGACCGCTATGCGAAATCAAGGGGTGGTAGCTGCTTTCCTTGGGCGCGTATTAAGTGGCAAGCCGATTGAGCTGGGGGGCGACGGTTCAATAACGCGCGACTACGTCTACATCGACGACGTGGTGGAGGCTCTTGAGTTGGCCGCAGTGCATAACGGTCGGGCGCGCGTATTTAACATCGGTAGCGGTGAGGGTCGTAGCCTTCATGAAATTCTAGCCGCGATAGAACAGGTACTTGGACAAATGACACAAATTCGCTGTTTCGAAGGGAGACAGGTCGATGTGCCCTGCAACATCCTAGATGTTGGGCTTGCTGCATCTGATCTGGGGTGGCATCCAAGTACTAGCTTTTTGAACGGCTTGCAAAAAACTGTCGCCTGGATGCGCGAGACTAGCCGTGGGTAACAGCGTATCTCGTGTATCAGATAGAGTAGCCGTTAACGTCTGTCGCAAAAGTCGTAGAATGAAAGACCACGCCCTCAACAGGGCGTTATCCGCTTCCCAAACCATTTTCAAAACATTATCCATTCTCTTGCACAAGTTAGGTAATTGTTGGCACAGTCACGGCGCAGATTGCTAAGTTGCAATCACGTAGCGTCATAGCAGGCTCGACTCGAACTCTCTTGCTAGGTCGCTACGGTAGGAATCAACATGCTTAAAGATTTCAAGAACGATTCATTACGAAAATTGATTTATTATCTGCGAAACACCAATTTTACTGCCCTAATGCAAATAGTCGAAAGGAAGCTGATAGCCCCATATTTGTCATTGCGAATTCCTACATCCCCCCAAAGGGTTTGCTTGATTATTTCGGGTTGTCCTGGTGACTCGTTCCGCTATCGCTGCGAGCATCAAGCGGCACAATTAGAATCCCTCGGACTTACAAACGACATCTGCTACGCCAGCCAGATTCGCGATAGCGCCGTGGTTGATCGCTATCAGTGGTTTTGGCTACATAGAGTTGCTTACAGCGAAAGTATCGAAGCCCTGATCGAGGCGGCGCAACGGTCAAGTAAACCGGTTGTTTTCGACACCGACGATCTGGTTTTCGACGAAAAGGTGATTTCGTACATGCGCGCTATCGAATCGATGTCAAAGCGAGAAGTTGATCAGGTCTATGCTAGGGCAAGAGGCTACTACAAGACTCTGTCTCGGTGTAATTTCGCCACCGTATCAACCGAATATTTGCGTGAGGCGGTAGTTAATCTGTTTCCTGACGTGCGAGGCTTTGTCACTCCGAATATGTTGAGCGATGCCCAGTTGGACTTGGCGGCGCAGGCTTTGAAGTCGGAGGATCTTGGCAATCCGATTGACAAAAGGTCCGTAACGATCGGTTACTTTAGCGGGACTCGCACACATAATGCTGATTTTAACGAATGCGCCTCGGCATTGATACGAATCCTTGAGGCTCACCCTAATGTGCGTCTCCTGCTGGTAGGCTATCTCGATGTTGGGCGAGAGTTTACTGGTTTCGGCAGACGCGTAACCCAACATCGCTTTGTTCCATGGCAGCGGCTCTCGCGTCTTTTATCCAAGGTCGATATTAATCTCGCCCCGCTGGAAATTGATAACCCGTTCACGACCTGCAAAAGCGATCTGAAATATATTGAAGCGGCGATCATGGGTATTCCCACAGTTGCGAGTGCCGTGGGGTCGTTCGAAAAATCAATCAATCATGGTGAGAACGGTTTCTTGTGTCGGACGGAGGAGGACTGGTTCAATTGCTTGTCCCGTTTAGTCGAAGATTTTGCGCTGCGACATAGAATGGGCAAGCTGGCGAAGGAATTGGTGCGTGATGCCCGTACGATCGATCGCGGCGCGCAGCACCTAAGTAAAACACTACTTGGATCGATTAAAAAATATGAGCGCTCCATCAGTGATGTGGGATAATCACGCTCGTTGATGTTGTTGTTGAGCAGAGCTTGTTGCATAAAAGGCAGGTTGCGGGCATATAATGACTACCGATACCATAAGAAAGGGTTCGGTGATCTCAACCGAGTCCGGAGGTTTATGGAAACTGTAACACTGATCAATCCGCCAGGCATCAAAACCTTCTCGTCTATCCAGATGCAGACTCCAAATCCACCTATCGGCACTGCCTACATCGCAGGATCGCTCAAGCAAGCCGGTATTCATTGCGAAGTAATCGACGCGGTGGGTGAAGGTATGGATACGATCACGCGTTACGAACAGCGCGCTGATATGAAGGTGCAGGGATTGACGTTCGAGCAGATTGCAGATCGGGTTCGTGCCGACACCGACATTATCGGGGTGACCTGTCTCTTTAGCACCCTATGGCCCATAACCAAGAGGATGGCAGAAATTCTTCGCCGCCGTTTCCCAAAGGCTCTCTTCGTTCTTGGCAGCGAGCACGGTACGGCCGTGCCCGAGAATGTGCTCAGGAATAGCGTCTTCGATATGATTGCGCTCGGGGAAGGTGTGGAGACCGTGGTCGAAATCGTTCGAACATATCGGGAGGCCGGTTGCTCGCGTACCGCTTGGTCGAATATCCGCGGTGTCGCATTTTTAGATGACGAGGGACAATTTGTCAGCACCGGACTTGCGCCTCGTAAACGCGATGTTGATCAAATTCCTTGGCCGGACTGGGATTCGATCCCTATTCGCGAGTACATCGATCGTCACCAAATCAACGGAGCCAACATCGGCCGTTCGATGCCTCTCATTGCCACATGGGGCTGTCCATACCAGTGTACGTTTTGTTCTAACCCGGGAATGTGGACCCAACGCTGGGTTCCGCGCAATCCCAAGGACGTGGTCGATGAGATGCAGTATTACAAAAATAAGTACGACGTAACAAACTTCGATTTTCAGGATCTCACGGCGATGATCCGCCGTAATTGGATTATGGAATTTACACAGGAGTTGATGGACCGTCGACTCAACGTAACCTGGCAATTGCCAAGCGGGACTAGGGCCGAGGTCTTTGACGAAGAAGTTGCGAAGCGTCTTTATGCTGCTGGCCTTCGCCTTTTGTCCTTTGCCCCAGAAAGCGGTTCGGAAAAAATACTGAAGCTGGTCAAGAAGCAGGTCGATCTTAAAGAGATGATTGGTGCCATGCGCCATGCCCTTGCTGCCGGCCTGAAGCTCTCTTGTTTCATCGTTATTGGTTTCCCAGGGGAATCGCGAGAAACGTTGCGAGAAAGCATGCGTCTGATCCGCAAGATAGCCTTGATGGGAGTGTACGACTTAGCCGTGACTAAGTTCGTTCCTTACCCTGGCTCGCAGTTGTTTACCGAGCTTCAGGCTGCCGGCAAGATCGAACTCGATGACGATTTTTTTATAATGCCGATGGATTTTTACACAAAAAGAGCACCATCCTTCGTGGAGGGCATTTCTAGCCGGTACCTGTACTGGATGATGATCTGGATGTTCATCAACTTTTACGCCATCGCGATGGTCCGCCGTCCATGGCGATTTTTTGAAGCGGTATTCAACGCCTTACGTGGCGTGGAAAATACCCGCTTCACCAAATGGCTCAATGATATGATCGTCGTGCGTTGGCGTTGGAACCGGCGTTACCGCCAACTTTCGTCGAGCATGAAGACGAATTAAATAAGCGACGCTTACGTGCTTCAGAGGTGTCTGGCCGAAGGACTTTTGGATGGTCGTATATCCTAAAGTAAGACGTGTGCGTAATTTAACCCGCCGTTTAAAGTTCAGAAGCAAACTCTAACACGGCAACTACGTGATTGATGGAGCCCACCGGCGTGACCTTAGAATTAGCGCGAGCTGACAACGAAATGGAAGATGCGCCGATTGCCCCCGAGTCGGTTGACACCACCGCGCGTCTCTATCAAAAAACTCGGGTCAATCATTGGGACGGCGTAGCGCGTAAGCTGGCTGCTGGCCCGATTGGAATAGGAAATTATTACCACCGCCAACTGGAACACTATTATTCTTTTTTGATTCCTCCCGGGATGCGAGTTTTGGAAATCGGATGTGGGATGGGCGATCTGTTGGCTGCGTTGAAGCCTGCTGTTGGTGTCGGGGTGGATTTTTCCAAGGAGATGCTAAAGCAAGCAAAACAGAAACACCCTGAAATGCGCTTCATACAGGCCGATGCCCACGAACTAATGCTGGATGCTCAATTTGACGCGATTATACTTTCGGATTTAACTAATGATCTGTGGGATGTTCAAGCAGTTTTAAAGAAAATCCTCCCTCTCACTCATCCTCGTACGCGACTGATCCTGAATAATTACAGCCGCTTATGGCAGCCCCTACTTGCTATGGCTCAAGGATTGGGATTGAGTAAGCCTAACTTGGCACTTAACTGGCTTACTGTGGAAGATGTCGCTAATCTTCTCCGACTGACGGGCTTTGAGGTTATCAAGCATACTAGGGAAATTCTATTTCCCCTCGGGTGGCCTTTAGTCTCCAATTTGGCTAACCATTATTTGGTGAAGCTATGGCCATTTTCGATAGCAGCGTTAACTGACTTTGTGGTTGCTCGCCCGACAATGTTGGCTGAACGAAATCCAAGCGTTGCAAAGCCAAGTGTATCGATCATTATTCCGGCCCGTAACGAAGCCGGTAACATAGAAAGCATTTTTACTCGTACCCCGATGATGGGTGTTAGCACAGAGTTGATTTTTGTCGAAGGCCACTCCAGCGACGACACTTATGCTGCGATTGAACGCGCGATGCGCAAGTATCCTCA
>ORMF012050348.1_pt1 | contig 11233 bp, 11 predicted proteins | sample 1779871 | NCBI WGS metagenome assembly ORMF01 (sample SAMEA104232316, study PRJEB22302) | groundwater metagenome | biome: forest; feature: aquifer; material: groundwater | place: USA | collected 2011-08-07 | depth 5.4 m
CCTGTCGCCTGTCCTGAGCGCAGTCGAAGGGACGGGGTGAGCGAGGGGTGTCCCCTCGTCTAGATTAAAGTCCCCTTCCAGAAGTGGAAGGTCCTCGCAAGGACTCTCCGAAAACTATCGGAGTCCGTAAGGCGGACCCCAACGGCGCAGATACCTTTAAGGATAATCCCAATCTCGCGGTTAATATGGCATGGACACTCGTAACAGGTTTTCTTGTTTGGTTCATGCAGCTTGGATTCGCCGTTCTCGGAGCAGGACTGATAAGGTCAAAAAACACCGTTAATTATTTCACCAAAAGTTATATGGACTTCTGCATAGGCGGACTGGCTTTCTGGGCATTTGGATTTGGTCTCATGTTTGGTGGGTCCAAGTTCTGGCCAGGCTTAGAGGAAGGCACTAAGTTCATCGGTGGGTCAGGCTTCTTTCTTCACGGCAGCAGCTATGACGTTACCACTATTATGGGCTGGTTCTTCCAGATGGTGTTCGCGGCTACCGCCACAACAATTGTTGCCGGCGCGGTTGCGGAACGCATGAAGATTAACGCATACCTTGCATACAGCTTCATAATCTCTGCGCTCATATACCCAATATACGGCCACTGGGTCTGGGGCGGCGGCTGGCTTTCAACTCTTACGATTGGCGGCACCGTGGGCGCTAAGGACTTTGCCGGTTCAGGCGTAGTTCACGCAGTCGGTGGTCTTGCGGCTCTTGTTGGCGCAGCCATGGTTGGTCCACGCATCGGCAAATACAACGCCGATGGCACTGCTAACAACATCCGCGGCCACAACGTTCCTTACATCGTTATCGGCACCTTCATACTCTTCTTTGGTTGGTTCGGATTTAATCCAGGCAGTACTCTCGCTGCAACCGACCTACGCATTTCCGTCATTGCGGTCAATACATTTTTGGCTGGGGCTGCGGGTGCCGCTGCTGCCCTGTACTATATGTACATAAAGACAGGCAAAGCTGACATCGTTATGGCCTGCAACGGCTCACTCGCTGGACTGGTCGCTGTAACGGCGCCATGTGCTTACATCGAACCCTGGGCAGCAGTAGTCATCGGCCTGATCGCTCCATTCGTGATGATGTTCACCGCGTCATTCGTAGAGAAAAAACTCAAGATTGACGATGCAGTCGGCGCAGTCGGCGTACACGCTGGAGGCGGCCTTTTTGGGTTGCTGTGCGTAGGCATCTTTGCTGACGGCACATATGGTGGCGTAAGCGGACTGGTTGACGGCAACATAAACCAGTTGTGGCTTCAGCTGATAGACATGGCTGTGGTTACAGGCTGGACCGTCGGCACAGTCTTCATCTGTTTCTGGGCGATCAAGAAAACGATCGGACTCAGAGCTAGCAGAGAAGAAGAGCTTGGTGGTCTGGACGTTCCCGAGCATGGGACCGAAGCCTATCCGGCTGAAGAGCCCGTTAAGGTTGGCATCAGGTAACCTGGACGATTCCCGTACCCACGTGAGGGGCTGGCATGCCAGCCCCTCACGTTATTTCTCAACGATTGAAATTTTTCCATGCTGGACCGTGATACTTGGAAAATCAAACCGCTGCCGAAGGAATCAAGGCATATTTTGAAGGCTTGAGCGCTTCATCATCGGTACTATTCTCGCTACCGTTCGCGCTGTTATTGATTAGCTTTGCCCTCATACCGATACTATTCCCCCACTTGTGGGGGAAACACTGGTATAAGTCAGTAATTTCGCTCGTGGCGGGCGTGCCTGTTGCAGGCTTTTTTATATACAAGGACTGGCACACCCTGGCAAACACCGGTCTTGATTACGGGACATTCATATGCTTGCTTGGTGCCTTATTTGTTATTTCCGGAGGAATCTTTATTCGGGGTTCTTACCCACCCACCCCCGCAGTGAACATTTCGATTCTTATCATTGGGGCATTACTGGCAAACGTTATAGGCACCACTGGGGCCAGCATGTTGATGATCAGGCCTCTGCTTCGAGTTAACACACTTAGAAGCAGAAAGATCCACATTATCGTTTTCTTCATTTTTATCGTTTCCAATGGAGCTGGCCTACTGACGCCTCTAGGTGACCCGCCATTGTTCCTGGGCTTTCTTAAAGGTGTCCCATTCACCTGGACATTTAATCTGTGGAAAGAATGGCTAACTCTGATTGGTTTGCTGCTCGCAATCTTTTTTGTGATCGAGAGACGTCAGTTTGCAAGAGAGAGCGATGAAATCAAGAAACACATCATGTCGTCAGCCCGCGGAGATTTTGGAATAGATGGATTGCACAACATCATCTTGCTGGGAGTAGTGTTGTCCCTGATCGTGATATCCGGGTCTCTCATTTATCCGAACGCTTTCGGCGGCAGGCAAGTGTTTGGAGAGCCTGCGGGTTCAGTTGTTTCCCGCGTAGTGCAAATGTTTGGCATGTCCCTGGTTGCGCTCATATCACACATTTTTACGAACCAGGGAATTAGAAAAGCCAACAACTTCTCTGTTGAGCCGATGTTGGAGGTAGCTGTCCTTTTCGCCGGAATCTTCATGGCGATGATTCCGGTCTTGCTGATACTTGAAGTCAGAGGCGCGAGTATGAACATCTCCCATCCGTCGCAATATTTCTGGATGGCTGGAGGCTTATCCAGCGTCCTTGATAACGCTCCCACGTATCTCACGTTTACAAGCCTGGCGAAAGGTTCCCTGCAGTTAAGTGGCGAAGGGCTTCATGCCCTGGCAGAGGACCCTTTTGGGGCGATTGCCCTGGCGGCGATATCCTGCGGGGCGGTTTTTATGGGAGCTGTCACTTACATCGGCAATGGGCCTAATTTGATGGTCAAGTCAATAGCCGAAAACCACGATATCAAAATGCCATTGTTTTTTGGTTATCTTGCATGGTCATTTCTTGTTTTGATCCCGATATTCCTGCTCATTACCTTTCTATTTTTTTAGGTAGGAGATATATAAAGACCTAGTCGATTTAGCTTCGCAAACTTGAGATTTAAAAATTCCGTAACATTGATTTAACACACAAAAAACAATACAGAAATATATGAGTTCTATAATTTCAATTGTTCCCTTAGCAGGAAATAGTTGAATTAGGAGAACCCGAATGTCATCAGGAGCACTTGTAGCATTGGCCGCGTTTCTTGGAATGTTTGCCGTATGGGTCATTATTCCATCTCTCGTGAAGAAGCGCCATGTAAAACGAGAAATCGATTCTGAGTAATAAACTCCAGCCAGTAAAACTGGCTGGCTGATTCAGATTTCATAGATAAGTGGCGCGAGTTCCTATGCCCTTACTTGTTAGGCGCAGAGTAGCCGCCCCTTATGTGCGCTTCCCCACGTACCCCACTATCAGCACGTCGCCGCCTAGCGTCTTCACACGCGTCCGCTCCAGCCTAAGCGCCTGCGCGATGCGTCCCGGCCCCACCCCGCCCACCGCAGACGGTGCGTCTTCGCCGCCGATAACCATCGGCGCTATGAATGCGTAGACCTTGTCGGCCAGCCCTTCGTCCAGCACGCTGCCCAGTACAGTCGCGCCGCCCTCGATCAGGACGCTCGTGACCTGGCGTTTGCCGAGCATATCCATGAGCGCCGGCAGGCTCACCTTACCGCCTTTTGCGGGCAATACCGCGATCTCTGCGCCTGCTTTTTTAAGCGCATTGGCCTTTGAAGCGGGCATAGCCTTCGTCGTGGCTATCAGGCATCCGCCGTTTTGCTTGAGAACCTTCGCATTTGCCGGCGTCCTGCCTTTGCTGTCGACTATTACTCTTAGCGGCTGTCGGTTGATATCCTTGCCCCTGGCATCCCGCGCTGTGAGCATCGGGTCGTCCTTGATGACCGTGTTCACGCCCACTAATATCGCGTCCACCCAGTGGCGCAATTCTCGGTTGGCGTGAAACCTTGATTCCTCACTGCTTATCCACTGTGAGTCGCCTTCACGTGTTGCCATCTTGCCGTCGAGGCTGCATGCGAACTTCGCGATGATGAACGGCTTCCCGGTGGTTATCCATTTCGTGTGTGCCTCCACCATCTCCTGCGCCTCGGCCTCATAAGATGATTCGCGATTCCCTCTCCATGTGATATGGAGAGGGTCAGGGAGAGGCGGTGCCGTTACGCGTATGCTTGCGTTCCGCAGCTCCTGCGCGCCCTTGCCGCGTACGTCCGGGTTGCGGTCCAGTGTTGCGATATGCACTTCGGCCACGCCTGCCTCGATGATGGACTTTGTGCATGGCGGCGTGCGCTTATTCGTGTGGCAGCACGGCTCCAGCGTCACGTATAGCGTCGCGCCGCGAGCTTTCGTGCCCGCCTGCCTCAGCGCAACGACTTCAGCGTGCGCCTGTCCGGGCGGCTGCGTGCGCCCCTCACCCACCACGACGCCATTCCTAACCACGACTGCGCCCACCGGCGGGTTAGGGCTGGTGTATCCGCGGGCCTTCTTCGCCAGGCTGAGCGCGCGCTTCATGTAATCCATATAGGAACTCATTATCGGTGGTTAGCGCGTAAGGTCAAGAGAAGATTTTTGTAATCTTGACATCAGTGTAGTGCGATGTTATATAAGTAGTACTTAATAAGTTTAGCACTACTAATGGATGGTCAGGCTATGAAAGAGTTGTCAACTGTCATTACTCGCAAAGGTCAGGTTACTATACCGGCCGAACTACGGAAGTCCATGGGATTAAAGCGTGGCGATAGAGTAGCTTTTGTTGTTACACGAAAGAAAATAGAGCTTTCAAAAGCGGAAAGCGTTATTGCCAAAACGAAGGGTCTTCTCAAAGGGAATGAAAAACCATTGACGGCGAAAGAGTTGAGAAGAACTGGTGAACGGGCTATAGCTGAAGCAGCATTCGAGCGATCTCAGCAGTGAAGCCGTCTGTTTTTTTGGACACCAACGTTTTAATACGGCATTTACTGCAGGATGATTCTGCGCAGTCGCCTAAGGCTTCTGCATTTCTTAAAACTATTGAGGATGGAATTATTGCTGTCGCTACATCGGACACTGTGATTTTTGAAACAGTTTTTTTGCTTGAACGCCACTATCGTCGCGGCAGAGAGCAGATTCGAGATGCGCTTCTTCCGATCATATATCTTCCAGGGATAGTGCTTGCGCGTAAAAGTAGCTTAGCGAAAGTTTTTGACCTGTATATCGAGCTTAATATCCCATTTGCGGATGCTCATCATGCAGTGCAGATGGAACGGATGGCGATCAGGCAGATCGCAAGCTTTGACGAAGATTTTGATAAGATTCCGGGTGTCACGCGCCTTCGATTATAGGCTAGAGCCAGGGTCGGCTTTGTATACCTGCACTTACGCCCGTACCGCCACTTCCGCTGTCTTTGGCGCCGCCTCTATCTTGCGTATCCCTGTCCCAATCAATCCAACCCATATAAACACCGCCACATATACCATCAGCCATACCGCTATCGCCGTCCTCAGGCCTATTTCATCGGCCAGGAAGCCCAGCGGCATAGCGCCTACGAACGGGAATGACCCGCCTACGTTCCACCACGAGAGCGATTTGCCCAGGTAGTCCTTGTGCGCTATCAGCTGTAATAGCGTGCTGCCTACCGATACGAATACGCTCCTGCTCAGTCCCATCAGGAATAGCGCTACCAGGCTGCTTGCGTACCACGGCGACGCTGCCATCGCCCATATCCCTATCGCGTATGTCGCGCCTGTCGTCAGGAGGACCGCGTTCTTATTGACCTTGGCGCCAAGTGATGCCAGCGCAACATTCCCAATGAGCGCGCCTATGCCCGCCGACATCAGCAGAAAGCCTGCCGCCCTGGCTCCCAGCCCGAATTCGTCCTTGACCAGCACGGGCACCATCTGCTGCGCCGGGTGCGCGAACAGGCCCATTATGCAGCCTATCGTGATTATCCCGAATATCGCAGGCACGCTTTTGACATATCTCATGCCCTCCACAAGGTCTTTCAGCGGTTTGCGCAGGTTGACTGGTTTCTTGCGTTCGTATTTGATTCGGCTGAGCCAGAATATGCTTATCGAGTACAGGCTCGCGTTGATCAGCAGCGACGGTCCCACTCCTACAGCGCTGATGATGAATCCCGCTGCGGACGGCCCCGCTATCTGCGTGATGTTCATCAGCATGGAGTTGAGCGACACCGCGTTCATGATGTCCTTGCGCTCTACCAGGTCGTTTACCAGCGGCCCGCGCGATGAGTTGGCCAGGCCCTGGAACGTGCCGATAAGAGGGATTATCAAATACACCTGCCATACCCTTATGTGCCTCATAAGTACCAGTACGCCTAATAGCGTTAGCAGTACCAGGTTGACTATCTGGCCCGTCTGGATAAGTCGAACGCGGTTCATTCGGTCCGCCAGCATACCGCCGAATATCACGGCGATGGACATGGGCAGGCCCTGCAGGAATACGGAGATGCCGAATTGCGCCTTGGAGCCGGTCAGTTCGAGTATGAGCCACGAGATGGTCAGCGTCTGCATGCCCATTGCCGCCGACTGCCCCAGCGCGCTGTACCAGAATCGCCTGAAGTTCTGCGATTCGAGCGCCGCGAACATCCCGACTTTAGGTATGCGCTCCTGTGCTTGGCTGCTCATACGAGTTCTATTTTCCAGCGGGAATTCGGAGAGCCTGCCCTGAGCTTGTCGAAGGGGCAAGGCCACGGAGCCTGTCCTCGAGCGAAGCGAAGGAACTGGGTTCTAGGGGTGTCCCCTGGTGCCTTAAAGTCCCCTTCCAGTTGTGGAAGGTCCCCGCAGCGGACTCCGATACTTATATCGGAGGGATTAGGGGATGGCTGACGTATTTGCAGGCTCATAAACGTAGCGCTTACTCTAACACAACGCCTCTTCGCCTGTCGATATAAGGTTTCATTGGTAGTTGTTAATCCTAAGTCGGGGTTGTTTGGGGGATTGTGAGGAAGTGGCTTACAATATAGGTGGTCGAAAGCCCAGTTGGAAAAGCCAATGATTAATAAACTCATCGTTAATAACTACAAAAGCATTGAAAAGCTTGATCTCGAGCTTGGGCCATTAACAATATTTATTGGCCCGAATAATGCAGGCAAAACGAACATTTCTGACATATTCAGGTTTTTGAAGAGCTTCACTGCCCTAAATAACCCAACATTACATTCTTCACATGAGTTTATTTTTAACGGTGAATTGAAACGGATCCTTAGTGTCCAAATTGAAGGTAGTGATGCCGATAAAGCTGAACTAGGAAATTATTCCTACCTTGCATCTTTTAGGAACCTGTATGACCAATTAAGTTGTGGTCGCGAAAGTTTCGATTTTCTTCAAGCTAGTAAAAGGGACAACCTTTTTAACGGCGATGGGGTGGGTAACAATGCAAATGTTACCTTGTTGAAGGATGATGGAAGTAGACAGGCACAGGTATGGAGCCGTGATACAAGGTTTCTTATCTTAAGTCGGGTAGGATCAGATTTACTTCAACCTAATTTATTTGACAGTTTAATAAAGGCACCATATTTAACCTTAGGTCATTTACTAGAAACCATCAATTCCTTCCACCTTTATAATCTGGATCCGTCTAGAATGCGCGTCAAACATAGCGTTAATTCTCAAACAATATTAAATGACCTTGGTGATAATTTGCCTGAGGTATTGCACACACTACACTCTAAGCATCGTAGGAAGTGCTTTGACGTTATAGAGGAACAACTAAAGGCTTTTATTCCTGAGATATCGGAGCTAGTTTCTGATTTAGAAGGCTCAAACACTTCAGTCTGTATCAGAGAGAATGGGAGTGATTATTTAGTTCCTAGCGCTTCAATACCAGATGGCGTTCTAAAGTTGATCGGAATTCTTACCGTGTTGAATTCTCCTTACAAGCCTCCCTTGATTGCAATAGAAGAACCCGAAAATTATGTACATCCGCAAGCGCAAGATTTGCTTGCAGAGCTACTAAAAACATACTCTGAAAAACATCAGCTGATTCTTACAACTCACTCGCCATACTTTCTAAGCAACTTTGACCTCGGTGAAGTTGTTGTGGTTGACAAAAGAGACGGAAAAACTACTGCCGGTAGACCTCCAGATATCGATGATTTAAAGAAACGGTTAGAAGATGCTGGTATGAGTCTTGGGGATGCATGGTACGCAGGTCACATAGGTGGTGTGAGATAGTGGTTTTGTTTTTGTTTATTGAGGATCAAAATGGGAAAACGACTTTTCAGATTCTTGCCCGTAGGATTACAAACCGTACGATTAAAGTCATTGCGTTAAAAGGTTCCGGCGAAGTTCTAAAAGCGGAAACTGTAATAGCTCAAATTAAAGTGGGCAATCCTGGTAGAGAAGATAGAGTTGTTGCAGTTGTAGATAAGGATTGCAAGAGAGAACGTTTTGACAAAGCTAGAGAACTTGAAAGAAAAATTAAAGCTCAATTCCCGGCGATTTCTTTCAGATGCGTTGTCGCCGTTGAAGAGTTAGAGTCGTGGTTAGCAGGAGACCTAACCGCTATACAACACGTATTTGGTGATACCTCAATAAGCGAGCGATTGCCAAATGGGGAATGCATTGACGCAAAAATTTATTTAAAGAGAAACTATCAGAGAAATCACGATAGAGACTACATATCCTATATTTTTAACAATCGACTTGCTGAGCAGATAAATATTGAGAAAGTTTCAGCTTCAAACGGTAGTTTCAAGGAATTCCGTGAAGCTCTTATAAACTAGGCGCTACTTCTTCGGCTCCGTGCTGAACATCCCCATCTGGCGGTCGCCGTCGCCAAGCTCTGCCTCTTCCGCCCATATCTTGCTCTGGTCGGGGCCTCGCTGTCCCGCGTATTTGTTGCCCTTCTTCTTGTAGTACGGCTGTGAGGTCGGCGTAAGCAGCGTTTCGAACGTCATCGAGCATATGCGCAGGCCGGGGTAAAGCGCCACGGGTAGTACGCCCAGGTTGCCCAGCTCCATCGTCGCTACGCCGCGCCAGCCGGGGTCGAATACGCTCGCCGTGCTGTGCACTATCAGTCCCAGTCTTCCAAGGCTGCTTCTGCCTTCGAGGCGTCCCAGTATATCGTCCGAAATCTCAAGCCACTCCATCGTCGAAGCCAGCACGAACTCGCCCGGGTGCATGATGAACCGTGAGTTCTTGGAGTCCAGCTTGATTTCACGCGTCAGCTTTTCCGATGATTTTCTTTCCGTCAAATCAACGTAAGGGTGGTCCGTGTGCTCGAATATCCTGAACCTGTACCCCAGCCTCAGGTCTATGGAGCATGATCCTATCGTCAGGTCCTTTACTTCAAGCGTCTTGTCGATAGCTGTGTCGTGCACAACGATCTTCTTGTCGGCGATGTACTTCTTGATATCGATGTCTGATAGGACCACGGTTTTCCCCTATATCTGGCGTTGTCCGCCCTGAAAATTGCTGCCGAGTCCTTCAGACCCGTACGGCCGCTCTGAGCTTGTCGATGTTCTGATAAATGTTATCTGGCATATCTTCATCGGCGATGCCAGCTTTATGGGCAGCGAGCCGACGTTCTTGAGCTGTATCGTCAGCTTGCCCTGCCATCCCGGGTCCACGAAGCCTGCTGTAGCGTGTATCAGCAGTCCGATGCGCCCCAGCGAGCTCTTCCCCTCCAGCTTCGCCACGATGTCCTCAGGCAGGCCTATGAACTCCAGCGTCGATGCCAGCACGAACTCGTTAGGCTTCAGGATATACGGCTGCTCCTGGGTAGCCTTGGCTTTGGTGAGGAGGTTCGCCAGGTCCTTGCGTGCCGGGTCGATGAACGGGGTTGTGCCTGTGAAAAGGAGCAGCTCCTCGTCCAGGTGCAGGTCCACGCTTGCGGGCTGTATGCAGGACGCGTCCAGCGGCTCAATCTTCAGCCGCTTTTGCGCCAACTCCTGCTTTATCGACTTATCGCTGAGTAACAAATCTGAGTTTCACCCGCTTCTCTTTATCGAAGCGGATTGTAACATTTTCATTCCGAGTCGACGAGTCGGGGAAATCTCCGATAAATCCATGCCACTCAGTTTGTGTCATTCTGAGCGCAGCAGCCTGCCCAGAGAATCGGGGAGAATCTGATTATCAAGCATACGTTAGATCGTAACCCGCGTTGTAGGGGCAGGTCTCAGGCCTGCCCCTCTGTGTTTCCCACATTCGTCATGCGCGCGGTAGGAGTCTTCCGTGTTATTCTGAATCCGGGCATGACAGTGCGCATCTACAGCAAACCAATATCTGTTGTTGACACTTAAAGAGAATACGAGTCATAATTCAGAAAAGGGATTAGTCTGAAAGGAGAACTATGGCTGTTAACACTTCTTTTGCGGATAACTATGTTATGACCAAAAAGGGGCTTTTGGATCGCAGGATATTCATAGACCCCGAAATCTATAAGATGGAACTGGAGCGAGTCTTCGGGCGGAGCTGGCTCTACGTAGGCCACGAAAGCCAGATACCTCAAAGCAATGATTTCATGGCCAGCTATATGGGTGAAGATCCTGTGCTTGTTACTCGTGATGCCAAAGGGAAGGTCCACACCTTCCTGAATATGTGCCGCCACAGGGGTAACCGCGTTTGTAGAGCGGACAAGGGCAACTCGCCTTCCTTTATGTGCACCTATCACGGTTGGACTTTCGCCTCGGACGGCAAGCTTGTAGGCGTGCCCGGATATAAAGAGGCCTACTTTGAGGAGTTAGACCGCAGCCAGTGGGGACTTGTGGAGGCTCATGCGGACACCTACAAAGGCCTGGTGTTTGCCAACTGGGATGGGGCGGCCCCGTCGTTGCGGGAATACCTGGGGGAGAAGACCCAGGAGTTGGATCTCTGGTGCGATAGAGTCACCGGAGAAGTCGAGATAATCGGGAGTGTTGATAAGTGGGTAATGAGTTGCAATTGGAAATTTGCCGCTGACAACTTTGGGTCTGACGGCTACCATCACCCAATAACACACGGATCGATTCGAAGCGTAAACGTGGACGGCAAACTATACAATAAAAATGTAGGAGAACAGGTTAAGCATAACGATCCCTGGGAAGTTTTCCCCGCTGGACCGCTAAGAGAATACTACAAAGCGCATGCTGATGGACTTAAGGTCAAGCCAGATCAAGATCGCTCTGGACAGGTTCTAGGCCCCGTATTCACTGTCTTCCCCAACGCATCATTCATGTGCGGCCGTTACACCGTCAGGCTATGGCTACCAAGAGGCCCCGAGAAAACAGAGGTCTGGTCCTGGTGCGCAGTGGACAAATCAGCTCCGCAGGAAGTGAAAGACGCCCAAAGAAACCACCTTCAGCATACCTTTGGGCCCTCTGGAAACCTGGAACA
>ORMF010254495.1_pt1 | contig 11232 bp, 10 predicted proteins | sample 1779871 | NCBI WGS metagenome assembly ORMF01 (sample SAMEA104232316, study PRJEB22302) | groundwater metagenome | biome: forest; feature: aquifer; material: groundwater | place: USA | collected 2011-08-07 | depth 5.4 m
ATATAGTTTTTAAAATATCTCGCTCTTGATTGTTGAAAGGATATATGAAGAGCCTCTCTAAATTTAGAAAATTTACCCTGGTTTTGCCAATAAATCTCAGGGTAATATACTGAAAGATTTTTGGGTATAGGAAAAACAAATCCATTTTGACAATTACCGCAGAAATAAAGATTAAAGGTATTTCTATCAAGGGATTTAATATTTTTTGTTTCAAAACAAAGAGGACATTGTGCTTTTTTATTTACAATTATTTTTTTACTCATAGACAATCAGACGATTATAACTCAATTTCGGTTATTTCTGAAGTTGCCATTGTTACTTAACAATAGTACAGTATTATCAAACTACCGCATTATGAAAAAGGTTGTTCTTTTTGCAATTCTTCTGGCTACTATCTTGGTTACAATTTGGTTTAGGGGTGGCCAAATTATGGGGACAGCTGAGGATGGTTTAATATTTTATAATATCTCCAATTATTTACCTGAATCCCAGTTTGCCTGGATGGAACATCCTGGACTTGGCAGAGTGACAATTGGTTTAACTTCAGCTAGGCCGACGTATGAAGCTTTGTCATTTTTACAGAAACTAGGTCTACCTGGTTTTATAATCCAAGCGATAACATTGTGGTTTATTCTTGTTAGTGCAGGGGTGGGAGTTTGTTTCATTGTCAAAGAATTTTTTCCTAAGCTTCCCAATAAATACATTATTCTTTCGGCGTTATTCTACTGGTTTAACCCTTTATCTTTAGTAAATATATGGAACAGATTTTTACTGGATTATGTTTTCTCTTTCGGGTTGCTACCAGTTGTTCTTCTGTTTTTTATAAAAGGTTTAAAAAGAAGGAATTATTTATGGAGTTTTGTCTTAGTTATGGTTTTGCCACTTTATAGCTTCACTTTTACTTATTTGGCGTTTGATATTATGCTTTGGATAGTCCTTTTTATTACAACAATTTTGTTTCTTCTGGTATATAGAGATATTCATGTTCGTTTATTTTATATCAAATTTTTCTTTCTTACCCTCTTACTTTTTCTTTTGACTAATCTTTGGTGGATAGGTCAAGTATTTAGTCTGATGATCTATAAAAATATCTATTCATCAGTATTAAATTACGATATAAAGGGGAATTTAGGTACTTTAGATGCCCTAAGTAAAAAAATGGGTAATTTATCAGATATATTCAGATTCTCAACAGCCTCTTTTTTAAATGAAAATTCCCTGCCTTGGGTTAGAACCTTCTCTTCCTTCCCATTTAAGATAGCGCAATATTTGACTTTTTTTGCAATACTTTACTCAATTGCGAAAAATATAAAAAATAGATCCGTCCTGATTTTAGGTGGACTTTTTTTTGTAAGCATATTTTTGGGAAAAGGAACAAACCCACCCTTTGGAGAAATCTATCAGTTTATTTTTACAAATGTGTCTTACTTCCAGGTATTTCGCAACCCGTTTGAAAAATTTGCCCCCACACTAGCATTATCAGCATCGTTACTTATAGGTTTTAGCATATTTAGTTTAAACCGCCAGTTACCAAAAAAAATCAAAAAAATAATATATATAATATCCTCAGGATTTTTGGTAGTGTGGGGGTACCCCTTTTATACAGGATTAGTTTTTACTACTCCCGAGCCGCCGGCGAATGATTATCAAATAGGTTATAAAGTTGAGGTGCCGGAGTATTATGGACAGACAGATGATTGGTTAAAAAATAAAGGAAGTAATTTCCGGTTTATTGGATTTCCCTTAGGGGATGAAGGAATTACTTATAATTGGAAAAAAGGATATTCAGGGGTTGAATTATCGTCTGCATTATTTGCTACTCCCGGTATACTTCATAAAACAGCAGTTCCTTATTTTCAGGATTTAGTTCCGCATATTCAGGAGTCATTGCTTACATCTGATAATTTTTTAAAGCTGGCAAATTTGCTTAATGCCAAATTTTTCTTAGTGCGTCATGATATTAATTACACTTTCCGTAAAATGGAAAACCCTATTGTTATAGATGATAATTTAGCAAAGCGTGAAAAAAACAATGAAATAAAAAAAGTTGCTACCTTCGGGAAATTAACGATTTGGGAGAATTTAAAATGGCAGGATGTTACTTTTTATCCGGCAAGCAAAGCTGTTGCTGGTACAAAAAACCAGCAAATGGAGGATCTATTAAGGATAGATGTAAAGAAAGGGGAAGTATTAATTGATGAAAAAGATGCTCCTGTTTTAGATTCAGCAAATATAAGCAGTATTTCTTATAAAAAAATTAATCCTAGCAAATATGTTGTACATGTTAAAAACTCCTCACCCTTTATTTTAGTTTTTTCTGAATTGTTTAATGATGCCTGGCAAGCAGGTTTGCAAAATAATGTCTTCAAGCACATGCGGGTTAATTTTTATGCTAACGGTTGGGTAATTGATAAAATTGGAGAGTTTGAAATTACAATAGAATACCTACCTCAAAGATTGCTTGAGTTTGGAGAGAAAGCTTCTTTTGTGTCGTATATACTGGTTGTTTTATCAGCTATCTTTATGCTTTTCAAAAGAAAAAAAATGAAATGATTTATTGGTTTATTTTAATTTTGATATTGATTAGTTTATTCTTAATAAAGAAAACCTCTGAGTTTTTTCTAAAGATTGCAATGTTTATTTTTGTGATAGGTGCAATCATGAGACTTATCCACTTTATAGATATAGCAGAGACATTAATGAGAATAGATTTTATTTTCTGGTTAGTAGGATTTTTTGTGACTATAAAGGAAGATAAATTTGAAGATGAATCATAAAATTATTCTTTCTTTATTTATTCTGATTATCATTGGGTTTTCGGTTTTTTGGAAGACTTTTAATTTGGAAATATATGGGGATGAATGGGAAGGAATTTGGTGGACAACCTCAACTTTGCAGCAAACAGGTCACTTTAATGATAGGGTGGGCTATAAAGCCTATGAACTGGCTGCTATCATCTTAAATTTTGTATCAGGAGCATTTGCCCCAAACTATAGTAGTACTCAGGTTTACCTATTCTCATTTTTAACAAGGTTATTTGCAGTATTTTCTCTCTATTATTTTTTGACTAAAAGAAATATATCAACGATAGGAGTTTTTTTAGGCTGCTTGCTTTTTCTAATTACCCCTGTTGGAATTCAAACAACTGATTGGGCAAAAAACTTTACCTCATATATATCAATTGGGTTTTTTCTTTTTTGTTTGAATTTTATTTATGAATTAACCTCGTGGAAAAAAGTTTTGATATTTCTTGCAACTTTTGCATTATCCATATATGTAAATCCGATTAGAGCTCATGGGATAATTTTTACTGTAATCTTTTTGCTTATTACCCACCTCTTATTCCAGCTCAAATATAGAAAGATGTTGTCAGTATCTTTGCTTGCTGTCTTACTAATATTTTACATGTTTTCTCAACTCTCAGTGTTTGGTGAAATCAATTCACTTCAAAATTTTTATCTACAGAGCTTGGCAACTTTTTTGAATCAATTGAGTTTTTCTAAACTTCAAGACTTTTTTGTTTTAATAGGAAGAGGGATTATTCCTGATTCTTCTTTGATTTCAGCAGTATTACTTCTTGCAGCTTTATTATTTTGGAAGAAGAACCTTTTTTCTAAAAAATACTTATACCCGGTTTTAGGAATTACTTTTTTTCCGATAATTATTGTTTTTTTCTACATACCATTTAATAAAGAAAATATAACAAGTTTAACTGGTATTTATTTCACTCTTTTTATATCTTTGGTTTTTCTTGTTGAAGCATTGCATAAGAAATTACCTGATGCAATAAATACAATTATTCCACTTTTGCTGAATTTTTCTTTTATATTAATACCTTTCATTTTGGGTAGAACAGATGTGAATGATTCCACACATAGATATTTAATTTATTCTGCCTTAAGTTTACCCATAATTGTGGCATTTTCACTCAAAAATTATGAGAAAATAAGTTTCGGTCTCAATACTAAGAATGCGTTTTTTTGTATATGCTTAATCCTAGTTGTCCTATTTTTTTCTTTATCAAAAAAAGAGATAGATGGTTTTTATAGCAGGCATAATCAACAGATTGCAAAGACGATATGGGGCCAAATACTGCCACACTTTAAAGATTTTGATTTTAAACAAAGGAAGGCCATAGTTTATTTGGAGGGGGATGATGGAGGAGTATTGCATAATTCAGTTTCTTTCGGTTTTGGTTACCATATAGGATTTATTTATAAAGTTTGGGATTTTAATAATTTACCTGTTGCAGTAGATAGTATGAAGGATTTAATTTCTTTGACAACAGATGGAAAAGCGGGACAAAAATATGTCCAGAAAACAGTAATCTTTCCTAAAGAAGATGCTTTTTATTTTAAAATAGAAGGAACTAAGGTTAAAAAACTACCATTATGAAAGAATTTAGAATATTTGCAGTAGCTGCATTAGGGAAAGGATTATCAGGTGGAGATCGGATTTTTATAGAGTTTGCCAAAAGGTTAAAGAAGGATAATCGTGTAATAATTCATGTTTGGAAACAGGGATTAGAAATGTGTCAAAGACAAGATTTAACAGAAGGTGTAGTTTTTAAAATAATTAATGTAGAAAGATGGTGTAAATTTGGTTTTGTCGTTTGCTATTTAGCAAGAATAATAAAATCTGCTTGGTCGGCACTGTTTATTACTTTAGATGATCCGAAAGAAACAGTGTTATATTCAGCCTCTGAATTTTGGATGGATTCATTACCGGGTTTTGTCTTAAAAATACGCTACCCACAAGCTAAATGGTTGGTTGGCTCTTTTCAGGCAGCACCGAACCCTTTAAAGGGATTTACCGAAGGTGGGAGAGAGAATACATATAGATTATCTGCTTTTGCCAATTGGTTGGTCCAGCTTTCGATAAAACCAATAGTTAAAAGATGGGCGGATGTTATATTAGTAAATAACGAATTGGAAAGAAGGCATTATAAAATCCTTGACAAACGAAATAGAATCTTAGTAATTCTTGGTGCTGTTAATACTGATCAGATCAATGCTTTTCTTGAAAAAAATAACTTACCAAAAGTTTATGATGCTGTTTTTCAAGGTAGGTTTCATCCCCAAAAGGGGGTAGGGGAATTAATAGATATATGGAAAATAGTAGTAGATAAAATCCCGACAGCAAAATTAGCTATGATTGGAGATGGTCCGTTAATGGAGGAAGTTAGAACAAAGATTAAAGATCTTAATTTGGAGAAGAACATTCATCTCCTTGGTTATGTTTTTGATGGACCCCTAAAATATAAAATATTTTCGCAAAGCAAACTGGTGGTTCATCCGTCCTTTTATGATTCAGGTGGTATGGCAGCTGCTGAAGCAATGGCTTTTGGATTGCCTTGTGTAGGTTTTGATCTTAAGTCATACGAATCATACTATCCAAAAGGAATGATTAAGGTGAAAGTGGGCGATTTAAATAAATTTGCTGAAGTCATTTTGGAATTATTAGAAGATGAAAGTAAAAGAGACAAGATTGGTAAAGAAGCGCAAGAAATGATAAACAAAAGTTGGAATTGGGATCACAGAGTCAGTAAGTTAACACAAGTTATAAATGGGTTAGATTAAGTAAGAAAATGAGGGTTATTTTGCAAAAAAGTAACAGTTTCTGAGATGGCCTGTTTAGTCGATCTTTGGGGTTTCCAGCCTAATTTTTTTAATTTATTTATTGATAAAAGCACAAATTCATTATCCCCTTTCCAATTGCTTTCTTTGCCAAGCCAGACTTTTTTTGCAGAATCCAGTCTAGTGATTTGCAAAATGGTATCTACAATTTCTGAAACCGTAAGCACCTCCTTATTGCCGATATTGTAGATATTAATTTTCTCTTTTGAATTTTTAATTATTGTAAACATTGCATCAATTCCATCGAAAACGGAAAGTGATGACTTTTTAGGAGAACCATCTGAAAATAATTCTATAAATTTGGGATTTTTTTTCAGTTTTTTAAAAACATCAAAGATAATGCCATGAGTATATCTAGGACCCAAGAAGGAAACAAACCTAAAGATATAAACATTAAAGTCGTAATAGGATGCATAAGCCTGAATGTAGCTCTCACAGGCTGCCTTGGTGGCTCCATAGAGTGAGGTTGGATTAAAGACGTGTTCTTCGGGTGTTGGATGAATAATTGCATCGCCGTAGACAGATGAGGTGGATGAAAAGGCTATTTTTTTGACATTATTTTGCACCATAGCCTCGAGTACGTTCTGTGTCATCTCCAGATTTTGCTTGTGATCTATGTAATGATCTTCCAGACCAGATTTTACATCGGCATGTGCAGCTAAATGAAAAACGAAATCAATATTGCGCATAGACTCATTAAGTTTTTTGGTATTTGAAAGATTTGCTTCAACTAATTCAAAGTTCTTATCATTTAAATGATTTCTGATAAATGCTTTTTTGCCAGTTGAAAAATTATCATAAACCCTGACTTTATTTCCCTGGTTAAGTAATCGATCAACTACATGAGAACCAATAAATCCAGCCCCTCCTGTTATTAAATACTTCATACTGAGTGTTTTTGATAAAGTTTTTTTATTGTAGCCATTACATAAATCGCATTTTTAATACTACTATCATTATAGTCTTTTTGTTTAATCCTTTTAAAGAATAAGTTATTTTCTTTTTTCCAAGAATTATCTTCAGTATCAAAATCAAACTCTGTAATTTTGGGAGGACCCATTTGAGGCTTCATCAAAAAAAGAGTTAATTTTTCTCTGCCATAACTTCCACCCAGACCGTCTATTTGAATTTTAGCTTTTTGCAGCATAATTTCAAATGAAAAAATGTTTTTCCACTCAATACAGGTAACAGACAAATCTGCAATCTGCTTATTTTTATTTCTAAGATGAAAAAAGGCTGCATCCTCCAGCTTTGTTTTCCAGAAAAGATTTGTTATAAAACCTGAGGTTTGGTTCATCTCTCCACAAAAAAAGTTTACTAAATCTATTAAATGACACCCTTGGTCAATCAATTCTCCTCCCCCGGATATTTTCTTTTGGAATCTCCACTCTTTTTCGTAGCCCAATCTGCCTCCATGTCCATACTTTGCTCTAATGAAAAGAACAGACCCGTACTTATTAGAATCAATAAATTTCTTAGCTTTTTGAATTGCCGGATGAAATCTGTGGTTGTAACCATACATAACCACAACTGGATTGTTTTTATGTACAGTGCGGATATCAGTTAATTGTTTAATATTTATCGCTCCTGGCTTTTCAATTAAGACATGTTTACCTCTCAAAATTGCAGATTTCGAAATTTTGAATAAATTATTATTTGTAACACTTATAAATATCGCCTCAATTTCTTTGTCTTTAACAACACTGAGCCAATTTTTTTCAAATTGACAATTAAAGAACTTGGCAAGTTTTTTTCCCTTTGAGATGTTTGTATCACAAATAGTTTTAAGTTGAATGGAATGCGGAAGAGCTTCAGCTCTTTTTTTTCCAATTAAACCTGCTCCGATTATTCCCACTTTCATTAAGATATCCCCATTCCTAGATAAGTAAATCCGCTATTTCTATAAAGGTTTAAATCAAGGAAATTTTTTGTATCAATTATTACTTTTCTTTTCACAAGAGGAGAGTAGAGGACAGGATCTATCTTTTTAAATTCTGGCCAAGGAGTCATTACAACAATAAGATCCAGGTTTTTAAAAAAGGTTTCAAGCTTTGAACAATTATTAAGATAGGTGAAATTGGTAATCTTGCCTTTTATTGCCGGATCAAAGGTTTTAAGTAAGGCCCCCTTACTTTTTAAAATGGAAGCCAGTTGCAGAGACATCGATCTTCTTAGGGTGTTTGTATTTTCCTTATAAGTTAGTCCCAGTATCCCAATGGTTTTATCTTTTAATGTTGGGTAAAAAGAACGGATTTTATCAAGAAGTAAGCTTAGACGGTCACTATTAACAATATAAACTGCATCAAGTAATTTGCTTTTATATTTTTTTGTTTTTGCTATCCTTCTTAAGGATTGAATATCTCGGCCTAAAGTGCCTCCGGCAAAACCTAATCCCGGATCTAAGGGGGCAAACTTGCTAACTCTTTTATCGGTTTTCAAGGCTTTAACAACATCCACCATGTTAGCACCTGTTTTTTCAGAAAGATCAGATATCTCGCTACTTAGGGATATGCAGGTAGCTAAATAACTATTTAAAGCGTGTTTCACCATTTCCGCACTTTCCACACCCATGGTTATAACCGGAGATTTAATAAAGGAAAAATCCTTCTTAAAATTTTTAAAAGCTTCTACATTATCTGATCCAAGTATTATTCGGTCAGGATTGAGGAATGTTTCAAAGCCTTTTCCTAGCCTTAAGTTTTCTGGAAAGTAAATAACTTTAGGGTTTTGAATTCCGGTCTTTGCAAGAAGCTTTATCAGCTTCCTTGTTGTTCCTACTGGAATCTGGCTGGATATTACAATTGTCGACCTTTCATCAACAAATTTTGCTAGCATCTTAAATGTCTGATTGATAATCTTCAGATTAACCACATCATGGTCATTAACTGGAATATCGTAAGTTATAAAGATATAGTCAGCATTCCTAATTGTTTCTTGGAAAGATGAAAAACTAAGTTTTTTATTCAGAGTTTTTTTTAACTCTTGTTCAAGTCCAGGTTCAAAGATTGGAGGTATTCCCTTTTTAAGTTTGTTGATAATTTTTTGGTTCTGATCAAAACCACGCACATTAAACCCTTTTTTTGCAAAAGAAGCTGCATATATGCAACCTAAATGCCATAATCCTAAAACCCCTATATTAATCCTGTTTGGTGTCAAATAACTGCCCATCGATTCTTCTTAGTTTGAACATATCTCCTTCCTGAGGCAGTTTTTTCAAGTCTTCAATATTATCCCACTTAGAACTAATGAGTCTTCCGCTGATGTGATCGGTTTTTCCGGAACAAAGATAATTAATCATATTAATTGCAGACTCAGGCGAGTTCTTATTATCCTTTTTTTGATCTAGAGCCTGTTTGTACATCTTTGGTCCTGCTTTTGTTACCCCTTGTGTTATCAAGTAGTCAGTTATGCCTGTATTAACAGGACCGGGAGAGATGCAATTTATCTGTATGTTATCTTTTTTTAATTCTTCAGCAAGCGTTTCAGTAAACCCAACAATTGCGATTTTAGATGTGTAATATGCAGAAAAGTTAGGCAAGCCTTTTTTACCTCCTGCACCTGCTCCTGCGAAATTTACAATTTTTCCCCCGCCATTTTTTTTCATAACAGATATTACGAATTTAGTACAATTTACAGTGCCTAATAGGTTTACTTCTAAAGTTTTAGCCCAATTTTTCAAATTGCTGGTTTCTAATTCTCCGATCTCACCATATACACCGGCATTGTTTATTAGGATATCTATTTTGCCAAATTTTTCGACAACATATTTAATTAATTTTTCACATTCTTCAATTACCGACACATCTGTCTGAATACCGAAGCATCTTTTGCCGGAAGGATCAATTTCTTTACATGCAGAGTCGATTTCTTGTTGGTTCCTAGCGCATATGATTACAAAGGCCCCTAATTCGTAGAAGTTTTTAGCTACAGCTTTGCCAATTCCTCGTGAGCCACCTGTCACAATAACACTTTTGCCTCTGAAGCTATTCATGATTATGCTTGGGATTTTAAGGTGAGCCAGGATTTATCAAGATCAATATTTGTTTCTTCTGTACGTTTACTATAAAGCATTTCCTGTAGTAGTAATGGCGGGACGGTTGCAATATGTGCTCCTGCATCAAAACATTCGCCTACCTCAGAGGCTTTTCTAATACTGCCAATTATTAGTTTGGGGTTATCATAGCCACCTTTATTCAGAAATTCGATTATAGCAGAGGTTATTTTTGCCGGATGAGAGTTAATATCTGATTCTAATCCAAGTAGAGGATGGTCTTTAATAAATTCCTCATTAGTTCTATATCTTTCATGATCTTCGATACTTCTGCACCAAAATAAACTAATAAAGGAAGGGAAGGGGTGGTTTCTGGTAGCTAGTGCAGCCATAACTAATTGTTCAAAGGTCATCATAACAGTCACATTTACGGGGATTTCGAGATCTAGTAACTTTTTAATAACTTCCAAGCTTTTTGTTTGTGAGGGGATCATAGGAACTTTGACAACTACATTGTCTGCAATCTCTCTATAGGCTTTGGCGTCATGTATCATTTGCTCTGTTGTTGCTGTAGAATCCGTTAATTCTACTGAAACAGGCTTCCCAGCCATAATTTTACAAATTGTTTCAATAGTTGAGCTAACATCTTTAAGCTTAACTCCATCTTTCAACATAATAGTTTGGTTGGTAGTTACTCCATCGATGATTCCCAAGGAGTTCCATTTTTTAACCTCTTTGATGTTAGAAGAGTCCAAGAAAATACTGCGGTTAAATTTTAATAGATTAGCCATTTAAGTACTGTAAATTTACATCAAATAAGCCTTAAAATCAACAATTTTATCTGAAAGAGATTATAACTGATGAAAAAGATATATTAATATTGTATATTGCACATATGGGTAAGGCAGTATTTATTGATAGGGATGGAGTAATTAATCAGATGGTTTCTTATAACGGAAAATTTGATTCTCCAAAAAGCGCATCAGATGTGAAATTAGTAGATGGGGTTACTGAAGTAATTTCCTGGTTGAATAAAAAAAATATTCCGGTGGTTGAGATAACAAATCAACCAGGAGTTGCCTTAGGAAAATTTGATCTGCAAACTTTGGAAGATATTGAAAAAAAGGTTCATTATCTTTTATCTAAAAAAGGAGTTAAGATCGATAAAGTTTATCGTTGTTTACACCATCCGGAATCAGTGGTTGAGGATTTAAAAATAATATGTAACTGTCGAAAGCCTAAAGTAGGTATGTTAATCCAAGCCTCAAAGGATTTGGAAATACAGCTTACTGAAAGCATATTACTAGGAGATAATGCAACTGATATTGAGGCGGGGAAGCAGGTTGGTTCTAAAACCATACTTTTTTTCCATCCAAATGACATACCAGAAAAAGTAAATATCAAAAAAAACAGTCAACCTGACTTTATAGTTCACTCACATTTAGAGGTCTTACAGGTTTTAAAGGAAAAATTTCTATGAAAGCAATTATTATAGCCGGTGGTAGGGGAGAAAGATTAAAACCCTTGACCAATGATATCCCAAAGCCAATGTTGCAAGTAAAAGGCAAACCTCTTTTAGAGCATATTATAAATTTATTCAAGAAA
>ORMF010101892.1_pt1 | contig 11230 bp, 13 predicted proteins | sample 1779871 | NCBI WGS metagenome assembly ORMF01 (sample SAMEA104232316, study PRJEB22302) | groundwater metagenome | biome: forest; feature: aquifer; material: groundwater | place: USA | collected 2011-08-07 | depth 5.4 m
CGCAATCCAGAAAATACCGTCCAGAACAAGGCGGTGGTTCTTCGGTCGCCGCCCGCTGCCAGCCCCGCGCGAAATCGCAAATGGTTCAAGACAGGCCCATTCCCTGTCGCTCAACAAACCTCGAATCACGGTAGCTTCCTCCAAAGCTACCTTGAATCAGAACCCAACTGATTTGGGAATCCCAAATCGATTCAGGCTAACCTCATCCCGCTCTAGCCGCGGCCGCCCAGGCGTAAGCCCGGCGCGGGGCGCTCCTGAATCACTTCCCGGCGAAAACGGAAACGCGCCGCTGGCCGCCCGCCGGTGGCGGTGGACATTTCGCCGGTCGGCTCCACCAGGGCGGCGGTTTCCACCAGGCGGCGGAAATTCTGCTTGTGCAGATGCCGGCCGGAAATCGCTTCCACCGTGCGCTGCAATTCCGTCAGCGTGAATTCGGCCGGCATCAGCTCGAAGATCACCGGGCGGTATTTCAGCTTCGCCCGCAGCCGCGCGATGGCCGTGGCGAGAATGCGCCGGTGGTCGAAGCGTATCGCTTCTCCCAGAGCGGGAAGCTTCTCGCGCGCGAGCGCGGCCTCACGGCCGTCGCGCTTCGCTTCCTCCACCAGACCCGCTTCATAGAGCAGCTCATAGCGGTCGAGGACCTTCTCCTCGTCCCAGGGGCTGCCGTTCACGCCGAAACAAAGCCGCAGCCGGTCGCGCCTGCCGAGCCCGCTGGCTTCCGGCTCATGCTTTCGTCCCGCCCATTCTTCCAGCAGCGGCAGGATGGTGGAATCCAGGATCGGGGGTTTGTTCTCCCGCCAATCCTCCCAGGGAAAGAAACGGTACCAGGGCTCGAAGCTTGCGGCTGAGCCGCGCAGACCCGCGGTATTGTCCGCCATGCGGCTGAGCGCGAGATATCCGATCGAGACGACATGCGGGCCGGGGTCGCGCGGCTGCATATGCCGGCCCCGGTCGCCGAACGTGTAAAGTTGCTCGACATAGCCGACGCGCAAGCCGGTCTGCGCTTCGACCCAAGCGCGCAGCCCGATCTCGAAGGTGCGATGCGCCACCGGATCGAAAGTTCCGAAGGGCAGTCCCGCGCGCGCGTCACCCTTGGCGGCGTCGGCGGCGACGAGGATGGCCGGTTCGTCGTCATCCACGGCGACGATGGCGGCTGTCAGTCCAATCTCAATCGGCGTGAGTTTGGATTCTGTCATCGTCATTTAACGTCGAGCCGGAATGGATCGGCCTCATAGGCCACGTCTCCCGGGCCGATGGCCTTGACCGCTTCGATCATACGTCCGCGCCGTCCCAGGAGGCGGTCGGCCAGAGACACAATTAGGCCATTGGGCATGGCGGTGGACGACGCGCGGCGCATCTCGCGCGCGATCGCCATTTCGTCGCGGTCGGGATTGACCGCGCAGGCGGCGGCAAAGGCGCTGGCGGTGGAGCGGCTGATGCCGGCGTAGCAATGAATGACGATGGGCGCGGCGCGGTCCCAGGCGGTGATGAATTTCAACAGCCGCGCGACATGCTCCTCGCACGGGTGGTTGTAGCCGTCCATCGGGCAGGTGATGTCGTCAACGTCGATATGAAGATGGTTCTGCGGCATGATGCCGGCGGGCCGCTCCACCGCCGAAATGTCTTTCAGCAGCGTGACGACATGGCGTGCGCGGCTGTCCTCGACGGTTTGATGCAGGCGCGCAAGCGAGCATACGTGGATCATTGGGTCCTTAAAGTAGATCGTTTTGTCTTATATATGGCGGCCGCGGCGGGCAGGGAATTCACTCCCGGGTGAGCGCGATGAGGCGGTCGCGATAGCGCGCTTGCGCGGTTTCCGCCGGCCAGGGCTTCAAATAATCGCGCTCCAGCGCGGGTGAATAGGCCGGCGGGCGTCCAAAGAAACGCCGCGCCTCGGCGGGCTCGAATCCGGCAAGCCGCGTCGCTTCGAAATAAGCAGCGCCCCGGTCGGCGGCCTTGATGAGATCCTCGACCTCGTCGGACAGCACGGCAGGCAACCCGAAGCGTATGTGGATGGCCGCGAGCAGGCGCCGCTCCACCGCCTTGTAGGAATTTCCGATCACCGCCTTGAACGGCGAGATCATGTCGCCGATCACGTATTCGGGCGCGTCATGCAGCAGGATCGCGAGCCGCAGCTTGCGGTCGAGGCGCGGCTGCCGCGCGCGCGCGACCGATTCTACCAGCAGCGTGTGCTGGGCGACGGAGAAAATGTGTGCGCCCTTGGTCTGTCCGTTCCAGCGCGCGACGCGCGCGAGGCCGTGGGCGATGTCGTCGATCTCCACGTCGAGCGGCGAGGGATCAAGCAGATCGAGCCGCCGCCCCGACAACATGCGCTGCCAGGCGCGGGGGGCAACACTTCTCCCTCCCCCCTTGAGGGGGAGGGTTGGGGAGGGGGGTGATTTTTTTCGGATCGAAATAAGTTACCCCCCTCCCGCCGCCTTCGGCGTCGACCTCCCCCGCAAGGGGGGAGGTGAAGGAAGAAGTTTCGCACACGTCGCATGCCGGTGGCACTTCACCAGATGATCGTTGACCATGCCGACAGCCTGCATGAAAGCATAAACAATGGTGGGCCCGCAGAATTTGAATCCCCGCCGCGCCAATTCCTTCGACATCTTACGCGACACTTCCGTCTCCGCCGGCACCTGCCCCATGCCGCGGAAACGATTGACCTTGGGTTTGCCGTCGACGAAATCCCACAACAGCGATGAAAACCCCGACCCTTTTTCCATCGCATCCAGCCAGGCGCGCGCCGACAGCACCGTTCCCTCGATCTTGGCGCGGTTGCGCACGATGCCCGCGTCCTGCATCAGCGCCTCGATCTTCTTCGGCGTATAGCGCGCGATCCTCTCCGGCTCGAAGCCGCCGAAGGCGCGGCGGAAATTTTCCCGCTTGCGAAGAATGATGATCCAGGAAAGCCCCGCCTGGAATCCGTCGAGCACGAGCTTCTCATAGAGCGCGCGGTCGTCGAACTCCGGCACGCCCCATTCTTCGTCGTGATAGCTGACATAGAGCGGATCAATCCCCGGCCAGGGGCAACGTGCAACGCTTTGCGGGGAGGGGGTCATCCGGCCGCCTTTGCCTCGCCGGGGAATGCGAAGCGCGCCCAACTCGGTTTCATCGGACGGATCGGCACGCCGCCCGCTATCAGCGGCGCGCCCGCCGCCAGCGCGTCCTCGACCCGGTCGAGCCGCAACATGGCGAGGCCGCGCCCCGCCGCCGTGGAGCCAAGCGTGCCCGCTTCCTTCTCGCCGGCCATAACCGGCGTACCCGCCTCGGGCGCGAAACCGTCAAAGGCGATGGGCACGATGCGCGTACGCGCCGTTCCGCGGTGCTCCACGCGCGAAACCACTTCCTGGCCGATATAGCAGCCCTTGGCGAAATCCACGCCGCCGAGCTGGTCCATGTCGGTCTCATGCGGGAAGGCGCCGCCGTAGATGAAATCGAGTCCGCCGCGCGGTACACCAAGCGCAATGCGATGCGTCTCATAGGCCGAGGCATCGGCAAGCGTCGCGCCCAGTTCGGCCGCGGCATCTTTGGCGATATCAGGCGGGAGGAGGCAGCGCAGCCCAAGCGCGGCAAGTCGCGGATCGGGATAGATCAGGCCGCAGTCCGTGGTCCCTGTTCCGTCCCAGGCGGCGAGCACGCCGAGACTTGCTGACAGGTCTTCGATGCTCACTTTGGCGCGCAGGCGGTAGAAGTTCAGCCTTTGCGCCAGTTCCGGCGCCAGCGCGTGCGGGCAGTCCAGGAAGAAACCGCCGCCATCCTCGGCTTTGGCTTCCGTGATGATGAAGTCCGCGATGATCTTGCCTTGGGGGGTCAGCAGGGCGGCGAAGCGGGCCTCTCCCGGCGCGAGCTTGCTGACATCGGCGGTGACCAGCCCATGCAGGAAAGTCCGCGCATCGGCGCCGCTGGCTTTCACCACGCCTCGGTCGGGAAGAAGGGCTACGTACATCGCAAATCCAATGCCAGACTTTACAACTAAACGTAAGGCGGCAGCGCGGCTGCGTTGAAGTTTTAGCAATATTCCTTCGAGGGTTGTGCAAAATTAGGATTACCGATTCCTAAAGAAATCGCTGGTAGCGTGGGAAGGCAAAGTTGTTTTGCCTCCGAAAGGCGATTCGCCAATTCATACAAAGTTTCTGTGAAGCCAAACTATTTCCCGCCCCGGCGCGCCCCACGATCAAGCTCGCCTCTCGGATTTTCCCCCTGCGGAGAAGCCTCGACGGAGTCGCCAGTGCGCACACGGCTGAACATTCTCCCGCCCTTGGCGATTGCCAACGCCGTGCTGTTGCTGGCCGCCGCGGGCGTCGGTTGGGATATGACGCGGCGCTATACCCAGTTGGTGTATGATTTTAACGCGCGCAATACTCAGCAAATAGCCGATTTCGCCGTGACCGACCTTGCCTGGCATCAATATGCGCAGGCGGTGACCGATCTCGGACGCAATATCGCCCAGGGCGAAGCCCTGCGGCAAGCGATCACCAGCAAAAGCGATGCGCTCCGCATCATGCTCATGGATGAATTTCACCGCGGCGCCATATCGGGCGGCCATGTGAAGGTGCTGGGCCTCTCCGTCTACGACAGCGAGATGAATCTGATCGACGAAGCATGGCGCGGACCTGTCGAGAAAATTCCAGCATCCGTCCGCGTTGAAGTTGAAAGCCGCCAAGGGCTTGATCGTCTGAAGATACTTACGCGCGTATGGCGCGACGGTGAGGAGCCGCGCCTTTCCGCCTTCGTGCCGGTGGGCGGCCTTCGCCTCATCGGCTATGTGGGGGTACATGCGGATCCGATCCATGCGCTGACGACTTTGGATCAGCGTCTCGGCATGGCGGTGAGAATCATGTCGAACTCCGGCGACCGCCAGTTGCTGGCCGCGAATAGCTTCAAGATCACCGAAGGCGCCAAGGTTCACGAGAGCACTATCGTGGTGCACAGCCCCGATAAGAAGCCCATCGCGCGTCTGCATGTGACGCAGGATGTCACCGAACTCAATCACAAGCTGGACTTGGTGGCACTTTCGTCCTTTGGCATTTTCATTTTTATCTATGGGGGCATATCCGCCGCCGCTTTGGGTTTCGGCACCGTCTTTCTGCGCCAGGTGAGGAAGCGCGAGGCGGCCGACCAAGCCGAGATTGAACGGCAACGCCGCGAGAGGGCTGAGGCAGACGAGGCGCGGCAACACATTGAACGAGAGGCGGCTGTCGCTCGCCGGGCCGAGCTCCTGAACTTGGCCGATACGTTTGAGGCCAGCATCAAATCCGTTGTCGATTTCGTATCCTCGGCGTCCATCGAGACGACCGGCAACGCGGAAGCTCTGGCCATCGTCGCACATCAAGCGTCCCAACTCGCCGGAGCGGCCGCCAGCGCCTCGGATCAATCGTTCGAAAACGTGAATGCCGTCGTCGACAGATCGGAAGACCTGTCAGCCGCCGCGGCCGAAATTACCCGCCAGGTTGCCCGTTCCAGCAGCATCGCCAGCCAAGCGGTGGCCGAGACCAATGAAAGCAATGAAGTGATGCGCGCCCTCGCCAATTCAGCGGACAAGATCGGCGAAGTGGTCAGCCTGATCAATGCCATCGCCGGTCAAACCAATCTACTCGCGCTCAACGCCACGATCGAAGCGGCGCGGGCGGGAGAGGCCGGCAGAGGTTTTGCCGTGGTTGCGAATGAGGTGAAGTCGCTGGCGACGCAAACAGCCAGGGCGACGGAAGAAATCAGCGCCCAGATCGGCGCCATCCAGTCTTCGACCCGCAGCGCCGCCGGCGCTATCGAACGTGTCAGCCGCACGATCACGGAAATCAGCACCATTGCCGCTAATGTGGCCAGCGCGGTGGGGAAGCAGGGTTCCGCTACCGAGGGCATTGCCGACAACGTCAACCGAGCCGCCGCCGGTGCGCGCGATGCCGCTGCCAACATCAGCGGTGTCCGCGAGGCGGCAGGTGAAACGGGGCAGGTCGCCAATGAAGTTCTCAAGGCATCGCGCGATCTCGCGCGCCAGGCCGATACCCTTCACCACGAGGTCGACAGATTTCTCGCCACCGTCCGGGCCGGATAGCCGCCCGCGCATTTGAAGCCGAGAGGTACATCATGATCTGCATTCGCAATTTACTGCTGGCGCTCGCGGCAATGTTCTATTTCGGGGCTACGGCCGCCGCGCAGGACGCGCCGATGGAAATCGCCGGAGCAAAGACGGTAGGCGCCAAGCAGATTTTCGAGCTTGTCGCCAAGACGCCGAACATGGTGATCCTCGACAACCGGAAGCCTGAGGATTACGCGGCGGGACATATCGAAGGCGCCATCCGCCTCATCGACACGGACGTGTCGGCCGAAACGCTGGCCAAGCACATAGCGACCAAAGACACGCCGGTGCTGTTCTATTGCAACGGCGTCAAATGCGGGCGGGCCGCCAAAGCCGCCGAGAAGGCGGTCCAGTTCGGCTATACCAAGATCTATTACTATGCGCTCGGAATGGATGAGTGGAATGCCGAGCGCCTCCCCCTTGTGCGGTAGGCGGGCCGTGTACTACGCCAGGGCATGGCCGAAACGTATGACCTGATCCTCAAGGGTGGCGCCGTCGTCAATCAGGATGGCGAAGGCATCCGCGATCTCGGCATCCGTTCGGGACGGATCGCGGCGATCGGCGATCTTGCGCGTGAGGCCGGCGAAGTCGTCGACTGCCGGGGGCTGCATGTGCTGCCCGGGGTCATCGATACCCAGGTGCATTTCCGCGAGCCCGGAGCGCCGCACAAGGAAGATCTGGAATCCGGATCGCGCAGCGCCGTGATGGGTGGCGTCACCGCCGTGTTCGAAATGCCGAACACCGACCCGCCCACCGTCACCGCCGAGGCCTTGGCGGACAAGGTCAGGCGCGCGCACCATCGGATGCATTGCGACTTTGCCTTCTACGTCGGGGGCACGCGGCAGAACGCCAAAGAGTTGCCCGAATTGGAACGGCTGCCGGGCTGCGCCGGCGTCAAGGTTTTCATGGGTTCGTCCACGGGCTCTCTGCTGGTCGAGGACGATGACGGCGTGCGCGACATCCTCAAGGCGATCCGCCGCCGCGCCGCGTTTCACTCCGAGGATGAATACCGGCTCCTGGAACGAAAAGGCCTGCAAGTCGCGGGCGACCCGCGTTCACATCCGATCTGGCGCGACGACGTTGCCGCGCTCACCTGCACGGAGCGGCTGGTGCGGCTGGCGCACGAGACCGGCAAGCGCATCCATGTGCTGCATGTCTCCACCGCGCAGGAAATGGAATTCCTCGCCGGCCACAAGGACGTCGCCTCGGTGGAGACGACGCCGCATCATCTGACCTTGGAAGCGCCGGGCTGCTACGAGCGGCTGGGTACGCTCGCGCAAATGAACCCGCCCGTGCGCGACGCCATCCACCGCGCGGGGGTCTGGCGCGGGTTGCAGCAGGGCGTCGTGGATGTGCTCGGCTCGGACCACGCTCCGCACACGCGCGAGGAAAAGGCCAAGCCTTATCCATCGAGCCCCTCCGGCATGACCGGCGTGCAGACGCTGGTTCCCATCATGCTGGACCACGTCAATGCGGGCCGGTTGTCGCTGGCGCGTTTTGTTGATCTGACCAGCGCCGGGCCGGCCCGGCTGTTCGGCATCGCCCGTAAGGGCCGGATCGCGGCGGGATACGACGCCGACCTGACGGTGGTCGATTTGCGCCGCCGGCAGACGATCACCGACGCCTGGATCGCGTCCCGCCCCGGATGGACGCCCTATGACGGCGCCAGTGTCACGGGCTGGCCGGTGGGAACCTTCGTGCGTGGGCGCCGGGTCATGTGGGAGGGGGAGGTGACCGGCCCCTCCCAAGGCGAGGCGATCACCTTCCTTGAAACCATGAGTAATGTCGCGTCCTGACACAGGGCCACGTTAGAGCTGCGATGGTATTATTGTAGGTCTTCTGGACTATTTTTCAGAGAACGGGGTTTTTTTAGCCGCGGGACAAGTTAATCTCCAACATCCCCTTGGGGAAGGAACACGTTCAGGCTCATTTTGTAAGCAAACGGGCACCAGCTGGGGCTCGCCCTTTCTCATTTTACCTCTTCTCTTCAATGAATGACCGGCGAACCTGGCGCATGAATGGCCAATTAGACGCATGACCAGCGATCTTATTTCCCTGCGAGTGTTGCTTGTTTTTCGTTCAGCCGCGGAGCGCGATCTGCTGCGCCAGGGTGCCGGCTTGGCTTCGGTGCCGGTAGAGGTGATGGAGGCGGACGGCACGGCGTCCGCCGAATCCGTGCTGGCCAAGGGCGGCATCGATCTCGTTTTGCTCGACGCCCCCTTTTCTCAAGCCGATAAGGCCGCCATCAGCACAGCCGCGCGCGTGGTGGCGGAGCGACCATTCGTCGTTGTCATCGGAAGGGACGGGGATGGCATCGACGTGGATGGCAGCGTCAGCAAGCCGGCGACCGCCGACGAGGCCCAGTCCACCGTCGAACGCTGCGTGCGCACGCGCATTCCCACTCAAGTGCTGGTGGTGGACGACTCCGCGACGATGCGGGGCATCGTCCGGAAGATCCTTTCGGGGAGCAAATTTCCGCTGGAAGTCTCCGAAGCGGACGAGGGAACGAAAGCCCTGCAAGAGCTGCGCAACGGGACTTTCGATATCGTCTTTCTTGATTACAACATGCCCGGTCTCAATGGCTTCGAGACCCTGTCGGAGTTGCGGCGCGAGCACCCGCATATCGCAGCTGTGATCATGACCTCGACCGATCGCGAGGATTTCGCTCAACGCGCCCAGCAGGCCGGCGCGGCGGCCTTCCTCAAAAAGCCGTTCTTTCCGGCGGACATCGATGCGGTGCTCTATCGATTTTACAAGCTCGAAGCGCCGCCGCGTAAGGCGTGATCAGGCGGCGCCGCCGCTATCACATCGATCATTTAATTGGAAAAGAAAGGCCGCCTTTATTGGCGGGCCAACTCGACCGAGAATTCGCCGTTGCGGATGCGGCCCGCGAGGCCCTCGGCGTATTCGGCAGTTGCGTCTTCGCCGTAGGTGGAAACGAACTCGGCAAAGGCGGTGAACAGGCAGCTTTGCGCCATGCAATCGGCGTCGATGCCGTCATGGCGGGCCTCGGCCCAGGCTTCCTGCAAATAGCCGAACGCGATTTTCTTCTGCTCGTGATCGGGAAGCTGCTCCCGAGCAGCGAATGCGCGCGACAAAGTGCTCATGATTTTCGTCGAAGGCCCTGCGGCCCTCATCGCCCCCCGGTTTTGTGACAGGCAAACTAGCACGCGCGGCTGTTTGGGAAAGCCGCAGTTTTAGGAAAGGTTAATATGCACAGCCGCGGTCAGTTGGCGTAGCGGGCGGTGATCTCGCGGGAGATTTTGGAGCCTTCTTCCAGGTAGCGGCGGATGGCGAAATCGGCCGCCGGGGTGCAGGTCCGGTAGGTCTGTTGGAAGCTGCGGTAGCCCCTGTTGAAGCTGCTGACAATGCGCGCACGGCGCTCCCCGGCCGATGTTTCGGCCTCCAGCAGGGCCTGCATTTCATTGCGCCACTTCTGGCCTTCCTTCGCGCCGCAGATCGCGCGCAGGTAATGCAGCGCGCCCAGGATCTCCGAAAGCCGGTGCAGGTCGCCGTCAAAAGGCGCGGCTGCGCCCTCGACGGCGCGCACGGGCCCGCTGGCGAAAGCGAGAAAAAGGCAGGTGAGGATTAAGGTCCGTTTCAACATATTCGCAATCGGTGGATGGCTGACCTATGCGCCGCCTCAAACCAGGCCGCAAGCCACGGCCGTTATCATGGTTGAGGGGCTCGGAATTAAGGCAGGCTGGGCCGCCCGTACCTATCGCCGTTCCAGCCGTTCAAAGGCCGCGGCAACGATCTCGGCCAGGCCCTCGGTGGTGGGGAGGCCCTCCAGCTCTGGTGGTCTGATCCAGCGGAATTCGGCAATTTCCTCGTTCGGTCTTGGCTCGCCGGCCACCCATCGGGCAGCGAAAGCCAGGATCACGAAGTGGCGCTCGACTCGCCCAGCACCGTCGCGGGCGACCACCTCCCGGTAGCCGGCCAGGATGACCGGCTCGATGGTCAGGGCGGTTTCCTCGCGGACTTCACGGACGACAGCCTCGGTCAGGGTTTCCCCCGCCTCGACCGCGCCGCCGGGCAGCGTGAACAGGCCTTCCGCCGGCGGGCGGGCGCGCCGCACGGTCAGGAACCGGCCGTTGCGTACGATGACGGCGCTGACGGCGAGCAAAGGACGGTCAGGAAAGGTTCTGGAGTCCGCCACCTCGGTCAGCGTGCCATCAAGGCATCAACGGCGGCCTGCGGTGCGGTTTCCCGGTCGATCTCGGTTCCGTTGATCACCGCGGCCGCACGCGCCACCATCGGTTTGATCCAGCGCACCGCGAGATCGGCGATCGTGCCCGCGCTTGAATCGGAAAGGTCCTGCCGCATGACCTGATGGGTGGCCATGAGAATTGCATTCATGGTGTTGGCGACCGTTTCGAGGCGCTGGCGCAGCGCGGGCTCGGCGGTTTCATAGGCGGCGATGGCCAAGTCACGATGCTTGAAATTCGAGGCGGCGAAATGCTCGCCATAGCTCCTCGGCCGCCAAACAAAAAAATCTTCGCGGCACTCGGGTATGTCCACAATCAATTCAAGCAGCATGATCGCTTCATTGAAATGGTTGAGGTAGTCGGTGGCAAGCCCGGTCGCCGGGTTGATGTTGGTCCCGGCCTCGAGGCACATGCAGTTTGGTGCAATCGGCTTTGCGGTCATCCTAAGGTAGTGTCATACCTTATCGTTAATGCGCTTTTAATGCGGCGGGACAAGCGGCTTCGGAATGTGCGGACGCTATATTCTTATCTCCCCTCCTGAAGCCATCCGCGCGCTGTTCCGCTATGCGGAGCAGCCGAATTTCCCTGCGCGCTACAACATCGCTCCCACCCAACCGATTGCGATCGTCCGCAGCGCGGACGGCAAGCGGCAGTTCGCGCTGGTGCGCTGGGGCCTGCTTCCCTCCTGGGTGAAGGACCCGCGCAATTTTTCGCTGGTCATCAATGCGCGAGGGGAGTCGGTCCTGGACAAGCCGGCGTTTCGCAATGCGATGCGGAGGCGGCGTTGTCTGATCCCCGCCGACGGCTTTTACGAATGGAAGCAAGCGGGCAGCGGCAAGCAGCCTCTGCACATTCGCCTCGCCACGGGTGGACCGATGGCCTTCGCCGGATTGTGGGAGACCTGGACCGGGCCGAACGGCGAGGAGATCGAGACGGCGGC
>ORMF011128994.1_pt1 | contig 11229 bp, 10 predicted proteins | sample 1779871 | NCBI WGS metagenome assembly ORMF01 (sample SAMEA104232316, study PRJEB22302) | groundwater metagenome | biome: forest; feature: aquifer; material: groundwater | place: USA | collected 2011-08-07 | depth 5.4 m
AGCGGTTTGCCGCGAAACCACACCCCGCCTTCGCTGGGCGGGAGAATGTCCGCGACGATGCGCCCGAGCGTCGATTTGCCGCAGCCGGATTCGCCCACCAGGCCGAGAACCTCGCCTTCGGCGATGGAAAGATCGACGCGATCGAGCGCGTGGACCACGCGCGGGCGCGGGCGTGCGCCCAGCGCCTGCGCGATGCGTCCGGCGAGATCGCGCGGCTGTGCAAACCGGCGCGATATGCCGCGCAGCTCGATCAGGGGCGCGTTCATGCCGTGCCCACGCATGCGTTCATACGATCGGGTGGTGGCAGCGCACCCGCCGCTTGTCGCGCACCGACTCCGCGGGCGGCTGGGCGCAATCGGGCCGGGCGCGATCGCAGCGGGTGCGAAACGCGCAACCGTCCGGCAGCTCGAGCGGACTGGGAGCCATGCCCGGGATCTGCGCCAGCGGTTCGCCGCGCCGGCCCCTGCCCGGCACCGACGCGATCAGGCCGGCGGTGTAGGGATGCAGGGGCCGGTCCAGTACCTCGTCCACGCTGCCGCGCTCGACGATGCGCCCGGCGTACATGACGCACACCGAATCGGCCAGCGCGGCCACCACCGAGAGATCGTGCGTGATCCAGAGCAGCGCCGTGCCGGACTCGCGGCACAGGCGCTGCATCTCGAACAGGATCTGGCCCTGCAGGGTCACATCCAGCGCGGTGGTTGGTTCGTCGGCGATGATCAGGTCCGGTTTGTTGAGCAGCGCGATCGCGATCGCGACGCGCTGGCGCATGCCGCCGGACAACTGGTGCGGATAGGCCGCGAGTCGTTCCCCGGCGCCGGGGATGCCGACCTGCGCGAGCGCATCCCGCGCGCGCGCGCGCGCCGCCACACGGCTCACAGGCGCATGCGCCAGGATGGCCTCGACCATCTGTGTCTCGATGCGCAGCACCGGGTTCAGGGTCATCATCGGGTCTTGGAAGATCATCGCAATGCGGTTGCCGCGGAGGCGGCGCATCTCCTCCTCCGGGAGCACGGTCAGGTCGCGTCCGCGAAACAGGATGCGTCCCCCCGCAATGCGGCCGGGCGGATCGATGAGGCCGAGGATGGAAAATCCGGTGACGCTTTTGCCCGATCCCGATTCGCCCACCATGCCCAGAATCTCGCCCTCGCGCAGGCTGAAGGACACACCATCGACCGCGCGCAGTTCGCGCCGCATTTCTCCGCGCGGCGCGTTCTGGCGGACCGTGAACCGGGTTTGCAGGTCTTCGACTGAAAGCAGGGGCAGGCTCAAGCTTGCCGCCGCGGGTCGAACAGCTCGCGCAGGCGGTCGGCGACGAGATTCATGCCGACGATGGCGGCGAGCAGGGCCAGGCCGGGGAAGGTGCTGATCCAGTAGCTGCCCGACATCATGAAGTTGAAGCCGTTGGCGATCAGCAGGCCGAGCGAGGGCTCCGTCACCGGCATCCCCAGGCCGAGAAACGACAGCGTCGCCTCCAGCGCAATCGCGCCGGCGACCTGCACCGGCGCCAGCACCAGCACCGGCGGCAGGCAGTTGGGCAGGAGGTGAACCCGCAGGATGCGGCGGCGGTCGAATCCGAGGCAACGTGCCGCCTGCACATAATCCTTGCCCTGTTCGACCAGCGCCGCGCCGCGCACGGTGCGCGCGAAATAGGCCCATTGAACAAGAACCAGCGCGAGGATGGTCTTGTCCACGCCCTTGCCCAGAATCGCGAGCAGGATCAGCGCGACGAGTATGGAGGGAAACGAGAGCTGGATGTCGACGATGCGCATCAGCAGCGCGTCGGTCCGGCCACCCGCATAGCCCGCCACGAGGCCGGCGAAGGTTCCGAGGACGACGGCGCAGGCGCAACTCACGAGGCCGACGAGCAGGCTGATCCGCAGGCCGTAGAAAATCGCCGACAGCAGATCGCGTCCCTGCTCATCGGAACCCAGCCAGAAGGTGAACCCCGCGCCCGATTTCGAACCCGGCGCGAGGCGTCCGTCGAGTATGTCGAGCGCGCCCAGGTCGTAGGGATTCTGCGGCGAAATCCAGGGAGCGAGCAGCGCGATCAGCGCGGTGGCTGCGAGCAGCGCCAGGCCGACGAGCGCAAGCCTGCTGCGCGCGAATTCCGCGAGGAACGCGCGGGTCCGGTTTTCGGCGGCGGCGATCGCGCCGGCTGCTGCACGGGTCACGACGCCGCTCCCGACAGCCGCACCCGCGGGTCGAGCAGCGAATACAGGATGTCGACCGCGAGATTGATCAGCGTAAACAGCAGCACGACGATGAGCAGATACGCGACCACCACCGGCCGGTCGAGCAGATTGATCGAATCGATCAGCAGCTTGCCCATGCCGGGCCAGGCGAACACCGATTCTGTCACCACCGCGAAGGCGATCACATTGCCCAGTTCCAGGCCGAGCACCGTCACCACTGGCACCAGAATGTTCCTGAGCGCGTGAACCAGCAGCACGCGCCGCTTGCGCAGGCCCTTGGCGCGCGCGAATTTGATGTAGTCGAGCTGCATCACCTCCTGAATGCCGGCGCGCACCAGGCGCACCACCAGGGCCAGCTTGAACAGCGCCAGTGTCACCGCGGGCAGCAGCAGATGCGCGAGTCCGTCCAGGGTGAGAAAACTGAAGGGCACGCCGAACACCTCGGCGGTCGCGCCGCGCCCGGTCGAAGGCAGCCAGCCAAGCTGGATTGAAAACACCAGGATCAGCATCAGCCCGACCCAGAAGGTCGGCAGGCTGAACCCGAGGATGGAGCCCGCGAGGATGCCGCGCCCGGCGATCGACTCCGGTTTCAGTCCGGCCCAGAGGCCGAGCGGCAGCCCGAGACCGACGGCGATCAGCATCGCCGCGGCGGCGAGTTCGAGTGTCGCCGGCAGGCGATCGAGAATGAGCTGAACCGCGGGCACGCCCGCGACAAACGACAGTCCGAGATCGCCGTTCGCGGCCGTGGCCACGAAGCGCAGGTACTGCTCCCACAGCGGGCGGTCGAGGCCGAGATTGCGCGCCGCCTGCGCGACCTCGGCCTGGGTCGCCTGCGGATTGACCAGGATGTCGAGCGGGTTGCCGATCGCGTACACCCCGGCGAAGACGAGCAGGGACATCGCCGCCAGCACCAGGGCGCTTTGCAGCAGTCGGCGGAGAATGAACTCGGTCATGACGGGCAGGATCGCAAGGCCGCGCGGTGAGCGGCAGGCGAGCCCGAAGTGTACCGGGGAGCCGCGCCGGGAACGGCTACGGCAGCGCTGATGGGATTGCCGAAATGACTGCAAATGCGCCGGCTATCCTGTCCGGGGGCGCAAATCGGCGCCCGCGCCGCCCGCGCCGGAATTGTCCTGGACGTCGAAAATCCGTCCCCTCTGTCTGATACTATGCGCCCATTCTACTTCCCGACGCCGCAGGGATTTCACGACCATGAGTGAAGCCGTCACCGTTCCGGTATCCAGGAGCAGCGCCCGCAAGGATCTGGTGCGGGATGAACTGCTCGGCAAGGCCGCCGATCTGTTTTCGCGCCGCGGTTATGCGAATACCACCATCCAGGACATCGCCCAGGCGCTCGGGCTGAGCCGCTCGTCCCTGTATCACTACTTTTCGAGCAAGGAAGAGGTGTTGCGCGCCCTGATCGACGCGGCGACCGCCGGCTCGTACGATTTTCTAGCCCGGCTGCGCGACGACACCAGCCTGACCGCGGCCGAGCGGCTCCGCCAGGCGGTCCTGAGCAGCGTGACCAGACGCCTCGAGGGCGGTTCGAAAATGCGCGCGCTCGAACGGCTCGAAGGCGACATGCCCGGGGAGATGCTGGGGCAGTTCAACGGCGTGCGCCGGCAGATACTGCAGTTCTATATCGACATCATCGAGACCGGCATACGCAGCGGGGAATTTCGCTTGGTCGATTCCAAGATCGCCGCCTTCGCGGTGCTCGGCATGAGCAACTGGACCGCCTGGTGGTATTCGCCCGCGGGCAGCCGCTCGCCCGAGCAGATCGCCGAGGCGATGGCCGGGTTCGCGCTCAAGGCGCTGGAGCGCGGCGATGGTGCGCGCCCGTCCGCCGCCACCTTGGGCGGAGCCATCCGGCAGCTCAAGGACGATATCGCGGCCTTGGAGAGACTGGCCAAATGAACCCGGAGATTGACTTTCATCTTGAGCGGGGCTAGAATTCGTCTGTCCAGTCGAAAGATCCACTTGACAGACGGAGACAGACCGAGACAGACGGAGACAGACGGCCAGCCGCCGGAGCAGATGCAGCACGCAACCGTGCAGCCCGGAATCGCAGTTGTTGACGAGGTGTCCGCGTCGAGCGCGTGATGTTGCGTTTTGAGTCCAATTCGAGGAGAGCCCATGAGCACCGCTACGATCGAGATTCAGAAGAAGTCCGGCACCGCTGCTGCCGCGAGCACCCGCAACGCCATGCCGGTGCTGAGCGGGGTGCATCACAGCGCCCGCCCCACCTGGAAGCTGCGCGAAACCATCGAGTTCTATCGCGACACGCTCGGGCTGCCGCTGATACATGCGATTTCCGCGCGCGGCTGGGGACGGCCGGGGCATCCCGATTTTCTGCATTTCTTTTTCGACAGCGGCATGGGCAGCACCATCGCCTTCTTCTATTACATAGGCACCGACCGGCCGGAATGGCTGACGCCGCGCATCGAGGACTGGATGTATCGCTCCACCCACACCGCCTGGGCGGTGAAAACGCGCGAAGAACTCGTCGCGTGGAAGGAAAAACTCGAAGCCAAGGGCCTGCAGGTCTCGCCCTACACCCAGCACGAAGTGATCGAATCCATTTACCTTACCGATCCGAACGGCTATCCGGTGGAATTCACCCTGCAGACGCGCGGATTCCAGCCCAAGGATGCGACCGACGCCGCGCTGACCATGCAGGCGGCGGTTGATCTGATCGAGGAGGGCGCGGCCAAGGGCGGGCGGCTCAAGGACATCGACTCGGTCTGGCGCCGCAAGGCCGAGATGATCAGCAAGCTTCCCAAAGGCTGAGGTCGCCATGCCCGCCATTTACGTTCTGGATGTACCCGAGTTCAGCGCCCTGGTCGACGGTTCGAAAGAACCGGGCCGCCACCGCGTGACCAAACTGGGCAACGGTTATTACCGCGTCGAGGCCGACGAAGAACTGATCTTTCATCGCAAGGCGCTCGGCTTCAAGCCGGCGGTCTGGTACGGCGCGGTTACCGGCGGGCTTGTCGGGAACATCGTTCAATTCGACCGCGACACCCTGCGCATCGTCGCCTGACGCCGGCCGGCGCCAGGCGAAATCCGCCATGAAGATAGCCGTGATCGGCGGCGGGCCGGGTGGCCTGTATTTCGCGCTGCTCGCCAGGAGGCGCTTTCCCGCGTTCGACATCCGCGTCTATGAGCAGGCCCCCGCGGATGCGACCTACGGCTTCGGCGTTGTGCTCGCCGACGGCGGGCTGCAGAATCTGAAGCAGGCCGATCCCGAGTCGGCCGCCGACATCATCGATGCGCTCTACTGGACGCCGCGGCAGCGCTTCGAGCACCGCGGCGACGTGGTGTGGCTGGACAAGAAGCGGCCCGGCGGCGCGATCGAACGGCTGCGATTGCTCAACATCCTGCAGGCGCATTGCGCGCGCGCGGGCGTCGTGTGCGAATTCAAGCGCAAGATCGAATCGCTCGCGGACATTCCCGAGGCCGATCTGGTGGTGGGCGCGGACGGCGCCAACTCGGTGGTGCGCAAGAGCCTGGAAGCGGAATTCGGCACCGTGACGCGGCTGCTGACCAACCGCTGGTCCTGGTACGGCACCGATTTCGCGTTCGAGAATTCGTGCCTCAATTTCCGCAACATCCCCGGCGGCGTGCTGGTCGGCCACTATTATCCCTATGCGGGCGACCGCAGCACCTTCGTCATGGAGTGCGATCAGCACACCTGGTTCGGCACCGGCATGGACAGAATGTCCGATGAAGATCGGCGGCTGTTCACGCAGACGTTCTATGCCGACGAATTGCGCGGCAGGGAGCTGATCAGCAAGCGCTCGATATGGCGGCCGTTCGCTTTCGTCACCAACGCGAACTGGCATGCGGGCAAGCATGTGCTGATCGGCGATGCCCTGCGCAGCGCGCACTTTTCCATCGGTTCGGGCACCCGGCTGGCGCTGGAGGATGCGATCGCGCTGTTCCGGTCGCTCGAGCGCCACGGCGCGGACGTGCCGGCGCTGCTTGCGGATTTCGTCGCCACGCGCAAGCCCGCCCGCGAGAAGCTCGCCGGCGCGGCCGAGAAAAGCTTCACCTGGTACGAAGGCTTCCGGCTGCGCATGCAGGAGTTCGATGCGCTCGAGCTTGCCGAGAACTTCATTTTCCGCACCGGGAGGATTACCCCCGAGCGTTTCGAGAGCGAATTTCCCGGCGTGGTGCGGCGCCTGCGCGAGCGGCGCCGCAGCGGCGAATTCGCCGCATCGGGATAGGTCCGTGGCGCGCAAGCTCATCGCGACCGAATACGTCGCCTCGGTCAAGCCCTTTGTCGTGCGCCGCCGCGCGCGCTGGTCCGAGTGCGATCCCGCCGGCGTGGTCTTCGCCGGCAACTTCTCGCTTTACCTGCATAATGCGGTCTCGCTGTTTCGAGCCGAGGTTCTCGCGGGATTCACCGCGCCCACCAAGTCGCTGTCGCTGGTGTTTCACCGCGCGCTGTGGCCGGACGAGGAATTCGACATGGCGGTGCATGTGGCGGAGGTGCGAAACAGCACCATCGAGTTTCGCGTGATTGCGACCACGGGCAAGAAGCGCGAGCGCGTGTTTGACGGAACGGTTACCACGATCTGCATCGCCAGGCACGAGCGCAAGGCGGTGCGCCTGCCGCCCAGGGTGCGCAAGCTTGCGCAGGAGTACGCGCAGCGCTGGCCGGCACCGGGGCAATCCCGGGGATGAATGGCCTGCACGGGCCGGGCGCGTGAGGCCCGCGATTCTCCCCGCGGCTGAAAATTCACTGCGATAATTTTGTCCATCGCCCTTTGCAAGGAGCAAGAACATGTCGAGTCCGGAGTCCGATAAAACGCCGGCGGTCGCCACCACCACCGCCGGTCTGAGGGGATCGGTGTGGAATCCCGCGCGCCTGCCCAAGGACACGCAGGTGTCGGTGCACACGCTGCGCACGCATGACGGCGCCAATGTCACCGGCTACCTGTTCCGCCGCGGCGGCGAGAAGACCGTCTGCTGCTGGATGCACCCGCGCGAGATCGGCGTGTCGAACTATCTCGTGCCCGATGTGCTTGCCGCCGGCGCCGCCGCCTGGGTGATGGGCGGGCGCTCGCCGGGCAACGACATCCGCCTCGAGCACGAATCCGCGGTGATCGACCTGGCTGCGGGCCAGCGCTTTTTGCGCGAACAGGGCTATGCCAGCACCGTGCTGCTCGGCATCTCGGGCGGCGCGGCGCTGGCCACGATGTACGGCCAGCAGTCCGGAGCCGCGCCGGAGCGCCGCATCAAGCGCTCACCCGCGGGCAAGCCCACCGGGCTGGAGGCGGCGGAGCTGCCGCCCGCGGACGGCTTCATCCTGGTCTCGCCGCATCTCGGACAGGGCAGGCTGCTGCAGAACTGCATCGACCCGGCGGTGATCGACGAGAACGATCCGCTGCAGAGCGACGACTCGATATCCGCGTTCAATGCCGTCAACGGCTGGAAGCGCTCGCCCGAGAGTTCCAGCTACTCGCCCGAGTTTCTCGCCCGCTACCGCGAGGCGCAGCGCGCGCGCGTCGCCCGCATCGACGCGTTCGCGCTGGAGAACGTGGCGCGGCGCCAGGAAGCACGCAAGCGCAGCAAGGAAAAGCCCAACCGCGCCGACGCCATCCTCGGCGCGTATTCGCCCATATTCCAGGTGTGGCGCACCGACGCCGATCCGCGCTGCTTCGACCTGAGCCTCGATCCCACCGAGCGCGCCTACGGCACGCTCTGGGGCGCGAATCCCTTTGCCTCGAATTACGGCAGCGTCGGTTTCGCGCGCGTGTGCACGCCGGAGAGCTGGCTGTCGAACTGGTCGGCGAATCACTCCAACGCAACCATGGAAAAATGCGCCCCCGCGCTCAGGCAACCAACCCTGATGATCCAGTACACCGGCGACAACAGCGTGTTTCCCCCGGAAGCGGACGCGATCTTCGGCTGGATAGGCACCGCCGACAAAGTGCGTTACAAGATCAGCGGCAACCATCACGGACAACCGGTTCGAGCGGGCGATCCCCTCGGTCAGCTCGAGACCGGCAAGCGCATCGCGGCCTGGCTTGCCGACAAGCGTTTCGTATGAGGCCCCGCTGCGTCTGAGTTCCGCGCAGCGCCTCGAACAGGCATCGCGGGTCAGAACCAAACCGCCCGAACACGTCGAGTCGATCTGTGCTTTCCGATGCCGGATCGGGCAAACCAGAGGCGTACGGGGGCGCAGGAGGGGGCAAGTCTGTCCCCTCGCCGGCGAAACCGCTGCAGCTCATCCGGGAGTGCAATGACCGGAAATCTTCCAAACGGGGACACACCCGGGAACTTTCTGCTCGCGGCTGAACAGTGTGGCTACGGAAATTCTGATCAATCCAAAATCGATACGGATCGAGCGATGCAGCAAATGCCAAGTCGCTGTTTTGCATTGCTAACCCGTCGCGACACAACTCGAAATTATTCGCTTTCCCTGACAAGCCCGGTTGATGGGCAATCCAAACCGGGATTGCTTGCTGCCGCGCCTCGCTCGCGACTTCGGCGCGCGCGCGATGGGGCGTTCAAGCACGCCGCCGCTCACGCCGCCACCATCTTCGCCGACACCGTGGCCGCCGCGAGCGGGGTGCGGCCGCGGATCAGGTCGGCGGCGCGCTCGGCGATCATCACCACCGAGGCGTTGATGTTGCCGCCCACCAGGTCCGGCATCACCGAGGCATCGACCACTCGCAGGCGCTCCACGCCGATCACGCGCAACTGGTCGTCCACCACCGCGAGCGGATCGTTCGGCAGACCCATGCGGCAGGTGCCGAGCGGGTGGTGCGCCGTGATCGCGCTCATTCTTATGTGCGCGTCGATCGCCGCGCGGTCGCTCACGCCCGCGCCCGGCGCCGTCTCTTGCTTCACGAACGGCGCCAGCGGCGCCTCGCGGCCGATGCCGCGCACCATCTCCACGCCGGCGCGCAGCGTCGCCCAGTCGCGGTCGGTGGCAAGAAAGTTCTGATGGATACGCACCGGCGTCGCCGGATCGCCCGAGGCGAGACTCACGCTGCCGCGGCTCTCCGGGCGCAGCAGCACCACGCGGCAGGAAAAGCCGTCGGCGAAGGCCGCCCTGAACGGCGGCATGTACGGCGCCGCGCCGAGCGCGCCGGCGTGAAACAGCAGTTGCACGTCGGGCGCGGGCAGGCCGGAGTCGGTTTTCAGGAACGCGATCACGCCCGAGGGCAGGTCGGCGGCAAAGCCGGTGCCGAACATCCAGGCGCGCGCGAGCGCCAGCGCGACGCGGTCGAGGCGCATGTTCTTCTGGAACGGCCCCGGCGTCTTGCGGCTGTAGCTGATGATGGCCGAGACATGATCCTGCAGGTTCCTGCCCACTCCCGGACGCGACGCTTTGACGGCGATCCTGTGCGTCGCGAGTTCTCCGGGGTCGCCTATGCCCGAGAGCATCAGCAGTTGCGGCGAATTGATCACGCCGCCCGCGAGGATCACCTCGCTGCTCGCGCGCGCGATGCGGGTTCGGCCGCGCTGCACATACTCGACGCCGACCGCGCGCGTGCCCTCCATCAGCACCCGTGTCGCGTGCGCCTCGATTTCCAGTGTGAGGTTGGAGCGTTTCAGCGCCGGGCGCAGGTAGGCGGTCGCGCCGCTCACCCGCCGGCCGTTGCGGATCATCGACTGCATCCGCCCGAAACCTTCCTGCTGCGCGCCGTTGTAATCGGGCGTGGCCGGCTGGCCGTTCGCCTTGCCCGCCGCCATCCACGCCTCCACCAGCGGATCGGCGTAGGTGGACATGCGCGTGGCGATCGGCCCCTCGCCGCCGCGGTATTCGCTCGAACCGCCCTCCCAGGATTCCTGCTTGCGCAGGTAGGGCAGCGCGTGCGCGTAGGACCAGCCCTTCAAACCCGCGGCCGCCCAGCGGTCGTAGTCGCTGCGGTGGCCGCGAACATAAGCCATTGCGTTGATCGAGGACGAGCCGCCCACCACCTTGCCGCGCATGCATTCCACCATGCGCCCGCCCGCGCCCGCCTCCGGCCCCGAGTCATAGCCCCAGTCGTGCAGGCGGTGCTGCACGATGCGCCCCCAGCCGAGCGGAATGTGTATCCACGGATCGCGGTCCCGGCCGCCTGCCTCCAGCACCAGCACCCGGGTGTGATTGTCCTCGGTGAGCCGGTCGGCGAGCACGCAGCCGGCCGACCCCGAGCCGACGACGATGTAATCGAAACTGTCATGCTGGGACATCGCTATTCCTGTTCCTGGAGTGTGCTTTGCATCGTGTGGCGACATTCTCGCACTGGACGGGCCGCGCGCAGCGGACAAGTTTGCGTCGAACGGAGTCGAATGCGTTACACCGCCCACCGCGCCCCCGTGTACTCCAGTATCTGCACGATCTCGCGAACCCCGCGCCGCCTGGCGTGCGCGAGCGGGCTCACGCCCTCGCGATCTACGATTAACGGGTTGGCGCGATGATCAACCAGCAGCCGCACGATCTGCACATACGCCGGCCCGCCGTCGCCGAGAATCACCGCCTCCAGCAGCGCCGTCCAGCCGAGGCGGTTCACATGGTCGATGGCGATCTTGGTCTTCAGCAATTCGCGCACCGTCTCGACATGGCCGTGATGGCAGGCGGGAATCAGCGCGGTGCCGCCGTAGCGGTTGGTGCTCGTGAGATCCGCGCCCGCGGCAAGCGTGAGCCGCAGGATTTCCAGCCGCCCTTCCGCCCCGGCATACAGAAACGCGCTGTCCTGGATGTCGTCTTTCGCATTCACATCCGCCCCCGCCGCGATCAGCAGCCGCGCCGCCTCGACCCGGTTCGTGTGCGTGGCCGCGAGCAGCGCGGTGCGCCCGCGCGCATCGCGTGCCTTCACGCTCGCGCCCCGCGCGAGCAGGGCCTGCACGCGCGCGGCGTCGCCGGCCTCGGTGGCGGCGATCAGGGCGGCGCCGGGAAATTGGGCGTAGGCGTTCGGAAGCGCAAAAAACAGCACCGCAAAAGACCTGAGGATTGTTTTCAAGAGCGCCTTTCCCCCCTCAGCCCTTTCGACCTTCAAGCCAGAGCCACACCGAGCGGCAGGCGAGCGCATCGGCG
>ORMF012388099.1_pt1 | contig 11229 bp, 8 predicted proteins | sample 1779871 | NCBI WGS metagenome assembly ORMF01 (sample SAMEA104232316, study PRJEB22302) | groundwater metagenome | biome: forest; feature: aquifer; material: groundwater | place: USA | collected 2011-08-07 | depth 5.4 m
CATGCTCGACCAGAAGGAAAAGCGCATCAACGGCGAGATCCAGGCCGAGCGCGCGAACCTGCTGGAGGCCGCCGACGAAGCGGCGCGCCTGAACGTGCTGCGCCGGCTGGTCGAGCTCAACTGGGAGCTGATCTATTCCGACCTGGCGCAGGGCGATGTGCGCGACTTCCATCTCGCCCAGGTGCGGCACTACGCGGAGCAGGCGCTTGCGCTTGCCGAGCACGACCCCGGTCTGTGGTTTCTCAAGGCGCGCGGCCTGCAGGCGGCGGGACGCCTGGGCGAAGCGCGCGAGGCCTATTCGATCGCGATCGCGGGCGGCCTGCCCGAGGCGCGCGCGCTCGCCTATCTCGCCGAGATCGCGTTCCTGCAGCGCGATTTCGCCTCGCTGCGCCGGTACCTGGAACTCATCGCGCAGTCGCAGCCCGCGCCCGTCATGGCGCCGCTGATCCGCTTCTGGACCGGCGCCGCGACACAACTATTGCCGCGGCACGCGGAGACGCTGTGAACCTCGGCCGTAAAGCAGAGTCCGCCGACGTCGCCCTGCTGCTCGAAGGCACCTATCCCTTCGTCTCCGGCGGCGTGTCCTCCTGGGTGCACCAGATCATTCGCAGCTTTCCCGACATCCGCTACGCGGTGTACTTCGTCGGCAGCATGAAAAAGGACTACGGCGGGCAGCGCTACCCGTTTCCCGACAACGTGGTGCATGCCGAGGCGCATTACCTCTACGAGCGCAGCGAGGCGCCGATGATCGAGGCGGTTCCGGGCGATCCGGACCTGTTCGCCATGGTCGGACAGATGCACGAATATTTCCGCGCGCCCAAGACCCACGCTCGCCACGCCCATCTGCTGGGCACGCTGTCGGAGAAACTCGACGGCGAACTCTCCTACGACCAGTTCCTCTACAGCGAGCAGTCGTGGAAGCTGGTGCGCGAGAGCTACCGCAAGTTCTGCACCGACCCGTCTTTCGTGGATTATTTCTGGACGGTGCGCACCATGCACACGCCGATCTGGGTGCTCGCCAAGGTCTGCAAGGGCATGATACCGGTGCGCGCCTTCCACACCGTCTCGACCGGCTACGCGGGTTTTCTCGGCGCGCTCGCCAAGCGCCGATACGGCAAGCCCTACATCATTTCCGAACACGGCATCTACACCAAGGAGCGCAAGATCGACCTGTTCGCCGCGCAATGGATCGCCGACAACCGCTCGGTGTTCCAGCGCGACCCGACCGAGTCGAGCTACTTCCGCCAGCTCTGGATCAAGTTCTTCGAGGCGCTCGGCCGCGCCGCCTATGACGCCGCCGACACCATCACCGCGCTGTACGAAGCCAACCGCCTGCGCCAGGTGGCCGACGGCGCGGATGCGGCGAAAACCCGGAGCATCCCCAACGGCATCAACATCGCCACCTACAAGCCGCTGCGCGAGCTGCGCCCTGCCGCGCCGCCGCCGGTGCTGTGCCTGATCGGCCGGGTGGTGCCGATCAAGGACGTGAAGAATTTCGTGCGCGCGATGCGCACCGTGGTCAACCGCATGCCCGAAGCCGAAGCCTGGATCGCCGGCCCCGAGGACGAGGACCCGGCGTACGCACGCGAATGCCGCCTGCTGGTCGAAGGCCTCGGCCTGCAGAACAAGGTGAAGTTCCTCGGCTTCCAGAAACTCACCGACATCCTGCCGAAAATCGGCCTGGTGGTGCTCTCCTCGATCAGCGAGGCGCTGCCGCTGGTGATTCTCGAAGGCTATGCCGCGGGCGTGCCCACCGTGTCCACCGATGTCGGCTCCTGCCGCCAGATCATCTACGGCAACGGCCCCGAGGACGAAGCCCTCGGGCCCTCCGGACGCGTCGTCGGCATCGCGGATCCGCAGGCGCTGGCGACCGCGGCGCTGGAACTGCTGACGGATGCGGAGGTGTGGAATACGGCGGCTCAGGCCGGTATCCAGCGGGTGGAAAAGTATTACTCGCTGGAGATGATGATCGGGTTGTATCGGAAGGTGTATGACGGGGCGTTTGAATTGGAAGCTAAGGGTGTTTGAAACTTCCAACCCGTTTCGCCCTTTGGGCGACTCACTTTCTTCCCGAGATCGTTTCGCCCCCCCCGAAGGGGGCGAAACGATCTTAGGAAACAGCAACTCCTCCATCAAAACAAAACCCCGAGGCCAAGCATGGCCGGCATAGGCTTCGAACTAAGAAAACTCCTCAAGAAGGACAGCTACACCGGCCTCCTTCAGGCCTATGCCTACGCCGGCATCATCAGCTCCGGCCCGTGGATCCTGTCCATCATCGGCATCCTGGTGATCGGCATCTTCTCCGCTTCCATGGTGTCGCGGCCGGCGATGGTCACGCAGTTCCAAGTGTCGGTCACCTACATCATGGTCGGTTCCCTGGTGCTCACCGGAGGCGTGCAGCTCGCCTTCACCCGCTATATCGCCGACCGGCTGTACGAGAAAAAGACCGGTGCGGTCATGCCCAATTTCAACGGGCTGATGCTGATCACCATGCTGGTCAGCGGCGGCCTTGGCATCCCGGCGGTGCTGCTGCTGTTCCCGGAGCAGACCGACCTGTACCGGGTGCTGCTGCTCGCAGGCTTCGTGATCATGTGCTGCATCTGGGTGGCGACGCTGTTCCTCTCCGGGATGAAGCACTACAAGGAGATCGTCGCGCTGTTCGCGCTGGGCTATGCGATCACGGTGGTGAGCGCGGTCGTGCTGGTGCCGCTGGGCATGGAGGGCCTGCTGCTCGGCTTCGTGCTCGGCCATTTCGTGCTGCTCACCGGCATGATCACCATGACCCTGCGCAACTACCCCTCGGACGTGTTCGTGTCCTTCGACTTCGCCAGAAAAGGGGCGATGTACGCAAGCCTGATGGCCACCGGCCTGGCCTACAACCTCGGTGTCTGGGCGGACAAGATCCTGTTCTGGTATTTCCCCGACACCGGGCAGGCGGTGATCGGCCCCTTTCATGCCTCGCGCATCTACGACGTGCCGGTGTTCCTCGCCTATCTCGCGATCATCCCGGGCATGGCGGTGTTCCTGGTGCGCATCGAGACCGATTTCGTCGAGTATTTCGAGAAGTTCTACGACGCGGTGCGCGAAGGCGGGTCGCTGGACCATATCGAGCAGATGCGCGACGAGATGGTGTTCACCATCCGCCAGGGGCTGGCCGAGATCGTGAAAATCCAGGCGATCGCGGTGGTGGCGATATTCGTCGCCGGCCCCGCGCTGCTCGACTGGCTGGGCATCTCGCAACTCTACCTGTCGCTGCTCTATATCGACGTGGTCGCGGCCGGGTTGCAAGTGGTGCTGCTCGGGGTGCTCAACATCTTTTTCTATCTCGACCGCCGCGCGACGGTGCTGTTTCTCACCGTGCTGTTCCTGATCCTCAACCTGGGCTTCACCGCGATCACGCTGCAGCTCGGCGCGCCCTGGTACGGCTATGGCTTCGCCGTGGCGCTGCTGGTTACGGTGCTGGTGGCGATGCTGATGCTGGAGGACAAGCTCGGGCGGCTGGAATACGAGACCTTCATGCTGCAGTGAGGCCCGAGGATTATTCCTGTTTCGGTATGAGAATCGACCGCTTTGACGCGCCAGTGCTTATTTTTCTGTAAGAATGTTGAAAAATAAAGGCGATTTTCGAGGGCGGGGGCTATGCACGCCCCGATCCGCGCCGCGCCCGGCATGATCCTGCGCGCGATAGTGCCCCCGCGCCCCGACACGCCTGCGGCGTGTCGCCCCCCTCGGCTGGGGCACTCCGGGCTACTGAATCTTCAGCCCCATCAGGTTGGCGATCAGGTTCCGCTGCATCTGCGACGAGCCCGCGGCCACGGTGGTGACGCGGCTGTCGCGGAACAGGCGCTGCATGTCGAACTCCATGTTGTAGCCGTAGCCTCCCATGATCTGCATGCCCTGGTTAGCCACCTTGGCGAATGTCTCCGAGGCAAGGAGCTTGGCCATGGATATTTCGCGCAGCGCATCGCGGCCCGCGGACACCATCCAGGCGGCGCGCAGCATCAGGGTGCGCGCCGCCTCGACCTCGGTGGCCATGTCGGCGAGCATGTGGCCGATCGCCTGGAAGGTGCCGATCGGCCGGCCGAACTGTTTGCGGTCTTTTGCGTACTGCAGCGCGAGATCGACCACCGCCTGCGCCGCGCCGCAATAGCCGGCGGTGGCGGTGAGGCGCTCGATCTGCAGCCCGTTCATCACCACCTCCCAGCCCTTGTTCTCGCCGCCCACCAGGCGGTCGGCGGGCACGCGCACGTTGTCGAAAAATATTTCATAGGTGCCGACGCAGCGCCGCCCGAGCAGGTCGAGCTTGCGCATCTGGATGCCCGGCGTGTCGTTGTCCACCAGGAACAGCGACATGCCCTTGCGGTAATGAACCGAGGTGTCCGTTTTCACATAGACGTTTATCACGTTGTTCTTCGCGCCCGCGCCGGTGGCCCAGAGCTTCTGGCCGTTGATCACCCAGTGATCGCCGTCGCGCTTTGCGCTGGTGCGCATGGCGCCTACGTCCGAGCCCGCATCCGGCTCCGACATCGAGACCGACATCTTGATCTTGCCCGCGAGCAGCCGGGGTATCCATTTCTTTTTCTGCTCGTCGCTGCCGAAATGCACCACGTTCAGACCGCAGAACACGCTGCCGCCGTAGGCCTGGAAAAAATCGATGCTCTTCTTCGACAGCTCCTCGGCGATGATCGCCATGTCGATCGCGTTCCCGCCCAGGCCCTCGTACTCCTCGGGAAAGGGCATGCGAAGCAGCCCCATGTCCACCCATGCGGCATAGAGGTCGTCGGGGTAGACCTGATCGCGGTCCATGCGCCGGATGTACTCGGGCGTGGCGATTTTCGCCATCATTTTCGCCACGCTGTCGCGCAGCATGTTCTGCTCTTCGGTGAAGCTGAAATCCATGCCGGCTGCTCCCGTTCCAGGCCCTGCTACGCGGCGACTTTGCTGTTGTAGGTTCCGCGCAGCTCGACCTTGCGTATCTTTCCGGTCGAGGTGCGCGGCATGGTCTCGATGAACACGAAATGCCTGGGGCATTTGTAGGTCGAGAGATTGCTCTTGCAGTGCGCGTCCAGCGCCGCGGGGTCCGGGCTGCACCCCGGCCTGGGCGTGACCGCCGCCCACACCGTTTCGCCCCAGGTCGCGTCGCGCACGCCGAACACCGCGGCTTCGGCCACTTCCGGGTGGGTAAGCAGCACCGTCTCGACTTCCACCGAGTACACGTTGTAGCCGCCGGAGACGATCATGTCGCGCTTGCGGTCCACGATGTAGTAATCGCCCCCGGCGGTGCGGCGCGCGAGATCGCCGGTGAGCAGCCAGCCGCCGCGCAACACCTGGGCCGTCTGCTCGGGCTTACGCCAATAGCCCGGGAAAGTCAGATCGCTGCGCACCATCAGTTCGCCCACCTCGCCCTCGGGCACCGGCACGAGATTGTCGTCCACCAGACGGATTTCGGCGCCGGGCATTTCCCGCCCGGCGCTGATCACATTGCGTCCCAGGACGTCTTCCATGCCCGACTCCGGCCCCGCGGCGGCACAGCGGCGATGGTCCTCGGGCGACAGATAAGTGACGCGCCCGCCCGTCTCGGTCGAGCCGTAGCCCTGAAAAAAATCGCAGCCCAGATACCGAAGCGCGTCGCGCACCGCCGAGACCGCGATCGGCGCGCTGCTGTAGCCGATGACGCGCAGCGACGTGATATCGCGCGGCCGCACCTTCATTTCTTCTGTGAGCAGGGTGATCATCGTGGGCACCCCGCTCAGCCGCGTCACCTTGTGGCGCTCGATCAGGTCGAGCACCGTGCCGGCATCGAAGCGATCCACCATCACCGTCTCGATTCCCTTGATCGCAAACACGGCGAGCGTATTCAGGCCCAAACCGGTGGCAACAGAGAGCGGCATGATGCCGCGGTCATCCGCCTGCACCGGCGGGCAGAAGCTGAGGTCGGAATAAATGCTCGCCAGCATCGTGCGGTGCGTGCCGATGCAGCCCTTGGGCGTTCCGGTGGTGCCGCTGGTGAACCGGATGGTGCGCATCGCGTCCTCGGAAAACCGGAATTCCGGCTCCGCCTCGGTGCCGCCCTCGAGCAGCGCGTCAAAGTCCAGCGGCAGCTTGTGGCCGGGGCCTATCCCCACCAATTTGAGGTGCGCCCCGATATCCGCCGGCGCGCCTTCGAGCGCGCGTCCCAGATCCGGATCGACAAACAGCGCCTTCGCCTCCACATCATTGAGAACAAATTCGATTTCGCGCCAGACCGAGCGCGGTGCCATCGGCACCGCGACTATGCCCATCTTGCCCAGGCCGAATACCAGCTCAAGCAGCCGGACCGAGTTGTTAGCGACAATCACCACCCGGTCCTGAAACTCCAGGCCCAGACCCTTCAGCGCCGACGCGGCGCGGTTGATACGCCGGTTGGTGGCGTCCCAGGTCCAGGTCTGGTCGTGAAAAATCCAGGCCGTGCGGTGCGGAACGCGCCGCGCGTTACCGGAAACGATATCCCCAAGAAGCATCAGTGTTCTCCGTTAATCCGCTGATTCACAGCCCGACCGATAATTAATCGGTATGGATGCCCGCTGCCTTGATGATCGGCGCCCACAACGCCACCGTGTCCTTCATGAGTGCGGTGAATTCCGCGGGCGTGTTGCCCACCGGCTCCAGCCCGAAACTCACCAGGCGGCGCTGCCGGAAGTCCGGATCCCTGACCATGGCCACGATGTCGCGGTGGAGTTTCGCGATGACAGGCGCCGGCGTGCCCGCCGGAACCATGTAGCCCCACCAGGCGGGGGCGCGCATGCCGGGCAGCCCCGCCTCGGTAAAGGTCGGCACGACCGGGAGCAGCGGCGAACGCCGCCCCTCGATACCTACAAACTTGGCTTTGCCCGATTTTGCCAGCGGCAGCGCCGAGTACACGCCGGTCAGAATGGTCTGCAGATTGCCCGCAAGAAAGTCTGCGACCATCGGTGCCACGCCCTTGTAGGGGATATGCACGATGTCGGTGCCGGTGACATGCTTGAACAGTTCATACGAGAGATGCGGCGGGCTGCCCGCGCCGTAGGAGCCGTAGTTGAGCTTGCCGGGGTTGGCCTTCACATACGCGACGAATTCGCGCATAGTGTTCGCGGGTATCCCGACCTGGATCATCATCACCTGGTCGAGAAGGCAGAGCACCGTCACCGGCGCGAAGTCGCGGTAGGGATCGAAGGACACCGCCCTGCTGAGCAACGTATTCACCATCACCGCGTCGGTGGCGAACAGCACGTTGTAGCCGTCGGCCGGCTGCTTGGCGACATAGCTGGTGGCAATATTGGTGCCGCCGCCCGGCTTGTTGTCGACGATGACCGGCTGCCCCCACATCTCGGACAGCCGTTGTCCGAGCGCGCGGGTGGTGGCATCGGCGCTGCCGCCCGCGGCAAAGGGCACGATGAAGTTCACCGGCCTGGCGGGCCAGGTCTGTGCTGCCGCACCCGCGGCGCATAACGCCAGCGCCGAAAATGCCAGCCCGGTGCGCACAAGCACGCGCACGCCCAATACGCTTCTGAACATGATCAGGTTCCTCCTAAATAAAATCGATCAACACCCGTGAGTCATCAGCGGAACCTGGCACAGGAATCGCCAGATCGCCGCGCCCCCCCCGATGTTGTTATTTATTTGCTCCGCGGTCCGGATCAATCCAGCCGGATTCCGGCCGATTTGATGATGGGCGCCCACAACGCCAGGGTTTCCTTCATCAGCGCCGTGTATTCCTCGGGCGTGCTGTCCACCGGCGTCAGACCGAAGTTCACCAGCCGGCGCTGGCGGAAGTCCGGATCCTTGACCACGGCAGTAATGCCGCCGTACAGCCTGGCGATCACCGGTGCCGGGGTTCCCGCGGGAACCGAATATCCCCACCAGGCCGGGGCATGCATGGTCGGCAGTCCCGCCTCGGCAAAGGTGGGGGTATCCGGCAGCAGGGACGAACGCCGGCCCTCGATGCCGATCACTTTCACCTTGTTCGCCCTGGCAAGCGGCAATGCCGAATAGACGCCGGTCATGATTGTCTGCAGATTGCCCGCGATAAAATCGGCGACCATGGGGGCCACCCCCTTGTAGGGAATATGCACGATGTCGGTGCCGGTGATGTGCTTGAACAGCTCGAAGGCGAGGTGCGGAGGGCTGCCGGCGCCGTAGGAACCGTAATTCAGCTTGCCCGGGTTGGCCTTGAGATAGGCGATGAATTCGCGCATGTTGTTCGCGGGATTTGATGCCGGAATCATCATCACCTGGTCGAGATGGCAGATCACCGTCAGCGGCGCGAAATCCCGGAATGCATCGAAAGACAGCGAGCGGTAAAGCAGGGAATTCGTCACGAATGCGTCGGTGGCGAACAGCACCGTGTAGCCATCGGCCGGCTGCTTGGCGACGTAGCTGGAGGCGATATTGGTACCGCCGCCCGGCTTGTTATCGACGATGACCGGCTGCCCCCACATCTCGGACAGCTTTTGTCCGAGCGCGCGGGTGGTGGCATCGGCGCTGCCGCCCGCGGCGAGGGGGACGACAAAGGTCACCGGCTTTGCGGGCCAGGTCTGCGCGACGGACGAAGACGTCCACAGAGAAAATAACGCGGAGATCACCGCGACGCATGGCAAAAGGCGTTTGTACATGATGGTCCCCGTCCTCTGATAAAAAATATTGTCGACGCGCGCAGAAACACCGGGAAGCCGCGGACGCTTGTCCTCAGTTTCCCGTTTCCCGGCTCTGCCGCTTGAAACCTTACTTCTTGAAACCGCCGTGCCCCTGGAGCCCGGGCTTGTACTTGCCCTGCACAAAGTCTCCCACGCCGGTTTTCACCCAGGCGCCATTCTGCGCGGCGTACACCTCATGCTCCTTGGCGGCGGTGTAGCTCATCGACGCCTCCCAGCTCTGTTCAAGCGAAAAGCGGTAGCTGTCCTTGGTGGCCTTGAGCGCCGCCGGATCCTTGCCGGTCATTTCGCGCGCAAGCGCCATCGTGGTTTCCTCGAGCTTCGCGCGCGGCACCGAGAAATTCACGAAACCCATCTCCGCCGCCTTCCTGCCGTCGAAGGTCCGCCCGGTAAGGCTGTAGAGCAGTGCATCGCGCGGGCGCATGATATTGGCGATCGAGCGCGCAACCTGCCCCCCGGGAAACATGCCGAAGTTTATCTCCGAAAGTCCGAAGGTGGCCTCGTCCGCCGCGATCGCGAGATCGGAGCACTCGACGATGGGAAACGCGCCGCCGAAGCAAAAGCCGTTCACCATCGCGATCGTCGGCTTGGGATAGTAGCGCAGCGTGCGGCCGCGCGAAGCGGTGATCACCTGGTTGATGCGGTCGTACTCCTTGGGATTGTTCTGCTTCAGTCCGAAAAACAGTTCCTTGAGATCCATGCCGGCGCAGAAGGATTCGCCCGCGCCGGTGATCACCAGCACGCCCGCGTCGTCGTTGTACCTCAGGTCCTCCAGCGCCTGCGCGAAGTCGTCCGCCATCTGCGGGCTGTAGGCATTGCGTTTTTCGGGACGGTTCAGAGTGATCTTTGCGATCCTGTCCTTGATGTCCACGAGCAGGGTCTTGTAGGCCATGGTTCCTCCTTCGATGGATGTCCGCGCCGGCTGTCCGCGCAGTGGTTCGCGCCGATCGGCAATCGCGCGGGGAGTCCGTGCGTCCGGGGGCGGATTTAAGCCTTTGCGCGCCCGCCGGGCAAGAACTTTGTGCATATTGAGCACCTGGTGCACAATATGCGGGCGATACGGGCGGCGTCCCCGGGAACACCGGGATTCCGGGCACCCGGTGCCCCCCGTTTTCCGGCGGCCCGCACGCGGACATCGAGGCATCGCCATGAACACCTACAAAAACGTGCGCGCGCTGCATCGCGGACTGGACGTGCTGGCCGTGCTCAACCGCTTCAACGGCGCATCGGTGCAGATGCTCGCCGAGGCCACCGGCATACACCGAACCACCGTGCGGCGGCTGCTCGAGACCCTGCTGCGGCTCGGCTACGTCGAGTGCAGTTCCTCCAACGACAACTACCGGCTCACGCTCAACGTGCGCCGGCTGAGCGACGGCTTCGACGACGACGCCTGGGTCAGCGCGGTGGCCGGTCCGGCGCTGCGCGAGCTGCATCCGCGCCTGCTCTGGCCGACCAACGTCGCCACCTACGACTACGACGCGATGCTGATCCGCGAGTCCTCGCACCGCTACAGCCCGTTCGCGATTCACCATGCGCTGGTCGGCCAGCGCCTGCCGATGCTGCGCACCGCGCTCGGCCAGGCCTATGTGTCGTTCTGCCCGGAGCGCGAGCGCCGCGAAATCCTCGACATCCTGCGCTCCACCAGCGGTCCCGACGCGGCCAGCGCGCGCGACGCCGCGTTCCTGCGCGACCTGATACGCCGGACGCGGCGTAACGGCTATGCGGGCAAGACCGGCGACCGGGAAAAGCGCATCGCGGCGATCGCGGTGCCGATCATGCGCGGCGAGCGCGTGTTCGCCTGCTTGAACGTGGTGTTCTACCGCTCCGCGATTTCACTGCCCGATGCGATACAAAAATACGTGCGGCCGCTGCGCGAAACTGCGGCGCTGATCGCCGGCCGCGTCGGCGCCGACAATCCCGCGGGCGGCGCGGGAACAGCGGCCGTACCGACGGGCCTGAAGGCTATTCCTGAATCGAGCTTGAAGCCTTCGTTGAACTGGCCGGTGAGATAGGGAATGCTTCGCGCCTCGCGGCGCGAGTCGCTGAGGCGCCCCGATTTCGCCCTGTCGGGGAGAAGGTCAAAACCCTGTGCGGCACTAGGCTCCCTTCTTTCGCATGAAGAATGTAAATACGTTTCCCGATTCGTTATGCGATACGAGTTCATGCCCTGTTTGCCTGGCAAACGCCTGGAAATCCCTCACCGAACCGGGATCGGTGGCTTCTACCCTGAGAACCTGGCCTGCGCTCATATCGGCTAGCGCCTTCTTGGTGCGCAGTATCGGCAACGGACAGTTCAAGCCTCTTGCGTCTATTTCTTTGTCAAAATCCATGTTTGAACTTTGTCGGTTAAAGAACAAAGGCGATGCCGAGCGCCACTATAACAAACGTTGTGCCCGATAAGGTGTACCCGACAAGGTTGGCTAATGACCCGCGGTCGAATACACTTGAGCGGTCAAATCCCTATCCGCCATCGTGGCCAAAGACAAGGACAATCCGCCGCCGGATTCACACTGGCTGGTTTTTGTCACCAGCCTTCCTGTTGATGATCCTGCCGCGCGCA